>Ga0207709_10000568_pt1 | contig 31294 bp, 30 predicted proteins | sample KBSM34metaG_FD_184397 | JGI IMG/M metagenome (GOLD analysis project Ga0207709, IMG submission 184397) | Miscanthus rhizosphere microbial communities from Kellogg Biological Station, Michigan, USA - KBS M3-4 metaG (SPAdes) (version 2) | ecosystem: Host-associated > Plants > Roots > Rhizosphere >...
CGATCAAGCGCCTGATCGGCCGCAAGTTCGAGGAAAAGGAAGTCCAGAAGGACATCGACCTGATGCCCTACACCATCGCCAAGGCCGACAACGGCGACGCATGGGTGGAAGTGCGCGGCAAGAAGATGGCCCCGCAGCAGGTCAGCGCCGACATCCTGCGCAAGATGAAGAAGACCGCCGAAGACTACCTCGGCGAAGCCGTGACCGAAGCCGTGATCACGGTGCCGGCCTACTTCAACGACGCCCAGCGCCAAGCCACCAAGGACGCCGGCCGCATCGCGGGCCTGGACGTCAAGCGCATCATCAACGAACCCACCGCTGCAGCCCTGGCCTTCGGCCTGGACAAGCAGGACAAGGCCGACCGCAAGATCGCCGTGTATGACCTGGGCGGCGGTACCTTCGACGTGTCGATCATCGAGATCGCCGACGTCGACGGCGAGAAGCAGTTCGAAGTGCTGTCGACCAACGGCGACACCTTCCTGGGCGGCGAAGACTTCGACCAGCGCATCATCGACTACATCATCGGCGAGTTCAAAAAGGAACAAGGCGTCGACCTGAGCAAGGACGTGCTGGCCCTGCAGCGCCTGAAGGAAGCCGCTGAAAAGGCCAAGATCGAGCTGTCGAACAGCGCGCAGACCGACATCAACCTGCCGTACATCACGGCCGATGCCACCGGTCCGAAGCACCTGAACATCAAGCTCACCCGCGCCAAGCTGGAAAGCCTGGTCGACGAGCTGGTCGAGCGCACCATCGCGCCTTGCCGCCTGGCCATCAAGGACGCCGGCATCAGCGTGAGCGACATCAACGACGTGATCCTGGTCGGCGGCATGACCCGCATGCCCAAGGTGCAGGAAAAGGTGAAGGCCTTCTTCGGCAAGGAACCACGCAAGGACGTGAACCCCGACGAAGCCGTGGCCGTCGGCGCCGCCATTCAAGGGCAGGTGCTCTCGGGCGACCGCAAGGACGTGCTGCTGCTGGACGTGACCCCGCTGTCGCTGGGCATCGAGACCATGGGTGGCGTGATGACCAAGATGATCACGAAGAACACCACGATCCCGACGAAGTTCGCACAGACCTTCTCGACCGCCGAGGACAACCAGCCGGCCGTGACCATCAAGGTGTTCCAGGGCGAGCGCGAGATCGCCTCGGGCAACAAGCTGCTGGGCGAGTTCAACCTGGAAGGCATTCCGCCGGCATCGCGCGGCACGCCGCAGATCGAGGTGAGCTTCGACATCGACGCCAACGGCATCCTGCACGTGGGCGCCAAGGACAAGGGCACCGGCAAGGAAAACAAGATCACCATCAAGGCGAACTCGGGCTTGAGCGAAGACGAGATCCAGAAGATGGTCAAGGACGCCGAGCTCAACGCCGACGAAGACAAGAAGAAGCTCGAGATCGTGCAGGCGCGCAACCAGGGCGAAGCCATGGTGCACAGCGTGAAGAAGTCGCTCGGCGAGCATGGCGCCAGCCTCGAAGCTGCCGAGAAGGACGCGATCGAAGCCGCGATCAAGGACCTGGAAGAAGCCCTCAAGGGTGAAGACAAGGCCGCGATCGAGGAAAAGACCAACACGCTGATGACCGCGAGCCAGAAGCTCGGCGAGAAGATGTATGCCGAATCGCAGGCTGCGGCCAACGCCTCGGCCGCCAGCGGCCCGGCAGGCGCGGAAGCTTCCGCCAGCGCGCAGGCCGACGACAACGTGGTCGACGCCGAAGTCAAGGAAGTGAAGAAGGGCTGATCCCCTGCCCTTCATGCAAGGCTGGAACACCTGAACAGGTGCTCCAGCCTTTCTCGCTTCCAGTTCCCCGACGAGTTCCCGCCGCCCGACCGAATCTGCTGCCATGGCCACCAAACGCGACTACTACGAAACCCTCGGCGTTCCCAAGAACGCGAGCGAGGAAGAAATCAAGAAGGCTTATCGCAAGCTTGCGATGAAGCACCACCCCGACCGCAACCACGGCGACACCAGCAAGGACGCCGAGGCCAAGTTCAAGGAGGTGAAGGAAGCGTACGAAATGCTGTCGGACGGCCAGAAGCGCGCGGCCTACGACCAGTACGGCCATGCCGGCGTCGACCCCAACATGCGCGGTGGCCCCGGTGCGGAAGGCTTCGGCGGCTTCGCGGAGGCCTTCGGCGACATCTTCGGCGACGTGTTCGGCGGCGGCCGCGGCCGCACCAGCGGCGGGCGCCAAGTGTTCCGCGGCAGCGACCTGAGCTACGCGATGGAAGTCACGCTCGAGGAAGCCGCCGACGGCAAGGACGCACAGATCCGCATCCCGAGCTGGGACGACTGCGGCACCTGCCACGGCTCCGGCGCCAAGCCCGGTACCAAGCCCATCACCTGCACCACCTGCCACGGTGCGGGCGCCGTGCAGATGCGCCAGGGCTTCTTCAGCGTGCAGCAGACCTGCCCGACCTGCCACGGCAGCGGCAAGATCGTTCCCGAGCCCTGCACCGTGTGCCACGGCCAGGGCAAGATCAAGAACAACAAGACGCTGGAAGTGAAGATTCCGGCCGGCATCGACGACGGCATGCGCATCCGCAGCACCGGCAACGGCGAGCCCGGCACCAACGGCGGGCCGCCCGGCGACCTGTACATCGAGATCCGCCTCAAGAAGCACGACCTGTTCGAGCGCGACGGCGACGACCTGCACTGCGTGGTGCCCGTGAGCGTCACCACCGCGGCGCTCGGCGGCGAGATCAACGTGCCCACGCTCAAGGGCGCGGCCGCCATCGACATTCCCGACGGCACGCAAAGCGGCAAGCAGTTCCGCCTGCGCGGCAAGGGCATCAAGGGCGTGCGTTCGAGCTACCCGGGCGACCTGTACTGCCACGTGCGCGTGGAAACGCCCGTGAAGCTCACCGAGCACCAGCGCAAGCTGCTCAAGGAGCTCGACGAATCGCTCAAGAAGGGTGGCGAGAAGCACAGCCCGACCGACAAGGGCTGGTTCGACAAGGCCAAGGAATTCTTCAGCTGATGATGATGCTGACGCGCTGACGGCCTTCGTCAGCGCCGGGCCGACGCCCTGTCGGCCCGAAGCGTGCCCTCTTTCGGCCGCCACCGCCCTGTGGCGGCGCGCCAGGCACGCGAACGGTGCTCCCCGCACCGTTGCGGAACGCCGCCGACCGGCGCCCGCGTTGTCTTCCCACGTTGCCATGCGCCAGCCACTCGCCACAGGAGTGGCGCGGGGATTGCTTTAATGTTTTTTTGGATATGCAATAAACCAAACGACAGGTCGCGCGTTATTGCTGAAAGGCATCGGCTTTATTGAACCCGGGTTCAATTAGGAAAAGTGTTCGCCACAGAATTTCAATGAGGACGATAGCCATTCGGCATAGTCATTTCATCCGGGGACAATTACTCGAGCGCGAGCTTTTCAATTTAACAGAAACACGAATAGAAGTTCCTTGTTTTCCGAGGAACTTTACTCGGCAGAGGGGTTCAGAATAAATAAAACATTTGCCCGGTTCATTCTTTGCTTTATGCTGATTGAACCGATTGTGTAGATAGTGTGTAAGGGAGTTTTCCACGGCATACGGCCATGGGCGGGGCCCCTCTTCCAAGAGGAGCGACGCAGTCTCTGGCTGTAGGCATCGGGGTCAAAAGCCCCGCCGACCTGAAGGAGGCGCGACCATGGACGTGATCAGCAACTTTGCAGCCCGCTACGAACGCACCCGCGAGGAAGTTCTCTCGCTGCAGGAATATCTGGATATCTGCAAACGCGATCCGACGGCATATGCAACGGCCTCCGAACGAATGCTCCAGGCCATTGGCGAGCCGGAACTGGTAGATACCCGCAATGACCCCCGTCTTTCGCGGATCTTCGCGAACAAGGTCATCAAGATCTATCCGGCGTTCAAGGAGTTCTATGGCATGGAAGATGCCATCGAGCAGGTGGTGTCCTATTTCCGCCACGCCGCGCAGGGACTCGAAGAAAAGAAGCAAATCCTTTACCTGCTGGGGCCCGTCGGCGGCGGCAAGAGCTCGATCGCGGAGCGCCTGAAGCAGCTCATGGAGCACGTGCCCTTCTATGCGATCCACGGCTCCCCGGTGAACGAATCGCCCCTCGGGCTGTTCGACACCCTCGAAGACGGCGAGATCCTCGAAAAAGAGTACGGCATCCCCGTGCGCTACCTGAACCGCATCCTGTCGCCCTGGGCCGTGAAGCGGCTCGAGGAGTACGGCGGCGACATCCGCCAGTTCAAGGTGGTCAAGCGCTACCCCTCGGTGCTGCGCCAGATCGCGGTCGCCAAGACCGAGCCGGGCGACGAGAACAACCAGGACATCTCTTCGCTGGTCGGCAAGGTCGACATCCGCAAGCTCGAAACCTACGCCCAGGACGACCCCGACGCGTACGCCTACTCCGGCGGTCTGTGCCTGGCGAACCAGGGCCTGCTCGAGTTCGTGGAAATGTTCAAGGCGCCCATCAAGGTGCTGCACCCGCTGCTCACGGCCACGCAGGAAAGCAACTTCAAGGGCACCGAAGGCTTCGGCGCCATTCCCTTCGACGGCATCGTGCTGGCCCACAGCAACGAGAGCGAGTGGAAGGCGTTCCGCAACAACAAGAACAACGAGGCTTTCCTCGACCGGATCTACATCGTGAAGGTGCCGTACTGCCTGCGTGCCTCCGAAGAGATCAAGATCTACGAGAAGCTGGTGCGCAATTCTTCGCTGGCCAAGGCCCCCTGCGCGCCTGGCACCTTGCGCATGATGGCGCAGCTGTCGGTGCTCACGCGCCTGAAGGAGCCCGAGAACTCCAGCACCTTCAGCAAGATGCAGGTGTACGACGGCGAGAACCTCAAGGACACCGACCCCAAGGCCAAGTCGATCCAGGAGTACCGCGACTACGCGGGCGTCGACGAGGGCATGAGCGGCGTCTCCACGCGCTTCGCCTTCAAGATCATCTCCAAGGTCTTCAACTTCGATAGCACCGAGGTGGCCGCCAACCCGGTGCACCTGATGTATGTGCTCGAACAGCAGATCGAGCGCGAGCAGTTTCCGCCGGAAACCGAGCAGAAGTACATCAGCTACATCAAGGAGCTGTTGGCGCCGCGCTACGCCGAGTTCATCGGCAAGGAAATTCAGACCGCCTACCTCGAGAGCTACAGCGAGTACGGCCAGAACATCTTCGACCGCTACGTGACCTACGCCGACTACTGGATTCAAGACCAGGAGTTCCGCGACGTGGACACCGGCGAAGTGTTCGACCGGGCCTCGCTCAATGGCGAACTCGAGAAGATCGAGCGGCCCGCCGGCATCGGCAACCCGAAGGACTTCCGCAACGAGATCGTCAACTTCGTGCTGCGTGCGCGGGCCGGCAACGCGGGGCGCAACCCGGCGTGGACCAGCTACGAGAAGCTGCGCGCGGTCATCGAGAAGAAGATGTTCTCCAACACCGAAGAGCTGCTGCCGGTGATCAGCTTCAACACCAAGAGCAGCGCCGACGAGCAGAAGAAGCACGAAGACTTCGTGACCCGCATGGTCGAGAAGGGCTACACCGCCAAGCAGGTCCGGCTTCTGTGCGAGTGGTACCTGCGGGTGCGCAAGAGTTCATAGCGGACAGCGGGAACAACGGACGCGTGCGAAGGACCTAACCAGCGCACCGTCCACCGTTTTGCAAGGAGCTTTGAAAACATCGTGGCCATCCTGCAGCAGATCATCGATCGTCGGCTCTCGGGCAAGAACAAGTCCATCGGCAACCGCGAGCGCTTCCTTCGGCGCTACAAGGGGCAGATTCAGGAGGCGGTGCGGCGCGCGGTCAGCGGGCGCAACATCCGAGAACTGGAGCAAGGCGAAGACGTGACCCTGCCGCGCCACGATGTCTCCGAGCCGGTGTTCGGCCATGCGCGCGGCGGCGACCGCGAGTACGTGCACCCCGGCAACCAGGAATACCTCAAGGGCGACCGCATCGCGCGCCCCGAGGGCCAGGGCGGCGGTGGCTCGGGCAGCGGCGAGGCCAGCGACAGCGGCGAAGGCGAGGACGACTTCGTCTTTCGCCTCACGCGCGAGGAGTTCATGCGCGTCTTCTTCGACGACCTTGCGCTGCCCCACCTCGTGCGCACCCAGATCGCCGAAGTGCCCGAGTGGAAGAGCCACCGCGCCGGCTTCACCAGCGACGGTTCGCCCAACAACCTGCACGTGGTGCGCTCCATGCGCGGCGCGCTGGCGCGGCGCATTGCATTGGGCGGCGAACCGCGCAAGGAGCTCAAGCGCCTGGAGGCGCACCTCCTGGTCCTGAAAGCGCATCCACAGGCCGAGACCGCACTGATCCAGAAGGAAATCCGCGAGACCGAGGACCTCATCGCCGAGCTGCGCCGCACCATGCGGCACGTGCCCTACATCGATCCGATCGACCTGCGCTACCGCAACCGCGTGAAGACGCCCGTGCCCAGCGCCAAGGCCGTGATGTTCTGCCTCATGGACGTGTCGGGCTCGATGGACGAGGCGCGCAAGGACATGGCCAAGCGCTTCTTCATGCTGCTGTACCTGTTTCTCACGCGGCACTACGAGCGCATCGACCTCGTGTTTTTGCGCCACCACACGCAGGCGCAGGAAGTGACAGAAGAAGAGTTCTTCCACGCCACCGAGACCGGCGGCACCGTGGTGTCGAGCGCGCTGGTGCTCATGGACGAGATCATCAAGGCCCGCTACGCCAGCGGCGAATGGAACGTGTACGGCGCCCAGGCCAGCGACGGCGACAACTGGCACCAGGACAGCGGACGCTGCCGCGAACTGCTGGTCGACAACATCCTGCCGGTGGTGCGCTACTACGCCTACGTGCAGGTGGCCGAGACCGAGCAGAACCTGTGGCAGGAGTACCAGCAGCTCGAAGGCGTGGCGCCCAACTTCGCGATGCGCAAGGTATCGGACGCGCAGGACATCTACCCGGTGTTCCGCGACCTGTTCAAGAAGGAAGGGGTGCCCACATGATCACCACCGAACGCCCTCCCGGGGCCCCTGTCCTGCCGCGCAGCACCGACCTGCCCACCTCCCGCCTCGAGCGCCTGCCCAGCCCGTCCGACTGGACCTTCGAGCTCATCGAGACGTACCACACCGAGATCGCGAAGACCGCGAGGAGCTTCGGCCTGGACACCTACCCGAACCAGCTCGAGGTGATCACGGCCGAGCAGATGATGGACGCCTACGCCAGCGTGGGCATGCCCATGATCTACAGGCACTGGTCGTACGGCAAGCAGTTCATCTCCACCGAGAAGAACTACAAGCGCGGCCACATGGGGCTGGCCTACGAGATCGTCATCAACTCCGATCCGTGCATTGCCTACCTCATGGAAGAAAACACCATGGCCATGCAGGCCCTGGTGATCGCGCACGCGGCCTACGGCCACAACAGCTTCTTCAAGGGCAACTACCTGTTCCGCATGTGGACCGACGCGTCGTCGATCATCGACTACCTCGTCTACGCGCGGCACTACATCGCCGAGTGCGAGGAACGCCACGGCCTCGATGCGGTGGAAGACCTGCTCGACTCCTGCCATGCGCTCATGAACTACGGCGTCGACCGCTACCGCCGTCCGCAGAAGCGTTCGCTGGCGCAAGAGAGCGCACAGCGCACCGACCGCGAGCGCCACATGCAGCAGCAGGTGAACGACCTGTGGCGCACGCTGCCGCGCAAGAGCGAACAGGCCGCCGAGTCGGAAGCCGCGCGCCGCTTTCCGCCCGAGCCGCAGGAGAACCTGCTCTACTTCATCGAGAAGAACGCCGCCCTGCTTGAGCCGTGGCAGCGCGAGGTGGTGCGCATCGTGCGCAAGATCGCGCAGTACTTCTACCCGCAGCGCCAGACCCAGGTCATGAACGAAGGCTGGGCCACCTTCTGGCACTACACGCTGCTCAACACCATGTACGACCGCGGCCAGCTGGACGACGGCTTCATGATGGAATGGCTCAGCTCGCACACCAGCGTGGTGTTCCAGCCGCCCGTGGGCCACCGCGCCTACAGCGGCATCAACCCCTATGCGCTGGGCTTCAAGATGTTCACCGACCTGCGCCGCGTCTGCGAAAAGCCGACCGACGAAGACCGCCGCTGGTTCCCCGACTTCGCGGGCACCGACTGGGTCAAGACGCTCGACTACGCGATGCGCAACTTCAAGGACGAGAGCTTCGTCGGCCAGTTCCTCAGCCCGAAGACGATGCGCGATTTCCGCCTGTTCTCGATCCGCGACTACCAGAGCGAATCGGAGCTCGAGGTGTCGGCCATCCACGACGACAGCGGCTACCAGGCGCTGCGCGAATCGCTGTCACGCCAGTACGACATCGGCAACCGCGAGCCCGACATCCAGGTCTGGAGCGTGGCCACGCGCGGCGACCGCTCGCTCACGCTGCGCCACACGCAGCGCAACAACCTGCCACTGAACGACAACGCCGAAGAAGTGCTGAAGCACGTCGCAAGGCTCTGGGGCTTCGACGTGCACCTGGAAAGCGTCGACAGCGCAGGCCGGGTCAGCCGCAGCTGGAAAGCTGCCGCACCCAAGCAGACCTACTGAGACGCTGCGATACAAAGAGAGCGGCTGTCTATCAGCCGTTCACCCCATCAGAGCGTGCCCCGTGCGCAGGGCACTGGGTGCTTCCCGCAGCGAAATCAAGGAGGAGGCCGCAGGCCGGGGGACATTCGCGGAGGGAAGTACCCGGTGTCCTGCGCACGCCCCCCGAAAAACTCAAGGAACCAGCGCAGCAATCGCCAGCCTGTACCCCTTCACCCCCAGCCCCACGATGATCCCGCGCGCCGCAGGCGAGATGTACGAGTGGTGGCGAAACTCTTCCCGTGCATGCACGTTCGAGATGTGCAGCTCGATCAGCGGCACGCTCGCCCCCTTGATGGCGTCGTGCAGCGCAATGGATGTGTGGGTGTAGGCCCCCGGGTTCATCACCACGCCCAACATGTTCCCGGCGGCCACTTCGCGGCCCGCCTCCTGAACCCAGTCGATCAGCACGCCTTCGTGGTTCGACTGGCGGCACTCGATCTCGACGCCGAGTTTCGCGCCCGTCTCCTTGCACAGGCGTTCGACGTCGGCGAGCGTGTCACGCCCGTACTGTTCGGGCTCGCGCGTGCCGAGCAGGTTGAGGTTGGGGCCGTTGAGAACGAGGATTTTCTTCATGATGGATCGGTGAAGGAAGCAACCGGATACCGGCAGATGGCCAAGATTATGGGCGCGCCGCCGACCGCGCCCGCCGTGCAGGTGACGACGCCGCCGTCGACCCCACGTAGTGGTTGTACGACCCGATGTCCGCCACGCAGCGCGCCATCAGGTCGACGAAGGCCCGCAGCTTCTGCCCCATGTAGCGCTGCCGCTGGTAGGCGCAGTACAGCCGCCGCGCCTCCGGCGGCCACTGCGGCAGCACTGGCACCAGCACGCCCTGCGCCACCTCGGGCCCGGCGAAGAACACCGGCAGCGGCGCAATGCCCAGGCCGTCGATGCAGAAGGTCTTCATCACCCAGTGGTCGTTGGTCTCGAAGGCCGGCTCCGTGCGCACCACGTGGCGCCCCGAGGCCTGCTGCGACACCAGCCGCAGCGGCGACGGCGGCCCCGAGGGCTCGCGCATCGCGATCATCCGGTGCTGCGCCAGCGCCTCGGGCGTCTGCGGCGTGCCGTGCCGCGCCAGGTACTGCGGGCTGGCGTACAGGCCGTAGGCCAGCCGGCCCAGCAGCTTGGCGACCAGGTCCGGCAGGTCGGGCGGCGCCGAGCCCACATAGCAATCGACCTCGCCGATCTGCGGGGCCTGCGCGCCGTTCGCCACGTCGAGCTGGCAGCGCACGTTCGGGTGCGATTCGAGAAAGATCCGCACCACATGGCAGACGAAGGAGGTGCTGAACTGCGTGTCCGACAGCAGCGTGAGCCGCCCCGACACCCCGCCCGTGAGCTCCTGCACCTCGGTGCGCGCCGTCTCCAGCCGACCGCTGACCTCGCCGAGCAGCCCCTCGCAGCGTGCGAAGAACGCACGCCCGGCCTCCGTGGGCGCGATGCGGCGCGAGCTGCGCAGCAGCAGTTGGGCGCCCAGCAACTCCTCCAGCCGCGTGAGTTGCCGGCTCAGCGTGGCCTTCGACACGCCCGACAGGCTCTCGGCCTTGGTGAGGCTGCCGCTCTTCATCACGAGCACGAAGGCCTCGACCAGTGCGAGGTCGATGCGCCCTGCGCTCATGAATGCCACCGCTGTGGAAGTCGTCGTTGCAGGAATGAAAAGGAGCGTCTTGGCATGGGGCTTTCATCGGTGCGGCGGACACGCTACGGTAGGCGGCACCGCCGACAAGGGCATGGCCGATGCTATGCCGATTTGCGGCGCCCTTTCCCGCTGCCCCCACGATCAAGACCCATGAATCCTTCCGCCGCATCACAGGCTTGGCACCCCGTCGCCCCCTCCGCCGAGGTGCGCGCTGGCGCCAACATCGTCGCCGGCTTTGCGCAAGGCCAGGAGCTCGCGCTGTGGCGCGCGGCCGATGGCTCCCCGCAGGCCTGGGAGAACCGCTGCCCGCACCGCAGCGTGCGCTTCACGCTCGGCCAGGTGACCGGCGGCGACCGCTTGGCCTGCGCGTACCACGGCTGGCAGTACGAGGCCGGCAGCGGCGCCTGCGTGCGCATCCCGGCGCACCCGGCCATGCCGGCGCCGCGCAACGTCTGCGCCAAGACGTTCGCCACGGCGGATGCCGCGGGCATGCTGTGGGTGCGCCTCGCGGCCGACGGCGCAGATGCGCCGTCCGAACTGGGCGACACAGTGCCCGCCGGCTGGCACCTCGCCCGCACGCTGACGCTGCGCGTGGCTGCGTCCGAGGTGCGCGCTGCGCTGGCGCCGCACGGCTTCGCATCGACAGGAACGCCCGATGCATGGCAAGGCGCGCTGGGCGAATCGCCCATCGCCGCGCTGCTGCTCGATGCGCAACCGCAGCTGAGCTTCCTGCACCTGTGGACCGACGCAGCCCCCGGCTCCGACGCGATGGCCCGGGTGCATCGCGCGGCGCGCCAGCTGCGCAGCGACATCGAAGCCGCCGCCTCGCACTGAACAAGAAGAAAGAAGCAACATGCCCTTCGTCACCGACGATCCCAACATGCTCGACGACTGGCTCGTCGTCGGCCCCGCCAGCGGCTTGCCACGCACGGCGCGGCTGCTCGGCGAAACCCTGCACCTGCACACCGACGCCGACGGCACGCCGCACGCCCGGCTCGGCAACGACGCACTCACCGTACAGTCGCGCTACGGCTTCCTCTGGGTCTGCCCCAGCGGCCGCCCGGCGCGCCCGCTGTTCGCCTTCCCCGAATACGAAGAGCCCGGCCGCCGCATCGTCGATTGCGGCGGGCTCGGCGTGGCCGTGTCGGGCCTGCGCGTGATCGAGAACTTCCTGGACATGGCGCACTTCCCCTTCGTGCACCCCGACTACCTCGGCAAGGTGCCGCACACCGAAGTGGCCAAGTACAACGTCGAGGTCGATGCCGCCACCGACGAGATCTGGGCCACCGACTGCCGCTTCTGGCAACCGCGCGCCTCCGCCGCCCACGACACGGGCAGCGAGGTGTTCTACAAGTACCGCGTGATGCAGCCCTTCTCGGCCATGCTCTACAAGTCGAGCCACCGGCCCGACAGGCTCGACGCCATCGGCCTGTTCCTGCAGCCCGTGGACGACGAGCACGTCATCGCCCACACGCTGCTGGCCTACTTCGACGACGTGTCGAGCGACGCCGAGCTCATCGCCTTCCAGCACACCATCTTCGGGCAGGACAAGCCGATCCTGGAGAACCACGCCTTCAAGCGCATGCCGCTCGAAGGCCGCGCCGAAACGCCCACGCGCGGCGACACCACCTCCGTCACCTACCGCCGCTGGCTGCGCGAGCGCGGCATGCGCTTCGGCACCGCGAGGGCCGCCGCATGACCGTCAAGCTCTACGACTACCCGCTCTCGGGCAATTGCTTCAAGGTGCGGCAGATGCTGCTGTGGCTCGGCGTGGACCACGCGAGCGTGCCGGTCGATTTCCATCCGGGCCGCGAGCACAAGTCCGCAAGATTCCTCGCGCAGATCAACCCGCTCGGCCAGCTCCCCGTGATCGACGACGAAGGCTTCGTGCTGCGCGACGCGCAGGCCATCCTGGTCTACCTCGCGAGCCGCTACGACGACGCACGGCAGCGCTGGTACCCCGCCGACCCGAAGCTGCGCGGCCAGGTCGCGATGTGGCTCGCCATGGCCGACGAGATCACGCGCACCGCCTCGGCCGCCCGGCTGCACGACGCGCTGGGCTACACGCACCTGGACATCGAGGCCTGCCGGCGCGGCGCGCGCGCGGCCTTCCGTGTGCTCGACGACCACCTGGCCGAGCAGCACGCCGCCACCGGCCTGCGCTGGCTCGTGGCCGCGCCCGAGCCGACCATTGCCGACCTCGCCTGCTTTCCGTACGTGGCGCTGGCGGGCGAAGGCGGCATCTCGCTCGACGAGTTTCCCGCGCTGCGCCGCTGGGTCTGGGACTTTCGTCACCTGCCGGGCTTTGTGGGCATGTCGGGTATCTTCCCGGCTGGCCCCGCCTGAAGGCTCGCCTGAGTATCCTTGTCCCCTTCCGCTCTCTGAAGAACCGAATCCCATGAAAACCAAAGCCGCCGTCGCCTGGCAAGCAGGCCAACCCCTGACCATCGAAACCGTGGACCTCCAGGGCCCCAAGTTCGGTGAAGTGCTGGTCGAGATCAAGGCCACCGGCATCTGCCACACCGACTACTACACGCTCTCGGGCGCCGACCCCGAAGGCATCTTCCCCGCCATCCTGGGCCATGAAGGCGCGGGCATCGTGGTCGACGTCGGCCCCGGCGTCACCACCCTGAAAAAGGGCGACCACGTCATTCCGCTGTACACGCCCGAATGCCGCCAGTGCAAGTTCTGCCTGAGCCGCAAGACCAACCTGTGCCAGCTGATCCGCGGCACGCAGGGCAAGGGCCTCATGCCCGACGCCACCAGCCGCTTCAGCCTCGACGGCAAGCCCATCTTCCATTACATGGGCACGAGCACCTTCAGCAACTACACGGTCGCGCCCGAGATCTCGCTGGCCAAGATCCGCGAAGACGCGCCCTTCGACAAGGTCTGCTACATCGGCTGCGGCGTCACCACCGGCATCGGCGCGGTGATCTTCACGGCCAAGGTCGAAGCCGGCGCGAACGTCGTGGTGTTCGGCCTGGGCGGCATCGGCCTGAACGTGATCCAGGGCGCCAAGATGGTGGGCGCCGACAAGATCATCGGCGTCGACCTGAACCCCGAGCGCGAGGCCATGGCCCGCCAGTTCGGCATGACGCACTTCATCAACCCCAAGACCACCGAGAACGTGGTCGACGCCATCGTGCAGCTGACCGACGGCGGCGCCGACTACAGCTTCGAGTGCATCGGCAACACGCAGGTGATGCGCCAGGCGCTCGAATGCACGCACAAGGGCTGGGGCCGCAGCATCATCATCGGCGTGGCCGAGGCCGGTGCGGAGATCAGCACGCGCCCGTTCCAGCTGGTCACCGGCCGCAAGTGGGAAGGCTCGGCCTTCGGCGGCGCGCGCGGACGCACCGACGTGCCGAAGATCGTCGACTGGTACATGGAAGGCAAGATCAACATCGACGACCTGATCACGCACACCATGCCGCTGGAAGACATCAACAAGGGCTTCGATCTGATGAAGCGCGGCGAATCCATTCGCGGCGTGGTCCTGTACTGAGGCCGAGGAGGCGCCCGCCATGAACCGCATGGAACCCCTGCGCAGAATAGAAGCGGGCGTCCTCGAGATCGCCTATTACGAAGCCGGCCCGGCCGACGGCCCGCCCGTGCTGCTGATGCACGGCTTTCCGTACGACATTCACACTTACGCCGAGGTCGCGCCGATGCTGGCCGCCCAAGGCTGCCGTGTGATCGTGCCGTACATGCGCGGCTACGGCGCCACGCGCTTCCTCGCCGACGCCACGCCGCGCTCGGGCGAACAGGCGGCCTTCGGCGCCGACCTGCTCGCGCTGCTCGACGCCCTGAAGATCGAGCGCGCCGTGCTCGCCGGCTACGACTGGGGCGGCCGCGCCGCCTGCGTGGTGGCGGCGCTGTGGCCCGAACGCTGCGCGGGGCTGGTCTCGCTCAACAGCTACAACATCCAGAACATCGCCAAGGCGATGGAGCCGGACACGGCCGCCAACGAGCACAGCCTCTGGTACCAGTACTACTTCCACAGCGAACGCGGCCGCGCCGGCCTCGCGAAGGACCGCAAGGCCCTCACGAAACTGCTGTGGCAGCTGTGGTCGCCGACGTGGCGGTTCGACGACGCCACCTTCGATCGCAGCGCCGCCGCCTTCGACCACCCCGACTTCGTGGACGTGGTGATCCATTCGTACCGCCACCGCTTCGGCCTCGTGCCCGGCGACCCGGCCTATGCCGACATCGAACGCCGCCTTGCCGCGCAGCCGACGATCACCGTGCCCGCCATCACCTTCGACGGCATCGACGACGGCGTGCGCCCGCCCGCCGATGCCTCGGCCCACGCGCACCGCTTCAGCGGACCGCGCTCGCACCGCCTCGTGCCCGGCGCGGGCCACAACCTGCCGCAGGAAGCGCCGCGCACCTTTGCCGACGCCGTGCTCGAACTCGTGCCCGCGCTGCGCGGCCAGACGACCTCTTCTTCATGACCGACACCGCCCCCACACTTCTTTCCGAACACCACGCCTTCGGCGGCGTGCAGCGCTTCATCGAGCACCGCTCGCACGAGATCGGCCTGCCGATGCGCTTCTCGGTCTACCTGCCGCCGCAGGCCGCGCACACGCGCGTGCCCGCCCTGCTCTACCTTGCCGGCCTGACCTGCAACGAGGAGACCTTCGCGGTGAAGGCCGGCGCGCAGCGCATGGCCGCGAGCCTGGGCGTTGCGCTCATCGCGCCCGACACCAGCCCGCGCGGCACGGAACCCGAAAGCCTGCCGGGCGCGAAAGACAGCTGGGACTTCGGCATCGGCGCCGGCTTCTACCTCGACGCCACAGCCGAGCCCTGGGCCACGCACTGGCGCATGGAAAGCTGGATCGTGCACGAGCTGCTGCCGCTGGTGGCCCGCCACTTTCCCATCGACGGCGAGCGCATCGGCATCTTCGGCCACTCGATGGGCGGCCACGGCGCGCTCACGCTGGCGCTGCGGCACCCGGGGCGCTTCAAGTCGCTCTCGGCCTTCGCGCCGATCTGCGCGCCCACCCAGTGCCCGTGGGGCCAGAAGGCCTTCGCCGGCTACCTGGGCGAGCCCGGCGACGACCGCGCGCAGTGGCTCGCGCACGACGCCAGCGCGCTGATGCAATCGCAGACCGTGGCGCCCTATCCGCAGGGCATCCTCATCGACCAGGGCCTGGCCGACAAATTCCTCGCCGAGCAGCTGCACCCCGAAGCCTTCGAGGCCGCCTGTTTCGCCGCCGGCCAGCCGCTCACGCTGCGCCGCCACGCGGGCTACGACCACGGCTACTACTTCATCCAGAGCTTCATGGCGGACCACATCGCGCACCACGCACAGACGCTGAACGCCTGACTACAAGGGGGTGCGGTTCGCACCCGGCGTGGCTATCATGGTCCGCATGTCCGCCGCCCAGATTCCTGCCTTCCAGCTGCGCTCGCGCGATGGCGGCGCCGAAGAGAACATGGTGCTCGCGGGTATCTGGCGCCGTGCCTGGGTGTCGGCCAACCGCAGCGCCGTCCACGTCGAGCCCATCGGCCACTGGCTGCGGCGCGTGCAGACCGAATTCATCCCGCCCGCCGACGTGGTGCTGGCCGAGCGCGACGGCCAGGTGCTGGCCTTCATGGTGCTGCTCACGGCGCGCGAGTATGTGGCCCAGCTCTTCGTCGAGCCGCACCTGCGCAGCCAGGGCCTGGGCAAGGCGCTGCTCGACGAGGCCTGCGTGCGCATGCCGCACGGCTGGCGGCTGCACGTGGCCGTCACCAACACCGAGGCGCAGCGCTTCTACGAACGCTACGGCCTCGTGCGCGGCGTGGTCGACCGCCACCCGGGCAGCGGGCGCGAACGCATCGCCTACCATTGGTCGCCCACCCGCGCGCCCTGGCGCACGGGCTGACACCCTCCGCACTTCCTTCCTGCCCCATGCGCATCCGCATCGATCACATCGCCCTCTGGACCACCGACCTCGAACGCTGCAAGCGCTTCTACGTCGACTACTTCGGCGCCACCGCCGGCGCCGGCTACGTCAACCCGGCCAAGGGCTTCGCCTCGTGCTTCCTGAGCCTGGGCGACGGCGCGCGCATCGAGGCCATGACCACCAGCACCCTCTCGCCCGTGGTCGCCGAGGCCGGCGCGCAGCGCATGGGCTGGACGCACCTGGCGATTTCGGTCGGCTCCGACGCCGAAGTTGATGCGCTCACGCAGCGGCTGAAGGCCGACGGCTATCCATTGCTCGACGGCCCGCGCCGCACCGGCGACGGCTACTACGAGAGCGTGGTGCTCGACCCGGACGGCAACCGCATCGAGATCACGGCATGAGTGCGTTTGTTCAAAGCCTGCACGAGACCTTCGAACGCCTCGGCCGCATCGAGACCCGCCGCATGTTCGGCGGCCACGGCGTGTGGCACGAGGGCCGCATGATCGCGCTCGTCGCCAAGGACGCGCTGTACCTCAAGTCCGATGCCGGCAGCGCCGCGCACTTCGACGCACTCCACCTGCCGCCCTTCACCTACGTGCGCGAAGGCAAGGAAATGCCGATGTCGTACCGCCTGGCGCCGGCCGACCTGTTCGAAGACCGCGAGGAAGCCGCGCGCTGGGGCCGCCTGGCCTACGAGGCCGCGCTGCGATCGGGCCAGCCGCCGAAGCCGAAGAAGCCCAAGCCCAAACCCAAGACAACCCCCAAGGCCGCGAAAGCGAAGACCCGGTGAACGCCCCCCACAACAACAGCCACCGGCTCCCTCCGCTTCCCGAGCGCGAACAGATCGCGCTGCTCGACCCCTTCGACAGCCTCGACCTGAAAGACATCGTGGTCGTCACCTCGCTCGCCGAAGCCGAGCGCGCCGCCGATGAATTGCTCGATGCTGGCGTGGCGGGCTTCGACACCGAGTCGCGCCCCACCTTCGCGAAGAACGAAGTCTCGACCGGTCCGCACGTGGTGCAGTTCGCCACGCGCGACACGGCCTGGCTGTTCCAGCTGCACCGCGACGAATGCAACCCCGTGGTCGCGGGCCTGCTCGCGTCCACCGAGTTGCGCAAGGTCGGCTTCGGGCTCTCGAGCGACCTGTCGCTGATCCGCCTGCGGCTGGCCATTGCGCCGCAGGCCGTGTTCGACATCGACGACGAGTTCCGCCGGCGCGGCTACCGCCGCTCGGTGGGCGTGAAGACGGCGGTGGCGCTGATGTTCAACCGCCGCTTCGCCAAGTCGCGCAAAGCGACCACCTCGAACTGGGCGCACAAGCAGCTCACCGAGTCGCAGATCCGCTACGCGGCCAACGACGCCTATGCGTCGCTGCGCGTGTTCGACGCGCTCTTTCCGAACGACTGAAGTTTTCCGTCAGTCGCGCCCTGCTTCGAGGATCGCCTGCGCCAGCCGCTGCGGGTTCGAGAAGAACATCTCGTGGCTGCCCGGGCACTCCACGAGCCGGAACAACCCCAGCCGCTCCGACAGCCGCGGATGCCACGGCAGGCTGTGCGGCAGCGCAGTGTCCTGCTGGCAATTGACGTACGACTTGCCCAGCGCCAGCGCCGCCAGCGGCTGCTTCAGCTGGATCTTGTCGGTGAAGGTGCGGTACGGGTGCGGGTTGAGCTTGTCGTAGGCGGACTGCGCCAGCGCGAGGTCGGCGTCGTTGATGAAGGCCTCGCGCCAGATCTCGAAGGGCAGCATCACGGCGTTCTTGTTGGCGGCCGCCACCGCGTCGAACATGGTCACGTAGTGCGGCGGCACCATGTCGTTGAGCGCTTCGCCATCGAGCGGCACGAAGGCGTTGATGTAGACCAGCCGCCGCAGCCGCGCCGCGATGCGGTCGGCCACGCCCGAGATCACCATGCCGCCGTAGCTGTGGCCCACGAGCCGCACCTGCGTGAGGTCCTTGCCCTCGATGAAGCGGACCACCGAGGCGATGGCGTCGGCCAGGCCGGTGCCCGCGCGGTCGTCGCCGGGGTTGTTGCCTGCCACGGTGGGGCAATGCACGGTGTGGCCGGCCGCGCGCAGGCCGTCGGCCACGGCCTCCATTTCGGCGCCGGTGTGCCAGGCGCCGTGAACCAGAACATAGGTGTCGGACATGGGTGTCTCCTTCGTTGGATGCGTCATTGGGGAATGGACCGAGGGCGACTGTAGAAAAAGCGGTACGTCGCGGATGGCCGTTGCCTGCCAGGGCGATGGCCGATTCGTGCCACCGGTCTTTTGGGGCCGCGGGTTGCTTCGCTTCAATAATTCAAAGATACTTGAATAATGGAAGAAAACGATGTGGTCCGCGCCTTGGGCGCACTCGCGCAACCCGTGCGCCTGCGGGTGTTCCGTGCCTTGGTGGTCGCCGGGCCCGACGGACTGACGCCGGGTGCGCTGACCGAAGCGCTGGCGGTACCGGCGACGGGGCTGTCCTTTCACCTCAAGGAGCTGGTGAACGCGAGCCTCGTTTCGCAGGAGCGCCAGGGGCGCAACCTCATCTACCGCGCGTCGTTCGAGCGGATGAACGGCCTGCTCGGCTATCTCACCGAGAACTGCTGCCAAGGCGAGCCCTGTCTTCCAGCGACCACCTGCGACTGCTGACCATGAAAGCTTGTGCTGTTGCACGCGGAGTGCGTGTGCTCTGGCGTGCTCCCGCCGATGGGGCACCTTGCTCCGCGAATGTCCCCCGGGGCTTCGCCCCTCCTCCTTTATTTCGCTGCGCAAGGCACCCCATCGACGTGAGCGTGTTCAGAGCGGTCGTTGATCCGCTGCACACCAGCACCGCGCCCCGTGCGCAGGACACCGGGTGCTTCCCGCAGCGAAATCAAGGAGGAGCCCGAAGGGCGGGGGACATTCGCGGAGGGAAGTACCCGGTGGCCTGTGCACACCCCCTGAACAGAAGAACATGACCACCGCCCTCCTCATCTTCGCCGGCACATTGCTGCTCGTCATCTGGCAACCACGCGGCCTAGGCATCGGCTGGAGCGCCTCGCTGGGCGCCATCATCGCCCTGCTCTTCGGCGTGGTGCAGCTCACCGACATCCCCGTCGTCTGGGCCATCGTCTGGAACGCCACCGCGACCTTCATCGCCGTCATCCTCATCAGCCTGCTGCTCGACGAAGCCGGCTTCTTCGAATGGGCCGCCCTGCACGTGGCCCGCTGGGGTCGCGGCAACGGCCGCCGGTTGTTCGCCTTCATCGTGCTGCTGGGCGCCGCGGTCTCGGCCCTCTTTGCCAACGACGGCGCGGCGCTGATCCTCACGCCCATCGTGATGGCCATGCTCGTGGCGCTCGGCTTCACGCCGGCGACCACCCTGGCGTTCGTCATGGCGGCGGGTTTCATTGCCGACACGGCCAGCCTGCCGCTCATCGTGTCGAACCTCGTGAACATCGTGTCGGCCGACTTCTTCGGCATCGGCTTCAACGCGTACGCCTCGGTGATGGTGCCGGTCAACGTCGCGGCCGTGCTCGCGAGCCTGGGCGTGCTGCTGTGGTGCTTCCGGCGCGACATTCCCGCGCACTACGACATGGCCCGCCTCAAGCAACCCGCCGATGCGATCCGCGACCGCGACACCTTCCGCGCCGGCTGGGTGGTGCTCGCGCTGCTGCTCGTGGGCTTCTTCGGCCTGGAGCCGCTGGGCGTGCCGGTGAGCGCGGTGGCCGCCTTCGGCGCGGTGATCCTGCTCGCGGTGGCGGCGCGCGGTCCGGTGATCGGCACGCGCCAGGTGCTGCGCGGCGCGCCCTGGCAGATCGTCGTCTTCTCGCTGGGCATGTACCTCGTGGTCTACGGGCTGCGCAACGCCGGGCTCACCGGCCAGATCGCCACGCTGCTGAACCTGTTCGCGCAAGGCGGCGTCTGGGGCGCGGCCATGGGCACCGGCTTTCTCGCGGCCGTGCTCTCCTCGGTCATGAACAACATGCCGACCGTGCTGGTCGGTGCGCTGTCGATCGAGGCCTCGGGCGCGGTCGGCCTCGTGAAGGAGGCGATGGTCTATGCCAACGTGATCGGCTGCGACCTCGGCCCGAAGATCACGCCCATCGGCAGCCTCGCCACGCTGCTGTGGCTGCACGTGCTCGCCAGGAAGGGCATGACCATCACCTGGGGCCACTACTTCCGCATCGGCATCGTGCTGACCCTGCCCGTGCTGGCCGCGACGCTCGCCGCGCTGGCGCTGCGCCTCAGCCTCGGCTGACCCATTTTTCTTTCTTCCTCTCTCAACGAGCCTGCCATGAGCGACATCACGATCTATCACAACCCCGCCTGCGGCACCTCGCGTAACGTGCTCGCGCTGATCCGCAACACAGGCGACGAGCCCACCGTCATCGAGTACCTGAAGACCCCGCCCGACCGCGCCACGCTCACGCAGCTGATCGCGGCGATGGGCGTTCCCGTGCGCGACGTGCTGCGTCAGAAGGGCACGCCGTACGACGAACTGGGCCTGGGCGATCCCAAGTGGAGCGACGAACAGCTCATCGACTTCATGCTGCAACACCCGATCCTCATCAATCGCCCCATCGTCGTCACGCCGCTGGGCACGCGCCTGTGCCGCCCTTCGGAGGCCGTGCTCGACATCCTGCCCAAGCCGCAGCAAGGCGCGTTCTCCAAGGAAGACGGCGAAGCCGTGATCGACGCGAAAGGCCAGCGTGTCGCCAAGCCCTGATCTCCCGCAGCTCGACGCCGACGCGTTCCGCGTCCCCCGCCTGCAGGAGCTGCTTCCCACCGCACGCGCCACGCACGCACCGCGCATCCTGCTGCTGTACGGATCGCTGCGCGAGCGCTCCTACAGCCGCCTGCTGACCGAAGAGGCCGCGCGCCTGCTGCGCGCGATGGGCGCCGAGCCCCGCATCTACGACCCGCGCGGCCTACCCCTGCCCGACGGCGAACCCGAAGACCATCCGAAGGTGCAGGAGCTGCGCGATCTCGCGCAGTGGGCCGAGGGCATGGTGTGGACCTCGCCCGAGCGCCACGGCGCGATGACCGGGATCATGAAGGCGCAGATCGACTGGATTCCGCTGGCCGTCGGCTCGGTGCGGCCCACGCAGGGCAAGACGCTCGCGGTGATGGAGGTGTCGGGCGGCTCGCAGTCGTTCAACGCGGTGAACCAGCTGCGCGTGCTGGGCCGCTGGATGCGCATGATCACCATCCCCAACCAGTCGTCGGTGGCCAAGGCGTTCCTCGAGTTCGACGACGCGGGCCGCATGAAGCCCTCGCCCTACTACGAGCGCGTGGTCGACGTGATGGAAGAGCTGGTGAAGTTCACGCTGCTCACGCGCGACTGCGCGGACCACCTGGTCGACCGCTACAGCGAGCGGCGCGAGAGTGCGGAAGCGTTGTCCAAGCGGGTCAACCTGCGCAGCATTTAGACACAGGGCCGGCAAGCTTCTTGCAACGGGGACGCCCGTTGCCCGGGCAACTCCCATGGCGGCGCGCGGCGCACCCACGTAGATTCCAGCGTAGAAAAAAGCGTCCGTTTCCGTCGCTTTCCCCACTTTGGCCCCGCAGGAGTGTCCATGGACGCATGGTCGAGTCAGCAACTGTCCCCGCTGTACAGGCGCGAGGTCTTCCGCTCGCGCGAGGCCGAAGAGACGCACGCGCGCGTGGCCCATGAGCTGAAGCCGCACCGCAGCGTGTGGCGCTCGGGCGATGTCGACGCGATCTTCTGCCGCGCCGAGATGAGCGCACTGTCGCTGTGCATCCTGCGCTACGGCTGCGACGTCGACATCGAGCCCGACGCGCTCGGCAACTTCGTGCTGGTGCAGATGCCGCTGCGCGGCCGTGCCGACATCCACACTGGCGGGCAGACGCTGCAGATCCACCCCGGGCAAGGCGCCATCATTTCGGCCCACAAGCCGGTGCGTCTGCGCTGGCATGCCGATTGCGAACAGCTGATGCTGAAGATCGAACTCAGCCGCCTGCAGGAGGTCGCGCGCCATGCCTTCGCGCTGCGCGGCGGCGACGCCGTGGGCGAGATCGATTTCGACATGCCCCTGCGCCTGGACGACGCGGCGGGCACGCAGTGGTGCCGCATGGTGGCAAGCCTGGCCTCGCTGCTGCCGCCCACGGAGTTCGAGCGTCACGACCCGCGCTGGCTCGCGCACTGCGAAGACAACCTCATGCTCTACCTGCTGTGCCACCGGCCGAATTCGGTGCTGCAGCGGCATGCCGACGCACAGCGCGGCACCGAGGAAACCAGCCTGCGGCAGCTGCGCCGGGCCGAAGAGTTCATGCGCGAGCGGCTCGACTCGCTGCTCTCGCTCGAAGACGTGGCACAGGCCGCGGGCGTCACGCGCCGTGGCCTCGCCCTGCTCTTCAAGCGCCACCGCGACCTGTCGCCCGGCGAGGTGCTGCGCAACATGCGGCTCGATGCCGCGCACGCGCAACTGACGCGGCACGACGGCGCCAGCGTCACCGAGGTAGCGCTGAACTGCGGCTTCTCGCACCTGAGCCGCTTTGCCGCCTGCTACCGCGAGCGCTTCGGACAGCTGCCGCGCGACACCTCGCGCGACCCCGCGCGGCTGCCCGCCGCGCGGCACTGAACACACTTCCTCAGGACTTCATCGCGCACTGCGCGGCGGTGCGGTCCTGGTAGCGCTCCAGCACGGTGCCGATCACCTTGTTGGCGATGCGCCCGCTGCCGTCCTTGGCGACCACGCGCAGGTAGTAGTTCTGGATCGGGAAGTTGTTGGGGCCGTAGCGGAAATCGCCGCGCACCGACTTGTAGTTGGCCGCCTTGATCGCCTTGAGCAGCGCGGGCTTGTCGGCCACCTTGCCGCCGACGTCGCGCACGGCCGCATCCATCGCCATGAGCACGTCGTAGGCCTGGCCGGCATAGAACGACGGGTTGCGCCCGTTGTTCTGCTGGCGGAACGCGGCCACGAAGCGCTGGTTGGCCGGGTTGTCGAGGTCGAACGACCAGTGTGCGGTGTTGAACAGGCCCAGCATCGGCTCGCCGACGGCCGGAATCATGTCCTCGTCGGCCGAGAAGGCGGTGGAGATCAGCGCCACGTCTTTCGAGAGCCCCGCGCCGACGAACTGCTTGATGAAGCTCACGCCCATCGCGCCGGGCAAGAAGAAGTACAGCGCATCGGGCTTCGAGGCGCGGATCTGCGCCAGCTCCGCCGAGTAGTCGAGCTGCCCGAGCTTGGTGTACAGCTCGTCGCCCACGGCGCCCTTGAAGGTGTGCTTGAAGCCGTTGATGGCGTCCTTGCCGCCGGGGTAGCTGGGCGCGATCATCGCGACCTTCTTGAAACCCTTGTCGCTCGCGAACTTGCCGGCCGACTCGTAGTACGCGTCGTTCGGGTACGAGGCGCCGAAGAAGTACGGGTTGCAGCGCGCGCCCGAATAGTCGCTCGGGCCGGTGTTGCTCGACAGGTAGGGCACCTTGGCGGCGAAGAGCGGCGGGCCGACGGCCAGCGCGACCGACGAGCCGACGGGCCCGGTGAACAAATCGATCTTGTCGCGCAGCAGCATGCGCTCGACCACCTGGCGCGCCATCTCGGGGTTGCCGGCCGTGTCGGCCTCGACGAACTCCACCGGCACGCCGCCGAGCTTGCCGCCCAGCTGCTTCATCGCCACGGCGAAGCCGGCCTTGGCCTCGGCGCCGCCGACGGCGAACGGGCCGGACAGGTCCATCGCCAGGCCGACTTTCACGGTCTGTGCCTGCGTGGGTAAAGCCAGCGCGCCCACCAGGACGGTGAGCGCGCACAAGACGGATCGGGGCGTGGCCTGCGACATGAAAGGTCTCCTCGGGGTGAGTTCGTTGAACGTGGGGGGGCAGCAAATGCAGGGCGCAGTCTCTGTGCGGTGGCGGCGCCCCGCTATCCGTTTCGTGCGACCGAAACCGCTGCACGAAATGGACAGACAACAGACCGGCGCGCTCCCCAGAATCGCCGCCGACCCCACCACTTCAAGAGACGAACCGATGAGCGACACCATCGACATCCCGGCCGGCGACGGCACCCAGACCTTTCGCGGCTACCTGGCCCTGCCGGCCTCGGGGCGCGGCCCCGGCATCGTGCTGTGCCATGAGATCTTCGGCGTCAATGCCTACGTGCGCGAGGTGGCCGACCTCTATGCGCAGGAAGGCTACGTGGTGCTCGCGCCCGACCTGTTCTGGCGCATGGAGCCCGGCGTCGATCTGGGCTACTCGCCCGAAGACTGGCAGCGCGCCTTCGGCTTCTTCCAGAAGTTCGACATCGAAGCCGGCGTTGCCGACGTCACGGCGAGCGTGAAGGCGCTGCGCGCGCACCCGGCCTGCACCGGCAAGGTCGGCGCGCTGGGCTTCTGCCTCGGCGGCAAGCTGGCCTACCTGGCCGCCGCGCATTCGGGCGTGGACGCGGCCGTGGGCTACTACGGCGTGGGCATCGAGGGCGCACTCGACCTCGTGCCGCAAATCGAATGCCCGATCGCCCTGCACTTCGCGGAGCTCGACCAGTTCTGCCCGCCCGAGGCCCGCGCCCAGGTGCTCGAAGCCTTTGCCGGCCAGCCCGATGCGCAGATGTACGTGTACCCCGGCGTCGACCATGCGTTTGCACGCACCGGCGGCGACCACTTCGACAAGCCCTCCACGCTCATGGCGCACCAGCGCTCGATGGCGCTGTTCAAGGAAGCGATCGGCCCGGTGTACGACCTCTCGGCGCTGTGGGACAAGCACTGCGAGTACGAGTTCGCCACGCGCGACGTGGTCGCCACCATGGCCACGATGGTGAGCGAGCCCTACGTGAACCACATCCCGACCATGACCGGCGGCGTGGGCGCCAAGGAGCTGTCGCGCTTCTACAAGCACCACTTCATTCCGAGCACGCCGCCCGACACGCGGCTCACGCCCATCTCGCGCACCGTGGGCGCCACGCAGATCGTGGACGAGATGCTGTTCAGCTTCACCCACACGGTCGAGATCGACTGGCTGCTCCCGGGCATCGCCCCCACCGGCAAGCCGGTGGAGATTCCGCTCGTGGCCATCGTGAAGTTCCGCGGCGACAAGCTGTACCACGAGCACATCTACTGGGACCAGGCCAGCGTGCTGGTGCAGATCGGCCTGCTCGATCCGAAGGGCCTGCCCGTGGCCGGCGCCGAGACCGCGCGCAAGCTGGTCGACGAGACGCAGCCGTCGAACACGCTGATGCCACGCTGGGAAAAGTCGACCGGCCTCACCATCGCCGACCCGGCGCTGCCCTTGGGATGAGCAGCACTTCCGACATGCTGGCGCTGGTCGTGGACGCGGTCACGCCGCTCACGCCGGCCATCAAGGCCTTCGTGCTGCGCTCGGCCAACGGCGAGCCGCTGCCGCCGTTCACGCCGGGTGCGCACCTGGGCGTGCAGGTGGTGCAGGCCAACGGCCACCCGGGCCAGCGCGCGTACTCGCTCGCCAAGCCGCACGACGGCTCGGACCGCTGCGAGATCGCGGTGCTGTGCGAGCCCCAGGGCGCAGGCGGTTCGACCTGGATGCACGCACTGCAACCCGGCACCGCACTGGCCGCGCACGCACCGCGCAACGACTTCGCCTTGCACGCGGGCAGCGCACCGCCGCTGCTCATCGCGGGCGGCATCGGCATCACGCCGCTGCTGTGCATGGCGCGCTCGCTCGCGGCCGAAGCGCGCCCTTTCGACTTCGTCTATGCCACGCGCAGCGAAGAAGCCACGGCCTACCTGCACGAGGTGCGCGCACTCGGCGGCACCGTGGTGCACGACGGCGGCGACCCGGCGCGCGGCCTCGACCTGCGCGCGCTGCTGGCCGCGCCCGTGCCCGGTCGCCACCTGCATGTGTGCGGTCCGCGCGGCATGGTGCAGGCGGTGGTCGAAACCGCCCGCGCGCTCGGCTGGCCCGACGACCACGTGCACTTCGAACTCTTCGCCGGCGCCATCGAGCAGGCAGGCGACGCGCCCTTCGAGGTGCGCACGCTGCGCTCGGGCAAGACGCTGACCGTGGCGCCCGACCAGAGCCTGCTCGACGTGCTCATCGCCGCCGGCCTGGACCCGCTGTACGACTGCCGCCAGGGCGACTGCGGCGTGTGCGTGGTGGACGTGGTCGAAGGCGTGCCCGACCACCGCGACCACAACCTCAGTCCGCGCGAGAAGGCGGACGGCAAGACCCTGTGCACCTGCGTGTCGCGCGCCAAGACGCCGCACCTGGTGCTCGACATCTGACGACGTTTCAGGAGACCCACCCGATGAATTCCGTGATCCCCATCATCCCCATCGCGGCGACAAGCCCGATCGACATCCAGTCGCTCGTGCAGCCCGACCGCGTGCACAAGCGCGTCTACACCGACCCCGCCATCTTCGAGCTGGAAATGGACCGCGTGTTCGGCCAGGCCTGGCTCTACGTCGGCCACGAAAGCCAGGTGCCCAAGCCCGGCGACTACTTCACCACCCGACTGGGCCGCGAGCCCGTGGTGATGGTGCGGCACACCGACGGCCAGGTGCACGTGATGTTCAACCGCTGCCCGCACAAGGGCGCCAAGCTCGTGCCCGACGGCAGCGGCAGCGCCGGCAAGTTCCTGCGCTGCCTGTACCACGGCTGGACCTTCAAGTGCGACGGCAGCCTGCTGTCGGTGCCGCTGCGCAGCGGCTACGAATGCACCGCGCTCGACCTGAAAGACCCGCAGTACGGCGTGCGCAAGGTGGCGCGCGTGGCCACGCACCGCGGCTTCGTGTTCGCCAGCCTGTCGGAAGACGGGCCCGAGCTGAAGGAGTTCCTGGGCGGCGTGGCCACGTCGCTCGACAACTTCTGCGACCGTGCGCCCGAGGGCGAAGTGGAAGTGGCCGGTGGCGTTCAGCGCGTGATCCAGCGCAACAACTGGAAGATCTTCTTCGAGAACCTGCACGACACCATCCACGCCGTGGCCACGCACGAGTCGTCGTGGCGCGCGGCCAAGGAAGAGCACGAGGCCATGCCGGCCGGCACGCCCAAGCCCTTCGAGGTGGTGATCGTCGACGGCAACGGCGAGCCGCTGGAGTTCTGGGAGAAGCTGGAGCTCAAGGGCTACGACCACGGCCACGGCTTCATGGAAGGCATCTTCGTGCCGCCCACCGACCCGGTGAGCCTGGCCTACGTGGCCTCGCTCGAAGCCGCGAAAGGCGCCGAACAGGCCGACGCGATCCTGCGTGTGAACCGGCACAACACCATCGTGTACCCGAGCTGCTCGCCGCACACCTCCTTCCAGCAGATCCGGGTGATCCGGCCGCTGTCGGTGGACCGCACGCTGGTCGAGATCTTCAGCTTCCGGCTCAAGGGCGCGCCCGAGGCCACCTTCCAGCGCACGCTCAAGTACACCAACATCGTCAACTCGCCCTCGTCGAACGTGATGCCCGACGACCTGGAGGCCTACAACCGCGTGCAGGAAGGCCTGGGCTCGGACGGCGGCGACTGGGTCAGCATGCACCGCGCCGCCGGGCGCGACCAGCCGCTGCCGGGCGGGCGCGCGTCCAACGGCAACAGCGAGATGCCCTCGCGCAACATGTTCGCGGCGTGGGCCGGGTACATGGGCGTCGACACGGGCGCACAGACCGGGAGCGCCGAATGAACTTCCGCGACTGGAACGAACAGCAGGACCTCACGCAGTTCCTGCACCACGAGGCACGCCTGCTCGACGAGCACCGCTGGGACGAATGGCAGAAGCTCTTCACGCCCGACGGCCTGTATTGGGTGCCGCTGGCGCACGGCCAGGTCGACCACCTCAACCACGCCTCGCTGTTCTGCGAGGACACTCTGCTGCGCTCGATGCGAGCGCGGCGGCTCGAGCAGGCCCGCGCCTACTCGCAGCAGCCGCCCACGCGCACCGTGCACGTGCTGGGCAACATCGCGCTCGAAGCACGCGACGAAGTAGGCTGCACCGTGCGCTCGACCTTCCTGCTGCTGGAGTGGCGCAAGACCGAGCAGCGCACCTTCGGCGGCAGCGTGCTGCACACGCTGCGCCGCGCCGACGACGGCTGGCGCATCCAGACCAAGCGCATCGACCTCGTCAACTGCGACGCGCCGCACGAAGCCCTGCAGGTGTTCCTGTGAAGGCCGCGCTGCTGGCGATGCACTACCAGAACGACGTGCTGCACGTCGACGGCAAGGTGCGCGTGGGCGTGGCCGCCGACGACCCGGCGCGCCCGCGCCTCATCGCCTCGGCCGCGCGGCTCATCGCCGGTGCGCGCGCGAACGGCGTGCCGGTGATCTTCGTGCGCATCGCCTTCGCGCCGGACTACGCGGACTGCCTGCGCAACTGCACGCTGTTCCGCCGCGTGGCCGAGAGCGGCGCGGTGCAGGAAGGCAGCTGGGGCGCCGGGTTCTACGACGAGCTCGCGCCCTTGCCGGGCGAAGCCGTGGTCACCCACAAGCGCAACAACCCCTTCTGGGCCAGCGGGCTCGAAGAGGCGGTGCGCGCCACCGGCGCCAGCCGCCTGTACGTGGCCGGGATCGCCACCAACCACGTCGTCGAACACGGCGCGCGCCATGCGAGCGACCTGGGCTACGACGTGGCGGTGGTGGCCGACGCCTGCAGCACCGCGCAGGCGCACCTGCAGGCAGCCAGCCTCGAAACCCTGGCGATGCTCGCGGACGTGGTGCGCGTGGACGACGCCGTGGCGCAGATGGGAGGCCGGCCATGACGACGCTGCAGGGCAAGGTCGCGATAGTGACCGGCGCCGCCGCGCTGCTGGGCAGCGCCATCGTGCGCGCCTTCGTGCAGGCCGGCGCGCGCGTGGTGGCGGTCGACATCGACACGGCGCGCGGCGCCGCCTTGGCGGCCGACGTGGGCGCGGGCTGCCGCTTCGTTGCCTGCGACATCGCGTCGGACGACGCGCTCGATGCGCTCGTGGCCGGCACGCTGCGTACCGAAGGCCGCATCGACCTCCTCATCAACAACGCCGTGGTCTACGGCGATGCAGGCTTGGATGCCGCGCGCGCCGACTGGCTGGGCGCGCTGAACGTCAACCTCGTCTCCGGCGCGATGCTGGTGCAGAAGACCGCCGACGCGCTGGCCGCGCACGGCGGCGCCATCGTGAACATGGGCAGCGTCGGCGGCAAGTTCGGCGCGGCGGGCCGGGCGCTGTACCCGGCGGCCAAGGCCGCCATCCTGCAGCTCACGCGCAACCAGGCCGCCACGCTGGCGCCGCGGGGCGTGCGGGTGAACTCGGTGTCGCCGGGCTGGACCTGGTCGGACGCGCTGTCGCACATGGCGGACGGCGATCGGGCACGGGCCGACCGCGTCGGCGCGCCGATGCACCCGCTGGGCCGCGTGGGCGACGGCGACGACGTGGCGCAGGTGGTGCTGTTCCTGTGCTCGGACGCGGCGCGCTTCGTCACGGGTGCGGACATCCCGGTCGACGGCGGCTTCTCGATGCTGGGGCCCGACCAGGGCCGCTCGGCGCGCGACTGGTTCGAGGCGTAGCCGCCGCTCAGCCGCGCGACTGCCGCAGCGCCCCCGGCGTGCCGCCCAGGTGCCGGCGGCACAGGCGCACGAAGTGCGAGGCGTCGGCCAGCCCGACGCGCAGGCCGATCTGCGCCACGCTCAGGCGGTCGAAGCGCGCATCGGCCAGCATGCGCTGCGCCACCTGCATGCGGCAGGCGGCCAGCGCGTTGGCGAAGGTGGTGGCGCTGTGCCCTGCCCCGCCGCCTTCGGCCAGGCAGCGGTGCAGGCTGCGCTCCGAGATGCCGAGCCCCTGCGCCACGGCCGCGGCCGTGAGGCCCGGCTCGGCATGGCGCTCGCGGGTGGCGTCGAGCACGCGCTGACGCAGGGCGGCGCGGCCGCACGGGTCGGGCATGGCCGCGCCGCCGGTCGGGCCGAGCGCCAGGGCCAGCAGGCCGCCGAGCTGGTCGGCCAGCAACGCCGCCGGCAGCGGCGGCCGCAGGGCCACCTCGGGCGACAGCGCCTGCGCGAAGCCGCTGAGCGCCGCGCCCCAGCCGCTGTGGCCGTCGATGCGGCGCGCCACGTGGTCGCCGGCATCGGGCAGCCACGACTCGACCCACGCGGTCGGCAGCTCGATCGACACCGTGTCGGCCGACTTCTGCAGATGGAAGGCGTAGCAGCGCCGCGAATCGACCAGCACCGCGTCGCCGGGCAGCAGGCGCGCCGAGCGCTCCTCCTGCACCGCGACCCAGGGCGAGTCGGCCTTGCACAGCAGGTAGTAGAAGTTGTGGCGGCTGTGGGCGATGGCGCGGCGCGTGCGGTAGACGTCCTGCGCACTGCCGCGCACCCGGTTCACGTGCAGCGGCCCGAGCGGCGCGGATTCGAGCGAGGCGCCGAAGCCACCGGCCAGCGGGCTGGTCACGTCCATCTCGAGAAAGCCTTCGCAGACCGCGCCGATCCAGTAGTCCAGCCGCTGCGGCGGCGGCACGGTGTCGGTCGACCAGGTGTGGATCGCAGCAGGGGCTGCGGACATGGCGGCGGAAGTCATCCCGCCAACATAGCCAGCCCGGGCCCGTTTGCCAAGCGGGTATAGACGCCCTCCGACGCCGCGGCGCGCGGGTGCCCGGCACAATGGCCCGCTTCATCCACCGCACACGCACGAAGGGCCCGGCACACATGAGCAAGCAAAGCGATTTCGGATTGATCGGCCTGGCCGTGATGGGACAGAACCTGGTGCTGAACGTGGAAAGCCGCGGCTTCCAGGTCAGCGTCTACAACCGCACCGAGGCCACCACCGAGGCCTTCCTTGCCGCCAGCCCCGGCAAGCAGCTCGTGGGCGCAAAGACGCTCGAAGAGTTCGTCCAGAGCCTGGCCAAGCCCCGCAAGATCCAGATCATGGTGAAGGCCGGCGCGCCGGTCGACCAGGTGATCGAGCAGCTGATTCCCCTGCTCGACAAGGATGACATCGTCATCGACGGCGGCAACAGCCTGTACACCGACACCGAACGCCGCGACGCCTACCTTGCGAGCAAGGGCCTGCGCTTCATCGGCGCGGGCGTGTCGGGCGGCGAGGAAGGCGCGCGCAAGGGGCCGTCGATCATGCCGGGCGGCCCGGCGTCGACCTGGGAGGTGATGAAGCCGATCTTCGAGAGCATCGCGGCCAAGGTGGACGGCGAGCCCTGCGTGATCCACATCGGCCCGGGCGGCGCGGGGCACTACGTGAAGATGGTGCACGACGGCATCGAGTACGGCGACATGCAGCTGATCTGCGAGGCCTACAGCCTGTTCAAGGCGGCCGGCTTCACGACCGACGAGATGGCCGCGATCTTCAACGAATGGAACGAGGGCGAGCTGCAGAGCT
>Ga0207709_10000570_pt1 | contig 31044 bp, 22 predicted proteins | sample KBSM34metaG_FD_184397 | JGI IMG/M metagenome (GOLD analysis project Ga0207709, IMG submission 184397) | Miscanthus rhizosphere microbial communities from Kellogg Biological Station, Michigan, USA - KBS M3-4 metaG (SPAdes) (version 2) | ecosystem: Host-associated > Plants > Roots > Rhizosphere >...
GGTGGTGGCGGAAGAAGTTCAGCGACTGGCCGAACGCTCCGCAGACGCCACGCGCCAGATCTCGGCGCTGGTGAAGGCGATTCAGACCGACACGCAGGACGCGGTGGGCGCTATGGAGCGTTCCACGCAGGGTGTGGTCGAAGGAGCGAAGCTGTCCGACAACGCGGGTACCGCGCTGTCAGAGATCGACCGCGTGTCGCGCCGACTCGCTGACCTCATCGAGCAGATTTCGCAATCCGCCTCCCGCGAAGCTGATTCGGCCAATGTGGTGGCCGCCAACATCCAGCACATTTTTGCCGTGACGGAACAGACCGGAGAAGGCACGCGGACCACGGCCCAGCAGGTGCGCGAGCTCTCGCAGATGGCCGAAGAACTGCGTCGCTCCGTGGCCCGTTTCAAGATCGCGTGACAACAGATAGATAAGAACGGCGAGCAACCACGTGTCGATTCAAACCCCTGCCACGGCCCCCCTCGCCGGCAACATGCCGGCCACCGAAGACCTCGGGCCGCTGGCCTGGGTGCTGGGAGAAATCCAGAAATCCCTCGACGGTGTCGGCAAGTCGCTGCGGCGTTTCGTGCGCGACGTGGGCAGTGCCACGGAGCCCGAGAGCGGCCCGCTGCAGATGGCCCGCCAGCAACTGCACCAGGCCGTCGGCGCACTGCAGATGGTCGGCCACAGCTCGCCCGCGCTGGTGCTGGGCACCATCGAATTCGCGGTGCAGGGCTTCATCGCCGAACCGCAGCGCTGCACCGAGAGTGCCGTGCACAAGATCGAGCGTGCCGGCTTCGCCGTCACCGATTTCCTCAGCGCACTGCTGGCCGGCAAGGCCGTGTCGTCGGTCGCGCTGTTCCCGCAGTACCGCGACGTGCTGGAGCTGGGCGGCAATGAGCGCGTCCATCCGGCGGACCTGTGGAGCACCGCCTGGCGCTGGGTCGAGGTCAAGCCTGCGCTCACGCAGGCCGCGCTCGCTTATGACCCGGCCGTGCGTTCGCGGCTCGACCGTGAGGTGCTGCAACTGGTCAAGAGCGGCGACGCGCAGGCCGCGCGGCGGCTGCATGCGCTGTGCCTGGGGCTCGGGCGCGGTGCGCTGCTGCCGCGCGTCGCGAGCTTCTGGACGCTGGCCGCGGGCTTTTTCGAAGCCCTTGCGCTGGGCCTGATTCCCGCCGACACCTACGTCAAGCGCGCCGCCTCGCGCGTGCTGCTGCAGTACGCCACGCTGGCGCGCGGCGACAGCGTGGTGTCCGACCGCCTCGGCCAGGACCTGCTCTTCTTCTGCGCCCAGGCCGTGCCCGGCGCGCAGGACGACGCCGCCACGCTGCGCACCGTGCGCAGTGCCTGGGGCGTGACGCAGGAGCCGCGCGTCGACTACACCGTGGTGCAGTTCGGCCGCTTCGACCCGCTGGTGCTCTCGCAGGCGCGTAAGCGCATCGAGACCGCCAAGGAAATGTGGTCGGCGCTCTCGGGCGGCGACATCACGCGCACGCGGCAGGTGGCCGACACCTTCGCGCAACTCGGCGAATCGCTGCTGAAGCTGCATCCGCCGAGCCAGCCGATGGTGCAGGCGCTGACGCACGCCGTGGACGCCTCGGTGCGTTCCGGCCAGCCGCCCGACACCGAACTGGCGATGGAAGTCGCCACCTCGGTGCTGTACCTCGAAGCCGCGCTCGAAGACCTCGACCCCAGCGACCCGCAGCTCACGGCCCGCACGCTGCAGCTGGCCGGCCGCATCGAGCGCGTGCGCGACGGCGGCCGTTCCGAGCCGCTCGAGCCGTGGATGGAGGACCTGTACCGCCGCGTCAGCGACCGCCAGACCATGGGCACCGTGGTCGACGAGCTGCGCAGCCACCTGAGCGAACTCGAGAAGTCGCTCGACCAGTATTTCCGCCGCCCGGCCGAAAAGCCGCTGCTGCGCACCGTGCCCACCCAGCTCATGCAGATGCGCGGCGTGTTCTCGGTGCTGGGGCTCGAACAGGCCGCGCACACCGTGCAGCGCATGCGCGACGACGTCGAGCAGATGCTGCAGGTCAACCGCTCGCCCGTCGAGGAAATGGCCACCTTCGACGCGCTCGGCAACAACCTGGGCGCGCTCGGTTTCCTCATCGACATGCTGGGCTACCAGCCCGCACTGGCCAAGCGCCTGTTCGTGTTCGATGCCGAAGCCGGTGAACTCAAGCCGCTGATGGGCCGCCAGGCCATCGATGCCGCGGCCCCGGCCGAAGGCGCCGCCGCACCGGCCGCCGAGCCCGTGCTCAGCATCGAGGAGGTCGACGCGCAGATCGCCTCCAAGCTCGCCGCGCTGGCCACGCCCAACCGCAAGACCAAGCCGTCGCCGCTGGAGGAGTTCAGCCGCAAGGCCGAGAGCTGGACCACGAAGATCACGGGCCCGTCGGCGCTGCCCGACACCGAGGTCACCGAGCTCGAAGAAGACGACCTGCAGAACATCTTCCTGGACGAAGCCCGCGAAGTGGTGGGCAACGGCCTGGCCGCCATCGCCGCGCTCGGCAACCGTCCCGGCGACACCGAAGAGCTCACCATCCTGCGCCGCGCGTTCCACACGCTCAAGGGCAGCTCGCGCATGGTCGGCCTCACCGACTTCGGCGACGCCGCCTGGTCGCTCGAGCAGGTGCTCAACACCTGGCTGGCCGACCAGCGCGATGCCACGCCCGAGCTGCTGTCGAGCACCGAGCGCATGCTGCGCGATTTCAGCCAGTGGGTCGAAGCCATCGCTGCCGGCGATGCAGGCACCTGGCACTCGGCACCGTTCAGCCGCGTGGCCAATGCGCTGCTGGCCGGCGAGCCCGTGCCCGCGCCGGTGCGCGTGGCCGACGCCGAAGCGCTCGCGGTGGCCGCGCGCCACATCGCCGCGGAGCCGGCGCCGCTCGCACTGCCGGAGCTGCCTGAGCTCCCCGACCTGTCGCTGACGCCGCAAGATGTCGCAGCCCCTGACGCCACGTTGGACTTCTCCGATTGGCAGCAGGCGCAAGAAGCGCCACACGCACCGACCAAGCCTGTCACACCCGAGCCCGACGACGATTTCGCCTCCACCGACTTCCTCGACTTCGAAGGCAAGCAGAGCACAGCGCCCGCGCCGCTCGACGTGCTGCCCAGCGGCGACGATTTCGATTTCCTCGCGCCCCCGAAGACGCATGCACCGGCCGAGCCCGCCGTGTCGCACGCCGAGCCCGAGCCCGCCCCGGAAATCGAAGCGACGGTGCCGACCGCGTCGGGCCAGCCCGATCTCGAATGGGCGCCCGAGCCGCTGCCGCTGGCTGCTGCTGAGCCTGTCGCCGAGACGGTGGCACCTGTCGAGGTCATCGAAGCGGCCGAAGAACTGCCGGCGCTGGAAGTGCCGGTCGAACTGCAGCCGGAGCCGGAACCTGTGTCGGCGGCCGTCGAAGCCGCCCCCGAGGTCCCTGCTGTCGTCGAAGAGCTGCCTGCCGCCGTCGTGGCCGAACCGGAACCCGTGTCGGAGCCTGAGCCCGTGCTGGTCGAGGCGGTCCTCGAGCCCGAGTCTTCCATCGCACCGAGCGCCGAAGACCAGGTCAAGGTGATCGGCCCGCTGCGCATCGGCATCGCGCTGTACAACGTCTACCTCAACGAAGCCGACGAATGGTCCCGCCAGCTGGCGACCGATGTCGGCGAATGGGCGCTCGAAACCCACGAGCGCCTGCCCGACTCGACCATCGCGCTGGCGCATTCGCTGGCCGGCAGCTCGGCCACCGTCGGCTTCCACAGCCTCTCGGGCATGGCCCGCCTGCTCGAATCGGCGCTGCAGCACCTGCAGATGCAGGGCAGCGGCACGCGCGAGCAGGGGGTCGTGCTGGTCGCCGCGGCCGACGAACTGCGTCGCCTGCTGCACCAGTTCGCCGTCGGCTTTATGCGCGATCCGTCCGAAGCCACGCTGCAGGCGCTGCGCGAAATCGCCGCCGCGCCGATGCCGCCCGAGATCGCCGCGGCCCGTTTCGAGACGCTGCTGCCCAAGCAGGTCGTCGCCAACGACGCCTTTGCCGACGTGGTACTGGACGACAACGAAGACGCCATCGACCTGGCCGATGCGGTGGACGTCGACCTGTTCCCGATCTTCGAGGAAGAGGCTGCCGAACTGATGCCCCAGCTGGGCGAGGCGCTGCGCCAGTGGTCGCACCACCCCGACGACAGCGCGCCGCGCGCCTCGGTGCTGCGCACGCTGCACACGCTCAAGGGCAGTGCCCGGCTGGCCGGCGCCATGCGCCTGGGCGAGCGCGCGCACCGCATGGAGTCCGAGATCGAACTGCTGGGCTCCCAGGGGGCGGAGCGGGCCGACATCGAGAAGCTGCTCACGCGCCTGGACACGCTGCAGCACACCTTCGACGCCCTGCGCGCGGCCGACGACGCCGCCCAGGTCGAAGTGGCTCAGCTGATCGCCACCGCCAGCCCGACCGCACCCGCCATCCAGCGCGTGCAGGCGGCGCCCGAGGTTCGCGAGTCGGCGAACGACGACCAGGCCGAAGCGGCTTCCGCCGAATCCGCCGTGGAAGCCCCGTCGTCCCTGCTGCCGCGCCCCGCGCCGGCCCTGCTTGCGCCGCTGCGTGCGGCCTCGGGCCAGGCCGTGCGCATCCGCACCCAGCTGCTCGACCGCCTCGTTGCGCAGACCGGCGAGGTCATCATCACGCGCTCGCGCCTGGAGGCTGAACTCGGCCAACTGCGCGGTTCGCTCGCCGACCTCACGGGCAACCTCGACCGCCTGCGCCAGCAGCTGCGCGACATCGAGGTGCAGGCCGAAAGCCAGATGCAGTCGCGCCTGGCACAGGCCAAGGACTCGCAGCAGAGTTTCGACCCGCTCGAGTTCGACCGCTTCACCCGCGTGCAGGAACTCACGCGCATGATGGCCGAGTCGGTGAACGACGTGGCCACCGTGCAGCGCACCTTGCAAAAGACCGTGCAGGCCACGGAAGACGACCTGAGCGTGCAGGCGCGCCAGACGCGCGAACTGCAGCGCGGCCTGCTGCGCACGCGCATGGTGGAGTTCGAAGGCATCTCCGACCGCCTGTACCGCGTGGTGCGCCAGGCCTCGAAGGACACCGGCAAGCAGGTGCGCCTGGACATCGTCGGCGGCTCCATCGAAATGGACCGCGGCGTGCTCGACCGCATGACGCCCGCCTTCGAACACCTGCTGCGCAACTGCGTGGCGCACGGCATCGAGGATGTGGCGGCGCGCGAGAAGGCCGGCAAGGACGCCAGCGGCCTCATCGTCATCGACCTGCACCACGAAGGCAACGACGTGTCGGTGAGCTTCCGCGACGACGGCGCCGGCCTCGACCAGAAGCGCATCGCCGAACGCGCCCGCGCCCTCGGCCTGCTCGGCCCCGACCAGGACCTGTCGCCCGAGGAAGCCACCGAGCTGATCTTCAAGCCCGGCTTCTCGACGGCCGGACAGGTGTCCGAACTGGCCGGCCGCGGCATCGGCATGGACGTGGTGCGCGCGCAGATCGCCGCGCTCGGCGGCCGCATCGAAACGCACAGCACGCCGGGCCAGGGCACCACCTTCAAGCTGGTGCTGCCGCTGACCACCGCCGTGACGCACGTGGTGATGCTGCGTGCGGGCGAGGTGTCGATCGGCGTGCCGTCGAACCTCGTGGAACTCGTGCAGCGCGTGAGCGGCGCCGACCTCGAGGCCGCCTACCTGAACCACAGCTTCGCCTTCGGCACCGAGCAGGTGCCGTTCTACTGGGCAGGCGCGCTGCTGCAGCATTCGATTCGCAGCGAGCACGCCGCCACCAAGAACAACACGCTGGTGATCGTGCGAAGCGCGGCGCAGCGCGTGGCCCTGCACGTGGACGAAGTGCTGGGCAACCAGGAAGTCGTGGTCAAGAACCTCGGCCCGCAGCTCGCGCGGCTGCCCGGTTTGGCCGGCATCTCGGTGCTGGCTTCGGGCGCGGTGGCGCTGATCTACAACCCGGTGGCGCTGGCCGCGGTGCATGGCGACCAGGCGCGTGCGCGCCAGACCGCCGCGCTGGCCGCGCCGACGCATGCCGCTTCGGTGGACACCGGCGCGCCGCAGACGCCGGCCGCCTTTGCCCCGGTGGTTCCGCAGATCCCGCTCGTGCTGGTGGTGGACGACTCCATCACCGTGCGCCGCGTCACGCAGCGTCTGCTGCAGCGCGAAGGCTATCGCGTGTCGCTCGCGGCCGACGGCCTGCAGGCGCTCGAGCGCCTGCAGCAGGAGCGCCCGGCCGTGGTGCTGTCGGACATCGAGATGCCGCGCATGGACGGCTTCGACCTGGCCCGCAACATCCGCGCCGACGTGGCCCTGGCCGAGCTGCCGATCATCATGATCACCTCGCGCATCGCCGAGAAGCACCGCGAGTACGCCCGCGACCTGGGCGTGAACCACTACCTGGGCAAGCCGTACTCGGAAGAGGAACTGCTGCGCCTGGTGCGTGCCTACACGAGCGAGCCGGCCGCGTTGGCGGTGGCCTGACCGGCCTCGGCCGCGCCGGCAGTCGGCGCGCAAAAGAAAAGGGCCCTTCGGGGCCCTTTTTTCTTGGGTTACGGCTTTTGCAGGGCCTTGGCCCGCGCCGCCGCGTAGCGCTGCATCGTCTTCTCCCGCGCCTCGGCGTGGTCCACCACCGGCTTCGGGTAGTTCTCGCCCAGCCTGACGCCCGCCGCCTCCAGCTCGACCGGCGAGGCCATCCATGGCGCATGGATCGCCACGTTCGACAGGCCCGCCAGCTGCGGCAGGTAGCGGCGGATGAACTTGCCCTCGGGGTCGAAGCGTTCGCTCTGCGTCACCGGGTTGAAGATGCGGAAGTAGGGCTGGGCGTCGCAGCCGGTCGAGCTGGCCCACTGCCAGCCGCCGTTGTTCGAGGCCAGCTCGAAGTCGTTCAGGTGCAGCGCGAAGTAGCGTTCGCCGCGCCGCCAGTCCAGCCCCAGGTCCTTGCACAGGAAGCTCGCCACCACCATGCGCAGCCGGTTGTGCATGTAGCCGCTCTGCCGGATCTGCAGCATCGCGGCGTCGACCAGCGGGTAGCCGGTGCGGCCCTCGCACCAGGCGTCGAACAGCTGGTCGGCGTGCTTGCCGTGGTGCCACTGGATCTTGTCGTACTCGGGGCGGAAGCTCTTCGACTCGCCGTTCGCATGCACGTGCGGAAAGTGCGCCAGGATCTGGAAGTAGAAGTCGCGCCAGACCAGCTCGCTGAGCCAGGTCGCGGCGCCGGTGTTGCCCTGCAGCGCCAGCTGGTGCGCCACGCTGGCCAGCTGGCGGATCGACACCGTGCCGAAGCGCAGGTGCACGCCCATGTAGCTCGGGCCGCGCACGGCCGGGAAGTTGCGCGCCTCGTCGTAGCGGTCGATGCGCTCGAAGAAATCCTCGAACAGCGCGCCGGCGCCGCGCGTGCCGGTGGGGATCTCCAGCGTCTGGAGGTTGGTGCTTTCGAAGCCGATCTCGCCCAGCGTGGGCACCGGCCCGCCCAGGGCCGGGGGCGGCGGCGCGAGCGCGTCGGCGTGGCTGCGCACCGGGTACGGCTTCAGGAAGAACGAATCCACCTTCGCCAGCCAGGCCCGCTTGTACGGCGTGAACACCGTGTAGGGCAGGCCGGCCTTGGTCATGACCTCGTCGCGGTCGAAGACGGTGCTGTCCTTGAAGGTGTGGAAGCTGATGCCCGTGTTGGCCAGTGCGCCGAGCACGCGGGCGTCGCGCGCCAGGGCGTCGGGCTCGTCGTCGCGGTTGGCGAACACCGCCTGCACGTCGAGCGTGTGGGCCAGTGCGGGAATCTCCTCGGCGGCCACCGCGTGCCGCACGATGAGCCCGCTGCCCAGGCCGCGCAGCTCGGTTTCGAGCTCCACCAGCGATTCGCGGATGAATTCGACCCGCCGGTCCGCGCAGGGCAGGGCGTCCAGGATCGCCCGGTCGAACACGAAAACGCACACCACCTGCCGGCAGGCCCGCAGCGCCCGGTACAGCGCTGCGTTGTCGTCCACCCGGAGGTCCCGGCGAAACCACATGAGCCCTTTGGGATAGGTCTTGTCGACGGCCAGTAAAATCGGGGGCATATGGCTGCCGATTCTGCCCCGATGAACCTGACGCATCACTTTCTGATCGCGATGCCGGGGATGGAAGACAAAACTTTCAACCGCAGCGTCGTTTACCTCTGCGAACACAGCGAGCGCGGTGCGCTCGGGCTGGTGATCAACAAACCCAGCGACATCAACCTCAAGGTGCTGTTCGAGAAGATCGAGCTGCACCTGGCCCGCCCCGAGCTGGGCGAGGCCCCCGTTTTCCAGGGCGGCCCGGTGCAGACCGAGCGCGGCTTCGTGCTGCACGAGCCGGTGTTCACCCAGGCCGAGAAGCCCGAGGAATCGGTCTACGCCTCGACCATGACCATCCCCGGCGGGCTCGAAATGACCACCTCCAAGGACGTGCTGGAGGCCCTGGCCACCGGCGCCGGCCCGCGCAAGGTGCTGGTCTCGCTGGGCTATTCGGCCTGGGGTGAGGGCCAGTTGGAGTCCGAACTGGCCGAGAACAGCTGGCTCACCGTGCTGGCCGACCCGGCCGTGATCTTCGATACGCCGGTGGAAAAGCGCTACGACAAGGCGTTGATGCTGCTCGGTCTCGAGGCCTGGACCTTGTCTCCCGACGCGGGCCACGCATGAGCGACGTCATGTCCGACGCGCCCGCATCCGCCCCTGCTTCCGTTCCCGTTCCTGCCGCCGTTCCCGCACATTTCCAGAGCTTCCTGGCCTTCGACTTCGGCGCCAAGCGCACCGGCGTCGCCAGCGGCAACCGGCTGCTGCGCACGGCGACCCCGCAGGCCACCATCAAGGCCGAGGGCGCCGACGCCCGCTTTGCCCAGGTCGAGGCGCGCATCAAGGAATGGCAGCCCGACGCCCTGGTGGTCGGCGTGCCCTACCACCCCGACGGCGCCCCGCACGAGAACACCCGCCGCGCGCAGAAGTTCGCGCGCCAGCTGCGCGGCCGTTTCAATCTCCAGGTGTTCGAGGTGGACGAGCGCTACAGCACCACCGAGGCGCTGGCCTCCGGCGCCCGCGATGCCGACGCGGCGTCGGCCTGCATCATCCTGGAACAGTTTTTGAGGAGTCTCCCGTGAGTTCAATCCCCGATGCCGAAGCGCTCTACACGACGCTGCTGTCCGGCGTGAAGGCGCTGATGCGCCCCGAGACGAAACTGGTGGGCATCACCTCTGGCGGCGCCTGGCTGGTCGAGCGCCTGCAAAAAGACCTGGGCCTGGCCGGCGCCCCCGGCGTCATCTCGTCGGCCATGCACCGCGACGACTTCGCGCGCCGCGGCCTCTCGGCCAGCGCGCAGACCGCGCTGCCCTTCGACGTGAACGGCGCCGACGTGCTGCTGCTCGACGACGTGCTCTACACCGGCCGCACCATCCGCGCCGTGCTCAACGAGCTGTTCGACTTCGGCCGCCCCGCCTGCGTGCGCCTCGCCGTGCTGGTGGATCGCGGTGGCCGCGAACTGCCCGTGGCCGCCGACTTCGCGGCAACGACGCTCAAGCTGCCCGACACCCAACTGCTCGCTCTCGCGCGCGCCGACGACGGCGCCTTCAGCCTCAAGGTGGAGGACAACAAGTAATGCTCTACAAGCGAAACCCGCAGCTCAACAAGAATGGCGAGCTGATCCACCTGCTGTCGATCGAGGGCCTGCCCAAGGACATCGTCACGCACATCCTCGACACGGCCGCTAACTTCACCAGCGTGAGCGACCGCGAAGTGAAGAAGGTGCCGCTGCTGCGCGGCAAGAGCGTGTTCAACCTGTTCTTCGAGAACAGCACGCGCACGCGCACCACCTTCGAGATCGCGGCCAAGCGCCTGTCGGCCGACGTCATCAACCTGGACATCGCGCGCTCCTCGGCCACCAAGGGCGAGTCGCTGCTGGACACCATCGCCAACCTGAGCGCCATGGCCGCCGACCTGTTCGTGGTGCGCCACAGCGAGTCGGGCGCGCCGTACCTGATCGCGCAGCACGTCGCGCCGCACGTGCACGTGGTGAACGCCGGTGACGGCCGCCACGCGCACCCGACGCAGGGGCTGCTCGACATGTACACGATCCGCCACTACAAGAAAGACTTCTCGAACCTCACGGTCGCGATCGTCGGCGACGTGCTGCATTCGCGCGTGGCGCGTTCGGACATTCATGCACTCACCACGCTCGGCTGCGCCGAAGTGCGCGTGGTCGGCCCCAAGACGCTGGTGCCCGCCGACATGGCCGGCATGGGCGTGCGCGTGTGCCACACGCTCGAAGAAGGCATCAAGGACTGCGACGTCGTCATCATGCTGCGCCTGCAGAACGAGCGCATGAGCGGCGCGCTGCTGCCCTCGTCGCAAGAGTTTTTCAAGACCTTCGGCCTCACGCAGGAAAAGCTGCAGCTGGCCAAGCCCGACGCCATCGTGATGCACCCGGGCCCGATCAACCGCGGCGTGGAGATCGACTCCGCCGTGGTCGATGGCAAGCAGAGCGTGATCCTTCCGCAGGTCACCTTCGGCATCGCGGTCCGCATGGCCGTGATGAGCATCGTGGCAGGTAACGAAGCATGAACATCCTCATCACCAACGGCCGCGTCATCGACCCCGCCTCGGGCACCGACAAGCCCACCGACATCGCCATCGCCGACGGCAAGATCGCCGGCATCGGGCGCGCACCGACCGGCTTCAAGCCCGAGCGCACCCTCGACGCCACGGGCTGCATCGTCACCCCCGGCCTCGTCGACCTCGCCGCGCGCCTGCGCGAGCCGGGCTACGAGCATGAAGGCATGCTCGAAAGCGAAATGGCCGCGGCCATCGCGGGCGGCGTGACCAGCCTCGTGTGTCCGCCCGACACCGATCCCGTGCTCGACGAGCCCGGCCTGGTCGAGATGCTCAAGTTCCGCGCCGAAAAACTGCAGTGCGCGCGCCTGTTCCCGCTCGGCGCGCTTACGCGCAACCTCGCCGGCGGCGTGCTCACCGAGATGGCCGAACTCACCGAGGCCGGCTGCATCGGCTTCGGCCAGGCCGACGTGCCGCTGGCCGACACGCAGGTGCTGCAGCGCGCGCTGTCGTACGCCAGCACCTTCGGCTACACCGTGTGGCTGCGCCCGCAGGACCGCGACCTCGGCAAGGGCGTGGCCGCCAGCGGCGCGCTCGCCACGCGGCTGGGCCTGGGCGGCGTGCCGGTGGCGGCCGAGACGATCGCCATCTTCACCATCATCGAGCTCATGAAGAGCACCGGCGCGCGCGTGCACCTGTGCCGCATTTCCAGCGCCCGCGGCGTGGCGCTGGTGCGCGAGGCCAAGGCGCAGGGCCTGCCGATCACCTGCGACGTCAGCATCAACTCGCTGCACCTGGCCGACACCGACATCGGCTTCTTCGACAGCCGCGCGCGCTTGAACCCGCCGCTGCGCCAGCAGGGCGACCGCGACGCGCTCTCGGCCGCGTTGGCCGACGGCACCATCGACGCGCTGGTGTCCGACCACACGCCGGTCGAGGCCGACGCCAAGACGCTGCCTTTTGCCGAAGCCGAACCCGGCGCCACCGGCCTCGAACTGCTGCTGCCGCTCGCGCTGCAGTGGGGCGAGCGCAGCGGCGCGGGCCTGGCGCGCGCCATCGAGGTGGTCACCTCGGCGCCGGCGCGCCTGCTGAACGCGGCCGACGCGGCCAGCGGCATCGGCCGCATCGCCGAGGGCGGCGTGGCCGACCTGTGCATCGCCGATCCGTCGCTCGAATGGCAGGTGGTGCCCGAGGCGCTGCGCAGCCAGGGCAAGCACACGCCGTTCTCCAGCTACCCGATGCAAGGGCGCGCGCGCCACACGCTGGTGGCCGGTCGCGTCGTGCACGGCTGAGCGACAGCCGCCCGCCATACAGCACGCCATCAAAAAGAAGAAGAGGGCCCGCGTCCAGATGCTGCACTCGTTGAAGGCCGGCTGGCGCCTGCTGCATGCGGCCTCGCATGCGCTGTCGGGCTGGTGGACGATCCGCTTCACCTTCCCCCGCCTGCCGCAGGACGAGCGCAACGCGCGCGTGCAGGCCTGGTCGGCGCGCATGCTGCAGATCATGGGCGTCACGCTGCGCGTGCAGGGCGAGCCGCCTGCGCACGGGCCGGCGCTGCTCATCTGCAACCACCTCTCGTGGCTCGACATCACCGCCATCCATGCGGCGCGCCATGTGCGCTTCGTGTCGAAGTCGGACGTCAAGCAGTGGCCGGTGATCGGCACGCTCTCCACCGGCTCGGGCACGCTCTACATCGAGCGCGAACGCCGGCGCGACGCCATGCGCGTGGTGCACCACATGACCGAGGCGCTGCGCGGCGGCGACCTGATCGGCGTGTTCCCCGAAGGCACCACGAGCGACGGGCGCGGGCTGCTGCCGTTCCACGCCAACCTGCTGCAGGCCGCGATTTCCTCGGGCGCGCCGGTGATCCCGGCCGCGCTGCGCTTTGCCGACGCCGCCACCGGCGAGACCAGCCAGGCGCCGCGCTACATCGACGACGACAGCCTGCTGGCCTCGGTGTGGAACACGCTGCGCGCGCCGCCGCTTTTGGCCATCGTGCGCTTCGGCGAGCCGCAGCCTTCGTACAGCCGCGAACGCCGCAGCTGGGCGCATTCGCTGCATGAAGACGTGCAGCAGCTGCGCCGCGATACCCACTGAGCGGCACTGACCGGATCGATCCGCAAAAAAAAAAGCGCCCCGGGAGGGGCGCTGTAACGACGCAAGAAGCGCCGTGAGGAGGAAGCGGGATCGTTCGCCGTGGCGCGTGGCCGGTCAGAGAATGCCGAACACCTTCAGCCCGATGATCACGATCAGCGGGACGCCGCAGAGCCAAAGGATGATGCTTTTCATGACCGGTCTCCGTGAGGTAGGTAGGCCTCTACGGTGGCCGCGTCTGCGGCCCGCGCGTGCGGGATAAGGCAAACCAAGCGCGTGAGCGCCTGCCTACACGGCACGGGCCGGCGGTTCAGCCCGCTTCGTCGGTGGGCACGAAGCCCAGGCGGCGCGAGATTTCCAGCGCGCAGGCCTTCAGCGGCACGGCCACGCGGCCGTTCCAGTCGCTGTCGAAGGTGGCCTCGGGGCCCATGGCCGTGATGCCCAGCACCAGGTTGTTGGTCGAGTCGAACACCGGCGCGCAGAAGGCGTCGATGCCCGGAATCGGCTGGCCCAGCGTGCGCGAGATGCCGTGCAACCGCGTCTCGACCAGGAGCGCCTCGATCTGCGACTTCGACAGCTCTTCGCTGGCGCCGCGCCCGTCGGCCGGGCGCGTGCGCGCCAGGTCCTCGAGCATCATTTTTTCCACCACCTTCGGCGGCAGGTAGGCCGCGAACAGCCGGCCCGTGGCCGTGTAGGCCAGCGACATCACGGTGCCGGTGCGCAGGTTCACGTGCAGCGGGTGGATCGGTTCTTCCAGCCGCACCACGGTCGGCCCGAAGTTGCCCCAGACCGCGACCGCGATGCTCTGTTCGGTCTCGGACGCGAGCGCTTCGATGAGGGGCGAGGCTTCCTTGATCGGGTCGAGCCGCTGCAGCTTGGCCAGGCCCAGCTGCAGGGCCAGCGGGCCCAGCTCGTAACGGCCGGTGCCGTCCTGCACCACGAAGCCGACCTTCAGAAAACTCACCAGGTAGGGGTGCGCCTTGCCGACCGGCACGCCGGCGGCCTTGCCGAGATCGCGCAGCGCCATGGGCGCCACGTGCCGGCCGAGCGCGACCAGCAATTGCGTTCCGATTTCGACGGATTGAATGCCACGTCTTGGCTTTTCCATGGGGCGCCCGGCGTGGGGGTTGAGAGTGGGAGCGAGTATAGCCATCAGGGTTTCTACTGATATTGTCGTGTTCAATCGACGATGACTGATCATCTGATAGTAACTAAACGACTTGACCATATCAACATCGCTGCCTACACTCCGCCGCAACTTAAGTCGTACACACAACACGAGAGCGAACAGAGGCAGAGATGGAACAGAACACGTGGGAATGCGATGTCCTCGTCGTCGGCAGCGGCGCGTCGGGCATGGCCACCGCCGTCACGGCGGCGTCGCAGGGTTTGAAGGTGCTGGTGGTCGAGAAAGAGCCGCGCTTCGGCGGCACCACCGCGCGCTCGGGTGGCTGGCTGTGGATTCCGGGCACGCGCCTGGCCACGGAGCAGGGCATCCATGAGCCGCCCGGCGCGGCGCTCGACTACATGAAGCACGAGACCACGACGCACTTCGATGCCGCGCGCGTGGGCGCCTTCCTCGACATGGGCCCGAAGGCCATCGACTTCTTCACGCGCCAGACCTGCGTGCAGTTCGACATGCCGGCCGTCTTCCCCGACTACCACGCCGAAGCGCCCGGCGGCCAGCCCGGCGGGCGTTCGATGGTCACGCGCCCGTTCGACGGCCGCGAGCTCGGCGCGCGCATCAAGCACCTGGCGCCGCCGCTGCCCGAACTCACGGTGTTCGGGATGATGTTGGGCTCGGGCCCCGAGATCAAACACTTCATGCGGGCTTTCAAGTCGCCGACTTCGTTCTGGTACGTGACCAAGCGCCTGACCCGGCACTTCCTGGACGTGGTGCGCCACGGCCGCGGCATGACGCTGACCAACGGCAACGCGCTGGCCGGCCGCCTGGCCAAGGCCGCGATGGACCTGGACATTCCCGTGTGGCTCTCGTCGCCCGTGAAGAAGCTCGTGGTCGAGTACGACGGCGTCTCGGGCGCCGTGGTGCAGCACGAAGGCAAGACGGTGCGCATCACCGCCAAACGTGGCGTGGTGCTGGCCTGCGGCGGCTTCCCCTACGACGTGGAGCGCCGCAAGCAACTGTTCCCGCACGCACCGACCGGCAAGGAGCACTACTCGCCGTCGCCTTCCACGAACACCGGCGACGGCCTGCGCCTGGCCGAAGCCGTGGGCGGCCGCGTCGACGGCACCATCCCGCACGCCGCGGCCTGGGTGCCGGCCTCGGTCACCACGCGACCCGACGGCAGCAAGGGCGTCATGCCGCACTTCATCGACCGCGCCAAGCCGGGCGTGATCGCGGTCACGCCCAAGGGCAAGCGCTTCGCCAACGAAGGCAACTCGTACCACGACTTCGTGCAGGCGATGGTCAAGGCCTGCGAGGGCGAGCCCGAGGTCACGGCCTGGCTGCTGTGCGACCACAAGGCGCTGCGCGACTACGGCCTGGGCTGCGTCGCGCCCGCGCCGCTGCCCATAGGCCGCCACCTGAAGACCGGCTACCTCAAGCGCGGCGCGAGCATCGGCGAACTGGCCAAGGAAATCGGCATCGCCCCGGCCGCGCTCGAAGCCACCGTGCAGGAGTTCAACCAGGGCGCGCGCACCGGCGACGACCCAGCCTTCGGCAAGGGCAGCAAGGCCTACAACCGCTACCAGGGCGACGCCAACGTCACGCCGAACCCCTGCGTGGCGCCGCTGGAAAACGGCCCGTACTACGCCATCAAGCTGGTCATCGGCGACATCGGCACTTTTGCCGGCCTCGTCACCGACGAGAAGACCCGCGTGCTCGACGCCGACCGCCAGCCGATCAAGGGCCTGTACGCCGTCGGCAACGACGCGGCCAGCGTGATGGGCGGCAACTACCCCGGCGCGGGCATCACGCTCGGCCCGGCGCTCACCTTCGGCTACGTCGCGGGCCTGCAGGTCGCGCAGGCCGAAGTGGCTGTGCCCCTGCACGTCGAACAGCGCGAAGCCGTGGCCGTGCCGCGCGGCGCCTGACCCCGTTCCGATAGTCAACCCAAGGAGCCGACCATGCCCTTTCCTCCTCACGTCGCACCGCGCCTGCTCGAAGGCCGCCTCGCGCTGATCACCGGCGCCGGCCAGGGCAACGGCCGCGCGCTCGCGCTCGGCCTGGCCCAGGCGGGCGCGCGCGTCGTCGTCACCGACATGAACGAAGCCACCGTGGCCGAGACCGCGCAGCTGGTGCGCAACGAAGGCGGCGAGGCCTGGTCGTTCGTGCTCGACGTCACCGCGCCCGAGGCCTGCCAGGCACTGGCGGCGCGCGTGGCGCAAGAGGTCGGCCATGTCGACCTGCTGGTGAACAACGCCGGCATCATCATCCGAGAGACCACCAGCAGCCCGAACGCCGCGGCGAACTGGAAGAAGACCATCGACGTGAACGTGCACGGCACCTTCAACACCACGCTGGCCTTCATCCCCGTGCTCAAGCAGACGAAGGGCTCGATCATCAACATCGCCTCCATCGCCGCCTACGCGGGGCAGGCCGCGAGCCTGGGCTACTCGCCCTCGAAGGGCGCCATCAAGATGCTCACGCAGTCACTGGCGCAGGAGCTCGCGCCGGCCGGCGTGCGCGTGAACGCACTGGCCCCCGGCGTGATCGAGACGCCCATGACCGCCGCCACGCGAGAGAACCCGCAGCGCCTCGAGTCGTTCATGACGCGCATCCCGCTGGGCCGCGTCGGCCAGACCGAAGACCTGGTGGGCCCGGTGATCTTCCTGGCCAGCGACATGTCGCGCTACGTCACCGGCATCACGCTGCCGGTGGACGGCGGCTTCCTCGCCGTCTGAGCCACGCCTCTTCCTTTTCGATTTCCCGTTCCCCGTCCGTCAACCCTTAGGAGACAAAGAATGAAAACGATCCGTCTGTACAAGACCCTGCTCGCGACCGCCGCCTTCGCTGCGTTCTCGGCAGGCGCGTATGCGCAAGACATCAAGCTCGGCTACAACGGCGACCTCTCGGCCTCGCCTTCGGCGCAGAGCGGCCAGGCCGCGGTGCTGGGCATGGAAGCGGCCATTGCCGACCTGAACGCCGCCGGCGGCGCGCTCGGACGGAAGTTCACGCTGGTCACGCGCGACGACGTCTCGGCGCCGCCGAAGTCGATCCAGAACATGAGCGACCTGGTCGACAACGAGAAGGTCGTCGCCGTGTTCGGCCCCACCAACTCGGGCAACGCCATGGCCTGGAAGCACATCGCTAACCAGAAGAAGATTCCGGTGCTGGGCAACGTGGGCTCGGGCACCGACATCACCAAGCCGATGAGCCCCGGCGCCGACAACTACATGTTCCGCGTCTCGATGGTCGACCGCGAGCAGGTCGCCGCGCTCATGGCCTACGTGAAGCGCAACACGGCCGGCTCCAAGGTCGTGGGCCTCATGGCCGAGACCACCGGCTACGGCCAGGGCGGCCTGAAGGACATGGAAGAAATCGCCAAGCTGCAGGACATCAAGATCGCGGCCACCGAGCGCTTCGGCGTCGGCGACACCGACATGACCTCGCAGCTGTCCAAGATGAAGGCCGCCAACGTCGACACCGTGGTGGTGTGGGCGCAGGGCACGCCCATCGCGCAATTGGTGCGCAGCATGGAGAAGATCAACTACTTCCCGCTGACGCTCACCTCGTGGGCGGCCGACAACATCACCTTCTACGACGCGGCCGGCAAGGCCCTGGCCGAGAAGCCGATCTTCATGCGCACCGTGAGCGAAACGCGCACGCCCGTGCAGCAGAAGCTGTTCGACCGCATCGGCAGCAAGCTGAAGGCGCCGGGCTCGTTCTCGTTCGCGCTGCACGGCTACGACTCGGTGCTGCTGCTGGCCCAGGCCATGAAGCAGGCCAACAGCACCGACGGTGCCGCCGTGCGTGCTGCGCTCGAAGACCTGAAGACGCCGGTGCAGGGCGTGCTCAAGACCTACGAGAAGCCCTTCAGCAAGACCAACCACGAAGCCCTGACGGCCAAGGACCTGGTCTGGATCCGCTGGAAGGACGGCAAGCTGCTGCCCTACAGCGACGCGCTGATCGGTGCGCTCAAGCCGGCCGACTTCAAGCAATAAACGTCTGAGACAAAGGAACGGGGCGCCGCCTCGTTCCGCAACGGAGATACACACCATGGTTGAAGCGCTCCTGCAGGCGCTCATCAGCGGGCTCGCCGTCGGCGGTGCCTATGCGCTGGTGGCCCTCGGATTCAGCATCACGTTCACGACGACCAAGACGCTGAACTTCTCGCACGGCGAGTTCGTCTCGGCCGGCGCGTTCATCGGCATGAGCGCGCTGTTCCTCGTGCTGGGCAAGCCGCTCAGTTCCACCACCTTCGGCGACGCCGTGCCCGGCGCGGGCGCACAGCTGTTTGCGCTGGTCGCCGCGCTCGGCGTGATGGGCCTGTTGGGCTGGCTGCTCTACGTGCTCGGCGTGCGCCCGTTCGCGGGCCGCCCGGGCATGGCCTGGGTCATGAGCACGCTGGGCTTCGGCGTGATCCTGCAGAGCGTGGGCCTGGCCATCTGGGGCCCGAAGCCCGTGGTGGTGCCTGCGCCCGTGGGCGACACCGTGATCCGCATGTTCGGCGTGGGCGTGCGCCCGCAGGAACTGCTGACGCTGGGCGTGGCCGTGGTCGTGATGATCGGCTTCGACCGCGTGATGAACCGCACCATGATCGGCAAGGCCATGCGCGCCGTCGCGCAGAACGGCAACGTGGCCAGCCTCATGGGCATCAACACCAACGCCATGATGATCGGCGCCTTCGTCGTCAGCTCGGCGCTGGCGGGGCTGTCGGGCTTTCTGCTCGCGCCCATCGCGCAGGCCTCGCTCTTCATGGGGCTGACCGTGGGGCTCAAGGGCTTCTCGGGCGCCATGATCGGTGGGCTGAGCAACCCGCGCGGCTGCGTCATCGGCGGCTTTCTTCTCGGCGTGCTCGAGTCGATGGTGAACCTCTGGCAGGCGCAGTGGCGCGAGGTCGCGGTGTTCGCGCTCGTGATCCTGGTGCTGGCCTTCCGGCCCACGGGCCTGTTCGGCCGCTCGACGGTGGAGAAGGTATGAAGCGCCTCGCCCATCCCGCCGCCGTGGTGCTGGTGGCGGCCGTGCTGTGCGGCCTGGTCTCGCTGTCCGGCAACGACTACTACCTGCGCATCGCTTTCATGATGTGCGTCTACTACCTGTGCGCGGCCGGCATGAACGTGCTGGTCGGCTACGCAGGCCAGAAATCGCTGGGCCAGGCCGGCCTGTTCGCGGCCGGTGCCTACGCGGTCGCGCTCATCACCTCGCGCACCGAGCTGAGCCCATGGCTCGCGCTGGTGATCGCGGCCGTCGTCTCCGGCGTGTGCGGCGTGCTCATCGCGCTGCCCTCGCTGCGCGTGAAGGGCCCCTACCTCGCGATGGTCACGCTGGCCTTCGGCATCGTGGTCGAGAAGCTCGTGGGCGAATGGACCGACGTGTTCGGCGGCGCGCAGGGCATCTACGGCATCCGCCCGCTGACCTGGAACGGCCAGCCGCTGAGCAGCGTGCAATGGGTGATTTTGGGCATCGTTCTCAGCGCCGCGCTGCACCTGCTGCTGCGCAACCTGCTGCAGGGCCGCTTCGGCCGTGCGCTGCTGTCGCTGCAGGCGGACGAGATCGCCTCGTCGTCGGTGGGCGTGCGCGTGTACCGCGCCAAGGTCATGGCCTTCGTGGTCGCGGCCGTCACCTGCGGCATCGCGGGTGCGCTCGTGGCGCAGCAGAACCAGTACATCAACTCCGACTTCATCACCTTCCACCTGTCGATTTTCATCCTGCTCCTGGTGCTGTTCGGCGGCGCAGGCTCGATGTACGGTCCCATCGTGGGCGCGGTGCTGCTCACGGCGACCGACGCGCTGCTCGCGCGCTGGCCCTCGGCGCAGCACTTCCTGTACGGCTTCCTGCTGCTGTTCGCGCTGTACGTCATGCCGGGCGGCGTGGTGGGCCTGTTCAACAAGTGGTTCCTGAAGTCGCGCCACCGCGGCGAAGGGGCGGCCGGCAGTGGCGTGCCGGGCCAGATCGGTCCCGGCGGCGAAGGCGAGCTGCTGGTGGTGCAGGGCGTGACCAAGTCGTACGGCGGCGTGAAGCCGGCGCAGGACGTGTCGTTCCGCCTGCAGCGCGGCCACATCCATGCGCTCATCGGCCCGAACGGCGCCGGCAAGAGCACCATGATCAACATGCTCACCGGCGTGGTCGAACCCGACGCGGGCGTGATCCGCTTCCTGGGCCGCAACATCGTGGGCCAGCCGGCGCACACCATCTGCTGCCTGGGCATGGGCCGCACCTTCCAGAACCTGCGCCTGTTCGCCGACCTCTCGGTGCTCGACAACGTGATGCTCGGGCGGCACAGCCGCATGAGCAACGGCTTCCTGTCGTCGCTCGTGGCCTGGCCCACGGCCGGCAAGCAGGAGCGCGCCACGCGCGAGCGCGCGCTGCAGCTGCTCGACCTCGTGGGCCTGGGCCACCTGGCGCACTGGCCCGCCGGCAGCCTGCCCTACGGCCTGCAGCGCCGTGTGGAACTGGCGCGCGCGCTGGCCACCGAGCCGCAGCTGCTGCTGCTCGACGAGCCCGCCGCCGGCCTCAACCCGCAGGAGACCGCCGAGCTCGGCGAACTGCTGGTGCGCATCGGCAAGTGCGGCGTGTCCATCCTGATGGTGGAGCACCACATGGACCTGGTGATGTCGATCTCCGACCACGTGATCGTGCTCGACTACGGCGTGAAGATCGCCGAAGGCAAGCCCGCCGCAGTGCAGGCTAACCCGCGCGTGGTCGAGGCCTACCTGGGCGTGGACGACGAAGAAGACATGGCCGCCGTGCCCGCCTGAGCCAGAGGACCGAAACCATCATGTTGAAAATCGAATCGGTGAAGGTCTCGTACGGCGCCATCGAGGCCGTCAAGGGCGTGAGCCTGGAAGTGCGCGCGGGCGAGGTCGTCACCATCATCGGCGCCAACGGCGCCGGCAAGAGCACGCTGCTCAAGAGCATCGTCGGGCTGGAGCCCGTGGCCGAAGGCCGCGTGCTCATCGACGGCAAGGACTGCACGCACGTGCCCGCGCACCAGCGCGTGGGCCTGGGCGTGGCGCTGTCGCCCGAGGGGCGCGGCGTGTTCCCCGACCAGACCGTGCGCGAGAACCTGATGCTCGGCGCCTACTCGCGCCGCAACGACAAGGCCTTCGTGGAGCGCGCCATCGAACGCGAGTTCGCGCGCTTTCCGCGCTTGAAAGAACGCGCGCATCAACTGTCCGGCACGCTGTCGGGCGGCGAGCAGCAGATGCTCGCGATTGCCCGCGCGCTCATGAGCGAGCCGCGCCTGCTGCTGCTCGACGAGCCCTCGCTGGGCCTGGCGCCGCTCATCATCAAGGACATCTTCGACGCCATCCGCCAGCTGCGCAGCTCGGGTCTCACGATCCTGCTGGTGGAACAGATGGCCAAGCAGGCGCTGGGCGTGGCCGACCGCGCCTACGTGCTCGAAACCGGCTGCATCACGCTCGAAGGCTCCGGCCGCGAGCTGCTCGACAACCCCAAGGTGAAGTCCGCGTACCTCGGCACGCACTGACTTCGCCATTCACTTCAAAGGACTCCGCAATGACCACCAAGAAATTCGCCAGCCAGGCCGACCTCGAAGAAAAGAAGGTCTCGTTCACCCGCCTCTCGGAGAACGCCTACGCCTACACCGCCGAGGGCGACCCCAACACCGGCGTCTTCATCGGCGACGAGGCCGTGATGGTGGTCGATACCCAGGCCACGCCCGCCATGGCGCAGGACGTGATCCGCCGCATCCGCGAAGTCACGCCGCTGCCCATCAAGTACGTGCTGCTGAGCCACTACCACGCGGTGCGCGTGCTGGGCGCGTCGGCGTACTTCAAGGAAGGCGCCGAGCAGATCCTGGCCAGCCGCGACACCTACGACCTGATCGTCGAGCGCGGCGAGCAGGACAAGGCCAGCGAGATCGGCCGCTTCCCGCGCCTGTTCCGCAACGTCGAGTCGGTGCCCGCTGGCCTCACCTGGCCCACCATGACCTTCGACGGCACCATGAGCGTGTGGCTGGGCAAGAAGCTCGAAGTGAAGATCGCGCAGGTCGGCCGCGGCCACACCAAGGGCGACACCATCGCCTACCTCGAAGACCAGAAGATCTGCTTCGCCGGCGACCTCGTCGAGTACCAGAGCACGGCCTATGCGGGCGACTGCTACTTCCGCGACTGGCCCACCACGCTCGATCGCCTGGCCGGCTTCGGCTTCGAGAAGCTGGTGCCCGGCCGTGGTGCCGCGCTGGAAAACGCCGCCGACGTGCGCAAGGCCATCGCCTCGACACGTGCCTTCATCTCCGACGTCTACACGCTGGTGAACAACGGCGTGGCCGAAGGCAAGTCGCTCAACGTGATCTACAAGGAAACCGTGGCCGCGCTGCGCCCGACCTACGGCCACTGGGTCATCTTCGACCACTGCATGCCCTTCGACGTGACCCGTGCCTACGACGAGGCGACGGGCCATGCGCACCCGCGCATCTGGACCGCGGAGCGCGACATCGAGATGTGGAACGCGCTCGAAAGCTGAGGTGAACCAAGCCGCGCCTTCGCACGGCGCCACGCCCGCGTCGGTGCAGGGCTGGATGCTGCTCGCGATGCTGGTGTGGGGCGTGAACGTGTCCGCCGTGAAGGCGCTCACCGCCTCCTTCGAGACGCTGCCGCTGGCGGCATTGCGCATGGGCGTGGCGTGCATCGCACTCAGCGCCATCGTGCTGTGGCGGCGCGGCGGCGTGCCCCGGCTCACGGCGCGGCAGCTCGCGGTGATGGCGGGCTGCGCCTTCCTCATGGTCTACGGCAACCAGATCCTGTTCGCGCAGGGGCTGCTGCGTTCCACCGCCACCAACGGCGCGCTGATCATGGCGCTGAGCCCGCTGGTGTCGGCGCTGATGGCCGCGCTGGTCTTCGGCGAGCGCTTCACGGCGCGCCGCATGGTGGGCGTGGCGCTGGGCTTCGCGGGCGTGGCGGCGGTGGTGCTCAGCCACCCGGGCGCGGGGCTGTCGAGCGCCGGCATCGGCGACCTGATGCTCGCGCTGTCGGTGGTGAGCTTCGCGGTCGGCGGCGTGGGCGTGCAGCGGCTGGCGCGGCAGGTCGATCCGCTGTCGATCAGCTGGGTCATCTACCTCATCGGCACGTTCATGCTCGTGGTGCACACCCTGCTCGGGCCGTCGCGGCTGGGCACGGCGCAGCTCTTTCCCGGAGCGTGGCCGTGGGCGCTGGTGCTGTTCTCGGGCATCGCGGCCACCGCCGCGGGCAACTTCATCTGGAACCGTGCGATCTCCGTCATCGGCGTGGCGCGCACGGCCGTCTTTCTCTACTGGGTGCCGGTGTTCGGCGTGCTGTTCGCGGCGCTGCTGCTGGGCGAAGTGCTCACGTGGTGGCACCTGTTCGGCTTTGCCGCGGTGATGAGCGGCACCTGGCTCGGCACGCGGCCGGTGGCTGCGTCGGCCCCTTGATCCCTTCACATGCCTGATTCTTCTCTTCCCCTGCTGTTCCAGCCTTTGCAGTTGCGCGAACTCACGCTGGCCAACCGCATCGTCATCTCGCCCATGTGCCAGCACGCCGCCGAGCGCGGCCACGCCACGCCGTGGCACCTGGTGCACCTGGGCAAGTTCGCGCTCGGCGGCGCGGGCCTGATCCTCACCGAGAGCACCGCCGTCGATCCGCGCGGGCGCATCGGCACCGCCGACCTCGGCCTGTGGAACGACAGCCAGATCGTGCCGCTGAAGGCCGTGGTCGATTTCGTCCACGCGCAAGGCAGCGCCATCGGTGTGCAGCTCGCGCACGCGGGCCGCAAGGCCGGCAGCGAGCCGCTGTGGGAGGGCGGCGCCGCCATCGACCCGGCGCGCATGGCGGCCGACGATGAGCCCTGGGAGCGCCTGGGCCCCAGCGCGCTCGCGGCCGGCCCAGGCTGGTCGGCCCCGCGCGCGCTCGATGCCGCAGACATGGCCGAGGTCGTGCAGCGCTTTGTCGATGCCACCGTGCGCGCCGACCAGGCCGGCTTCGACGTGGTCGAGCTGCACTTCGGCCACGGCTATCTGGTGGCGAGCTTCCTGTCGCCCAACGCCAACCACCGCGATGACGCGCTCGGCGGCAGCCGCGAGAACCGCATGTCGCTCGCACTGGAAATCGCGCAGCGCGTGCGCGCCGCGTGGCCCGCCGGCAAGCCGCTGTTCTGCCGCCTCTCGGCCGTGGACGGCACGCTCGACGGCTGGAACCTCGACGACTCGGTGGTGCTCGCGCGCGAGCTGAAGCGCTGCGGCGTCGACGTGATCGACTGCTCGTCCGGCGGCCTCACCGAAGAGACGCGCGCACTGCCGGTGCCGCGTGGCCTGGGCTTCCAGGTGCCGTTCTCGCAGCGCATCCGGCGCGAGGCCGACGTCGTCACGCAGGCCGTCGGGATGATCGTCGATGCGCAGCAGGCCGAAGCCGTGCTCGCCGCCGGGCAGGCCGACCTCGTCGCGCTCGGCCGCGAAGCCCTGTTCGACCCCTACTGGCCGCACCACGCGGCCGCCGCGCTCGGCGCCGATCCGCAGTACCAACGCTGGCCCGTGCGCCACGGCGTTTGGCTCGCCAAGCGTGCGCCCGGCCTAGCGCGTGCGCGCGCCGAAGCGCAGACCGCGCAACCCCACAAGGAGACCGACCGATGACAGAACCGACCACGACCCTGCGCATGGGCCTGATCCGCAAGCAGCCCGGCTGGACCGACGAGGCCTTCAGCCGCCACTGGCGCGAACGCCACGGCCCGCTCGTCGCGCGCCTGCCCACGCTGCGCGCCTACCGCCAGAACCGCGTGACCGACCGCCTGCAGCGCGGCATCGACTTCGCGCGCGGACCGTGGGACTTCGATGGCTTCTCGCAGCTGCAGTTCGACGCCGCGGCGCAGGCCGATGCGGCCTTCAACATCGGCGAACTCGCCGCGGAGATCCGCGCCGACGAGCAGCACTTTCTGGGCGGGCTGCACATCGTGACGGTCGAGCAGACCGAGGTCATCGCACCGCCGTCGCCCGCATCGTCGGCGGGGCCGGCGATGCTCAAGCGCATCTCGACCCTGCGCCGCCCGGTCGCGCAGTCGGAAGAAGACTTCCGCCGCGAATGGAAAGTGCACGCCGACCATGTGCGCCGCATGCCCGGCGTGGCCGGCTATCGCCAGAACGTGGTGGTTGCGCGCGAGTTCGAGAAGGGCACGCCCTGCGGCTACGCCGAGCTGCCGATCGACGGCATCGTGGAGCTGTGGTTCGAGAACACCGACACGCTGAACGCCGCGTTCGCCTCGCCCGAAGGCCAGCGCACCATGGCGCACGCCAAGACCTTCCTGGCGGAGATCACGGCCTTTGTGGTGGAGGAGTTTCGGGTGGTGTGAAGGCCGACGCGAGCCCGTAGTGCACCGAGGTGCTCAGGGCCGGGATCACCGGGTGGTGGGAGACGGGGTGCGATGCACGCGCGGGCACTGTGCCGATGGGTGCGATCTCGCGGGGGCGCTGCACCGGCGCAGCCTCCGCTTCGTCGCTGCGCCCGGGCGGCTCGGGCAGGAACACCCCGCGCCGCAATGACCAGATGCAGGCGCCGAGGCGCAGCAGCTTTTCGACCTTCACGTCATGCGCCGGATCGTCCGGCGACTCCTGCGCGATCAGCTCGCCCAGCTGCGTGAGTGCATCGGCGGGCGTCATGCCGCGCCCGATCCGTGCCACTTCCACCATGGCCGCCAAGGCCTCGGTCTTGTTCATTGCTTGCCCCCTGTTGCTTGTCTCTTGCTACGAAGGACAGCATGCCGTTACGCGGTGCATCCAAAAGTAGTCCGGCGCGCCGTCGGGTCGTAGAGGGGCGCCTTTTTCCTGCGCGGGGCGGGGCGTACGCAGTGCGCTGCTGCCTTGGCATCGCGCGGCACCACCACAAGACCAGGGAACGCCGGACCATGTCACCCAGAGCCATTCGCTCGTACGCATTCGCCATCGCCGCCGCTGCAGGGCTGAGCGCTTGTGAAACACCGTACCGTTCGCCGACCGCGTAGGAAAGCCGGGCACAGGTCACCGTCGATTCGAAGGACGAGTGGATCAAGTTGCCAAGAGGCTTTACGCACGGGACATTCGAGGGAAAGGCGTACTGGAAGCTTCCTGACGCTACCTCCGCAGGAACACCGACGAACTCTGACTCACTCGTTACCGTCGAGAAGACGAAGAGAAGCGGTGGCGCTTGCCGGTCGAGGTGACCGAGGCGATCAGGTCATCGGCAACCGATGACGCAGCCCTTGTGAAGGCGTAGAACTGGACTTGCGGGAGCGCGGGAAGACCGTCTGGACCGCCCAACGCGCGTAGGCCGTCTTGGAGTTGGCTGAGTGCAATGGGCGTCACCGCGAATCCCGCCTTTGCGGCAGAGAGGCACCCAGCCATGCTGCTGCTTTCAAACCCCACGCTCCAGGTCTTCCCCGCCTTGGTAAGGGCAGTGATCGCGGCATCGCGATACACGCATGGTTCGGGAAACATGGCGAGCACCAGGTCGAGCTCGGAGTCGAACACTTCATCCGATGAGTACGCCCAAACGAGTTCCTCTTCCCACAGCAAGCTACCCGTCGCCCCGATGTCGGCACATTGCTTGCCGAATACAACGTCGAGGCGTCCTCGATTGAGCAACTTCACAAGGTCCGAAGTAATGCCGACCTTCAGCTCGATCGATGAACCGGGATTCCAACGCTTGTAGGTCTGGAGCACGTCCGCTAGCCAGGTGCCTGCGAAGTCCTCGCTGGCCCCGACCCTCAACCTCCCAGCCGCGGGGCTGCTCAACCTCGCTCGGACTTCACGCTCCAAACCTACGATGCTTCGAGCATAGGCATGGAGAAGATGCCCCGAAGGAGTGAGCTGAAGGCTGCGGGTGGTGCGCTTGAGGAGCAAGCTTGACGCCGAGACCTCCAGACGCTTGATGTGTCCACTGACGGCGGAGGGTGTCAAGGACAGCTGTTCGGCCGCCAACCCAAACCCGCCGCAGTCGACAACCTCGAGGAAGGTTCGGAGCAGCGTGATGTCGAAAACGGGCGCAGTGTTGTTCATTGCGGCACTTTAGATTCATCGCAAATATTGATCAATAACAGATGATTATTCGCAAATCAGAAAGTCAGGAGGAACTAGCCTTGGGCTTCGCCACCCCACAGGACACGCAAGATGAACAGATATTCACTGGTTAGAACGCCAACGCTGGAAATCGGGTTTTTAGAGTGGAACCCTGCTGGCAGTCGAACCGCCGTGCTTGTGCACGGATGGCCCGACTGTCCAGAGACTTGGTCCATCGTGGCCAAACGGCTCGCCGATAAAGGCTTTCGCGTTCTCTGTCCCGCTCTACGCGGATTCGGCCCAACGCGCTTCCTGGATCCGGAGACGCAGCGCAGCGGCGAGCTTGCGGCACTTGGTCGAGATCTGTTGGACTTTATTGACGCGCTCGGCGTCGATCGTCCTGTACTCGTGGGCCACGATTGGGGCGCACGCGCCGTGGCCAATGCATGCGGTCTGCGCGCTGACGCCGCATCGGAGATGGTGCTGCTTTCCGTTGGCTACGGCACCAACGATCCGAAGCAAACGATCAGCTACACGCAGGCGCAGAACTATTGGTATCACTGGTTCATGGCAACCCCTCGTGGACAGCAGGCGGTCGAGCAAGATGCACGCGCGTTCACTCGGCTGATGTGGGACACATGGTCTCCAGAGGGCTGGTATAGCGACCCGGAGTTCGAGGAAGCTGTCGCGGCATTCGAGAATCCAGACTGGAGCGCTGTAGTTCTGCACTCCTACCGGCATCGTTGGGGTTTTGCTGACGGTGCCCCAGCCTATCTAGCTGATCAGCAGGTGCTGAATCCGGCGCCCTTGCTCTCGCTGCCGACGTTGGTGCTGCATGGCGGAGCCGATAGATGCAATCACCCGGACACATCCGTTGGCAAGGAGCGGTTCTTCCAGGGGCGCTACGAGCGTATCGTGCTCCCGGGGGTGGGGCACTTTCCCCAACGCGAAGCTGCTGCGGATGTTGCCGCCGCCATTCTGGGCTTCTGCGGTAAGTCGGCGTGATCAGGCAGACGCTCGAAGAAGTTCAAGTCGAGCTCCGCTAGCCCGCGGCGGCGCTCAAGGAGGAGAAGGTACGGCCTGTAGTGTGCTGCTCGCCAATGGCACGCTGGCGGGTGAGACGCCGTGAACCGGGGCCCTTGGTGCCTTCGACAGGAATCGAACCTGTATCTGAGTCTTAGGAGGACCCCGTTCTATCCATTGAACTACGAAGACGGTGTGCGCCGCTGCTGCAGCGCGGCCCGCACTTTAACAGTTTGGGGTGTCCCGGCCCTCAGTCGTACTTCACCGTGTAGATCAGGTCCACCCCGCTCGTCTGCCCCGCCTGGCCCCGAAGCGTGAGGCGCTTGGTCAGGTCGTAGAAGATGAAGAGGGTGCCGAAGGTGCCGCCCAGACTGCGTTCGTAGGTGATGTAGAAGTCTTTGGACAACCGCTTGCCCAGCGTCACGGCTGACTCGCGCAGGTCGCCGCCGTTGCCGGGGCCCTTGAAGCCGAGTTCATCCAGACCGAAACGGCTGGCCAGGCTGCCGCCGGTGGTGGTGCCGCCGATCTTGCCGAGCAGCGATAGGGCGGCCTGCTGCAAGAGTGCCGACTCGCCGCCGCTGGTGGCCGAGGCGCGGCCCAGGATGACCCATGACAGCGTCTCGGCGTCGGACAGCGCGGGCTCCGCATAGAGCTTCACGCGCGGCGATTGCGCCGAGCCGGTGATCTGCACGCCGGCGCGCTGCGCGATGTTCGGGCGGATGGCCAGGATGTCGAGCGCGGGGTTGTCGAAGGGGCCGTTGAAGCGCGCGATGCCGGTCTCGACGTCGAGCTGCTGGCCGTAGGCGCGGTACTGGCCCTTGACGGTCTTCACCTCGCCGGTGATGCGCGGCGGGGCATCGAGGCGGGTGCTGCGGATTTCCAGTTCGCCCTCGAGCCGCGTGGTGATGCCGCGTCCCTGCACGGCGAAGTCGTCGCCGAGGTCGAAGGTGACGACGATGTCGGGCGGCTTGGCGGTCTGGGGCTTGGCGGCCTTGGCCGCCTGGGCGTCGGCTTTGGCGGATTCGCGCTGCGCGGCCTCGGCGGCGGCCTTGTCCTTGGCGGCCGAGCGCACGACGACATCGCTGCCCAGGCTGGGCGCGGTCTCGTCGGGCAGGATGATGACGGCGCGGTCGGTCTTGAGCTTGCCGCGCACGTTGAACTGGCCGTCGTCCAGCCGCGCCTTCAGGTTGCCCGACAGTGACACCTGGCGGTCGGTGCGTACCAGCACGCGCAGGGCGCGCAGCTCGGCCTGCAGGGCCATGCGGATGCCGGTGCTGGTCGTGCTGTTGTTGCTGCCCCAGCTGAGGTCGCCGCGCGCGGTGAGCGAGCCGCCGTCGGTGCGCGCTTCGCTGGCGGCGGTGCTGCGGTTGCCGCTCTGGCCGCCGATGCGCGCGTTGCTGCCGGCGCCGCCCTTGAGCGTGAACTCGGTGATCTCCAGGCGGTCGCCGGTGAGCGAGGCGCGCAGGCGGCCGTCGCGCAGGTCGAGGCCTTCGACCGGCGCGCGCAGCGCGAGCTGGTCGGCGCCGAGCGTGCCGTTCCAGCGCGGCGCGGTGCGGCTGCCCGACAGGGTGGCGTTGGCGTCGAGCGTGCCGGCGATGCGCCAGCCGGGCGGCGCGAGCATCGACCACACACCGAGGTTGGGCAGCGCGGCGCGCAGGGTGCCGTTCAGGGGGGCATCGGGCGCCCACTGCCAGCCGCCGCTGCGCTGCTGCATGCGGGTGCCGAGTTCGGCGTCAAGGCGGCCGGCGCGTTCGCTGTCCCAGGCCAGGGTGGCGCGCACGGCGTCGCCCTGTGCGTCGAGCTGCAGTTCGGCGCGGCGCAGGCCGGCCGGTGTGGCGGTGACGTCGACGCCGTTGACCTCGTTCTTGCCGCTGGCCGAGCTCATCGTGCGTTCGCTCGCGGTGCCGGTCCCGGTGCTGGTGATGCGGGTGACGAGCGCGGCCTCGCCGGCCTGCACGCGGATGTCGCCGCTCTGGCGCGCGAGCCGGGCCTTGGCGCGCAGGGTGTCGCCGGCGTCGATGTCCCAGTCGCCGTTGAACAGCAGGTCGCCGCTGATGCCGAGTTCGCTCAGCGTGGCGTTGGCGCCGAACGCGCCGGCCCAGGCCATCGGCAGGCCCTGCATCTGGCCCTTGGACTGCAGGCGGAACACGCGGTTGGGCGCGGCGCCGCTCTGGTTGAAGCGCAGCGGCTGCCAGTCGATGCGCACGGTGCCGGGCAGCGGTCCGCGCAGGATGGCGTCGGCGGCGGAGGCTTCGACGTCGAGGCGGTTGTCGGCGGTGCGCACGGTGGCCGTGACTTCGCGGCCCAGCTCCAGCACCCAGGGGCCCTGGCCGGGGCGCGCGGTGACGGTGTCTTGTGCCTGCAGGCGCAGGCTGGCGAGCGTGGCGCGCCACTGGTTGGCGCTGGCAAGGCCGCCGCTGGCGCGGGTGTCGAGCGCCAGCTTCTGCGTGCCGGTGGTGGCTTCGCCCTTGAGCGTCAGCGTGGCCTGGGCGATGCTGCCGGCGAGGTCGGCCTGCAGGGCGCGCAGCTGCACGCTGGTGGCCGTTCCGCCGGGCTGGGCGGCGGGCAGGTTCAGGTCGAGGCGCGGCACGGCGAGCGCGGCCTTGAGGCTGGGCTCGGCATTGCCGCGTGCGGCCGGGGCGCCGGGGTTCTCGATGCGGCGCTGCACGGTCTGCCAGCCGCCTTGCCAGCTGGCGTCGAGGCGGGCGCTGCCCTTGGCGCTGGCGTTCGCGAACACGGCTGACAGGCCCGGCAGGCCTTGCACCCAACGCTGCATGGCTTCGGCGTCGTCGATGCGTGCCTGGAGGTCGCCACCGCCGGTGGTGGGCGCGATGCGGCCGTCGAGCTGCGCGCTGCCGCCCGGCAGCGAGAGGGCGAGTTTGCCGCTGGCGGCCTGGTCGGCCACGCGCACCTGCAGCTTGCCGTCGATGCTGGCGCGCATCGCTTCGACGCGCAGCGTGCGCAGGTCGAGCACCTGGTCTTTCCACTGGCCTTGCGCCAGTGCACGGTCCAGGCCGAAGCCGGGCAGCGCCTTGCTGCCGGCGCCGCCATTGCCTTCGGCGCGGAGGGCCACGTCGAAGACGAGGGTGTCGGAGTCTTCGGCCTGCCGTGCGCTGATCTGCCCGCCGACGGGCGCGCCCGACAGCTCGCTGTACAGCGCGCCGGGCCGCACGCCGCGCACGGTGGCGCGCACCTGCCAGGGCGAGGGCGCGGGGCTCCAGCTGCCTTCGGCGTCGATGCGGCCGCCGCCCGCGCGCACGGTGGCTTCGGGCA
>Ga0207709_10000572_pt1 | contig 31041 bp, 29 predicted proteins | sample KBSM34metaG_FD_184397 | JGI IMG/M metagenome (GOLD analysis project Ga0207709, IMG submission 184397) | Miscanthus rhizosphere microbial communities from Kellogg Biological Station, Michigan, USA - KBS M3-4 metaG (SPAdes) (version 2) | ecosystem: Host-associated > Plants > Roots > Rhizosphere >...
CACATCATGTCCGCCTGCGCGGGCCTGGGCATCGACAACCTCTACATCGACATCACGGCCGACGAAGTGCCGATCCTCGACGGGTCGGCCTCGTCCTTCGTGTTCCTGCTGCAAAGCGCGGGCATCGAACTGCAGAAGGCGCCGCGCCGCTTCATCCGCGTGCTGCGCAAGGTCGAGGTGCGCGAAGGCGAGGGCGCCAACGAGAAGTGGGCGAGCCTGGAGCCGTACCACGGCTTCAAGCTGAGCTTCGAGATCGACTTCGACCACCGCGTCGTCAACTCCACCGGCCAGCGCGTGGATTTCGATTTGGGCGCCGACTCGTACAGCCGCGACATCGCACGCGCGCGCACCTTCGGTTTCACCAAGGAACTTGAGTACATGCTCAGCAAGGGCCTGGCACGCGGAGGCGGCCTGGACAACGCCATCGTCATGGACGACACCAAGGTGCTCAATGCCGGCGGCCTGCGCTACGACGACGAGTTCGTGAAGCACAAGATTCTCGACGCCATGGGCGACCTGTACATCATCGGCAAGCCGCTGCTGGCCGCGTACACCGCGTTCCGCTCGGGCCATGCGCTCAACAACAAGCTGCTGCGCGAGCTGCTGTCGCACAGCGATGCCTACGAAGTCGTGACCTTCGACGACGAGAAGCGCGCGCCGAGCGGCTTCAGCGAAGTGGCGCGGGCCTGGTAAGCCCGGCGCACGCCTTTTCCCTCAGATGCTTCTCTTTCGCTGGGCCATCCTGCTGCTTCTGCTGGTGGCGGGCGTGTCCTTCGCGTTCTATGCGGGCACGGGGCAGGTCAAGTACCGGCGCTTCGGGTGGATCGTGTTCAAGTGGACGGTGCTGGCAGCGCTCGGCTTCTTCGCGGTCCTGATCGCGGAGCGCGTCGCGTAGCGCGAGCCGTTCAATCGACCTGGGCCTGCAGCGCCTGCACCTGCTGAGCGAGCAGCGGCCCCTTGCGGTGCGCAGGCACCAGCAGCATCAGCGTGTCTCCCAGCGGCTTCGGCCGCCCCCAGGGCGCGTGCAGCCGGCCTTTCTCGAGCAGCGGTGCCACCAGCCGCTCGCGACCCATCAGCACCCCTTCGCCGTCGAGCGCGGCCTGCAGTGCGAGGCTGTAGAGCGAGAAATCCGGGCCGGCGGCCAGCGCATCGGCCTCGGCAGCCGTGGTGCCGGGGCGCACGGCCTGCAGCCAGCGCGACCAGTCGTCGTGCCACACCGTGTCGTGCAGGCCGCCGCAGCGCGCGAGCACGTCGACGAGGTCGTCGAGCGGGCGCGGGCGTGCGCTCTCCAGTGATGCGCGCACGCGCGGGCTGCACACGGGCACGAGGCGGTCGCGCGCGAGCGGGATGCCCGTCGCGCCGACGGCGGCTTCGGCGCCGCGCGCGTAGAACAGCCCGAGATCGAAAGGCTCGCGCCGGAAGTTCGGCGGCTGCTCCAGCGCCGTCACCGACACCTGCACGCCGGGCAGCGCGGCCTTCAGCCGCGAGAGCCGCGGCGACAGCCACAGCTGCGCCATCGCCGGCAGGGCTGCCACCTGCAGCGTGCTGCGGCGCGCGGCGGTCTGCGTTTCCTGGCGCAGTGCCTGCACCGCGAGGCCGAGCTGGTCGACCGCTGCACTGAGCGCAGGCAGTGCGCGCCGGCCGTGCGCGCTGAGCCGGATGCCCTGGCTGTGCCGCTCGAACAGCGCACCGCCGGCCCAGGTCTCGAGTGCCTTGATCTGCTGCGCGACGGCGGCGGGCGTCACGAACAGCTCCTCGGCCGCGCGCGCGAAGCTGCCGTGGCGCGCCGCGGCCTCGAAGGCGCGCACGGCCGTGTGCGGCGGCAGGCGAGGGCGGGGTGGGGCGAGAGACATGGTGTTCAGGCCAAGTTTTTCTAGGGCTCGGGCCCAGTTTATCCGTGTTGCCGACGCAGGCACAGGGCGCGACCATGCGGTCATTCCTTTCCTCAGCGAGACACCGCATGCCCGCAGCCCTTCACCGCCGTTCCTGGGTTCCCGCCGCCAGCGAGGACCACGTGCTCGCCATCGCCGCCGACGCCGCCGCGCGCGATGCGGCGGGCGTGGCCGCCGAGATCGAACGCCTCGTGGCCGACAGCCACCGCATCCACGATGTCGACGGGCTGAACCTCAACCCCGCCACCAACGTGATGAACCCCGCCGCCGAGGCACTGCTGTCGCGCGGGCTGGGTTCGCGCCCGTCGCTGGGCTATCCGGGCGACAAGTACGAGATGGGGCTGGAAGCCATCGAGCGCATCGAGGTCGTCGCCGCCGAGCTGGCGGCCGAGGTGTTCGGTGCGCGCTTCGCCGAGGTGCGCGTGAGCTCGGGCGCGCTGTCGAACCTGTATGTGTTCATGGCGACCTGCCAGCCCGGCGACACGATCATCGCGCCGCCGCCCGCCATCGGCGGCCACGTGACGCACCATGCGGCGGGCGCGGCCGGGCTCTACGGCCTGAAGACCGTGCCGGCGCCGGTCGATGCCGACGGCTACTCGGTCGACGTGATGGCGCTGGCCAAGCTCGCGCGCGAGGTGAAGCCCAAGCTCATCACCATCGGCGGCAGCCTGAACCTGTTCCCGCACCCGGTGCCTGCGATCCGCGAGGTGGCCGACAGCGTGGGCGCCAAGGTGCTCTTCGATGCCGCGCACCTGTCGGGCATGGTGGCCGGCAAGGCCTGGCCGCAACCGCTCGAAGAGGGCGCGCACGCGATCACCATGAGCACCTACAAGAGCCTGGGCGGCCCGGCCGGCGGCCTGATCGTGTCGAACGATGCGGCGCTGATGGAGCGCATCGACGCCATCGCCTACCCGGGCCTCACGGCCAACTCGGACGCGGGCCGCACCGCGGCGCTGGCGCGTGGCCTGCTCGACTGGAAGGTGCACGGCGCGGCCTATGCGGCGGCGATGCGCGACACCGCGCAGGCGCTGGCGCGCGCGCTCGATGCGCAAGGCCTGCCGGTGTTCGCCAAGGCACGCGGCTTCACGCGGTCGCACCAGTTCGCGCTCGAGGCCGCGCGCTGGGGCGGTGGGCAGCGTGCCGCGAAGCAGCTGGCCCAAGGCGGCCTGCTGGCCTGCGGCATCGGCCTGCCGATCGCGCCGGTCGACGGCGACATCAACGGCCTGCGCCTGGGCGTGCCCGAGATCGTGCGGCTGGGCTTCACGCCCGAGGACATGCCGCAGCTGGCCGACTGGATCGCGCGGGCATTGGCTGGCGATGCGGTGTCGGTGGCCGCCGAGGTGCGCGAACGCCGCCGGCGCCTGGGCGACCTGCGCTACATCGTGCGCTGAATCGCCGTCAGCGCGAACGCCCTTGCCGGTAGGTGCCGGCGTGGGTCTTCGACAGCTCGGCCGCCTCCGCGAGGCGCGCCATCGAACGGCCGACCTGCGCGTGCGTGATGGCGATGCCCAGCGCGTCCGCCGCGTCGGCGCCCGGCAGGCCGGGCAGGTCGAGCAGGCGTTTCACCATCTCCTGCACCTGCGCCTTGGCGGCCTGGCCGTGGCCGGCCACGGCCTTCTTCATCTGCAGCGCCGTGTACTCGGCCACCGAGAGGTTGTGGCTCACCAGCGCCGTCACGCAGGCACCGCGTGCCTGGCCCAGCAGCAGCGTCGACTGGGGGTTGACGTTGACGAAGATGATTTCGACCGCCGACGCCTCGGGCTGGTAGCGCGCCGTGATCTCGCCGATGCCGTCGAACAGCACCTTCAGTCGCGCCGGCAGGTTGCCGCTGCCCAGGTGCCGGGTGCTGATGGTGCCGCTGGCCACGTAGCGCAGCGCATGGCCGTCCGCATCGACCACGCCGAAGCCGGTGGTCTGCAAACCGGGGTCGATGCCGAGGATCCGCATGAAAAGGAAGCGTAAAGGCCTAAGCCTGGGTGAGGAAGGTTGAAGAAGGTGCGAATTCGCGCGCGATGCGTGGGGGATCGCGGGCAGAATCCGCCGTTCTTGCATTCCGCCCCGCTCCGCGCGGGGCGCGCCACACAAGGAAGCGAAGGTGAATGTAGTCGAGTCCTCCGCGCAGCAGCAACCGAAGCCATTGAACGACGCCCCGGCCTTGCCCGCGCACCTGCAGCAATCTCCCGCCGAACGTGCCGCCGCGAGCTTTCGCCAGGCGGAGCTGTTGAGCGACCTCGGCCGCCGCCGCGAGGCGATCGCCGCCTGCAGCCGGCTGATCGCCGAGTTCGGCGCGCTGCCCGACGCCGCCGTGGTCGTGCCCTGCTGCCAGGCACTGCGGCTGCTCGCGCACGTGCTGCGCCAGCTGCACCGCCCGGCCGACGCGCTGGCCACGCTCGACCGCCTCGTGGCTGCACACGGCGGGCGCAGCGAGCCCGAGATCCGCGCACACATCGCCCACGCGCTGTACCAGCGCACCTGGCTCATCGACGATGCTGCGGCGCGTTGTGAGGCCTGCGACTTCATGAGCGAGCAGCTCGACGCACAGGCCGATGCCGCGCTCGATGCGTGGCGGCTCGACGCGCGCCTGCTGAAGGCCGAGATCGAACACCACCGCGGCCTGCCGCAGGACGCATTGGCCACGCTCGAAGCGGCCATCGAACGCTTCGAGGGCGTCGCCGACGCCGGCGTGGTCCTGCGCGTGGCGCGGGCGCGGCTGGCCGCGGTGCTCAACCTGCGCGAGCTGGCGCAACACACGCAGGCGCAGGTGCTGTGTCTGCAGGTGGCCGACCAGATCGAGACCGGGCTGGCCGAGGCCGCGCCCGAGCTGCGGCTGGAGGGCGTGCGTGCGCTGGCCCTGTTCTTCGACGGCCTCGGGCTCGACGAGGTCGCGCGCCGCGCCGAATTGGTCGGCTGGCTGCTCGACCGCTACGGCCACGACGCCTCCGCGCAGGTGCGCCGCCTCGCGGCCGTGCGTGCCCACGAGTGGGCAGTGGGGCTGCGCGACCAGGGCGACGGCGATGCCGCGCTGGCCGCTTGCGAGCGCCTGCTCGGCACCTTTGCGCGCGACAGCGACGCCGTGGTGCAGCGCACCGTGGCCACCACCTTGCTGCACAAGGGCTTCGTGCTGCTCGACCTGCTGGGGCGGCCCGAGGCGGCGCTTGCGGTGTACGAGCCGCTCGTGGCGGCGTCGCGCGACGGCGCCACGCCCGAACTGCGCGAGCTGCGCGTGAAGGCCATGGCCGGGCGCGAGGCCTGCCTGAAGCGCCTGCGCAAGACCGGTGGCCTCGACGTCGGCGAGCTGCCGGCCGAGCTCTTCGATGCGGCGTGCGACACCGTCCGCGAAGGCCGCAAGCTCGGCGACGCGGGCGCATCGCGCGAGGCCATCGCGCTGTTCGACGAGGTGCTCGCGGCGCATGCCGCGTCGCCGCACCCGCTGATGCACCGCCAGTGCGCCCGCGCCCTGTCGCACAAGACCTTCTGCCTGCTGGCGCTCGAGCACTTCGCCGAGGTCGTCGAGGCCGCCGACGCGATGGACGCGCGCTACGGCGCCGATGCCTCCACCGAGATGCAGTCGCAGGTGGCGCTGTGCCTGCAATACAAGAGCACCGCGCTCGATCGCCTCGCGCGGCCCGCGGACGAGATGCGTGTGCACGACGAGATCGTTGCGCGCTGGGGCAATTCCGAGCTGCCCGACCTGCGCGCGCGCGTGGCCGGCGCGCTGTTCCGCAAAGGCGCCGTGCTGCGCCGCGCTGGCCGGTTCGCCGAGGCCGTGGCCAGCTACGACGAGGTGATCGCGCGCACGGCGATGGCGCGGGACAGCGCCCTGCAGCTGTGGGCCGCCAAGTCGATGATCAACAAGGCCAAGGCCTTCGACAAGATGGACGACCTGCCGGGCCAGGCCAAGGCCTACCGCGTGCTCATCGCGCGCTTCGGCGAGTCGGGCGACGCGGCCTTGCGCGGGCGCGTGGCCAATGCCTGCGAATGGCTGGCCGAGGCCGAAGGGCGGCAGGGCCGGGTGGCGGCGCAGCGCGAGGCGCTGGAATTGGCGCTCGGGCGTTTCGGCACCGCGTTGTCGGCCGAGCAGCGCACGCGGCTCAAGCGCGAGCTTCAGGCACTGAAGACGAAGGCCCTGGGACGGCGCGCGAAGCAGGCCTTCGATCGGGTGGTGCGGCGCAAGGTCTGATCGCCCGCCGTCCGGTGCTTCAGACGTTGAAGTACCAGCGGATCGAATGGAAGAAGATCGGCGCCGCGAAGCACAGCGCGTCGACGCGGTCGAGCAGGCCGTTGGCGCCGGTCACGCCCACGCCTTTCTGCCCCCAGTTCGGAATGCCGCGGTCGCGCTTGAGCGCCTTCATAACGAGGTGGCCCATCGAGCCCGCGACGCAGGCAATGATCGACACCGCGAGCGCCTGCCCGAACTTGAACGGCGTGATGAACGAGAACAGCGCGCCCACCAGGCTGGCCACGACGATGCCGACGCCCCAGCTGGTCCAGTTGAAGCTGCGGCTCACGTTCGGCGCGAACGGCGTGCGCTGCATGCGCCGCGAGATCAGGTGCTGCACCAGCACCGAGGTCTGCACCACGAACACCAGGAAGAACACGAGGAACGCGCTCTTGCCTTCGTAGCCCGGGAAGGTCAGCAGCAGCAGCGCGGGCACGTGGCTCATGCCGTAGACGCAGACCATGATGCCCCACTGCAGCTTGGCGTTGCGCTCGAGGAAATGGCTGGGGTCGTTCGCCAGCGCGCTCGCCACCGGGATGGCGAGGAACACGTAGACCGGGATGAACACCGTGAACAGGTCGAAGCGCGCGGTGGCCACCAGCCAGAACTGGATCGGCAGCACCACGAAGAACGCGAGGATCAGGCTGCGGTGGTCGCCGCGCCGCGTCGGCGAGAGCGTGATGAACTCGCGCAGCGCAAAGAACGCGATCAGCGCGAACAGCACGGTGGCCACCGTTTCGCCCAGCGCCCAGCCGATCCAGAACACGATCACCATGAACCAGGTGGTGCCCAGCAGCGCGCGGAAATGCGCCAGCTCGGCCTGCCACGACTCGTCGTGCACCGGGTTGCGCCGCTCCTTGAAGCTCAGGAAGAAGACGGCGGTGCTCACGATGAAGAGCAGGCCGAAGACGATCAGGAAAAGGGCCGCGACCTGCTGGGTCGGGCTGAGGCTGCGCAGGAACTGGTTCATACCTTCAGACGTCGCGCAATGCGATCACGGCGGCGCGGGCGCGGTCGAGGAAAGGGCGGCGCTCTTCGCCGTCCTCGACGCGTATTGGCGCGCCGAAGGTGACGGAGCACAGGATGGGCACGGGCACGATCTCGCCCTTGGGCATGACGCGCTGCACGTTGTCGATCCAGGCCGGCACGAGCACCACGTCGGGGAACATCGTCGCCAGGGCGTACAGGCCCGACTTGAATTTCTGCGGCTCGCCGGTGTGGCCGCGCGTGCCTTCGGGAAAGATGATGATCGAGTCGCCGCTGCGCAGCGCGTCGATGAGTGGGGCGAGTGGGTCGGCGGCGGGCGGCTCGGGCGCGGCGGCGGGCGCTTCGGGCTCGATGACGGGCGGCGGTGCGACCGGCGGTGGAGGCGGCGGGGGCGCGGGAAGATCGAGCTGCCCCTGAATCTCCTGCGGGCCTTCGGCAACTGGTGCGTGAGACACAGTTTCGATCGGCAGCAGCGGCTCCATCGACGGCTCGATGCGCTCGGCCGGGGCGTTGGACGCTGCGGGTGGCGGTGCCTGAGGCGGTGCTTCCGGCGGCGGCGCAACCGGCGCAGCCCCCGTGGCCGCCCGCTCCACATACACCGCGTTGAACACCTCCGTCGTGATCCAGCGCTTGACCGGCGTGTTGGCCCAGTAGTCGCGTGCCGCGATGGGCCGCGTGATGCTGCGCAGCTCTTCGGGCAGCGCGGCCCAGATCATCACGAGGTCGGCGTGGCTCTGGTGATTCGCAAAGTAGATGCGCTGCTCGGCCTTCGGTGGACAGCCGTACCAGCGCGCCTGCGCGCCGGTGAGCAATCGGACGATTCCCAGCAGCAACCAACCTGTGAGCTTTGCCAGCATATGGAGGCGATGATACGGGCCATGCGATGGCGATTCGATCTTCTTTCCCTGGCGTGGGCGGTGGCCCTCTTTGTGTTGCTCGTGCTGCTGGCCACCGTCGGCGCGCGCTGGGGCTGGGTGCGAAGCTTCTTCGGTGACGTGCTGGCCGTGGCGTGGGTGTACCTCGTGTTCAAGACCTTCGTCGCCGCGCGCGTGCTGCCGCTCGCGCTGGCGGCCTTCGGCGTGGGGCTGCTGGTGGAGCTCGGACAGTTCCTTGCGTCGACGTGGCACCTGCACATTCCGAACCGCGCGCTGCGCATCGTGCTCGGTGCCACCGCCGACTGGTGGGACGTGCTGGCCTACGCGATCGGCTTCGTCGCCGTGCTGGCGGTGGAAGGCGCGGTGCGCAAGTTCAGGGCAGGTCGACCGCCGGCATCCGCGCCACGATCGTCGATGCCCGTCCGTTGATGTACGAGGAGTTGGGCCGGCGCTCGAAGAACTTCGGGCTCGGCAGCATCACGGCCAGGCGCGCTGCTTCGTATGAAGTCAAGCGTGCGGCCGGCTTCCTGAAGTAGTACTGCGCCGCGGCCTCGGCGCCGAACACGCCTTCGCCCCATTCGACGTTGTTCAGGTAGATCTCGAGGATGCGCCGCTTGTCGAGCAGCACCTCGAGCAGCGTGGCGAGCACCAGCTCCTGTCCCTTGCGCAGCATGGTGCGCTCGCCCGACAGCAGCAGGTTCTTCGCGAGCTGCTGCGTGATGGTGGAGCCGCCGCGCAGCGGGGCCGGCTGCACCGGTTTGCCGCGTGCCGCCGCGCGCGCCATGCGCTTGGCGGCCAGCTGTTCGGCGCGGGCGTTGCGCTGCCGCGCACGCTCGATGGCTTCCCACTCGACGCCGTTGTGGTCGACGAAGCCGGCGTCTTCACTCGCGATCACGGCGCGCTTGAGGGTGTCGTTGATCTGCGTGTACGGCACCCAGTCCTGGCGCCATCCGCCTTCGCGGCCCTGCGAGAGGGCGACACGCCAGGCCTCGGAGCGCTGGAAGGCCGTGCTCTGCGGATCGATCACCGCCATGGCCGCGATGCGCACCACGAAGAACAGCTCGAGCGCCAGGCCCGCCACCACGAGGCAGGCGATCAGGCGCAGCAGGCCCTTCATGCGCCGGCGGCGAGCGAGGCGCGCAGCTCGGTCAGCACCTGCGCCGACGGCGGGCGCACACCGCGCCAGAACTCGAAGGCTTCGGCGGCTTGTTCCACCAGCATGCCGAGGCCGTCGCGCGCGACCGCGCCGTGCGCCTCGGCCCAGGCCATGAAGCCTGCGGCGGCGGGGCCGTACATCATGTCGACGGCCAGCGCGCCCGGGCGCAGCACCTGCGCGCGCACGGGCACCGCGTCGCCCGCGAGGCTGGAGGCCGTGGCGTTGACCACCACGTCGAAGTCGCCCGGCACCTCGTCGAGCGCCCAGGCCTCGAGCGTGGCGCCGTGGCGCAGCGCGAGCGCGGCATGGCGCTGCACCAGCGCGATGGCCTTGTCGAGCGTGCGGTTGGCCACCACGATGCGCGCGGCGCCTGCGTCGAGCAGCGGCCCGAGCACGCCCGCCGCGGCGCCGCCGGCGCCGATCAGCAGCAGCGACCGGCCCGCCAGCGGCACGTCGGCGTTGCGCACGATGTCGTTGACCAGGCCGATGCCGTCGGTGTTGTCGGCATGGATGCTGCCGTCGGCCTCGAAGCGCAGCGTGTTCACGGCCTGCGCCAGCGTGGCGCGCTCGCTGGTGTGCTGCGCGAGCGCGGCGGCGTCGAACTTGAAGGGCACGGTGACGTTGCAGCCGCGTGCGGTGTCGCCCTGCGCGGCAGCCTCGCTGCGGAAGGCGGCGATGCCTTCGGCGAAGGCACCGATCGGCACCAGGCGCCGGCCGTAGGCCATCGGCTGGCCGCAGAGTTCGGCAAAACGCGCGTGGATGCGGGGCGAGCGGCTGTGCTCGACGGGGTTGCCCATGACGCAGTACTGATCCATGGCCGGTGTTCCGTGTTCTGCTGTGGGGGTTATTGAGACGACAGCTCGATGGTCTCGTCGCGCGTGAACTTGAAGCGCGACTGCAGCACGATCTGGTCGGTCTGCTTGCGCATCGCGTCGGTGAAGTTGCCGAAGTTGCCGACGCTGCGCACGATGGCCTGGGCACGGCGGTCGAGCGTGGTGTTGCCCGAGCTTTCGTCGACCACGGTGTCGAGCACGCGCCCGTCGTGGTTGATGGTGACGGTCATCTTGAGTTCGCCGTAGAGCTTCTTGCCGGCCGCGGTCGGGAAGTTCTCGGTGCCCTTGACCTCGATGCGCCGGCGCAGCGTGTCGACGTACAGCGCGTAGGCGGCCTCGCGCGTGGCGGGGCTCAGGTAGCGCTTCTTGGGGCGCGCGTTTTCCTCGTTCACGCGGCGCTCGATCTCGGCGAGCAGCGCGACCATCTGGCGGCGCTTTTCCTCGCGCGCGGCGGCTTCGGTCGGGTCGCCGGCCTGGCGCGGATCGGGCACGGGCATGGCGGCCAGCTCGCGCTTGAGCTGCGCCAGCATCTGCATCTGCTGGGCCTGCATGGCCTCGACCTGGCGGCGCGATTCCTCGAACGAGTCGCCCATGGTGGTGAAGCTCGACGGCGGCAGCGGGCTGGTGGCGCGGCCCTTGTCGAGGTCGCCGCCGCCCGCGAGCGTGGTCTGTGCCATCACGCGGGCCGCGGGGTCGGGCTTGTCGTTGGTCTTGCTGTTGACCAGGATCACCTCGAGCGGGGTTTCGCTGAAGACCCGGTTGAACGATTCGGGATCGACGAAGCGCACCGCGAGCAACGCGGCATGCGCGATGACCGACACGCCCAGAGCGATCTGCAGCGTGCTGAGGTCCTTGAGATTCATTCTCGAAACTCCTCCAGGGGTCGCGTGTCTCCGGTCGTTCGACCGGGGGTCATGCAGGCGTGGTCGTCGCCGGGTCGGGTGCGGCCTCGGTGTCGCTCAGGTCGACCGCGATGGCGATCGGGCCGGCGACTTCTTCCTCGTCGTCCTCGCCGCCGTCAGCGGCTGCGGCATCGGCCTGCGGCACGTCGAAGCGTTCGAGCACGGTGCCGCTCACGTCGAGCGCGATCTCGTCGATCTCGCCGAGCTTCACGCGCACGCGCGCGCCGCGCTCCTGCTGGCCGGCCACCGGGAACACCAGCGGCAGCGTGTCGGCGCGCACCAGCGCGCCGTTGGGAATGTCCTTGATGACCGTGGCCTCGAGCTCGGTGATGCCCTGCTGCTGCAGGTACTTCAGCGTCCAGAAGCGCTCCATGCCGCCCTGGTAGGCGTTGTACGTGGCGTAGGCCGCGTCGAAGCCCGAGAGGATGGAGAACAGGTCGGCGTCTTTCGGCTTGAACGGCGCGGCCAGTGCGGCGGTCTTGCCGTGGCGTGCGGCCGCGATGATCTGCCACTGGTTCACGAGGTCGGTGTAGCGGCGCAGCGGCGAGGTGCTCCAGGCGTAGCTCTTCACGCCCAGGCCCGCGTGCGGCAGCGCGCGCGTGCCCATGCGCACCTTGATGCCGGGTGCCAGGCTGGCCTGGCTGCGGTACAGGCCCGGCACGCCGAGCTCGCCCAGCCAGCCGCCCCAGCTGCTGTTGGCCAGGATCATGGCCTCGGACACGATCAGGTCGAGCGGCGCGCCGCGCTGGCGCGTGCTGATCTGCACCTGCTCGTTGCCGGTGGGCTCCGCGCCGTCGTTGCCGACGAGGCGGAAGTTGTAGTCGGGCCGGCTGAAGTTCTCGGGCTTGCCGCGCACCACTTCGCGCTGCGCCTTCAGGTGCTTGGCCAGGCGGAACAGGAAGGAGAGCGGCGCGCGCAGCTTCGCGGCGGCGTCGGGGGTGTTGTCGGAGTTGAAGGTGGCGTCTTCGAGCCAGGGCTGCGTGACGACGGCGTCGAGCTGGTCGTGGCGCAGGTTGGCGACGATCGGCACGCGCTCGAGCTTGGTCTCGGTGCCCTGCAGCTCGAGCGTGGCTTCGTCGAAGCGCGCATAGAGCGACACGGCCGGGCGGTCGCCGCCTTCGAGCAGCGTGTAGGTGTCGACCACCTCGTCGGGCAGCATGGTGATCTTGTAGCCCGGCATGTACACGGTGGACATGCGCGCACGCGCCACGGCGTCGATGGCGCTGCCCGGCGTGAGCGCCAGGCCCGGCGCCGCGATGTGGATGCCGACCGTGATGGTGCCGCTGCCCATGCCCTGCACCGACAGCGCGTCGTCGATTTCGGTGGTCTGCGAGTCGTCGATCGAGAAGGCCCGCACGCCTTCGGCCAGCGGCAGGTCGTCGGCGACGGCCGGCGCCGCAAGCGCGGGAAAGCCGGTGCCCTTGGGGAAGTTCTCGAACAGGAAGCGCCGCCAGTGGAACTGGTAGGGCGAATCGATGGCGCCAGCGCGCTCCAGCAGGTCGAGCGGCGGGCGCTGCGTGGCGCGCGCGGCGTCGACCACGGCCTTGTACTCGGGCGCGTTCTTGTCGGGCTTGAACAGGATCTTGTAGAGCTGCTCGCGGATCGGCGGTGGGCACACGCCCTCGGCCAGCTGGCCCGCCCATTCGACGATCTGCGCCTGGATGGCTTTCTTCTTCTCGATGGCGGCCAGCGCCTGCTGCACGATTTCGGCGGGCGCCTTCTTGAAGCGCCCCTTGCCCGCGCGGCGGAAGTAGTGCGGCGCCTCGAACAGCGCGAACAGCGCGGCGGCCTGCTGCGCCAGCGAGGGCTTGTCGCTGAAATAGTCGGCCGCCAGGTCGGCAAAGCCGAACTCGCCGTCGGCCGCGAATTCCCAGGCGAGGTCGAGGTCCATGGCGGCGGCGAGCGTGCGCGCCTCCGCCATCAGCTCGGCCGGGGCCGGCTTCTCGAAACGCAGAACGATGTTGGCGCCCTTGACCTTGACGCGCTTGCCGGTCTCGAGCTCGACCTGTGCCGAGGCTTCGGCTTCCGACAGGATGCGGCCGCCGAGGTATTTGCCGGCTTCTTCAAACAATACAAACATCCGGCGATTCTCCCACGCGGGATCGGGCGCGCTTCCGGGCCCGGGGCGAACGCTAGACGGGGTTGATGAAGGCCATCACGTCGTCGAGGTGCGCTTTTTCGAAATCGGACAGCGCATGGTCGCCGCCTTCGAGCAGCTTGATGCGGCTGTCGGGGTAGCGCGCCGACATCTCGTGCCAGTCGAGCGCCTCGTCGCCCTTGGCGATGATCGCGAACAGGCGCTCGGGCCGCGTGAGTGCGCCGATTTCCATGGCGCGCAGCTCCTGGATGAATTCGGGCTGGAAATAGAAGTGCTCGGCCGGATCGTGCCAGGCGGTCTGGCTGCCGATGTAGCGCGTGAGGTCGCGCGCCGGGTGCACCGCGGGGTTGAGCAGCACGGCGCGGCAGCGCGTCATGCCGGCGACGTAGGTGGCATAGAAGCCGCCGAGCGACGAACCGATCACCGCCATCGACTTGCGCGGCCAGTGCGCGATGCCCTTCATCACCATGTCGATCGCATCGTGCGGCGACGGCGGCAGCTGCGGGCACCACCACTCCAGGTTCGGGTGTTCGCGCGCCACGTGCTTGGCCACCAGCCGCGCCTTGGTCGAGCGAGGCGACGAACGGAAGCCGTGCAGATACAACAGATGGGTGGTTTGCGGTTCCATGGGAGGAGGTGACTGGGGGTGCGCTGGTCGCGCCCCGTGGCCGGATTCAGACAATTTTGCATGAGGTCCGCACCGCTCACGGCGCGGTGACCCCACAAATCCCTGCGAATCGGCCCATGAGAAGGCCGCGAGGGCGTGGCTGGAATTCGAAAGTATTCACGGTGCGGCCGCGCAGGGGGCGGCGGTGCGGCGCAAGGGGAGAAAGAAGAGACAAGTTTCGTGACGCATCTGGCAGGGGGCATCCCATGAACGAGGGAGGCAGGCCCCGCGTGGCGGTGGGTGCCCAGGCTTATGCTCCATCCCATGAACACCGAGGTACAGGATGACGGGATGCCACGCCGCTGGGGCGTGCTCGTGGTCGAGGACGACAGCCGCGCACGCGCCTTCTTCGAGGCCAGCGTGCAGCGCAGCCCGCGCCTGTTCTGGCTCGGCAGCGCCGGCACCGTGCAGGAAGCGCGCAGCTGGCTGGCCGCGACCGCGACCATCCCCGACGTGTTGCTGGTCGACCTCGGCATGCCCGACGGCACCGGCCTGGACGTGATCCGCGACGCCGTCGCACGCTTTCCCGGCTGCGAGCCGCTGGTGGTGTCGGTCTTCGGCGATGAGGAGAACGTGCTGGCCAGCATCGAGGCCGGCGCCGTCGGCTACATCCACAAGGACGCCGCACCGGAAGACATCGCGCAGACCATCGTCGAGATGAAGGCCGGTGCCTCGCCGATCTCGCCCATGATCGCGCGCCGCGTGCTCGCCAAGTACCGCAGCCTGCAGGCGGCCGTGCCGGGCACCGCCGGCGCGGCGCCGGCAGAGACGGCGCTCGACGAGACCGACCGCGGCCTGCTCTCGGCACGCGAGCACGAGGTGCTGACGCTGATCGCGCGCGGCTTCTCGTATGCCGAGATCGCGCGCCTCAAGGGCCTGAGCGTGCACACGGTGCAGACCCACATCAAGAACCTCTACGGCAAGCTCGCGGTGCATTCCAAGAGCGAAGCGGTGTTCGAGGCCACGCGCCTCGGCCTGCTGTCCCACCCGGGCTGAGGGCGGATGCTGCGGCGGCTGGCGTTCCTGTGCCTGCTCGGGCTGGCGGCGCTGCTTTCCGCGGGGGGCGCCGCCGCAGGGGAGACGCAGGGGCCGATCGAGCTGCGCCACGCCAGGGTGACCACCACCATCGATGGTGTCGTGCAGACCGAAGCGGTCGACCTGTCCTACCACTGGGACCGCCGGCACCGCGGCCGCACCGGCTTCGCGAGCTTCGAGCTGCCGTTCCGGGTCGAGACCCTGCCCGAGGTGCCCTGGGGCGTCTTCATTCCCCGCGCCGGCAGCGTCTTCGAGGTGCAGCTCAATGGCGCGCTGCTGCAGTCCTACGGCGACCTCGGCCAGGGCAACCGTGCCGACTACGCCAAGGCCCCCGTCTACGTGCCGGTGCCCGGGCGGTTGCTGAAAGAGGGCGAGAACCTGCTGCAGATCCGCATCCGCGCCGACAGCGAACGGCGCGCCGGCCTCTCGCGCGTCACCATCGGGCCGGCGACGCCGGTGCGCACCGCGTTGTTCGAAGGCGCCTACGCCTGGCGCTTCACGGGGTCGGTGCTGCTGACCGCGTTCAGCCTCATCGTCGGCAGCATCGCGCTGGCGCTGTGGTTCACCCAGGTCGACACCGGCGCGACCGGCCGCCGCCAGCGCGACGCCCTCTACTTCTGGGCCGCGGTCGCCGAGTTCTGCTGGGCGCTGCGGGTGGCCGACGCCATGATTCCCGAGCCGCCGCTGCCGTGGCAGCTGTGGGGCGTGCTGATGGCCGGCTGCTACGCGGGCTGGGCCGCGTCCGCCATGATGTTCTGCTACCACCTTGCGGACTGGGCGCAGAGCCCGCGCACGCGCTGGGTGCGCTGGCCGACGGCGGCCGTGGTGGTCGGCACCGTGGTGTTCACCTGGCTGGCGCTGAACCGCGAGGAGCCGCGCTGGCTCACGGCCTGGCTGGCGGTCGAGATCACGATCGTCCTCGGCTTCGTGGCCGCCTTTGCCGTCGCCACGGTGCGCCGGCCCAGCGTCGAGCGGCTGCTGGTGGCCGGCGCCGCGCTGGTCACGGTGGCCTTCGGCACGCGCGACTGGCTGGTGATCCGCCTGAGCGACGCCTACGGCGAGACCACCTGGGTGCGCTATTCCTCGGTGATGTTCGGCGTGGCGCTGCTGCTGATCGTCCTGCGGCGTTTCCATTTCGCGAGCGTGCAGGCGCGCGGCTGGGTCAAGACGCTGGCCGACCGGGTGGCGCAGCGCGAACGCGAACTCGCTTCCACCTACGCCGAGCTGGAGGAGGTGGCCCGCGACCAGGCGCGCACCCACGAGCGCGAGCGCATCCTGCGCGACATGCACGACGGCGTGGGCTCGCACATCAGCTCGGCGATCCGCCAGCTGCAGTCGGGCCAGACCAGCCCCGAGGAACTGCTGCGCACCCTGCGCGACTCGCTCGATCAGCTCAAGCTGTCGATCGACTCCATCCACCTGCCGCCCGGCGACATCGGCGCGCTGCTGGCGGCGCTGCGCTACCGGCTGGAGCCTCGGCTGGCCGCTGCGGACATCGCCTTCGAATGGGGCGTGGACGAGCTGCCCCCGGTGACGCAGCTCGACGCCCACGCCACGCGGCAGCTGCAGTTCCTGCTGTTCGAGGCCATCTCGAACGTGCTGCAGCACGCCCACGCGAGCGCGCTGCGCATCGAGGCCGACGCGCGCGACGGCGCCGTGCGCCTGCGGGTGATCGACAACGGCGTGGGCTTCGACGCCACCGAGGTGCCGGAGGCGCTGTCGAAGCGCGCCGCGGCCATCGGGGCCCGGCTGGCGATCGAAAGCCGACCGGGGCGCACGGTCGTTCAGCTCGTTTTCGACTGACGGGGCGGGCGGGGCGGGGATAATCCGCCCCCATCATGTCTGCCGTGTTCAACCAGCCCTCCCTGGCGCGTCGCATTGCGCCCATCTTCCAGGGCTTCGACGGCTTCCTGGCCTTTGCCGTGATGCTGCTCGCCTTCGCCGGGCTGCTCACCATGTATTCCTCCGGCTACGACCATGGCACGCGCTTTCTCGACCATGGCCGCAACATGCTGCTGGCCGGCGGCATCATGTTCGTGGTGGCGCAGGTGCCGCCGCAGCGGCTCATGGCCTTCGCCGTGCCGCTGTATGCGGCCGGGGTGGCGCTGCTGATCGCGGTGGCGCTGTTCGGCATCACCAAGAAGGGCGCCCAGCGCTGGATCAACGTGGGCGTGGTGATCCAGCCCAGCGAAATCCTCAAGATCGCGATGCCGCTGATGCTGGCCTGGTGGTTCCAGCGCCGCGAAGGCCAGCTGCGCCCGCTCGACTTCGTGGTGGCGACGCTGCTGCTGGCGGTGCCCGTCGGGCTCATCATGAAGCAGCCCGACCTGGGCACCTCGCTGCTGGTGCTGGCGGCCGGGCTGGCGGTGATCTTCTTTGCCGGGCTGCCGTGGAAGCTGATCGTGCCGCCGGTGGTGCTCGGCGCGGTGGCCATCACGCTGATCGTGGGTTTCGAGTCGCAGCTGTGCGTCGACGGCGTCGACTGGCGCGTGCTGCACGACTACCAGAAGCAGCGCGTGTGCACGCTGCTCGACCCCAGCAAGGACCCGCTGGGCAAGGGCTTCCACATCATCCAGGGGATGATCGCCATCGGCTCGGGCGGCGTGGGCGGCAAGGGCTTCATGCAGGGCACGCAGACGCACCTCGAATTCATTCCCGAGCGCACCACCGACTTCATCTTCGCGGCGTACTCCGAGGAATTCGGCCTGATCGGCAACCTGGCGCTGATCGCAGCCTTCATCCTGCTGATCTTCCGCGGGCTGACCATCGCGCTGAACGCGCCCACGCTGTTCTCGCGCCTGCTGGCCGGGGCGGTGACCATGATCTTCTTCACCTACGCCTTCGTGAACATGGGCATGGTCAGCGGCATCCTGCCGGTGGTGGGCGTGCCGCTGCCGTTCATCAGCTACGGCGGCACCGCCATGGTCACGCTGGGGCTGGGGCTGGGCATCCTGATGTCGATCGCGCGGGCCCGCAAACTCGCCCAGAACTAGAGTCCCCCGGGGCGGCACGGACGGGGGCGGCTGCCTAGAATGGCAGTCATGATCTCCCGCGAACCCACCATCGAGCGCCTCGCCACGGCGCAACAGCTCCTGCTCACGCCGTTCGGCCTGGACGAATCGCACCTGAGCAAGGCCCTGGCCGAGATCACCGCGCACCGCGTGGACGATGCCGACCTGTACTTCCAGTACACCCGCAGCGAGGGCTGGAGCCTCGAGGAAGGTATCGTCAAGACCGGCAGCTTCAGCATCGACCAGGGCGTCGGCGTGCGTGCCGTGAGCGGCGAGAAAACCGCCTTTGCCTATTCGGACGACATCTCCGAGGCCTCGTTGCTCGACGCAGCGCGCACGGTGCGTTCCATTTCCTCCGCCGGGCGCACCGCGCGCGTGAAGACCGTGCCGCGCAAGATCGCCTCCAGCCGCTCGCTCTACGGCGGCATCGACCCCATCGCCACGCTCGACAGCACGGCCAAGGTGAAGCTGCTCGAGAAGGTCGAGCAGCTCGCCCGCTCGCGCGACCCGCGTGTGGCGCAGGTCATGGCCGGCCTGGCCAGCGAGTACGACGTGGTGATGGTGGCGCGCGCCGACGGCACGCTGGCGGCCGACGTGCGGCCGCTGGTGCGGCTGTCGGTCACCGTGATCGCCGAGCAGAACGGGCGCCGCGAGGTCGGCTCGGGCGGCGGCGGTGGGCGCTTCGGCCTGGCCTATTTCACCGATGAGCAGATCGCCGAGTACGTCGACCACGCCGTGAAGGCCGCGCTGACCAACCTCGACGCCCGCCCGGCCCCGGCCGGCGAGATGACCGTGGTGCTCGGTTCGGGCTGGCCCGGCATCCTGCTGCACGAAGCCATCGGCCACGGCCTGGAGGGCGACTTCAACCGCAAGGGCTCGAGCGCTTTCTCGGGCCGCATCGGCCAGCGCGTGGCGGCCAAGGGCGTCACGGTGCTCGACGACGGCACCATCGCCGACCGCCGCGGCTCGCTCAACGTGGACGACGAAGGCCACGCCAGCCAGCGCAACGTGCTGATCGAGGACGGCATCCTCAAGGGCTACATCCAGGACTCGATGAACGCCCGCCTCATGAAGGTCAAGCCCACGGGCAACGGCCGTCGCGAGAGCTACGCCCACGTGCCGATGCCGCGCATGACCAACACCTACATGCTCGGTGGCGACAAGGACCCGCAGGAAATCGTCGCCAGCATCAAGAAGGGCCTGTACGCCACCAACTTCGGCGGCGGGCAGGTCGACATCACGAGCGGCAAGTTCGTGTTCTCGGCCAGCGAGGCCTTCTGGGTCGAGAACGGCAAGATCCAGTACCCGGTGAAGGGCGCGACCATCGTGGGCAACGGCCCCGACGCGCTCACCCGCGTGACCATGATCGGCAACGACATGGCGCTCGATTCGGGCGTCGGCACCTGCGGCAAGGAAGGCCAGAGCGTGCCCGTGGGCGTCGGCCAGCCGACCCTTCGCATCGACGGCCTGACGGTAGGTGGAACGGCTTAGGACTTTCGGCACTTGCCGGCTGTTTCATTCGGTTGCTAAGCTGCGCTCCTTTTTGCGAACGACGATTCAAGGAGCATTTCAATGGGGAACAGGATCAATTCGCCCGCCGTGCTGTGGGCCGCGACCGCCGTGGTCGCGCTGGCCACAGCCGGTTGCGCATCGCGCGGCGGTTCGGGCAGCCAGCCCGCCGCCGCACCGGCACCCGCCCCGGCCGCTGCCGCGCCTGCGGCGCCCAGCGGTTCGAAGGCCGGCATGGACGCACGCGGCAACGTGGTGGATTCTTCCAAGGTCGAGGCCGGCAGCGGCCGCACCGTCAAGGGCCTGAACGGTTTCGAGGGCGAGATCACCGGCAACCCGGCGCGCAACAGCAAGTTCACGCGCCTGCAGATCGGCATGAGCACCAAGCAGGTCACCGACCTCGCCGGCCAGCCCACCGACCAGGGCGCCTACATCACCGGCAAGGCCTGGATTCCCTTCTACTTCGGCAGCGACCGCCATCGCTTCGAGATGACCTACAAGGGCCAGGGCCGCCTGATCTTCGCGGGCGGCGGCATGGGCGATTTCAGCAGCGGCAACCTGATCTGGATCATCCACAACGCCAACGAATCGGGCTACAGGTAAAAACAACACCGACCCGGCCGCCTGGCCGGGTTTTTGTTTTCCGTGCTACATTCCGCCCACATGTCCGCCCTCCGCGCTTACTTTTTTGCCTACTTTTGGTTCCCGGTTTCCGGCGGACGAGAGGCGAGCGCGTAAAGCAAACGAACACCCTCCCAGAACCGCCGGTGGCTTCCAGCCCCCGGCGGTTTTTTTATGCCCTGACGATTTTTCATTCACACCAACAAGGAAGAGAACCATGAGCACGAACACCCCTCCCGCCGGCGACAGCTGGTATGCGAGCGTCGAAAAAACCAGCAAGACCGACGACGAACGCATCAAGGACATCAACGTGCTCCCCCCTCCCGAACATCTGATCCGCTTCTTCCCGATCCGCGGCACGCCGATCGAAACGCTGATCACCGGCACCCGCCGCGGCATCCACAACATCATGGCCGGCAAGGACGACCGGCTGCTGGTGATCATGGGCCCGTGTTCGATCCACGACCCGGCCGCGGCCCTCGAGTACGCCCGCCGCCTCAAGGCCGAGCGCGACAAGTACGCCGGCACGCTGGAGATCGTGATGCGCGTGTACTTCGAGAAGCCGCGCACCACGGTCGGCTGGAAGGGGCTCATCAACGACCCGTACCTGGACGAGAGCTACCGCATCGACGAAGGCCTACGCATCGCGCGCCAGCTGCTGATCGACATCAACCGCCTGGGCCTGCCGGCGGGCAGCGAGTTCCTCGACGTGATCTCGCCGCAGTACATCGGCGACCTGATCGCCTGGGGCGCCATCGGTGCGCGCACCACCGAAAGCCAGGTGCACCGCGAACTGGCCTCGGGCCTGTCGGCCCCCATCGGTTTCAAGAACGGCACCGACGGCAACATCCGCATCGCCACCGACGCCATCCAGGCGGCGGCGCGCGGCCACCACTTCCTGTCGGTGCACAAGAACGGTCAGGTCGCGATCGTGCAGACCAACGGCAACCGCGACTGCCACGTGATCCTGCGCGGCGGCAAGACGCCGAACTACGACGCCGCCAGCGTCGAAGCGGCCTGCAAGGACCTCGAAGCCGCCAAGCTGCCGCCCACGCTGATGGTCGACTGCAGCCACGCCAACAGCTCCAAGCAGCACCAGAAGCAGATCGACGTGGCCAAGGACATCGCCGGCCAGATCGCCGGCGGTTCGAAGCGCGTGTTCGGCGTGATGATCGAAAGCCACCTGCAGCCGGGCGCCCAGAAGTTCACGCCGGGCAAGGACCAGCTCTCGGGTCTGGAGTACGGCAAGAGCATCACCGATGCGTGCATCGGCTGGGACGATTCGGTGCAGGTGCTCGAGACGCTGTCTCAGGCCGTCAAGCAGCGCCGGGGCTGAAGCGCACTAGTTAGTTAGAGCATGCTGGCCAGGTCGGGCCAGTGGTGCCGCATCGACGCCGCCTCGTCGCTGTCGGGCGGCACCAGCGAGAAGTCCGCGAAGTCGAAGCCCGGCCCGACCATGCAGGCGACCAGCGTGTAGTCGCCGCTCGCGTGGCCCTGGATCGGGCGCGCGGCCTGCCACTGGCCGGCGGGCACCACGTGCTGTGGCCGGGTGCCGTGCACATCGACCGGGCCCAGCTTCACGTGGGCCGGCGCGGTCCGCATCGCGGCGTCGCAGGTCCACAGCGCCAGCGGCACGCCTTCCAGGTGCACCCAGACCTCGTCGGACAGCACCCGGTGCCAGCGCGAATGCTGGTGGACTTCGAGCAGGAAATAGATGCTGGTCAGCGCGCTGCGCGGCGCGCGGCCGTCGGCGGGCGTCACGCTCGTGGCCGACCGGAACACCTCGGCATACCAGCCGCCCTCGGGGTGGGGCTGGAGCTTCAGGGTGTCGATCAGCTCACGCGCGCGCATGCCGTTCATGATCCGTGGGCGGCGCGCAGGGCGTCCAGCAGTTTCTCGTGCACGCCGCCGAAGCCGCCGTTGCTCATGCAGACGATGTGATCGCCAGGCCGCGCGGCGGCCACCACCTGCTGCACCAGCGGCTCGATGGCGCCGGCGACCTGGGCTCGTGCGCCCATCGGTGCCAGCGCGGCGGCCGCGTCCCAGTCGAGGCCGGCCGTGTGGCAGAACGACAGGTCGGCCGATTCCAGGCTCCACGGCAGCTGCGCGGCCATCACGCCCAGCTTCATCGTGTTGCTGCGCGGTTCGAAGGCCGCGAGGATGCGCTCACTTTGCTTGCCGGCGTCGTCGAGCTTCTTGCGTAGGCCATCGAGCGTGGTGCGGATCGCGGTGGGGTGGTGGGCGAAGTCGTCGTAGACGGTGATCGCTCCGCCCTGGCCCTCGACCGTGCCGCGCAATTCCATGCGGCGGCGCACGTTGCGAAAGCGCCCAAGTGCGCGGGCCGCATCGGCCGGCGGCACGCCCACGTGGTCGGCCGCCGCGATGGCGGCCAGCGCGTTCATCTGGTTGTGCAGACCTGAGAGTTCCCACTCGACCCGGCCGACCACCTCGCCGCGGTGCAGCACGTCGAAGGCGTCGTGCGTGCCGCGCGCCTGCCATTCCGTGGCCGGGCCGCCGTCGCCGAAACGGGCGAGTTCGCTCCAGCAGCCCTGGGCCAGCACGCGCTGCAGGCTCTCTTCGGTGGCGTTCACCACCAGGCGCCCGGTGCCGGGCACGGTGCGCACGAGGTGATGGAACTGGCGCTCGATGGCGGCCAGATCGTCGAAGATGTCGGCGTGATCGAACTCCAGGTTGTTCAGCACGGCGGTGCGCGGCCGGTAGTGAACGAACTTGCTGCGCTTGTCGAAGAAGGCCGTGTCGTACTCGTCGGCCTCGATCACGAAGGCCGGACCGTTGCCCAATCGGGCCGACACGCCGAAGTCCAGCGGCACGCCGCCGACCAGGAAGCCGGGCGCCTTGCCGCCTTGTTCGAGCACCCAGGCCAGCATCGAGGTGGTGGTCGTCTTGCCGTGCGTGCCGGCCACGGCCAGCACGTGGCGGCCCTGCAGCACGTGCTCGGCCAGCCACTGCGGGCCGCTGGTGTAGGGCTTGCCGGCGTCCAGGATGGCTTCCATCAGCGGGAACTTGGGGCTGCCGTCGGGCAGCCGGGCCCGCGAGACCACGTTGCCGACCACGAACATGTCGGGGGCGAGGGCCAGCTGGTCGGCGCCGAAGCCTTCGATCAGGTCGATGCCGAGCGCGCGCAGCTGGTCGCTCATCGGGGGGTACACGCCGGCGTCGCAGCCCGTGACCCGGTGGCCTGCTTCGCGTGCGAGGGCGGCCACACCACCCATGAACGTGCCGCAGATACCCAGAATATGAATGTGCATCGGCCAATTCTAGGGAGGCGCTGCGGGTGCCCCGGCGGCTTCGCCCCGGGCGCCGTACTGATGTTCATGTGAGGGACGTCCGCAGCGGGCAAAATGCCCCGATGGACACGTCCAAGCGTGAAATCGCCGCCGTTGCCGCCCGACTCGTCGTCGAGGAGGGGCTCGAGTACGGCCCGGCCAAGCGCCGGGCGCTGCGCGAACTCGGCCTCCCGACGCGCACCGCGCTGCCCAACAACGACGAGGTCGAGGCCGAGGTGCGCGACTACATCGCGGTCTTCTGCGCCGACACCCAGCCCCAGGAACTGCACGCACTGCGCCTGCTCGCGCTCGAGTGGATGGAGCGCATGGCCGTGTTCCGGCCGCATGTGGGCGGCGCCGTCTGGCACGGCACGGCCACACGTTTGTCAGACATTTATATTCAATTGTTCTGCGATGATTCCAAGTCGGCCGAAATCGCCCTGATCGATCACCACGTGGACTACGAGCCGCGCATGGTGACCGGCTTCCATGGCGAGCAGGTCGAAGCCCTCAGCGTCCACGCGCCGAGTCGGGCGCTGGGCGAGGAAATCGGGGTGCACCTTCTGGTGTACGACCTCGACGACCTGCGCGGCGCCCTCAAGCCCGACGCCCAGGGGCGCGCGCCGCGCGGCGACCTGAACGCGCTGCGCCGACGCATTGAACAAGAAAAGGACCAGTAATGACTTCAACGCCCACACGACGCGGCATGCTGTATGCCGGCGTGGCGGCAGTCGCTGCCGCGGCCGGCATCGCCGGCGCCTGGTGGCGGGAGCGCAATGACAGCGGCGTCGCGGCCACCGGCGGCGAAAAGCTCGATGCCGCCATGTTCTGGGACCAGCGCTTCGAGCGCCCGGAGGGCGGCGAGCTGGCCCTGTCGAGCCTGCGCGGCAAGCCTGTGCTGCTCAATTTCTGGGCCACGTGGTGCCCGCCCTGCGTCGAAGAAATGCCGATGATCGACGCCTTTTTCCGTGAACACGGCGCCAACGGCTGGCAAGTGGTGGGATTGGCCATCGACCAGCCCAGCGCCGTGCGCAAGTTCCTGCAGCGCACGCCGGTCACCTACCCGACTGCGCTGGCTGGCTTGCAGGGCATGGAACTGGTGAAGAATCTGGGCAACACGGGGGGTGGCCTGCCGTTCACCTTGGTGCTCCATGCCGACGGTTCGGTGCTGGCTCGTAAAATGGGCAAGCTTGAAACGACCGACCTGGACGCTTGGCGACGCCAACTTGTTCACGGTTAGAATTTAAATACACAAGCTGGCGTTAGACGCCAAACGCCGAAAATCGACGGTTTTCGGTCAAGTTCTTTCCTAAAGACCGGCAAAGCTGGCACTGGAGTCCCATGGATCTGCGCAAACTCAAGACACTGATCGATTTGGTGTCCGAATCGAATATTTCCGAACTGGAAATCACCGAGACCGAAGGCAAGGTCCGCATCGTCAAGGGTGGCGGTGCCGCCCCCGTGCAGTACGTGCAGACCCTGGCCGCCGCGCCCGCCGTGGCAGCGCCCGCCGTGGCCGGTGCTGCCGCCCCGGCTGCCGCGGCCCCCGCCGTCGAAGCCGCACCGAGCGGCCATGCCGTGAAGTCGCCGATGGTCGGCACCTTCTACCGTTCGTCCAGCCCGGGCGCCGCGGCCTTCGTGGAAGTCGGCAGCAAGGTGAACGAGGGCGACACGCTCTGCATCATCGAGGCGATGAAGATCCTCAACGAAATCGAGGCCGACAAGGCCGGCACGGTCACGCAGATCCTCGGCGAAAACGGCCAGGCGGTCGAATACGGCCAGCCGCTGTTCATCATCGAGTAAGCATGTTCAAGAAGATTCTGGTTGCAAACCGGGGGGAGATCGCCCTTCGGATCCAGCGCGCTTGCAGCGAAATGGGCATCAAGGCCGTGATGGTCTATTCCGAAGCCGATCGCGAAGCCAAGTACGTCAAGCTGGCGCAGGAAGCCGTGTGCATCGGCCCGGCGCCTTCGGGCCTGAGCTACCTCAACATGCCGGCCATCATCTCGGCCGCCGAGGTGACCGACGCCGAAGCCATCCACCCCGGCTATGGTTTCCTGAGCGAGAACGCCAATTTCGCCGAACGCGTGGAGCAAAGCGGCTTCCAGTTCATCGGCCCGACGCCCGACAACATCCGCACGATGGGTGACAAGGTCTCGGCCAAGCAGGCCATGATCAAGGCCGGTGTGCCCTGCGTGCCCGGCTCGGAAGGCGAACTGTCCGACGACGCCGCCACCAACAAGCGCATCGCCCGCGCGATCGGCTATCCGGTGATCATCAAGGCGGCAGGCGGCGGCGGTGGCCGCGGCATGCGCGTGGTGCACACCGAGGCCGCGCTGGTCAACGCGATCCAGATGACCAAGGCGGAAGCCGCCGCGGCCTTCAACAATCCGGCCGTGTACATGGAGAAGTTTCTCCAGAACCCGCGCCACATCGAAATCCAGATCCTCGCGGACAAGCACAAGAACGCGGTCTACCTGGGCGAGCGCGACTGCTCCATGCAGCGCCGCCACCAGAAGGTGATCGAGGAATCGCCGGCCCCCGGCATTCCGCGCAAGCTGATCGAGAAGATCGGCGAACGCTGCGCCACCGCCTGCAAGAAGATCGGCTACCGCGGCGCCGGCACCTTCGAGTTCCTGTACGAGAACGGCGAGTTCTACTTCATCGAGATGAACACGCGCGTGCAGGTGGAGCATCCGGTCACGGAGTTCACCACCGGCATCGACATCGTGAAGACGCAGATCATGGTCGCCGCCGGCGAGAAGCTGCCGTTCACGCAGCGCCAGATCGAGATGCGCGGCCACGCCATCGAGGTGCGCATCAACGCCGAAGACCCGTGGAAGTTCACGCCGTCGCCGGGCCGCATCACCATGTGGCACCCGCCGGGCGGCCCGGGCGTGCGCGTCGATTCGCACGTGTACACCAACTACTTCGTGCCCCCGAACTACGACTCGATGATCGGCAAGATCATCGTCTACGGCGACACCCGCGAACAGGCCATGGCGCGCATGCGCACGGCCCTGAACGAGACGGTGATCGAAGGCATCCAGACCAACATGCCGCTGCACCGCGAGCTGATGGTCGACGCCAAGTTCATGAGCGGCGGCACCAACATCCACTACCTGGAAGAGTGGCTCGCGGCGCACAAGCGCTGAGTCCACGCGCAACGCCCTGTATGTTTGAACTCCGCCTCATGGCGCCGGAAGACCGGGTCGAAATGCTCGGCGATGCGCTCGACGCTCTCGATGCGCTGAGCGTGTCGGTCGAAGACGCCGATGCGCAGACCGATGCCGAGCAGGCCCTGTTCGGCGAGCCCGGCATGCCGCCGCCCAAGGAGGGCTGGCAGCGTTCGCGCGTGATCGCGCTGTTCCCCGACGAAGCGGCCGCCCACGAGGCGGCCTCGGTGCTCGCGCTGCAGGACTTCTTCGAAGGCTGCGCGGTGCTCGGCGTGGCGCCGGTGCCTGACCAGGACTGGGTGCGGCTTACGCAATCGCAGTTCGCGCCGGTCGAGATCACGCCCGAATTCTGGATCGTGCCCACCTGGCACGAGCCGCCGGCGCAGGCCAAGCAGGTGATCCGGCTCGACCCGGGCCTGGCCTTCGGCACCGGCACGCACCCGACCACGCGCATGTGCCTGCGCTGGATCGCGACGCAAGGCGAGGGCGCTTTTGCCGACCAGCGCGTGCTCGATTACGGCTGCGGTTCCGGCATCCTGGCCATCGGCGCCGCCAAGTTCGGTGCGCGCAACATCGACGCCGTCGACATCGACGAAGCCGCGGTCTCCTCGACCCGGCTCAACGCCGAGGCCAACGGCGTGCAGCTGAACGCGGGCCTGCCCGAAGCAGCGAAGGGCGAGTACCAGACGGTGCTTGCCAACATCCTCGCGACGCCGCTCAAGGTGCTGGCGCCGCTGCTGCGCAGCCATGTGGCCGCCGGCGGCTCGCTGGTGCTGGCCGGCATCCTCGAGCGCCAGGCCGACGAGCTCAAGGCGGCCTATGCGCCGTACGCCGCGCTCGAAGTCAGCGACACCGAGGACGGCTGGATCCTCATGACCGCGCGCTGCTGAAGCGCGCGGCCGGGCGCTCGCACCGCGGGCGCCCCGGGCACCTGCCTGCGTGGCGAGGGCCCAACCCTACAATCGCCCGGTCATGAGCCTCGTCACGCGTTGCCCCGCCTGCACCACCACCTTCAAGGTGGTGCGCGACCAGCTTCGCATCTCGGACGGCTGGGTGCGCTGCGGTCGATGCAGCCATGTGTTCGATGCCACGCTCGACCTGCAGGAGGCGCCCGACGGTGTGGTGTCCGCGCCTGCCGCGCCGGCGCCCGCGCCGGCACCTTCGCCGATGTCGTCGATGGCCGCGCTGGTGGCGTCTTTCGACGACGTACGCCTCGACTTGGCGGCCGCACGACCGGCGGTCGAGGAGGCGGACTTTCTCGACGACGAGTCCGAGCCGCAGGCGCCATCGCCTGCCTCGCAAGAAGAGGCCGGACTGTCGACTGCCGCCACCAACGTCGCGTCGGCTGCATCCCCGCTGCCTTTCGAGCTGACGCTGCCCGCGCACGGCCTCGCCGCGGATGAGCCCTGGTCCGACCTCGACGCCACCGAGCCCGCATGGCGTCCGCCCGCGAGTTCGCTGCCGCCGTTTCCGAACATCGATCTGAACCTCGGCGCGCCGCCGCCCGCATCGCCGCCGCCTGCGCCGCCCTTGCCCGACCTGCCGCGCAGCTCAGCGCTGCGCGGGCTGGTTGCAGCGACCGGTGAGAACGACGATGGCGCGGCCGCGGAGCGCGAGCAGGAAGAGAAAGACCACGACCAGCTCCTGATCCAGAAGGCGCTGCGCCGCGCGCGCGCCAAGTCGGCCAAGATCGCGAACGCCAAGGCGCGTGACGCGCAGCACGAAGAGGCGTCCGCGCCGCTGCCGGGTCCCGGCATCCGTGCCGAAGGCGAGCCGGATTTCTCGCTCTCCGCGACCTTCGAGGCGCCTGAAGACCATCCCTTCGCCGAAGAAGACGAGCCGGCCGAAAAGGCCACCGGCTTCTGGCAGCGCAAGGGCGTGCGCCGCCTGCTCGTGCTGCTGGCTGTGCTCGCGGCGTTGGCCCTCATCGTGCAGATCGTTCGCCACGAGCGCGACGGCATCGTGGCGCGCCAGCCGAACCTGCGGTCCACCCTGTCGGCGCTGTGCCAGTACACCGGCTGCGAGCTCGCGGCGCTGCGCCAGATCGGCGACATCGTGATCGAAGGCGCGGCCTTCGCGCGCGAGAAGAGCGGCGGTAACGACTACCGGCTGAGCTTCACCTTGCGCAATGCGGCGACCGTGCCGCTCGCCATGCCGGCCATCGAACTGTCGCTGCTCGACACGCAGGAACAAGCCGTCGTGCGGCGCGTGCTGACGCCGGCCGACTACGGCGCGCCGAGCGTGCTGGCCGCGCGTGCCGATCGCGCGGCCTCGCTGCCGCTGACCCTGTCGGCCACCGAGGCGGCGGCATTGCCGCCGATCGCGGGCTACCGCGTCGAAGCTTTCTATCCCTGAGCGGAGCGCCGACACGCGCGCCGCTCGTTCCCTTTCTCATCCAACCTACGGTCCACCCATGGCAGCAGTGATTTGCGGTTCCCTCGCGTTCGACACCATCATGACTTTCGAAGGCCGGTTCGCCGACCAGATCCTGCCGGACCAACTGCACATCCTGAATGTGTCGTTCCTGGTGCCGGGCCTGCGCCGTGACTTCGGCGGCTGCGCCGGCAACATCGCCTACAGCCTCAACGCCCTGGGCGGCACGGCGCTGCCGATGGCCACGCTGGGCAGCGACGGTGCCGACTACGCCGAGCGCATGCGCACGCTGGGCATCAGCACGGAGTTCGTGCGTCAGCTCGACGACACCTTCACCGCGCAGGCGATGATCATGAACGACACGGACAACAACCAGATCACGGCGTTCCATCCCGGCGCGATGCAGCAGGCGCACATCACGAAGGTGGTGGCGCGCGAGGACATCAGGCTCGGCATCATCGCGCCCGACGGCCGCGAGGCGATGCTGCAGCACGCCGAGCAGTTCGCCGCCGCCGGCATTCCCTTCGTATTCGATCCGGGTCAGGGCCTGCCGATGTTCGACGGCGATGCGCTGCGCCACTTCATCGAGCTCGCGAGCTGGGTCGTCGTCAACGACTACGAAGGCAAGATGCTGTCGCAGCGCACCGGCTGGAGCCTGGCCGAGATCTCGCAGCGCGTGCGTGGCCTCGTGGTCACGCTGGCGGCCGAGGGCTGCGAGGTGTGGACCGGCGGCGAGCGCGAGCACGTGCCCGGCGTGACGCCCACGGCCGTGGTCGAGCCCACGGGTTGCGGCGATGCATGGCGCGGCGGCCTGCTGTACGGCCTGGAAAAGGAATGGCCGCTGGCGCGCTGCGCAGCGCTCGGCAACCGCATCGGCGCGCTCAAGATCGCCCAGCGCGGACCGCAGAACTACCAGATCGACCGCTCGACGCTCGACCTGTGATTTGCTGACGACCCGCCCGCATCGCTTCGGCGACAGCGGGCGCCCATGAAAAAAGCCCGGCACCTTGCGGTGCCGGGCTTCGTGCCTTTCAAGGCCGCTGAGAATTCACTCAGGGCTTGCTGGCCGTCGGAAACGGCCAGGCTGCCTGGGGATTCAGCGTCGTTTGCGCCGCAGGGGCAGGCGCTACGGCAGCCTTCGCAGGCGCGGCGGCCTTCTTGGCAGCAGGCTTCTTGGCAGCAGCGGCAGGCTTGGCAGCGGGCTTTTTCGCGGCTTTCTTGGCCGCGGCCTTCTTGGCAGGGGCCTTCTTGGCGGCAGCCTTCTTCGCAGGGGCCTTCTTGGCAGCAGCCTTCTTGGCAGGCGCCTTCTTCGCTACGGCCTTCTTGGCAGGCGCCTTCTTGGCGGCGGCCTTCTTTGCCGGAGCCTTCTTGGCAGCGGCCTTCTTCGCCGGTGCAGCCTTCTTCGCTACGACCTTCTTGGCTGCAACCTTCTTGGCCGCGACCTTCTTTGCCGGAGCCTTCTTCGCTACGACCTTCTTGGCGACAGCCTTCTTTGCCGGAGCCTTCTTGGCAGCGACCTTCTTTGCCGGAGCCTTCTTCGCGGCGACAGCCTTCTTAGCCGGAGCCTTCTTTGCAGCGGCCTTCTTGGCCGGCGCTTTCTTTGCAGTTGCCATTTCTATTTCTCCTTGATCAAGTTGAAAAAATCAACCTATTGAAGCACTCCACGCGCGTTGGGAGCGTGAAGCGATTCATGGCGTTGGAATCTGAGCCCCAGCACCATGAACACCTGAGCCCTCGTCCATGCCGCGCTCTTTGGCGCAGTCGGTGGCAAGGGCAATTCTTGAATTCATGAATTGTTGTGTATCGAAAAATTCAATCCCAGGAGAGCGCACCACCCGACTGGTACTCGATCACGCGGGTTTCGAAAAAGTTGCGCTCTTTCTTCAGGTCAATCATTTCGCTCATCCAGGGGAACGGGTTTTCCTCGTTCGGGAAGAGCGTTTCGAGGCCGATCTGCTGCGCGCGCCGGTTGGCGATGTAGCGCAGGTAGCCCTTGAACATGGAGGCGTTCATGCCGAGCACGCCACGCGGCATGGTGTCTTCGGCGTATTTGTATTCGAGCTCGACGGCCTTCATGAAGAGGTCCTTGATCTCGGCCTTGAACTCTGCGGTCCACAGGCCAGGATTTTCGAGCTTGAGCTGGTTGATCAGGTCGATGCCGAAATTGCAGTGCATCGACTCGTCGCGCAGGATGTACTGGTACTGCTCGGCGGCGCCGGTCATCTTGTTCTGGCGGCCCAGCGCAAGGATCTGCGTGAAGCCGACGTAGAAGAAGAGACCTTCCATCAGGCAGGCGAACACGATGAGCGACTTGAGCAGCGTCTGGTCGGTCTCGTGCGTGCCGGTCTTGAAGTTCGGGTCGCTGATGGCGTCGATGAACGGGATCAGGAACTGGTCCTT
>Ga0207709_10000577_pt1 | contig 30779 bp, 28 predicted proteins | sample KBSM34metaG_FD_184397 | JGI IMG/M metagenome (GOLD analysis project Ga0207709, IMG submission 184397) | Miscanthus rhizosphere microbial communities from Kellogg Biological Station, Michigan, USA - KBS M3-4 metaG (SPAdes) (version 2) | ecosystem: Host-associated > Plants > Roots > Rhizosphere >...
GCATCGCCTTAAAAGCCGACAGCAAAAAACTAGCAATTAACACTTGGTACAACTTCGACAGAAACACCAAGCCTTTATTGCAAGCAGTACTGATTAAAAAATCTGGCGGGGTACTTGAAGGTGGCACGTTCAGCTCTAGCGCAACGATGATGGTGGATTACCAATGAAACCTGATCACTTTATTATCGCGCTGATGCTACTTACCGCGCTGCCGATGACAATTTTTGGCAGTGAAAATTTGCAGTTTAGTGGCACACTAATCGTACCCCCGGTCTGTACCGTCAGCGATCAAGGGGGGCGTATAAATGTCCACTTCAAACAGAATATTTCGACCAAACGAATTGATGGTGAACAGTATCGCCAAACTGTTGGATATCGTATTGACTGCACCGCAGGCAGCTTCGTACCCGGCACCTGGCGCATGCATCTGACAGTTCGAGCTATTGGTGCGGATTTCGATAAAAATGCAATTCAAACTTCGGTAGCGGACCTAGGAATCAAGTTGATACTAGGAGGTAGTAATCTGCTGATCAATCAACCTCGGGAAATCTCAATAGACAGCCCAACAAACGTTCCAGTACTTGAAGCCGTCCCCGTCAAGCGAGCGGGCGCAGAGTTACCAAGCATCGAGTTTACCGCCTCGGCGCTATTAATAGCAGAGGTTTACTAGGGATCTTCATGAATGAGTTTCGCTTATTAAAGTATATACATATAGTTTTTGCGTTGAGTATTTCTCATATCAGCGCAGAGGAAAATAATATGTTTTTCTACGGTACGTTGACCAATGAGCCCTGTACGCTCGCGCCCGAAGACCAGACTGTTGACGTCGACTTTGAAAGTATTGTGAACAAGGATCTGTACCTGAATGCGCGAACCGCCGGAAGGCCTTTTACTCTACACTTGCAAAACTGCAGCGTGCAAGATAAGCCAAAGGTTAGTGTGACCTTCACTGGAAATGAAAGCAGCCTCTTCCCTGGCTTGCTATTACCGGCAGGTGGAGTTGAACGGGGAGTGATGATTGGTATAGAGAGCGACAATGGGAAGTTAGTCATGATCAATAAATCATGGCCGATCGGCGAACTAGTAGAGGGTGAAAACAACCTGTCATTTAAAGCATACCTAGTGGCCACTCCTGAGGCCAAAGTAAGTCGTTCTATCGCTTTAGGGCCACTGACTGCATCAGTAACCTTTGAATTCAGCTACGACTAATTTATCTCAGCGCTTTCGACCATTTTAGCAATGTCCCATCATGCTTTTTTTATGCAATATCGGCAAAAACCTTACATACAGAAAATTGACTTGAGAGGGTCGATTGTGCACTCAAAAACCCTATATAATACTGCAACTCCTGAGCAAGAGCTTTCACTAAAAAAAATAAAAATACTGATTGCCGATACTCAGCATTTCAACAGACTGCTTATTGAGCGCCGACTTAATCAGCTAGGTCTCCATAGAATTGCCCCAGTACACGACCTCAATGACATGCTAAAAATCATAGAGTATGCAAGCACACCATTTGACATCGTTATTGCCAATACCTCATTTGCCAGCAAGCAGCTTAATCTCACTGAATATTTTATGGATAGCGCACAAGTCAACAATGCTTTCTTATATGCTTCAAAAAATACAAATAAGATATACCACCCATACAACCAACAACAAAAAGTCAAGTTCAACTCTTCAGCATTGCCTGAACTGGATACTCTCGCCGAGTTAATAGCACTATTACCACTAGCGTCATGAGGCTGGATGGATGCTTTAGCCTTCACCGCACACAATAAGGCCTCTGTAGATCATGAACTGGCTAGTATAGTTTTCTCTGGTAAATATTATATGTGCTTGTGAGCACAGATAGGTAATAAATACTCATCCTGCCTTGTAAATCGTACTAGGCGCTCTCGAAAGCCATTCAATTTCATGACATAACAATTTTTCGATCGTGAATATAAATCCGTGCGCGCGACAACCTAAACACGTAGCCCCAAGAGCACGCTCACACTGATGAGAAGTTGTCGAATGCGCCCATGGTTTTAATAAGAGGGTTCGCTGAGCACGCGATGTGTGAATCCCAGCAAGATCAAGCTGCTAGCCAAAGGCCTGGAGAGGTTTCTGACCTCTCCGACCACAATCCGAATAAGCGAAGACAGCTTAGAAAATAAGACAGATATAATCTAGGCGCCCCAACACGAGCTCTAATCCCGGCATCACTTCTTCCTCTTCTCCTTCTCCTTCTCATTTTCGACCTTTTTCTTCCCATCACTAAGCCCAATAGAATCTATCGAATTCGTGCCGCTATCATCATATATCGTGGCTTTTTTAGAACTCTCAGCTTTGCTGTCACCGCGTGGGTCTGATCCAGCAAATGCTGAGTGACCGACAAACAATACCGCAAAACTAACGCACCAAACTAGTAGTTGCTTTTTCATGGCAGGACCTTCCTTAGTTAAAGAGGAAAACTGAAACCCATCATGTTGCAGCTTGATAATATATAAATTCCCTACGCAAAAAAAATAATACATTAGCAATATACCAAAAGTATTATTCCAGCACTCTGCACGAATATATTTCTTGGGTATAGCCCTGTATTCGTGGGTGAAGGAGACAGCCAATTAGCGTTTTATAACGACGCATGCCTGACAAGCATGCAAGGCAAATAAGGCGTTGCCCCATGATCGGCGATTCCAATAATTCTTTGAGCATGCGCTAAGTCAAGTTTCGGTCGATGGATTGCATGAACCACGCTGATGGCGCCTGGGGCTGTAGGCGCGTTTATAAACGAGCGAGCTTCGTTTAAGCACCACTCAGGGCTTCACCTCACCTGCAGGCGATCCTCCAACTCCCCGCGGACTTGCTACTGGTCGTCCTGCCAATTACTCAACGCGGTGGCGGCCTGCTCGCGGTCATTAGCCAGAGCAACAAGCTCACGGTTATGCCAAGCGGGAAACTCGCTCTCGAGTTGGGCCCGGGCAATGGCGGTGCCATAGTCGCTGTAAATTAGGAATAGGACCTTTCCCACAGCAAACTCTTACCTGGCCCCAGGTAAGCTGCTCGTACTGCATCCAGACGAGACTCGTAGTGCTGATCGTCCCAGCCGGTTGCCGTTTATGCCTGCTCCAACGAAACTGGAAAGGCCTCGAAGGCGCCACTGGCCTAGGCAGCAGATTCGTCCTTGGTCCTATCTAGGTCACCTTTCCTATCGAGATCATCATCGGCCACCATCAAACGAACATCGGGGAGCTGACCACGAAATGTCCGAGCAACAGCAGGTAAGTTGCCCGAGACGACAACAATCGCCAGGGGCCAGGCTAAAGCCCTATGCGCGGGTAGAGGCGGCATAACCCTCGGCTAGCGAGACGTCTAGCGAGTCATTGACCATGCCAAGAACATAGAGGCATCCAGACTTACGTCTCGTACCAGGGAAATAGGTTGATACTCTGCGCGTTGACAGAACGCAATCTCCAGAGCTTTCCTGAAGTATCTCGTAACTGCGCAGCAACTGGGCTAGGCTTAGCTGCCTGACCAAATCTGATAACGCTTCTTTTGATTATCAATCGATAGAATGCTGGTGGCTCTTGAAAAAGACGATACCTAAAGTACAGACCTGTTTTCGATTCAGGTTCAAGGCCTAGGCCGTAAGACTAAAAACAGATTTTGCGGAGTTCTAGCCTCGCGACGTAAGTCCTAGGCTCGTCGCGAAACTCAACTGGCTGGATTAGTTATCGTCAACATATATACACGGACTCACAGTCCAAGCGACTAAAATAATACCTCTAAACGATGACTACTTAGGGGGCATCTACAACGACAACAAATGCAGTAGCAATCGGGCCCGGATCAACCGTCTCGCCATTGGTTGATAACGTTGATTCCACCAAGAAACTCCCAATGCCATCAGAAATTCCGACCGTGACGCCTTCGGTAGCGTCCAAGGCATTCACCCTAATAGTTGAGTAAAGACTACCATCGTCCCTAAGCGGAATACGATTACTGTTACTTTGGTATGATCGTGTCCGCACGACTACACTTGATTTTCCACTACAAGAAACGCTCAGTATTTGAAGGGCTCTATTGCCCTCAATATTATTTTCATTAATCAACCCATGATTGAGTACCGTGTCGCCAGATACTACGCACTGAACGGGAATTGGCACAGAAACTAACGGTACACACACACCCCATTGAGATACAGTGTATGGCCCACTGCCAGGGTCATACCCCACACCTAAACTCATACAATATTCACTCTGATCGTGCTTGGCGCGAACCAGCACAGTGTCAGAAAATGGAATAGTAATCCGCATATCTTGTAGCATGTTACCAAACGTCGATGGACGACGTGGATTTATATCCCAGTACTGCGCCATATACCCTACATCAGTCGTACCTCTCTTATATGCGGAAAAAGCAATAGTACATTTCTTTACGCCTGGATTTTTATCACATAACCCGGGAGTAGTGTCCTGAGTGCTCCAATCAGTGACAGTATAACTATAGCGTATCCAATCGCCCTCACGTTGAGCTCCCGTTACCTGAATATTGTACGCCTGCGCTTGATTAGCTCCCCACATCATGGCCAGAAAAGCAACCAGCTTCGCTACCTTCCTTAACGCCAAATTACTCATAGACCTCTCGCTATATACATGTAGCCATTTATGGTTAATCGCTGCCGAATAAATATAGAGCAATTTTCCAGTTTGGGTGGAGGACAAACACGCAATGTATTACTCCACACATAAATCGAGGTCAATCTACCTCAAACAGCAACTTCAGCCACATAGGAAATTTCCTACAAAAAACGTAGATTTTTCTTAAAAATCTGGTCGAGTACTGTCGAAGCTATTCTATTTCGGCGCATGCTAGTTTTTTGCCACGAATACAGATCTGCAGGTCGTGCAAAGCATAGATTTGATGCACCCGCATAAGAAAATGACCAATATCCGCAGAGTTTCTTGAGCGTTCATGTCGCCCCCATCCAGCTCTAAAAGACCCAACTTCAAGTTGTCCACTGCTACACCCTATACTTTTTACTAGCTTGCCGTAACCGCGCTACCGCACGACCCTCTCTTGAGTCGTAGGATGAGCTCAGCGGATCATCACATTGCTCTAGAGCAAAGAAGCGCTGCGGGGTAGAGAGCCAGAGCCTCTGCAAGCTGGGTTGCCTTCTCAATTGTCAGGCCCCTCAGACCTCGCTCCAATGTGCTTAGGGTCGGGGACTCTCGCACGACTCCTCAGACAGAGTTTTCGCCCCTCAGCCCAAAAGATACTAATAACAAATTCCGCTGCTTCCACAGACAAAAGTATCTAACGACTAGCAAGCCCACCCCAATCTTTTAAGCGTTTACCACACCCTCTAATTCCTCACTCCCTTCTTGGTCAACGACACACACACTTGACATTAAAGTAAACTTTAATCTTACAGTGATCATACAGGCACTACGCTGAGGTTAACGCGGATAGCCAACCACCAAGAGCGCTGATGAAGCGGCCACCCAGCCCACCTGACACCTCAACCGAACCGAATTATTGATCTTCTATTACTTCTTCAAGGAGAGCACATGCAAACCGTTCTAGGAGCAACCGGCCAGATTGCCATCGAATTAGTGCGAGAACTGGGTCGCACATTCACGCAAGATATTAGGCTCGTAAGTCGTAACCCTCGAAAAATCAATGCCTCTGACACCTTGGTACCAGCGGATCTGCTGGATGCCAGCCAGGCTGCCAAGGCCGTCAAGGGCAGTAGCATCGTCTATTTCACGGCCGGCCTACCGCCAGACACACAGCTCTGGGAGACCCAGTTCCCGGTAATGCTGCAAAATGCGCTCAATGCGGCTCGTGCCGCCGAGGCCAAATTCGTCTATTTCGACAACACCTACATGTACCCTCAGAATGATCAGGTTTTGACGGAGGATGCTCTGTTTCAACCGGTCGGTCGCAAAGGCCAAGTCCGTGCGCAAATGGCATCCATGGTGCTGCAAGAAATGCAGCGAGGCGACATCCCTGTTGTCATTGGCCGAGCTCCTGAGTTCTACGGGCCAGATAAGACACAGAGCATCACCAACACGCTAGTCATCGACAGCATCAAAGCTGGCAAACCCGCCCGCATCCCTGTCCGCGATGACACCCTGCGCACGCTGATCTGGACGCCAGATGCCAGCCGAGCACTGGCCGCCCTTGGGAATGCCGCAGACACTTACGGACAAACCTGGCACCTTCCTTGCGACAATGATCGCCTGACCTACAGACAGTTCGTCTCCCTCGCAGCCGATATTGCGGGCAGGCCAGCGTCCTACAAAGTGCTCAGCAAATGGACCTTGATGGCTTTGGGTCTGGTATCTAAGCAGGTGCGCGAACTGCGCGAACTGCTGCCACGGTATGAGCATGACAACCTGTTCGACTCATCGAAGTACAAACAGCGTTTCCCGGACTTCAAGGTCACAACATATCACGAAGGGCTAACTGAGCTACTGGTTACGCTTAGCCACAGCTAATACCAGACTACGCTCTGACTGCCGAGCCAGCCTCTATGTAATCTCTAAAGGACCTGAGTCCGGCAGTCGGCTGACCAAGTCTGCCCCCCATCAGTCTGGCTGGTGTGTAGCCCCCCCCTGCCGGGGTTAAACCTCATCAGGTAGTCGACCACCGCCAGCGATCCCGTGATTGTTAGGCTATAGCCATTGGACGTGAGAATACGCGCGCATTTACTTTCGCCCCGCAGATTGACAGCCTCCCCACATACAAAAGTGGGTTGTCGAGCATGCGCCTGCTCACTGGGGCTTTTCACTTTCTTAGTAATACTCGCCTTGATCTGCCTTTGTATCCAGGCAATCCTCAGCAGGGGTCGAAGATAATTATCACGTCTAGCGCTGGCGATCATGCCCCTGGATCCAGAATTGAGTACCTCAATATTGGAATTCCCGTCGTATAGTAGGCTGTCGAGACGTCTCCCCATGGAATCGTCATCGCCTCCCTCTCGCCGTCGCCGAAATCGATTCGACGTACTCTATAAGCCAGCGGCACACTGACGATCCTACCGTCGCGGGGTATTTTGCCACCCTGCGCTAAACCTTCGACCGACGTCTTGGTGTGCTAGGCGAAAAACCTGAGCGGGAATCGAAACCTAACGCCAGATAGGTGGCGTTGGGCAATGCTGCCTTGAGTGCCGCCGCTACGCAGTCCGTCGGGATGACATCAAATCCCAATCCGGGACACAGTACGACATCCGCGTGCTAGGCAGTAGTAAGTCTACTCAATGAAGAACATGTACATCATTGAGCGGCCTGTTGATCCTCAAACCGCCTCTAACTATTCCTGACCGATCACCTGAGGGATGTCGCTACGAGAACATCTATGCGGGACCCAGGTACACCCTCTCGGATCGGCCCTTCACACTAAGCCGCTCGGGATATTGACATTAAAGCTTACTTTAATACTAGGCTTAGATCCGGGCGGTTTCCCTAACCCAAAGACGTCACGGGGACATCGCGGGATACGCCAGCAATCCTTCGGCTCACTTGTCGGCTCCAGTAGATAGGTACGCCGAAACCTCCTGCAAATTTTCAGCGCAGAGAAGGCGTGGGAAGCAGGATTGCATGTGGCAGATTGCGTTATTCCGTCAGCGAGAGGCCAACGATGAAACGAGATCCCCAGTCGTTTTTTTCAGCATGACGAACATGTCGATATCTTCCGCCGTAGCTTGAGCATCGACGGCGCGTGGCGGGGAGCTTAGCGCTCCCCTCCTGGGCACTCGGCGGCACTTCATCCACAAGCGAAGATCAAAAGGAACTCAGATTATGGGCACAGTTACCACCAAAGACGGCGTTGATATCTATTACAAAGACTGGGGTCCGCGTGACGCCAAAGTCATCCATTTCCATCACGGCTGGCCACTCAGTGCGGACGACTGGGATGCGCAGATGCTGTTCTTCGTAAACAAGGGATTCCGCGTAGTAGCACATGATCGCCGAGGGCACGGCCGCTCGAGCCAGGTCTGGGCTGGTCATGACATGGACCACTACGCCGACGATGTTGCTGCGGTCGTCGAGAAACTCGGAACTCATGGTGCTATGCATGTCGGGCATTCGACTGGTGGCGGGCAGGTGGTCCGCTACATTGCTCGCCATGGACAGGACAAAGTTTCAAAAGCGGTGTTGATCAGCGCAGTGCCACCGCTAATGGTCAAGACCGCAAGCAACCCCGGCGGCACCCCTAAAGACGTATTTGACGGTTTCCAAGCCGCGCTAGCCGCTAACCGTGCCCAGTTCTACTATGATGTTCCGGCAGGCCCCTTTTACGGCTACAACCGCTCAGGCGCCAAACCATCGGAGGCTGTGATTTGGAACTGGTGGCGCCAAGGCATGATGGGGAGTGCGAAGGCTCATTACGATGGTATCGTCGCGTTCTCTCAAACCGACTTCACTGAGGATTTGAAAGGCATCACCATCCCAGTCCTGGTGATTCATGGTGACGACGACCAGGTCGTGCCTTACGCGGACTCCGGAGTGCTCTCCGCCAAATTGGTTAAAAACGGCACACTCCACACCTACAAGGGAGCGCCGCATGGTATCCCGACTACGCACGCAGATCAGGTCAATGCCGACCTGCTGGCATTCATAAACTCCTGACCGAATTAAACGCATATCAGCAACTGCCGGCCCGAAGGATGTGGGCCGGCAACGAGATCTTGATTCCTGACTCTGGATTCGAGCAGGCAAATACGCCAGGAACTGGCGGTACCGATCATCAAAAGCTGCATGACCGGATGTTGGTCCAGCGCGACCTGGTGCCCAACAGCTCAGCCAAGCCCAAAACCCTTGATTACTCACGGAAACGCTGCGTAGCGCTGATGCTCTACCTGGACGATGGGACTGTACCCACCTATAACAAATTCCGAGTTAATCCACCTTAGTTAGTGCCCACTCAGCCCGGGAGTGGGCATTGTGGGTGTATTGCTCACTCATAGGTAACACTCCTTATGATGAAAGCTGATTACAAGGCAGCGCCCGCAGGCCCCCGTCCTAGCTGTCGATGAGGTGCAGTGCGTACGCTGGCGCCTAAATTCCATCTTGTCTCAGTAGAAATTCACTTCCCTTCCGAGTTCTATTTTCTACTGCAGCACTAACATCGTTTGCAGTCTGCTGTGCTTGACACCACTTCAGGCGCAGCCATATGACCATCAGCAAGCTTATTTCGCACCTGCGACTGCGACAATACGCAGCTCTTTTCGCACTGGTTTCAAGCACAGCTAATGCCGAGACCTGGGTGATTTCTGACCAGGCGCACCCCATTAAAGCAACAGCCGGCATGCGCGTAATAATGCTGGATGAGCAACGACGCCTCGAGAATGAGCTGACTCAGGTAATGGGTGGCAACCCACATCAAGCTGCGTTGAAGTTTCAGCAATACATGGCTACGCCAGCCGGCGAACGCATTCAAACAGCCCTCGCAAAAGCTCAGCAAGACGTAGCGGACGCCTGGGGTCTACGCATAGAGAAGATCCCCGCGGTGGTCGTCGATCGCAAGTACGTAGTCTATGGCGCTACTGATGCAGCAGCGGCCGTTAAGCTAATCAATAAGTCCAGAGGAGTGCAGCGATGAGACCAAGTTTACGAGCTGCATCTTTGGCATTGACGTTCAGCGCATCATTTACCGCGTCAGCTGCTATCAACTCAGCCGCGATTGTGGCTTCAACCCTATCCCCTGAATGCCTTCAATACCAAGTGGTAGGTATCTGCTACTGGCTACTTTGCACACCCTATGGCTGCAAGGTGCGAACCTCCACGAAGGTCCGTCATTACGTACCCGACGCGGTAGTTTCCAGCTACGCGAACACCGGTATGAACCCATGGGCCGAGGTATCGGGAATGGGATCACCTACGGCTGTAGCTCAAGCAGGTAACGATGGTACGACGAATCACATCGGCGAAAACAACATCGCCAAATTCAAAGAGGCTGACGTAATTGGCCATCCAGGTGGTGCGACGTTCAGCCAGTTTGCGAGTGCATCCGGGTACGCATGCAAGGGTGCCACCCTCCCCTTAGTACCCTACATGCTCAGCACCCTCGACACGATCGCATGGCGATACGGGATACCTGAGTCGGTTTACCCGGAAGCGCTGATCCCAGGGATGCGAGAAGTCGGAGGGCTCTTTTCCGGTGATCTTTGGGGAAACATATATCCGCGCAGTGGTTCTCTACACCAAACAGATGACTATAAAACCGCTGCAGTCATCGCCCAGCGGGCAGGCGACATCACGACGCGCTACGGCCAGATCCACGTCTACTTACCGATGCGGGCACTACCTCAGGCCGGTTACTGGCCCGCCGGAGAACTGAAGGAAGGCGACGCATCAACAGGTAAGTGGCAAGAGCTTACCCCGACCCTTAGCCAGTCATGTGCTGTGTTTCCAAACAACAGTTTCTTCAATACCCAGGCCACAGATGAAGCCTATGCATGGGCCCTCTGGCGCCCGTACTCGTGCTGTGAACGACGCGGCCAGACCTTCCTCGGCAACACTGACTTCCAATGACTAGCTACTGGAGCAGCAAATGAAAGTGATTAACTTAATGGCGGGGATGGCTTTTAGCCTGGTGAGCTCATTGGGCTTCGCTGCAGACCCCATCAAGGCCGAATCATCTGGAAGCGTCATCGGTGATGACGTGCTGTACAGCATTGGTGGGGGCAACGCAGTAACTATGGGCAGCGCGGGCAACATGGACAGCATCAGCGTCGGCGCCGGCTGGCAGAATAATTTGGTCTGCGGAAACATGGACATGAGCAACACATTGCAGAACCAGCTCAACGGTGCGACCCAAGGATTTCAAAACATCATGAGCTCGGTGATGCAGAATGCGACCAGTGCTGTGATGTCTCTGCCGGCGCTGATTATCCAGCGAGCTAACCCACAGCTGTATAACTTACTCACGAACGGCATCCTGCAAGCGCGGTTGGACTTCGACAGATCTAAAGGTACTTGCCGAGCGATTGCAGACAAGATGATTGACGTCGCTGGCGACCAGGTCGGCTGGGGGAAGCTTGCCGAAGGTCAAGCGATGAGTAGTACGTTGACCAACACAACCGACGCGGTAGAGGCCATCGACAAAGTTGAGAAAAAAGGTGGCAATGATGGGGTTACGTGGGTAGGAGGCCAGCGAGCTGGAGGATCCGGCCAACAGCCCATTAAGGTGGTTAGCGACGTCACAAAAGCTGGCTACAACATGCTTGCAAGCCGAAACGTCGCGGACAATACGCCCATCAGTAAATCGGCTTGCAACAATGGAATGATCTGCAACGCTTGGTCATCTCCGAAAGAAGCTACAGAGTTTGCCAACAGAGTTCTCGGCGAACAGCAGCAACAGACCTGCGACAACTGTCCAAAGACGGTCACCGCCGCTGGTGTCGGGCTCACCCCACTGATCCAGGAAACGTACGACACCAAGCTCAAAGCCCTGCAGGAGCTGCTGAGCAGCAACACCATCACGGTCGAGAAGCTCGAGGCCGCCGGTAGCAACACCCTCCCAATCACCCGTGGAGTCGTGGCGGCGCTGCGCGACGAAAGAGACCAGGACATATTGGCTCGCCGTCTTGCCTCGGAGGTAGCTCTTTCGGATGTGCTTGAGAAGGCTCTGCTCTTGCAGCGCACGCTGCTCGCAGGCAGCAAAGAGCCTAACGTCGCAGCCAACGGTCTGGCGGTTGAGGCGGTGAACAAAGAGAGCAGCTCGCTGCAGCAGGAAATCAACAACCTGAAAACCGAATTAGATCTGCGACAGCAACTGGCGAATAACTCTCCAATGGCAATTATCGAACGCAATCGAGCTCGCGCTGAAGGCTCCAGAGGGGTCCTGCAAGGGTCTCCCGATGCAAATCGCCTGGACCAACTTCAAAAGCCCAATAAGTAAAGGAGCGCCGGTCATGGGTGAACATAAGAGCGCTCGCAAACTAACTATGGTTTTACTGGTAGGTATCGGCATGGTGGTTTTGATAACCATCTTTGCGCTGATGTTTGTTACTTTGGTGGTGCCATATATTGGAAGCATTGATCAGTTGCATGATTGGCGCCAGTCAAACTACTGGCTTTTGCTTTCCTGGAGAGTGGCCCTTTACGCTGCTCTTATCATCTACTGGCTAAAGCTTAAGTCTAAGCTACCGGAATTTAAACAAAACGCCATCCGTATAAAGGTAGTCAAAATCGAAGTATTGGCTGTGCTCTTAATTGTGTTTCTTGAGCTCACAAAGGCCCCTTTGAAGTGGACTGATATTCTATGACTGTCTACACCAACGATTATCTAGAATATTATCTAACCCTTGTCGGTTGGATTATAAACAATGGCATCTGGGGGATGATCGCGGACACTGGGCTATTCGCTCTACCCTTCTTCATTATTATTGCTCGGGAATGGTTAAAAGTCCGCGGTGAGGGCGCGGACGAAGGCAACAAGGGCGTTTTATCATTGGCACGCATCGAAACCCACATCTACGTCGGCTATGTAGTCGTAGCGCTCTGTGGAGTACCTGCAGTAAACGTGAGCTTTGACACCCTCCAGTTGGACCAGACCCGGGCACAACAATGCCAGTACCAACTGCCGGCACCGACCGACACAGGGTGGAACACATCATTCACGTCATTGGCAGGTAAAAGCGCCCAAATGCCGGTGTGGTGGGCCTTTATGCACTCAATGTCGAAGGCTTTCACCAGCGGTGCTATCGCAGCCATACCTTGCGGTACAGACCTACGCCAAATGCGCATGGACGTCGACAACTCCAAGATCAACAACCCCCTGCTGTCTCAGGAAGTTGCCGACTTCACACACGACTGCTACGGCCCCTCCCGGGCTCGCCTGTTCATGAGGCAGCCAGATCTAGGATCAGCAGCAGAGGACTCCAAAAAGCTCCAGGATCTAAGCTGGATTGGCTCTAAGTTATTCCTCAATACTTCGGGCTACTACGACACTGACTACTCAAAAACACCTAGGGCCTCATGGCCTTACAGTGAAAGCAGGGATGCAGGTCTTCCTCAAGTGAGTGGCGGCGGTGGATACCCGACGTGCAAGCAATGGTGGTCAGACGGAGGAATAGGACTTCGTGATCGAATCAAGGATCAGGTTGATCCAGATTTACTGACCAAGTTTCTCGGGTGGGCGAAATGGCTGTCTCAGGAAGAAGTCACAGACTCGATGATTCGCCAGCTCGTGTCCCCCTCAAACCAGGTCCAAGGTGACGTCTATTCGGACTATGGGGGCCAAGTCGGAGGTACCGTCTGGAACGGCGCCGCCCGGGTAGGTGGCACTTTTGGTGTCGCGCTCGGATCACTGGCCTATTTCCCTGCGATGGACATGATGCGCCAGGCACTGCCCATGGTGATGTCGTTTCTCAAGATGGCAATAGTCATTTGCATCCCTATCGTACTCATCTTCGGGGCCTATCAGCTCAAGGTGGCCATGACTGTCACCGTGGTGTTCTTCGCACTGATGTTTGTGGACTTCTGGTTTCAGCTGGCAAGGTGGGTAGATAGCACAATCATGGATGCCTTCTACGGTTCGGGATCGCCGCACCTTTCCTTCAACCCAGTGATGGGCCTAAACACCGCGACTCAGGACGCGATTCTGAACTTCGTGATGGGTGCGATGTTCCTGATACTACCTGCATTTTGGGTAGGGGCTTTGGCCTGGGCAGGTGTAAGCGTGGGGAACGTAATCAGCGGTCTCGAGAAGGGTGCCCAACCGGTCCAAAAGGCAGGAGGGAAGGCGGTTGAGGAACTCTTGAAACCTTAACATCAGAATAGGGGCTACAGACCACTGCAGCTCCTAGTTTTGCTCATTAAAAAACTCGCCATCCTTGACGTTTCCCCAGCTATCAAGCTCACGGCCGTAGACATCTTCCGAACCAAGCCAATCTGTAGCTTCGCGATGACTCTCACTCACTCCAGGGGAGCGTGCTTTACCGAGAGCAATAGCGAGGGTCAATAGCGTAACAACGGTGAGGAGCGCACTGAGCACTAAACCTCCAAACTGCCAGCACAGAGCGGCTGAAGCAGTAATAACTGTCAACCGTTTCGCGATGCGAACTCCAGGTGTTTTCGCAGTGAATGCAGCACGCGCGACTCGCCCCAGGCCATGGCCCAAGCGATGTGCAGTTCCCTGTGCGGTATGTGCTGTCAATGTGTTTACTCCCGGTGGGCTTCTAGATAGTGAAGCAACCTGCTCCCAGATATAGCTCAAAAATAGTGCCGTCGCAAGCCAAGTGGCATAATATGCCAATAGACACCCTTCTGCATTGGAGCAAACCTATGGCCACTCGCAACATAGTACTCACCGATCACTTTGACCAGGTTGTCAACGACCTGGTGGCCTCAGGTCGTTTTCAAAACGCTAGCGAAGTTTTACGTGCTGGGCTTCGCCTGCTGGAAGAACGTGTTGCCGAAGAGAATGCAAAGCTCGAGGCTCTACGCCACGCCACCTCACTGGGGATCATGGACCTGGAGCAGGGACGCTTCATTGAGGTTGCGGGTAACGGCCTAGAACAACTCATCTCCGGTATAGGAGAACAAGTAGAGCGGTCAGTGAACGAGAGCCGATAAGAATGATGCAGTACAGAATTTCAGATTCCGCTCTCGCTGACATTGCAGACATTCTGAAGCACTCACAGTTGCAATTTGGGTCAAGCGCCCGGATCAGGTATCAAGAGCTCATCAAAACTGCGATCGAAGATCTGGCATCTATGCCTACAAAGATAGGAAGCAATATTCGGGATGAGGTGGCGACCGGCCTAAGAAGCTACCACCTCTTCTTCTCTCGAAAGCGTGCCGCCACGTCTAATGGAACAGTACAGCGTCCCCGCCATATCATCTTCTACAGATTGACAGAGAACCAGGAGATCGAAGTTGTACGCATCCTGCATGATGCGATGGAGACTAGACACCATATACCCGAGGAGTAACAGGAAAAATGGTTTAAAGGGGAAATGGATTTGAATGGAATGGTGTTGAAGGGTAAAAGCCTTACCAGAAAGGGCCGGCATCGCCGGAGAAATGGCTGACGTTAATACTTTCGAAAAGATTGGCCTAACGGAAGCGAAACGCATCTAATATAGGAATACCCAATAGCACCAAGAGAACACAGAGAGAAAAAATGCAAAAATAACTAATTCAAATTTGCTCTTCTTCATGCCTCCCATTCCCACAATTATTATAAATAGGCTAGCCTTTATACTACCACAAACAGCCCACCTCGAACCTCTAACCTGCCCCACCAGCCTCTTTTCATAATTCCCCCCCTTATAAACAGACCTGCACTGGCACATCGCCAAGAAAATACTATGCAGGGCCAGTGCAGCTTTTCTCTTGATGGCATTCCGCCTTTAGCGGAAAAGCCCGCTCCATGATCAATTCGTGGAGCACCCCATGCTGTCATGGCTAACCAGAAGGCGCACACCCCAAGAACAACCCTCCGCGGCGGGCTATTTGGCCCCAGCGCGCAGCCAGGACCTGTTAAATACTCCTCGCCGCCAGCAGTTGCTGGAAAACATCTGGCACAGGGCTTCCATGTCCAGGCCGCAGTTCAAGCTCTTGTATCAGGGGCCATTGGAGCGATATGCAGAGCTAGTTCAGCTTCTGCCTGCATCAGAAAATCATCACCACTCCCATCGCGGCGGCATGCTCGACCATGGCCTAGAGATCGTTGCCTATGCGCTAAAAATTCGCCAGACATACCTCCTACCAATTGGAGCTCCTCCCGAAGCCCAATCAGCTCAAGCTGAAGCCTGGTCGGCGGCTGCGGCCTATGGCGCTCTTATCCATGACCTAGGAAAGATTGCAGTCGACATTCACGTCGAACTCCAAGGAGGAAAGACCTGGCACCCGTGGCATGGTCCTATCAGTACTCCCTACCGATTCAAGTATGTGAATGGGCGTGAGTACCAGCTTCACGCAGCCGCTACAGCACTGATATATGGGCAAATACTGACACCGGAAATCCTCGATTGGCTCAGTGGTTTCTCCGAACTGTGGAAGCCGTTGATTTATGTAATCGCTGGCCAGTACGAGCATGCCGGCATTCTAGGCGAGATCGTTGTCAAAGCGGACCAGGCCTCGGTAGCGCAGGAGTTGGGGGGGAACCCGGATCGAGCACTCGCAGCACCAAAGCAGTCACTTCAGCGGCAGCTCGCAGATGGCCTCAGGCACATAGTGCGAGACAAATTCAAATTGAACCATCCTGGCGGGCCCTCAGACGGATGGTTCGCTCAGGACGCGCTTTGGCTAGTCAGCAAGCCCATAGCTGATCAGCTACGTGCCTATTTGCTCACACAAGGCATAGAGGGTGTCCCAAGCTCAAACGCCCCATTCTTCAACATGCTGCAGGACCAGGGCATCATCCAAACGAATGACCAGAACAAGGCTGTTTGGAAGATTGACGTCGATAATGGCAACGGCTGGAAGAACTCTTTCACAGTACTTAAGGTTGCCCCCTCCCTGATCTGGGCTGATCACAACGAAAGGCCAGAATCGTACACAGGCACACTTGCAATCCACTCTGGGAATACAGATGTCCACGAGGAGACTACTGAGCCAGTTCCACAACCATCGACGAAACTCAAGCAGCCAAAACTTCTTTCTGATCCACCTCTGAGCCACGACGACAGCATTTTCTTTGCCGGCACAACTCCTCGCGAGCATTCGGCCCCCCTAACCCCTTCAAGTGAATCGCCCCCCGCTCAAACAGATGTGTCTGATGAGCTCTCAGAGCTGTTAGCGCTTTACAATGATATCAACAGGCCACTGCATGACAGCGAAGTCGAGGCAGCAACGAATTCCGGCCTAGATCACACTGATTCAGCAGTGGCACTGCCGCAAGATCCTGCCAAGGTTGGCCAGGATTCCAATGTAATTGCCGAAGATGTACTTACGATGCCAAAAATAAATGCAGAGTTAATAGGCGATTTGGGACAGGGATTTGTAGAGTGGCTAAGGACTGGCATTTCAACCAGACGCATCATTATCAATGACGCAAAAGCGTTAGTTCACACAGTGGATGGGACAGCATATTTAGTATCTCCTGGAATATTCAAACGCTATACCCTAGAGTTCCCTGAAGTTGAGCAAAAATCCAAAAAAGCCAACACGAGTTCTTGGCAATTAGTTCAACGTAGCTTTGAAAAACTTAAAGCGCACAGAAAAACCAGCAACAGTTTAAACATCTGGTCATGCAAAGTTAAAGGTCCTAGAAAGACAAGAAGCCTCAGAGGATATTTACTGCGAGACCCGCACCTTATTTTTACCGAGGTACCATTTGACAATGCCAGTTTAATTCTTGAGACCGGCACTGAAGAGGCAAAGGCATGACCCCTGATGAATTGACCAACCACTATCTAGTCAGTCATGACCTACGACCTGCTACAGAGAAGATCTACCAAAATGCATGCACTGCATTCAAAAAATATTTCGGCAATGGATGCATTGAATCAAAGACACGTCATCAAATATTGGAGTGGCGCAAGTACTTCTTAGGCACGGGGACTTCTAAGCGCAGCTGGAATACCTATTCACGCCATTTAAAGACGATGTGGGGCTATGCGCTAGAGGAGGAATTGTTTGAACAGAGTACGTCTAATCCCTTCAAGAAAACGTCAGTAACCCCCCCAAAACGGGCTAGCAAAACGGTCTCACGCGAAGCAATTCAGCAGGCGCGAACAATGCTAAATACGCAGATGGAAATTGAACTCAGCTCGAAGAAAAGAACCAGGATAACACCTGCTTGGTTTTGGCTATCTGTATATGAGGTTTTTTACTACACAGGTATCCGCCTTAATGCACTTCTATCTCTGAGACTCAAAGACATCGACTGGGACAACCGTCTGATATTGGTACGAGCTGATACAGAAAAGACACACAGAGAGTTCTGCATCCCGATCATGAAAGGTTTAGAGCCACATATAAAACGTGTAATTGACGCTGCAACAGCTATTGGTTTTAACCCGGACGATCAAGTTTTCAACGTAAATAGATTCTCAATTCATTATCACTCCAAGACTATGAATACTGACCAAGTGGAGGGAATGTACAAGAAGCTAACTAAGGACGTCGGCATCCGTATGACTCCACATAGGTTTAGGCACACTCTTGCAACAGACTTAATGCGACAGCCTGATCGAAACATTCATTTAACGAAAAGTCTTTTGAACCACTCTAATATTGCAACCACGATGAGCTACATTGAGGTGGACTACGACCACATGCGCGCAGTTCTTGATGAGAGAAGCTGGAGACAAGGGGCATTCAATCAGGAACGTCGAGTGGATGAAACGGTTCTTCCGTCAGCGGTCCACCCTCTACCGGTGCTCTTGCCCACTGCGCCTTCTCATCAGGGATCCACTATAGCCACCACCCGGGCTCAAAAGGAGCCCCGCCCCCCTAAAGCGCGCGATCAGCAGAAAATCGCACGTATACCTAAAGAGAATACTGAAAAGCCCCTTGAGCAGACCACCGCTTCGGCGCAATTAAGCTTTCCAGCCAACAGAGTGTGGTCAGAGGAGTATCAGCAGGAGCAGATCTCTCGACCTCCAGCCACCGGCCTATCTCGTGGGCTAAGCAGGGAGGATCCAGGAGAATCGTGTTCGGAACAATGTCTCCTCCAACCCCGTCTCTAGAGACCGCATCCAAACCAGAGACGCTTCAGAGCCTATTGCCAGATCGATTCCAGATGAATTCCTACAAGTGGCGCTAACTTAGCGCGAAGGCCACATCGCTCACACGCAAGGCTCTAATAGTTCGATCTTTTTATGCTGGCCATGACCAGCAGGATATCTCCTGCTCGGTGAAAGGGATTTGAAACCCAAGAGACGAAAAAAGCCAGTTTTCTCAAGAAGAGGGCGGGCTGCTTCATATTGACATCATGGCGAACCGTATCTAATGTTCGCCCCAGACGGCTGCATGGCTAGAGAGCAGACCCCCTACTCCGCTCCTGAATCTTACATATCCACCAAACATGGTGGGATAGTGTGAGACTCAAGCCTACGACCAATTGGCTCAAGGACAGTTGGTTCAAGATCACCTAGAAAGGCTCTACCCCCGGGCATGCCATCGCAGCCTCTAATGGACCCACATTAGAGGCCTGTGTCCATGAAAAGGGTGGCAGTAGCATCCATCGAGGGTGGCGTTGGGAAAACCACCTCCGCAGGCGTCGCTTCTCATCCATCAAGACGTTTCGACTGCACGCCAACGGATTGGCCGTAAGCACAAGCGGGACAAGAAAACCGTCGCGTTCCTTCAGTGATCCGATCATTTTTGAGCGGCTCGCCTCTTTCAAGATCGGCAGCGGATGAAGGCATGCCCAAACTTCAGCCCCCCCTCAGCGGCCGACTGATCAGGCGCAAAAAACCTACGCAATATTTTCCTTTAGACCAAATGCCTTTGCTTTTTTGAATGCTAATTCGGAAACGGAAGGTGCATCGCTTTTCCGGCAGGCTAGAGTCTAAATCCGACAAGCACATTGATGTGCCTCTTGCACGGATGCACAGAGACTGGCGGCCTTCCCCTCCTCACAGACAGCCCGCCTCGAAACAGGGAGTGTTATGAACAAGCCAATCAAGAATATCGTCATCGTGGGCGGCGGCACCGCGGGCTGGATGGCCGCTTCGTACCTCGTCCGGGCGCTCCAACAGCAGGTAAACATCACGCTCATCGAGTCTGCGGCGATCCCCCGGATCGGCGTGGGCGAGGCGACCATCCCGAGTTTGCAGAAGGTGTTCTTCGACTTCCTAGGGATACCGGAGCGGGAGTGGATGCCCCAAGTGAACGGCGCCTTCAAGGCCGCGATCAAGTTCGTGAACTGGAGAAAATCTCCCGACCCATCGCGCGAAGATTACTTCTACCATTTGTTCGGCAGCGTGCCGAACTGCGACGGCGTGCCGCTTACCCACTACTGGCTGCGCAAGCGCGAACAGGGCTTCCAGCAACCGATGGCGTACGCGTGCTACCCGCAGCCCGGGGCCCTCGACGGCAAGCTGGCACCTTGCCTGGCCGACGGCACCCGCCAGATGTCCCACGCGTGGCACTTCGACGCGCACCTGGTGGCCGACTTCTTGAAGCGCTGGGCCGTCGAGCGCGGGGTGAATCGCGTGGTCGACGAGGTCGTGGAGGTTCAACTGAACGACCGCGGCTACATTTCTACCCTGTTAACCAAGGAAGGGCGGACGCTGGAGGCGGACCTGTTCATCGACTGCTCCGGCATGCGAGGGCTCCTGATCAATCAGGCCCTGAAGGAACCCTTCATCGACATGTCCGACTACCTGCTGTGCGACAGCGCGGTCGCCAGCGCCGTGCCCAACGACGACGCGCGCGAGGGGGTCGAGCCTTACACCTCCGCGATTGCCATGAACTCGGGATGGACCTGGAAGATTCCGATGCTGGGCCGGTTCGGCAGCGGCTACGTCTTCTCGAGCAAGTTCACCTCGCGCGACCAGGCCACCGCCGACTTCCTCAAACTCTGGGGCCTCTCGGACAATCAGCAGCTCAACCAGATCAAGTTCCGGGTCGGGCGCAACAAGCGGGCGTGGGTCAACAACTGCGTCTCGATCGGGCTGTCGTCGTGCTTTCTGGAGCCCCTGGAATCGACGGGAATCTACTTCATCTACGCGGCGCTTTACCAACTCGTGAAGCACTTCCCCGACACCTCGTTCGACCCGCGGTTGCGCGACGCATTCAACGCCGAGATCGTCTACATGTTCGACGACTGCCGGGACTTCGTCCAGGCGCACTATTTCACTACGTCGCGCGAAGACACGCCGTTCTGGCTCGCGAACCGGCACGAACTGCGGCTCTCGGACGCCATCCAGGAGAAGGTTGAGCGCTACAAGGCCGGGCTGCCGCTGACCACCACCTCGTTCGACGATTCCACGTACTACGAGACCTTCGACTACGAATTCAAGAACTTCTGGTTGAACGGCAACTACTACTGCATCTTTGCCGGCCTGGGCATGCTGCCCGACCGGTCGCTGCCGCTCCTGCAGCACCGACCGGAGTCGATCCAGAAGGCCGAGGCAATGTTCGCCAGCATCCGGCGCGAAGCCGAGCGCCTGCGCACGAGCCTGCCGACGAACTACGACTACCTGCGGTCACTGCGTGACGGCGCGCAGCTGTCGCGCAACCAGCACGGGCCGACGCTCGCGGCTCAGGAACGCCAGTAGTGGAACGCACCTTGAACCGGGTATCCGCATTCGCGGCCACGCACGCTGCCGTGGCGGCCTGCGATCCACTGCAGGCGCGCGCGCTGGTTCTGCAGCTGCCGGCCCTGAACCGTGACAAGGACGTGCCCGGCATCGTCGGCCTGCTGCGCGAATTCCTCCCGGTGCGCGGCGTGCCCTCCAGCTGGGGCTTCGTCGAAGCCGCCGCCGCGATGCGGGACATCGGTTTCTTCCTGGGGTCGCTCAAACGGCACGGACATGAGCCCGTGGACCTGGTGCCCGGGCTTGAACGGGTGCTGCTCGACCTGGCACGGGTGACCGACTTGCCGCCGCGCGAGACACTCCTGCATGTGACGGTCTGGAACCCGGCGGCGGCCGATGCGCAGCGGAGCTACACCGGGCTGCCCGACGAAGCGCACCTGCTCGAGAGCGTGCGCATCTCGATGGCGGCCCTCGAGGCGGCCATCGCGTTGACCGTCGAGCTGTCCGATGTATCCCTGCGCTCGCCCGCATTCGCGCAAGGGTGCGATGAGCTGGAAGCCTACCTGCAGAAAATGGTCGAATCGATCGTCTACGCATACCGCTTCATCTCGCCCCAGGTCTTCTACGATGAGCTGCGCCCCTTCTACGAACCGATTCGAGTCGGGGGCCAGAGCTACCTCGGCCCCGGCGCCGTAGAAATGCCCCTCTTCGTGCTGGAGCACGTCCTGTGGGGCTCGCAATCGGACGACCCAGCTTATCGAGAATTCAAAGAGACGTACCTGCCCTACGTGCTTCCCGCGTACAGGGCGGTCTACGCTCGGTTCTCCACAAAGCCGGCGCTCATCGACCGCGCGCTCGACGAGGCGCGAGCGGTGGGTACGCAGGGCGAGCACGTCCGGGCTGGGCTGACGGCCCTCGAGCGGGTCTTCAAGGTCCTGCTGCGCTTCCGGGCGCCTCACCTCAAATTGGCGGAGCGGGCATACGAAGCCGGGCGCAGCGGCCCCACAACCGGCAGCGGGGGCTACGCGCCCAGCATGCTCGGCGATCTACTCACGCTCACCTGTGCCGCGCGGTCCCGCATCCGCGCCGCGCTCGATGAATCCTGATGCGCGCGACCCAGTGTTATCTCACAAGGAGAGTTTGCCCCCATGACTCAGAAGAGCCCCGCGAACGGACACGATAGCAACCACTTCGACGTAATCATCCTCGGTTCGGGCATGTCCGGTACCCAGATGGGGGCCATCCTGGCCAAACAACAGTTTCGCGTACTGATCATCGAGCAGTCGTCGCACCCGCGGTTCACGATCGGCGAATCGTCGATCCCCGAAACGTCTCTCATGAACCGCATCATCGCTGATCGCTACGACATTCCGGAGCTCGGCCACATCACCTCGTTCTACTCGACGCAGCGTTACGTTTCGTCGAGCACGGGCATCAAGCGCAACTTCGGCTTCGTGTTCCACAAACCTGGCCAGGAGCACGACCCGAAGGAGTTCACCCAGTGCGTCATTCCCGAGCTGCCGTGGGGGCCGGAGAGCCATTATTACCGGCAGGACGTCGACGCCTATCTGTTGCAAGCGGCCATCAAATATGGCTGCACGGTCCGCCAGAAGACGAGCGTGACCGAATATCACGCGGACAAGGACGGCGTCGCGGTGACCACCGCCGAGGGCGAGCGGTTCACCGGCCGGTACATGATCGACTGCGGAGGCCCCGGCGCGCCGCTGGCGACCAAGTTCGGGCTCCGCGAAGAGCCGTGTCGCTTCAAGACGCACTCGCGCAGCCTCTACACGCACATGCTCGGGGTCAAGCCGTTCGACGACATCTTCAAGGTCAAGGGGCAGCGCTGGCGCTGGCACGAAGGAACCCTGCACCACATGTTCACGGGCGGCTGGCTCTGGGTGATTCCGTTCAACAACCACCCGCGCTCGACCAATAACCTGGTGAGCGTCGGCCTGCAGCTCGACCCGCGTGTCTACCCGAAAACCGACATTCCCGCGCAGCAGGAATTCGACGAGTTCCTCGCGCGGTTCCCGAGCATCGGCGCTCAGTTCCGGGACGCCGTGCCAGTGCGCGACTGGGTCAAGACCGATCGCCTGCAGTTCTCGTCGAACGCCTGCGTCGGCGACCGTTACTGCCTGATGCTGCACGCGAACGGGTTCATCGACCCGCTCTTCTCCCGGGGGCTCGAAAACACCGCGGTGACCATCCACGCGCTCGCGGCGCGCCTCATCAAGGCGCTACGCGACGACGACTTCTCCCCCGAGCGCTTCGAGTACATCGAGCGCCTGCAGCAAAAGCTTTTGGACCACAACGACGACTTCGTCAGCTGCTGCTACACGGCGTTCTCGGACTTCCGCCTATGGGACGCGTTCCACCGGCTGTGGGCGGTCGGCACTATCCTCGGGCAGTTCCGGCTGGTGCAAGCCCACGCGAGGTTTCGCGCGTCGCGCGACGAGGGCGACCTCGATCACCTCGACAACGACCCGCCGTACCTCGGGTACCTGTGCGCGGACATGGAGCAATACTACCAGTTGTTCAACGACGCCAAAGCCGAGGTCGAGGCTGTGAGCGCCGGGCACAAGTCGGCTGAGGAGGCCGCGTTGCGGATTCACGCCCTCATCGACGAACGAGACTTCGCCAAGCCGATGTTCGGCTTCGGGTACTGCATCACCGGGGACAAGCCGCAGCTCAACAACTCGAAGTACAGCCTGATACCGGCGATGAAGCTGATGTACTGGACGCAAACCCGCGCGCCGGCAGAGGTGAAGAAGTACTTCGACTACAACCCGATGTTCGCGCTGCTCAAGGCGTACATCACCACCCGCATCGGCTTGGCTCTGAAGAAGTAGTCGGCCAAGGACGGCACACACGCGATGAACAACATTCAATTGGATCAAGCGAGCGTCAAGAAGCATCCCCCGGGGGCGTACGACGCGACCACACGCGTGGCCGCGAGCTGGTACGTCGCGATGCGCTCGAACGACCTCAGGGACAAGCCGAAGGAGTTGACGCTCTTTGGCCGTCCGTACGTGGCGTGGCGCGCAGCGACGGGGCAGGCCGTGGTGATGGACCGCCACTGCTCGCACCTGGGCGCGAACCTGGCTGACGGGCGGATCAAGGACGGGTGCATCCAGTGCCCGTTTCACCACTGGCGCTACGACGAGCAAGGCAAGTGCGTTCACATCCCCGGCCACAGCGAGGTGGTGCGCCAGCTGGAGCCGGTGCCACGCGCGGCGCGCCAGCCGACGTTGGTCACCACCGAGCGATACGGCTACGTGTGGGTCTGGTACGGCTCCCCGCAGCCGCTGCACCCGCTGCCCGAAATCACCGCAGCCGACGTCGACAACGGCGACTTCATGCACCTGCACTTCGCGTTCGAGACGACGACGGCGGTCTTGCGGATCGTCGAGAACTTCTACGACGCACAGCACGCAACCCCCGTGCACGCGCTCCCGATCTCGGCCTTCGAGCTCAAGCTCTTCGACGACTGGAGCCGGTGGCCGGAGGTTGAGTCGCTGGCCCGGGCGGGCGCGTGGTTCGGTGCCGGGATCGACTTCCACGTGAACCGCTACTTCGGCCCCCTCGGCATGCTGTCGCGCGCGCTCGGCCTGAACATGTCGCAGATGAACCTGCACTTCGATGGCTACCCCGGCGGGTGCGTCATGACCGTTGCCCTGGACGCAGACGTCAAATACAAACTGCTCCAGTGTGTGACACCGGTGAGCGACGGCAAGAACATCATGCACATGCTCATCTCGATCAAGAAGGTGGGCGGCGTCCTGCGCCGTGCGACCGACTTCGTGCTGTTCGGGCTGCAGACCAGACAGGCAGCGGGGTACGACGTCAAAATCTGGAACGGGATGAAGCCCGACGGCGGCGGCGCGTATAGCAAGTACGACAAGCTCGTGCTCAAGTACCGTGCGTTCTACCGCGGCTGGGTCGACCGTGTCGCGAGTGAGCAGTAATGCGTGAGGCCGAGCCGGTAGCGGCCGCGTCGCGCTGCCCGGCGCTTGCGAACCTTTCGAGCTGCGTCACGGAGATCACGGCGTACGGCGCGGCGGGCCCGCTTGGGCTCGCGGCCACCCGCTTGGTGTCGGTGTCGCTCTTTGCGAGGTATTGATGACCATCTGGCTGTTGCAACTCGTGCTGGTGATCGCGCTCTGCAACCTCTGCGGCCGCCTTGCCGAACGGCTCGGCCAGTGCGCGGTGGTCGGCGAGATCGCGGCCGGCCTGCTGTTGGGGCCTTCGCTGTTCGGCGTGATCGCACCGAGTTTCTACGACCTGTTGTTCGGCCCACGTACGCTGTCAGCCATGGCGCAAGTCGGCGAAGTCGGCCTGATACTGCTGATGTTTCAGATCGGTCTGCATATGGAGTTGAGCGAGACGCTGCGCGGCAAGCGCTGGCGCATACCTGTCGCGATCGCGGCGGGCGGGCTCATCGCGCCGGCCGCGATCGGCATGATCGTCGCCATCGTCTCGAAAGATACGCTCGCCAGCGACGTGCCGGCGCTGCCCTACATACTCTTTTGCGGTGTCGCACTTGCGGTATCAGCGGTGCCGGTGATGGCGCGCATCATCGACGACCTGGCGCTCGGCGCCATGGTCGGCGCACGGCACGCAATGTCTGCCGCGATGCTGACGGATGCGCTCGGCTGGATGCTGCTGGCAACGATTGCCTCGCTATCGAGCGGGCCTGGCTGGGCATTTGCGCACATGCTCGTCAGCCTGCTCGTGTACCTGGTGCTATGCGCGCTCCTGGTGCGCTTCGTGGTGCGACCGGTGCTTGCGCGGCTCGCCTCGACTGCGCATGCGACGCGCGACCGCTTGGCCGTGTTGCTCTGCTTTGTAATAGCCTCGGCACTCGCGACGTCGCTGATCGGATTCCATAGTGCATTTGGCGCACTTGCGGCGGCGCTGTTCGTGCGGCGCGTGCCCGGCGTCGCGAAGGAGTGGCGCGATAACGTCGAAGGTTTCGTCAAGCTTGTACTGATGCCGGTGTTCTTCGCGTGTGCGGGGCTGCATGCGTCGGTCGGCACGATAGACGACGCGGCATCCTGGATGTGGTGCGGGGTATTCCTCGTGGGCGGATTCATCGGCAAGTTCGGCGGCAGCTATCTGGGCGCGCGTGGCACTGGGCTGGCGCCGCACGATGCGATGCTGGTGAGCTCGTTGATGAATACGCGCGGGCTGATGGAGCTGATCGTCCTGTCAATCGGCCTGCAAATGCAGATTCTTCCGCCAAAGGTCTACACGATCCTCGTGGTGTTCGCGCTGGTGACGACGGCGCTGACCGCACCGCTGGTTCGATTCACGCTGCGCATGCAAACACGCGCAATGAGCCAACAAGCCGCCTGAGCCAGCTTGAGGGGAGAGCTCACCATGATTGCTGCCACCGAAACCAAAGTTCACGATTTGCTCGATGCCGAGGGCCGCGATGTCCGCGATGCCCGTGAACTGCGCAACGTGCTGGGGCAGTTTGCTACCGGTGTGACCGTGATCACCACCCGCACCGCTGACGGCCGCAACGTCGGTGTGACGGCCAACTCGTTCTCCTCACTGTCGCTGTCACCGGCGCTGGTGCTCTGGAGCCTGGCACGCACGGCACCGAGCCTGAAGGCCTTTTGCTCGGCGAGCCACTTCGCCATCAACGTACTGGGCGCGCACCAGCACCACCTGTCGGAGCAGTTCGCACGGGCAGCAGCCGACAAGTTCGCCGGTGTAGCTCATTCCTATGGCAAGGCGGGAGCCCCGGTGCTGGACGATGTGGTGGCAGTGCTGGTGTGCCGCAACGTCACCCAGTACGAGGGCGGTGACCACCTGATCTTCATTGGCGAGATCGAACAATACCGCTACAGCGGCGCAGAACCGCTGGTCTTCCATGCAGGCCAGTACCGGGGTCTAGGGAGCAATAGAGCAGAAAGCGTCCTCAAGCACGAATAGCCCGGCTCATGTGATCTTTCGCCGGGAAAGGTCACTGACCCAGGTGTCCCTTGATGTGGCAGCAGCTCGACCTCAGTGGCTCGCTCGCAGCGCCCCAGCGAACAACCAGCCCGACCGGCCAAGCGCCCGCGACAGCTATTTGTAGTTTCCCTCCTCCTCCTCCTCCTCCTCCTCCTCTGAAGTCGATCCGACACCCACGCCAGGAAATGAATAATCACTATTGGGTTTGTGCCCAATGAGAAAGCCCTTGTAGTACGTTTTTTTCGAATGCCTTAGGCCCTTGAAGCCTGGCCATCCCAGCGCGAGGCTTGCCCAGGCGCTGCTGATTGAGGCTCACAAAATGCATTTGATAATCATTTGCAATAAAGGATAGAATCCCGCCCCCTCGTCTGATCCCGCCTTGAATGATCGCCGCCGTGTCTTATCTCAGCGATAAACTCGAGCTCTACCTTTCCCACCGTACCGCGCTGGTCGACTATTCGGCGCCCATTGTCGGTTGTCGGGCTCAAGCCGAAGAAGTGGTCCAGGAGGCCTGGCTGCGCTTCTGCGGCCAGGCCGATAGCGCCGCCCAGCCGAGCAACCCGGTGGGCTACCTGTACCGCATCGTGCGCAACCTGTCCTTTGACCTGCTGCGGCGCTCGACCCTGGAAAATCGTCATCCCGATGGCGCCGATCTGCTGAACGAGCTGCCCTCGAGTACGCCATCACCGGAGCATCAGGCGCTGCACAGCGACCAGTTGCGCCTGCTGCAAGATGCGCTGGCACTGCTGCCGGAGCGCACGCGCCGGGCCTTCCACATGCACCGCCTGCAACACCTGACCTTCCAGGAAATTGCCGCTGAGCTGAAGATCTCCTCCAGCTTGGCGCACCAGCTGGTGCGTGACGCACTGACCCACTGTGCGGAGCACCTGGCCGATGACTGATACCCCCTTGCCTCAACCTGTATCCGGTTCACTGAAGGACGACCCCGTGTGGCAGGCGGCGATGGATTGGCTGCTGCAATGCCACTCGGCGCCGGATGACGCCTTGCTGCAACAGGCCCATGCGCGCTGGCTGGCCGCTGACGAGCGCCATGCTGTCGCCTGGCGCAAGGCCGAGAAAGTCTGGTTGCTCAGTGGCGGCCTGGCGCCGCTGGAACCACCCGTGCCCCAGCCTTTGCCCACCCCGCTCCGGGCTCGGCGCAACAGGCCGCGGCGGGCACTGAAGGCGCTTGCACTGGCAGCCTGCCTGCTGTTGCTGGCCGGGACGACACCACCGACCGCCCATACCAGCCCAGCCGGCGAGCACCGACAAGTGCTCTTGAGTGACGGCAGCCGTATTGAACTGGGCAGCGATAGCGCTATTCGAGTGGACTTCGAACCTAGTACGCGGGCGGTCACCCTGCTCAGGGGGCAGGCGTTCTTCGAGGTCAGCCACGATGCCTCGCGCCCGTTCACGGTGCAGGCTGCGGACGTCAAGGTCAGGGTCATAGGGACCGCGTTCGACGTGGACCTCAGCCGCACCGCCGTGGTGGTAGCCGTACAGAGCGGCGCTGTCCAGGTTCGCGATGGGCGCGGCGAACTCGCGGTGCCGGCCCTGGGCCCGGGCGATAGCCTTCGCCTTGGCCTGGACCAGGGCCCGCCGCAGCGCGGTCGGCTATTGCCTGGCCAGGTTGCCCCCTGGCGCCAGTGGCAGTTGCTGGTCAATGACCGGCCACTCTCCGAGGTGGTTGAAGCGCTGCAGGACTATTACCCCGGTGTACTGCTATTGACGGACCCTGCTCTGGGCGAGCGGCGCATCACCGCTTCGCTGAACCTGCGCTCGCCAGTCAGCGCACTGCAACTGGCGATCGCTCCGTTGGGTGGGCATCTGCGGCAATGGGGCCCCTACCTCACGCTGATCCGCAAAGAGCCGCAAGTGCCGGCAAAACAATAAATTTCAAAATTTTCTGGAAGTTCTCGATCGCCGTTCGTTTATTGCCCCGCTGAGTTAATCATAATTATTCTCATTAGCATGTGCGTATTGTTCGCACTGAACGGGGAGTTCACCAGAGCATGTCCATTTTCCCCCAACAGGGACTACAGGGTTGCCGACGCAGTGCGCGGCTGTTGTGGCTGTCAGTGGGGCTGGCGGTGTCCCTGCCGGCCTTGGCCAGTGACCATCGGACACGGCATAGCATCGACATCGCACGCCAACCGTTAAGCACGGCGCTGATGGCGCTGGCACAGCAGACCGGCCTGCAGATCAGCGTCGAGAGCCAACTGCTGCTCAACCTGAACGCTCCGGCGGTGCAGGGCGAACTGAGCGCCGAGCAGGCGCTGGCGAAACTGCTCAAGGGCAGCCAGCTGGAGTGGATCTACATCGGTGACGACGCGCTGATGGTGCAACGGGCGACTCGCCCGCGTACCGACCCGGTCCGCCTGGGCAATACCAAGGTGCCTGGCGAGTTCTCGCTGCCCCAGGGTGAAACCCGAGTGGACCGCGCGACGATCGAAGCAATGCCGGCGGGCAATGGCGACATCACCAGCCTGTTGCGCAGCCATCCCAACGTGCAGTTCGACGACGCTCAGCTGAGCAGCAAGACCCCTGGCGAAATCGGCCCGGCCAACATCAGCATCAACGGGGCGCAGTTCTACCAGAATGCCTTCCTGGTCGATGGCATCAACATGAACAATGACATCGATCCGGCCGAATACCGGGTGCAATTGCTGGACGCGGTACCGGGGCGCAGCCAGGGCCTGGCACTGGACACCGACCTGCTGGAGAACATCACGGTCCTGGACAGCAACGTGCCAGCGGCCTATGGCGGCTTCAACGGTGGCGTCATCGATGCACAGACCCGTGCACCGACCCAGGCGCTGCACGGCAAATTCTCGGTGCAGACCACCCGCTCCGCCTGGACCCAATATCACGTCGACGAAAGCGAAGAACAACGCATGGAAAACTCGGGCTCTCCCGACGAGCAGCCCAAGTTCGACAAGGTCACCGTTCGTGGCACGCTGCAGGGCCACCTGACCGACAATTTCGGCCTGCTTGGCAGCTTCAGCCAGAAGCGCTCGACCATCCCCCTGGGTTTCTACTCCTACAACAATGTCGAGGAGATGGGCTTTCACGAGGAGAAGCAGCAACGGCGCATCGACAACTACTTCCTCAAGTCGGTATGGAAAGCCAGCGATCAACTCACTGTTGAGACCAGCGTGACCCATGCCCCCGAGGAGAGTCACTACTTCCGTGCCAACGTGGCCAACTCGGGTTATGACAACAAGGCCGGCGGCACCCAAGTGAACCTGCGCACCGTCTGGGATGGCGACCTGGCGCGCGTCGAACAGAACCTGGCGTGGAGCGGCCAGGAACAGAGCCGCCAATCCGACTCCGCCGATTACTGGACCTGGCGCAAGTCGGCCACCAAGGACTGGGGCATCGGCAACAAGGCCACCTCCAATACCCTTGAAGGCGGTTGGGGTGATATCGAGCAGCAGCAGCGTACCTGGCAGTACAAGCTCAATGCCGACTGGCGCAGCGTCGACTGGCTGGGCATGACTCACCGCCCGCAGACCGGCCTGGAGTTCTCCCGCCAGTACGTGCGCTACGAGCGCCTGACCGACAGCAGCACCTATGTCACCCCCGCGGCCACCACTACCTGCACCAACGGCGCCGGGGTTACCGACAGCGGCGCCTGCAACATCGGCCAGACCCTGAACGG
>Ga0207709_10000582_pt1 | contig 30526 bp, 32 predicted proteins | sample KBSM34metaG_FD_184397 | JGI IMG/M metagenome (GOLD analysis project Ga0207709, IMG submission 184397) | Miscanthus rhizosphere microbial communities from Kellogg Biological Station, Michigan, USA - KBS M3-4 metaG (SPAdes) (version 2) | ecosystem: Host-associated > Plants > Roots > Rhizosphere >...
TATTTATAGAATTACTGGAAAGACAGTTCCCCATTGAATCTACAGAACAGAGATTGCAGTTAAAGACGGCAAAAGACTATGCAGACAGACTGGCTGTTCATGTCAATTATTTAAATAAAAAGCTGAAAGAAAGCACGGGGAAAACGACTACCGAATGTATTGCGGACCGCATTATCCAGGAAGCTAAAATCCTTTTAAAACAGACTCAATGGAATGTTTCTGAGATTTCTTATGCTTTGGGTTTTGAAGAAATTGCTCACTTTTCAAACTTTTTTAAAAGGAAAACAACTTTTGCCCCACTGGAATTTCGTTCATGATTTGAATTTTGCAAATTTCAGATTGATTCAAGCAAATAGTTCAAGACGAAAATACCCCAACTTTGTAACATCAAAATAATCAAAATAAAATGGACACAAAAACAAATATTGCATTGGTAACCGGAGGAAGCCGAGGCTTGGGTAAGAATTCTGCACTTAAAATTGCTCAAAAAGGATTGGACGTTATTATTACCTATAGAAGCAATAAAGAAGAAGCGGAAGCTGTAGTAGAGGAAATTAAAGCTTTGGGAAGAAAGGCGGCGGCTTTTCAGCTGGATACAAAAGATATAAAGAGCTTTGACGGATTTGTGAAGGCGGTTACGGATCATTTACAGCAAAATACCGGAAGTTCGAATATCGATTACCTGATCAATAATGCAGGGACAGCTTTATATTCACCTATTACCGAAGTTACCGAAGAGCAGTTGGATGATATCGTGGATATTCATTTCAAGGGTGTGTTTTTCTTAACCCAAAAACTGTTACCGTTTATCAATGATGGCGGGGGAATTGTAAATATTTCTTCAGGGTTGGCCAGATTTGCTACACCGGGATCATCTGTTTACGGTTCTATAAAAGCAGGCGTGGAAATGCTTACAAAGTATATGGCTAAGGAATTAGGAGCCAGAAGAATCAAAGCTAATGTAGTAGCGCCGGGAGCTATAGAAACTGATTTTGGAGGAGGAAGAGTAAGGGATAATAAAGATATAAACGCCGTAGTTGCAGGTGCTACAGCCTTAGGAAGAGTGGGGCTTCCTGACGATATTGGTGGAGTAGTGGCCTTTTTATGTACCGAAGATGCAGGATGGATTAATGGACAAAGAATTGAAGCCTCAGGAGGAATGTTTTTATAAGCAGTCTGAAACGATATAGAAAAAAGAACCAACCTGATAGGGCTGGTTCTTTTTTTATGTATCTGTTGAATCTAGTTTATGGGTAAGATAGGACCAATGATTTCGATGGGATCAACGGGAGTAGGGGGCTGACACTGGGGTTCTTTGCAACCCGGTCCGTAGTATTGGCAACGTGTACCGGAAATGATACATCTTACAAGCCCTCCGGTGATCATTTTCAATTCTTTCTTATTTAATTTTTTCCCTTTGTCTAATTTTTGATTTTTCATGATTTTGATTTTAAATGAGTGAGTAGGATATTATTGTGGTCTGCATATTTTTTGCCCGCAAAAAGGGGAAATCATCGAACAGCCATTCTCATCAACATGAGATTCACACGGTTCAAGATTCGGACTGCAGATAACCTGAGCTGGCATACAGTCCAGCATACCTCCGGCAATCGTTTTCAATTCTTTTTTGTTCAGTTTTTTTCCTTTTGTTAAGATTTTCGCTTTCATAGGATGTTTATTTGTTTGATTTTCACTAAGATATATAAAATAATTGAAATATATCACATTGCGTGGATAAAAGTAGATGGTTATTCACTTCTAATTGTTGTTTTCAGCGTTATGAAAGAGATTGAAAAAATAAAAGAACCGACTGTAGTCAGCCGGTTCGAAGTATGGTAAATATAATGTATCAGGAAAGAATACTTACACTTTTGAAAGATTTTCAATAGCCTTTTCCAGTGTTTCCTGTTTCTTGGCAAAACATAATCTGATAACATTTTCATTGACCTTGTTTTTGTAAAAGGAAGAAAAAGGAACGCTTGCAACCTTATGTTCAACGGTTAGCTGAGTTGCGAAGTCAAAATCATTTTTATCAGAGATCTTATTGTATTTGACGGCCTGAAAGTAAGTTCCTTCACAATCCAGTAATTCAAAAGAAGTCCCGGAAAGACCTTTTCTCAGAAAATCTCTCTTTTCCTGAAAGAACTGATTAAGATGAGTATAGTGTTCATCATTTTTCATATATTCTGCCAGGGCAAGCTGAATAGGAGTGTTGACACAGAAAACATTAAACTGATGAACTTTTCGGAACTCATCGGTTAAGTTTTTGGGAGCTGCACAATAGCCTACTTTCCAGCCTGTAACATGGAAAAGTTTTCCAAATGAGGCTACCAGAAGGCTTCTTTCCTTAAGTTCAGGATACTGGCAGATGCTTAAATGCTGTTTTCCGTCAAAAACAATATTTTCATACACTTCATCGCTTAAAATAAGAATTGAAGTACCTTTTACGAGTTTGATAAGTTCTTGAATATCATTTTCTTTCAGGATTTTCCCGGAAGGATTATTAGGATTATTAAGAATGATCATTTTGGTCTTTTCGCTGATCAGATTCTGTACAGCATTCCAGTTGATCTCATAGTCTGGAGCTTTCATCTCAAAACGCTTTACGATACCTCCGAACAGCTCTACTGTAGGTTCATAACAATCATATGCAGGTTCAAAAATAATGACCTCATCTTCTTTTTTAATAAAAGCGGCAATAGCTGTGAAAATAGCCTGAGTACCTCCTGCAGTAATGGTTATTTCTGTATCGGGATGATAAGCTGCCTGATGGCTGTTTTCAATTTTTCTGGCAATTTCCTCTTTTAATCCAATCATTCCTCCCAATGGAGCATACTGGTTGAACCCCTTTTTTATGAAATGGTCTACATGGTTTAAGAGTTCCATATCAGGCATGAAATCAGGAAATCCCTGAGAGAGATTGATGGCTTCATTTTCATTGGCCAGCTGAGTCATCTGGCTGAAAATGGTAGTTCCCACATTGGAAAGTTTTGATAGAGGAAGTTGTATCATAAAAGCGATTTTTGCTGTATCGAATTTAATGAAATATTTAAAACAGTTCGAGGTTATCGGAAATTAAATCAAGAATTCTCTCCAAATCTAAAGAAAAACTCATATTTGATTTGAGTTGAAGGAAGAAAACCTGATTCCATAAAAATTCAATGTACTGTCGAGGAAGATTGGTGGAGAAAAATTAAATAAACATTTGTTTAAAAAGATGCTTTTTCTCTTTTTGTTTTGATGGAAGATGCCTACATTTGTTAGACCAATACCCTATTTAAATCCATGAAAATGAAGATTAAGAAGATTGAGTTTCCACAAAAATCAGTGTTAGCTAAAGACAAAAAGGATTTTGATTATGTTGACAGCTTTGCCGGGGAGCTGATGAGCAGCCACTCAAATATTGACATCTCAGAAGTTGGAAAAGCTTTTTTTATCAGTGGCCCGAAGTGGGGAAAGAAAATGTTTGCCTTCAGGAATAAAGTAGTGGGTTTATTTGGACTAAAAACCGGAGTAGAACCTGAAAAAGCTCAGACTGACGATCACTTTCAATGTGAAGTAGGAGAGCGTATGGGAATCTTTACCGTATTTGAAAAAACAGAGAATGAAATTATACTGGGCGAGGATGATAAACATCTTGACTTTAGAATTTCCCTGCTGTTTGATAAAACCCGGGATGATAATACTGAGAAATCACTGACCATTTCTACTACTGTAAAATTTCATAACTGGCTGGGCGTCTTGTATTTTTTACCGGTCCGTCCTTTTCACAGGCTGATTGTTCCTGTCATGCTGAAAAATGTAATCGGTAAGCTGGAAACCAGATAGGAATTTATTTTGTATCATATATTGGGTGTCATTTCCTGCATCTGATAATAATGTACTGCCTTTTCTTTTAAAGGGTTACTGCTCCATTCTTCCCAGGTATTGGTATAAGGATCATACCCACATTTCAGAGGCGCTGAGTATATATTGGCAGGTTCATCCAGATAGGCCCGGCAATCGGTACATACATGACGGAATTCGCAGTCTTTACACTTTGAGATGCTGTCTTTAGCGAGAGTCCAGTATTTTTTAAAATCCGGTTGGGCTACAGCATCTGCTAAAGCAGTATCCTTTATATGACCAAAACTTTTTTTCATGCTGGGACAGTTTTTAATATACCCCTTTGTATCGATACCAATTTTCCGGTTTAGACAAGTGTTGAAAGCTAAAGATTCGGTAAAGGTTGCAATATTGATGGAGAATAAGCTGCTATCGATAACACCACAATGAATTTCACTGTCAATAATCTTGTCGGTCTGCAGTATATAACCAATTCCATAATTACCTTCCTTATATACTTTTGTTACATCGGTTCCGGTTATAGTGAGGCTGCTTATTTTTTTATGCTTCTTGACAAATGATTCAATGCTTTGATAAAAAAGATCCTCATTTTTATAGGGAAGCATGATCTCCACGGATTTTACTTGTGAAGGGGCTATAATACTCATTATTCTTTCTAATTCATTCCAGGATGCTTCCTTAAAAAATCTGAACTGGATGAAGTTACAGCAGAGTGCTTCCAGTTGTTCAAGGAATGTTGTATTGAAATAAGAAAGTTCCTGCTCTGCGTCCAGAATACAGTGAGAGATATGAGCCGGAAACAGCCACTCTTCAGACATCCTGGGGAATAATTCTATTTCTTCAGAAGAACAGTAGAATGCAAATTCGTGTTCTTCTATGAACTCCAGGTACTCATGAAATATTTCTTTTTCATCATCATCGAGCTGTATCAGGATTTCAGGGACATTAATATACCTCTCCTCTGTAAATAATGATATCAGGGAATGGGGCACAGGATAAATTTTCCTTCTCTGAAGATCGCAGATTACCGAGCGGGAAGCTCCTTTTACGATGATACAGTGACTGTATAAAAGCAGCAGTTGGTCCATAATTATAGTATATGCATTTTAGAATAAGGTTTGTAAAAAGGATCAGATTCTGTCAGCTCTGCATTGTACTTACCCAGCTTTAGAGATTTCTGGAATTCAGTGTTTTTTTTATTTTCAAATACATCTATATTCCAGGTGTCTGAATTTAAAGACAGTTGGCTTTTGTTTTCTGCCATCCAATTTTGTATTTTTTCTTTTATTTTTTCTTGTTCTTCTTTCATATTTCTTCTTTTAATAGATCAAAAGCAATCTGTCGCTCAATATCATAATTACAGCATTTAGATAACCATTGAAACTGTCCTATAGGATTTACTTCCAGAAAGACATATTCTTTTTCAGGAGTAAAAATCATATCAATAGAACCGGAATTCATATCAATACTTTGCATGAATGAGGTTAATTTTACCTCTATTTCTTTGGGTAATTGATAGGGAACACATCGGTTAGGCTTTTCGTTGTCATAGTTTCTGAAATCAGTTTTTGTTTTTTCGTTGGCTTGTGAGAAAATTGCCATAGTATAAAACTTAGGCTTCAGATAAAAGATACGGAGTTCATACTTCTTTTCGGTATACTCCTGGTACATGGAAAAATGGCTAAACTCTTTTCCATTGTTTTTTATGCTTTGATTTTGAATGTCACTTCTGGAAAGTTTGAGAACAGGTTGATGAATATACACCTCCGAACCTTCTTCATAGGTGAACTGAAATGAATTAAATTCAATATCTTTTGTAATAATTGAATCATATCTGGCAGAGAAGCTTAATAACTCATTGATATTGTTGGTCACTAATGTTTCCGGTATTTTTAATCCTGCATTATGGGCCATACTGAGGTTATGTACCTTATTGGTGATATTCTCCTGAAATCTATTTATTCTTCCTCCTTTTTCGAAAGCTGAATAGACATTGTCAATCATTCTTTCATTTTCTCTTTGAAAATTATCCTGAATCCGGAAAATCATTTCTTTCAGCTTAGTGTCCTGCATGGATAATGTAAATCCCTTATTGCTTTTAAAGTTTCCTCGTCTATACCAGAATTTTTTAATATCCTTGCTGTTGATATTCCCCTGGTCGGTAGATAGCCCCACTGAAAAGCCTTCTGTATTAGATATTTTAAAACTAATACCTTGAATGTCTGTCTCATTATTGATGCGGCAGATCTTTTTTTTATTTTCCATAAAAAAAATCCAGTCCAGTACATCATTTGTGGATCGGTCATTTTTATTACTTTGGATCAGGTACATCATCTATTTATTTACTTCTATGACAATCATCTATAATTAAAATGCGGGATACGTATCGCATCCCGCAATAACTTGAATATTAACACTATTCTATCTGTTTATTGCTAATACCATACACCATTAATAAGGTATTCTGTACATTTAAGAACGGTATCGTACCGATCGGCGCAGTGTATCCAGGTCTTACCACCATCTTGGCTATATGCTTTATTGTTCGTAGCTTGGACAACACCTCCTTTGAATGTGTTCATTTGGTTTGCACTCATTTCTTTGAATTTCAAAGACTTTAAACTTTCTAATTTTTTCATGATATTTTTTTGATTTTGATGATACTTCTGTCTTTCCGCCATGAAGTAGTTGTTCAGCGTATTTTTTATACAGATATAACATGTTTACTACCGTCGGTAGCATAGAATATTTGAGTGAGGAGTACCCCTCTGTCGTTGTAAACATTGATATCGTGCGTAGAAATATCAGGAACGCCGCCATTCATAAACGCACCGGCGTTGGTACCTACATTTTGACCTCCTCTGATTTTACCCATCAGGTCATTATCTAATGCTCTGAATTTTTCTGATTTTAATTTTTCTAGTTTCATTTTATTTTAAATTTTAATGATCTCTGTCTTTTCGCCTTGAGATTATTGTTCGGCGTATAGTATATTTTTAGGTTCAGCTGTTATCCTATATTGATATCCTTTTAAAATGAGAATGATCATTACATAAAATAGGAGACTTCCAAGCCTGTTTTTGCATCTACAAAACTTACATGTTGTAAGCCTCCACCGTTATCATCCCAGGTTAGCGTATCAGAGCTGGCAGTTCGTATGCCTCCTCCCGGTGTTCCAATAAGAGAGCCGGATCCGGTTCTTTCGACAAGACCTCCTTTAATTTCATTCATTGCCTGACTGCCTAATTTTTTAAATTTTTCTGATTGTAAACTTTCTAGTTTCATGATATTGAAATTTGGTTTTTACCCCTGTCTTCCCGCCATGGAGTAATTTTCAGCGTATTTTTAATTTCTTTGAGTTTCATTTTTGTTTTTACCCGTCGTACCTCATTGATGATGAGGTGTTATTGTATGCAACAAGATTAGATCTATTTTTAATGAAAATCAATCTTCACTTCGTAAGTGTAATTGGTTTTTCAATAAGTGTATATAAAGATGGATTAAATGAAAAATAGAGTGGGATACCCTTAATAGAATAATACAGATACTCTGTTTTGAGTGTCTGTTGGATTAAATAAGGATGTTGTAAAATACTGAATTGATTTCAGATTGGGTATCACGTGCCTAAAGGACACCGTAATGCCACTTGATAAGTGATGTGTTTTCCTGAGAAGTGTTGAAGAATCCTTTGAATGGCGTTCTGGGAAATAATGTAATAAAGCAGATCTGTTTTTACTCCATATGCTCTATTTTCGACAAAAAGTCAATTTTTTTACGGACAGAAACATCCAGTACAGAGCTGTCAGTCATGATTACCTGACCTCCTTTTCCTTTGATATATTCTTTAAGATGAGAAAGATTAATGAGGTGTTTATGATGGATCCTGAAAAAATTATACTCTCCCAGGAATTCTTCAAATTCGTGAAGGGTTTTGGATACAATAATTTTTGTTCTGTCTGTGAGGTAAAATGTGGTATAGCTTGAATCTGCTTCGCAACGTATGATGTCATTGATATCCGTTAATTTAAAACCTTGCAGTGTGGGAAGGCTGATTTTATTTTTCTTCGAAGAAGCTGTAGGGATTATTTTATTTTTTCTGATATTCTCTAATGTCTTGTTAACGGCTATGATAAAGTCTATTTTCTTGATGGGCTTCAAAAGATAATCGGCAGCACCGTTTTTAATAGCCTGTATCGCAAAATTTTCAAATGCCGTAATGAAGATAATCTGGGAATCTATTGATTTGAATTTTGACAGCAGGTCGAAGGCTGTGCCATCTTTCAGCTGGATGTCCAAAAAAAGAATGTCCGGTGAATTTTTGGAAAGGTAAATATAAGCTTCCTCTATACTTGACGCCTGAAATACGGTCTCGATTTCCGGAAATTCGTTTTCCAGCAGGAGGGCAATATAATCTCTTCCGTCTTGTTCGTCATCAATGATGCAGGCTTGTATTTTATTTTTCATGGGGTGTAATATAAAGTTTAATTTGTGTTCCTTGTTCTTGCTCCTGTCCTTGTTCGGAAAGATTTTTAATGACTAAAATGATATTAGTCTCAAAAAGTTGCTTAAATGTTTCAATTCTCTTTTGCGATAATTTTACTCCAAAGGAGCCTGATTTTATGATTGTCTGATCTTTGCTGCTTATTCCATTTCCGTTATCCTCAATGGTTATACAAAGTGATGTGCCGTTATACTCAAACCGGATATCTATTTTTCCCTTTCGGTCTGTTAGTTTTGAAATGCCATGTTTTATAGCATTTTCCACAAAAGGCTGTATCAGCAGGGAAGGAATAGTCCAGTTTTCATCTACGGTTTCAGATATATGTATTGAATAATCAAATTGTTCTTTTAAACGAAGTTTCTCCATGTTCAGATACAGAGACAGGTATTCTGCTTCTTCGTGTATAGGCATGAATGTCTTTTCAGAATAATGAAGTGTTTTTCTGATCATTTGTGAGAAAACATCCAAATAATTCTCTGTTTCTGCGTAATCTTTTTTATACAGCAAAAACTGTATAGAGTTGAGGCAGTTGTAGATGAAATGGGGATTGATCTGTGCCTTTATCGCCTGCAGTTCGAGTTCTGCAATCTTCTTTTCGTAATAGAGATTTTCCAGTTTTTTATTTCTTTTTTTCTGAAAATATAATGTGATAAGTATAAACAGTGCAGTAGCTCCCAAAACAATCATCAGAAGCTTAAACCACAAGGTCTGCCAGAACTTGGGTTTGATTTCAAAATTAACATCCGAAGAAGCAAAGGACTGTTTTCCGTTATAACCCAATCCAAAAACTCTAAAAGTATAGGTTCCGGGTGGGAGAGAATTTAATATAATCCTGGGAGAATTGCTGGTCTCCCAGTTATTATTCAGCCCTTCAATTTTATATTTATAGCTTATTTTTCCTTGGGAGGCATAATCCGGGAAACTCAAATTAAATATGATGTTATTGTTGGGGTGTTCTCCTGTAAGTTTCTGTGTCACATCAAAAAATTCCTGGTTCCCAATGGTAATAGAATTGATGATCACCTTTTTATGGATGAATTTTTGTTGCGATAATAAATTCCTGACCGAAAGTATTCCTAACCCTTTTGAGGTTCCGGCAAAGAGGGTATCCCCCTTTATAATACATCCCGCCACCACATTGGAAGGTAAGCCGTCGATCTGTGTGAAGTTATTGATCCTTAAACGGGAACCCTGGATCTCTATCCTGCTGAGTCCGGAATTGGTACTTGCCCAGAAAACATTTTCATTTTCCACTTCTATTTTTTTGATCTGGCTGGTCAAAAGCCCACTGCTTTGGGTTATCTTTTTCAGAATTTTACTGTTGCTGAAGAGGATAATGCCATTTAAATTGGTGGCTCCTATATATCTGTTGTGGCTTAGTTTTTTTATATCTGTAAAATAATAGCCTTCCAGAAAAAGCCTTTTCTTCTTTGTCCGGGTATTCATTTTATAGAGGTCTTTAAAACTTCCTACAAACAGGCTGTCCGTATCATAGAGCAGAGCCGTATAAATTCTTTCGTGCTGAAGTATCTGAGAATAAGTAAGAGTATTGTAGTTGTAGGCTGTCAGTCCGTCGCTTGAGCATATTAAAACAGAGCCTTTCGTGTAGGGTAACACATTCTTTGGATTGTAATCCTTTGTATTTAAAGTCTGCTTTTTTTGAGTCGCCGTATTATATTGGATGAGGCTTCTGCTCAACCCGAAAATAATGGTATTCCCCTCCGAAACTATAGCCTTATGCTCTATTTTCCTGTTTTCTTCAAAAACAATATCCTTTATTTTGTGGGAACGGTATATGCCACTTTTGGCTTCATTATACCCTAAAATAATATCACTGCCGTTTTGTGCCAGGGCTGTGATATAGGCCGAATTGTTTTTTATGGGCAGATGCATATAGCTTGTAAGGAACTTTTCTGTAATAAAATAAATTCCATTATTTTTAGTGGAAAACCAGATGTTGTTATCATTATCCACGAGAATACTGTTGATAACATATTTATCCAGAAACTTGACAGGGTCAGAAAGCTTCCTGTGATCCACTAACTTTTCTTTAAAATGCAATACGCCGCCATTTTCCAGACACAGCCAAATTCCGTAATTTTTATCGATGAGGATATGCTGGATATTCTCATGGGTGAAATAGGTCTGAATCTTTTTAAAATTAACCTTATTGTAGAGTTTGTAAATCTCAATTTTTCCTTTGCTTTTAAAAATGCAAAAATCATCTTTCCAGTATAATGCAGTATTCTTGTCTACTGAAATATTACAGCTTGTTTTCTTTTTTGTGAGGATGTTATACGCTTCAATATTTTTTTTTCCTGTTTTATCTGATAAATAAAGCAGATGACCGGATAGATCAAAAGAAAGGGCATTATAAGCGCTGGGTGTTCCTGGACCGTTGATGAAGAGAGGAATGGTGCTCACCTTTCCGTTCCTGTAAATATAAATATTCTTAGGATCGGTGATAGCGTGGGCATATAGTGCATCTTTCTGGACATAGATACTGGGATTATGGTCAAAATGCATTTTGTTGAGCTCTTTATTCGAATCTGAATTGATAATTCTGCCGTTTTTCAGATACGCAAAATCATTCAGAAAAGATAAAATAAAAATTTCCCCATTCGATAGCTGATGACAGGATAATACTTCAATGTTTTTTAATCCGTTTTTTTTATTGTACTGTTTAAACTCTTTTCCATCAAAGCGAAATAACCCATTATCGCTTCCTATCCAGATGAAACCGTTGAGGTCCTGACTTAATGTGTAGGTATATGAGCTATTCAGTCCTTCCTCTTCGCCATAATTTACCAATCCGGGGATTTGTGCAAAAAATATTGATGATAAAGAAAAAAAAATAGCAGTTACGAGGAAAATAAATATATTTTTCACGTGATCATGAATAATAACGTAAAGGTATGACTTGGATGATAATAATGCAAAATATGATTACAAATACTAAAAAACAGATTGAAAAAATTCGGATAATTTTCTACAATTTCGTACTTTTGTATGTTTGCTGAAATCATATATGTCACAAGAAATAAATCCAACCTACTCAGAAGATAATATCAGAACCCTCGATTGGCAGGAACATATCCGTCTGCGCCCCGGCATGTACATCGGGAAGCTTGGAGATGGGTCCTCTGCTGATGATGGTATTTATATTTTACTTAAAGAAATTCTGGACAACTCCATTGATGAGTTCAGGATGAGATCCGGTAAAAGAATTGAAATAAAAGTGGATGACGGTAAAGTTACGATCCGTGACTTTGGCCGTGGAATTCCATTGGGAAAAGTGGTAGATGCCGTTTCCAAAATGAATACCGGTGGTAAATACGACAGTAAGGCGTTTAAAAAGTCGGTCGGACTGAATGGAGTAGGTACCAAAGCCGTAAATGCCCTTTCAGACTATTTCAGAGTACGGTCTTTCCGTGACGGAAAAATGAAGGTTGCTGAATTTTCCCGTGGAATGATCACGGAAAATTTTGAAGAAAAAGAAACTTCGGACAGAAACGGTACCGAAATCTCATTCATTCCTGATGGTGAGATATTCCTGCATTTTAAATACAGAAAAGAGTACATCGAAAGAATGCTCCGCAACTATGCTTATCTGAATCCAGGACTGAAAATTCTTTTTAACGGTGAAACCTATTTTTCTGAAAATGGTCTGAAGGACTTATTGGAAGAAGAGCTTGAAAGTGATACCCTTTATCCTATCGTTCATCTGAAGGACGAGGATATTGAAGTAGCAATAACCCACTCCGATAAATCTCAGACGGAAACCTATTTTTCATTCGTAAACGGACAGAATACGACTCAGGGAGGAACGCATCTCAATGCATTTCGTGAAGCATATGTGAAGACTATCCGTGAATTTTTCAATAAAAATTTTGATGCTTCCGACATCCGGAAATCTATCATTGCTGCTATCTCCATCAATGTAGAAGAACCGGTGTTTGAATCCCAGACCAAAACAAAACTAGGATCTAATGATATGGGACCCAATGGCCCTACCGTAAGGACCTTTATTATTGATTTCCTGAAAAGCAAGCTTGACAATTTTCTGCACAAAAACCCGGAAATTGCGGAAGCGATCCAGAGAAAGATATTGATTTCCGAAAGAGAAAGAAAAGAACTTTCAGGAATTCAGAAACTGGCAAGAGAAAGAGCTAAAAAAGTGTCTCTTCACAATAAAAAGCTTCGCGACTGCAGACAGCATTATAACGATCAGAAAGCAGAAAGAAAAGGCGATAGCCAAATATTCATTACCGAGGGTGATTCTGCATCAGGATCCATCACAAAATCCAGAGATGTAGAAACGCAGGCTGTATTTTCACTAAAGGGAAAACCTTTGAACTGCTACGGATTAACCAAAAAAGTAGTGTATGAAAATGAAGAATTCAACCTGCTTCAGGCTGCTTTAAATATTGAGGAAAGTCTTGAAGACCTTAGGTATAATCAGGTAATTATAGCAACCGATGCCGATGTCGATGGGATGCACATCCGTTTATTGATGATCACATTCTTCCTGCAGTTTTTTCCTGATCTGATCAAAAATAACCACCTGTATATTCTGCAGACCCCGTTATTCAGAGTGAGAAATAAAAAGGAAACAAGATACTGCTATACTGAAGCAGAAAGAATAAAAGCTTTAAATGAACTTGGGAAAAATCCTGAAATTACCCGATTTAAAGGACTGGGAGAAATCTCTCCGGATGAATTTAAACATTTCATCGGAAAAGATATCCGCTTAGAGCCTGTAGTCATCGGAAAGGATCAGACTATAGACCAGCTTCTGGAATTTTATATGGGAAAAAATACACCGGACAGACAGATATTTATTCTGGAAAATCTGGTGGTGGAAGAAACGGATATTGATAAGAAAGAAGCTTTGGATGAAATAAGCAGCTCTTAAAACTTACAATAAACATGAAAATTAAATGAGACTAAGTAACCGTAACAAAGCATCGTTGTATAACTTTATCAATACGTTGCTCCTTATGATGGTTGTATTGGGGATAGTCGGGTTTTTAGCTAATGAATATAGGTTTAATGCATTGGGAAATGAAAGCTATTTACTAATTCTAGCCCCAGTTATGATGTTAATCATTTTCCATCTTAACGGACGACAGATTTTTGAATATGACAGTGATGGAGAAGCCCTGAATTTTAAAAACAGAAATATTATTCCTTTTTTGAATACTCCTCTTTATGATGAGTTTCCAAAATATAAACTGATAAAGTATGATGTAATCACTATTCTCTTTATCAAAAGACTATATATTACCATTTCAAGTAAGAATAGCGGTTCTACTGTACTGAAGTACCAGATCTCTTATTTGACCGGAAAAGAAGTAAATGATTTAAAACTCTCTCTGAATAAAGTAGTGAAAGCTAATAAAGAGAAAAAAGATTAAAAATAAAAATGACAGAAGAATATTCGCATGAGGGTGAAAGCTTAAAGAAAGTTTCCGGGCTTTATAAAGACTGGTTTCTGGATTATGCTTCCTATGTAATTCTTGATAGAGCTATCCCTTCGGTGTATGACGGGCTGAAACCTGTTCAGCGTAGGATTATGCACTCTATGAGAGAACTGGAAGATGGCCGATATAATAAAGTAGCTAATATTGTAGGAAATACCATGAAATATCACCCTCACGGTGATGCTTCCATTACGGATGCCATGGTGCAGATCGGGCAAAAGGAAATCCTGATAGATACCCAGGGAAACTGGGGAAATATCTATACAGGAGATTCTGCTGCTGCCGCAAGGTATATTGAAGCCAGGCTGACTCCTTTTGCACTGGAAGTGGTATTTAATCCCAAAACAACAGAATGGGCAAAATCCTATGACGGCAGAAATAATGAACCTATTGATCTTCCGGTAAAATTTCCCTTGCTGTTAGCTCAGGGAGTGGAAGGAATTGGGGTAGGACTTTCCACCAAAATACTTCCGCACAATTTTAATGAGCTGATCAATGCTTCAGTGGCCTATTTAAAAGGAAAGAGATTTGAAATATTTCCGGACTTTCTAACAGCCGGTTACCTGGATGTTTCCGAATATAATGACGGCCATAGAGGAGGTAAAGTAAGAGCAAGAGCAAAAATTACCCAGACAGATAAACATCTTCTGGTTATTTCTGAGCTTCCTTATTCCAAGACCACGAGCGATCTGATAGATTCTATCTTAAAAGCCAACGAAAAAGGGAAGATCAAAATCAAGAAAATTGAGGACAATACCTCAGATAAAGTGGAAATTCTGATCCACATTCATCATGATGTTTCGCCAGATAAGACTATTGATGCATTGTATGCATTTACAGACTGTCAGGTGACTATTTCTCCCAATGCCTGTGTGATTGTGGGAGATAAGCCTATGTTTATGAATGTTTCGGAAATCCTGAAAATGAATACGGATCATACGGTTTCTTTACTGAAAAAGGAACTCGAAATTGAGCTTCATGAACTTCAGGAAAGCTGGCATTTCTCTTCATTAGAAAGGATTTTCATTGAAAACAGGATCTACCATGATATTGAAGAGGTAAAAACTTGGGATGATGTACTAAAAACAATAGATAAAGGGTTAAAACCTCATACCAAACATCTTTTAAGGGCAGTAACGGAAGAAGATATTTTAAGATTAACCGAGATCCGGATCAAGAGAATTTCGAGATTCGATTTAGATAAATTTAAAGAAAATATTGCCTCTCTTGAAGGTAAAATAGAACAGGTAAAATACAACCTGGCTCATCTGATTCCTTATGCTATTGAGTATTATTTAAATATTCAGAAGAAGTATGGGAAGGATAAGCAGAGAAAAACAGAACTTAGAATCTTTGATACAATTGACGCGACAAAAGTAGCCGTAGCTAACGAAAAATTCTATGCCAATTTTGAAGAAGGATTCATCGGAACATCCCTGAAAAAAGATCAGTATATGTTTGATTGTTCTGATATTGATGATATCATTACTTTCAGAAAGGATGGAAGCATGAAAGTGGTAAAAGTAGAAGCTAAAACATTTATTGGCAAAGACATTCTGCATGTGGCAATCTGGAAGAAGAATGATAAAAGGACTGTATATAATATGATTTACCGTGAAGGTAGAGATGGTCCTTATTATATGAAACGTTTTTCTGTAACCGGAGTAACAAGAAATACAGATTATCCTTTAGCTTCAGATAAAAAAGGTTCAGAGATGCTGTATTTTTCAGCTAATCCCAATGGAGAAGCGGAGACTGTAACGGTACTTTTAAAACCGAATCCAAGAATCAGAAAAAATAAAATGGAAATCAACTTCTCCGAACTTGCCATTAAGGGAAGAGATTCCAAAGGAAACCTTGTGACGAAATATGCCGTGAAAAAAGTTGATATGAAGGAAGAGGGAGTTTCTACCCTTGCCCCGAGAAAGATATGGTTCGATGATACGGTAAGAAGGCTGAATGCAGATGCAAGAGGAACTTTATTAGGCAGTTTCAAAGGAGATGACAAGATTCTGACCATTAATACCAATGGAGAGGTAAAACTGGTTTCTTTCGACCTGGGGAACCGTTTTGATGATGAATACTTAGTGCTTGAAAAATGGAGACCCGGACAGGCCATTACCTGTATTTATTATGACGGAGAGAAAGATATGTACTTTATCAAGAGATTCTTATTGGAAAATACCGTTAATGTACAGACTTTCATGCCTTCAGAACATCCTAAATCGTTCATTGAGAATGTAATCGTGGCAAACGAAGCAACAGCAGAGATTATTTTTGCTAAAGATAAAGGAAAAGATCGCGAACCTGAGACCATTGCTATTGATGAATTTATTGCTGTAAAAGGAATAAAAGCAATTGGAAATCAGTTCACGAAATTTAAAGTGAAAGCAATCAACATCACGATTCCAGAACCTGTAGAAGAAGAGCCGGAAGTGTATGAAGAGCCGGAACAGACAGGAGATATGGATGAAGATGGTGGGATCATCGGTGATCTGTTTCAGGATGGAGAGAATAATGAATCTGAATAAATAAAGAATTTCAGGTCGAAAAAAATAGATAAAAAGACATCAGATGAATATAGTTGTTTTAATTATAATGGCTGTTACATGTATTTTTAGTTACATGGGACTCAACAATACCAGTTTATTTGAAAAATATAAATTTAATGTTGGGGCTATTGCCAATCGTAAAGAATATATCAGGCTTATCAGTTCTGCGTTTTTGCATGCAGATTTTATGCATTTATTTTTTAATATGCTTTCCCTATACTTTTTTCAGGGAGTGGTTATTCACTTCTTTGGAGAAATAGGATTTTTGATCGTGTATTTCGGATCAATGATCCTTGGGAATCTATTCAGTCTGCAGATCTATAAAAAACAACCCTGGTATTCTGCTATTGGTGCCTCTGGTGCTGTGTCAGGAATTATTTTTGCGTCTATTGCAATGGCACCGAATGAAATCAGTGTTAACTTCCTTCCAGGATGGCTGTTTGGAACACTATACTTTGGATATTCAGTATACATGATGCTGAATCCTAAGCAATGGGATAACCTGGGGCATGCTGCTCATTTGGGAGGAGCCTTTTTCGGACTTGTTTATTCTATTGTAATGCACCCACAGCTGGCTATGAGCAATATGCTTTTCTTAGGAGTGATGTCACTGCCATTAATTTATCTGGGATATCAGATCTTTGTCAGGAAAAGAATAGGATAAAACACTATTTTTACTAAAAATATCAAAACCAATGAACACATCAGAATTAAACAGTTTCATCGTGATACTTATCTATGGTTCATTGGTTTTGCTTTCCCTGCTGAAGCTGACCAACCCTTTACAGGTTAACAGAAAGGCCAATTTCTGGTTCGGAATTTTTCTGTTCCTGTGGTCTACCTTTTGGATGGATGAGGTTCTGTTTTTAATTACCGGATCAGCCATTGAGTTCCATTCGCTGTATGTAGTGCGGTTTATCCAGTTTTTAACGCCAATTGTTTTTTATTTCAGCGTACTGTTCTATACCAATCCTACTTTTACATTTAAAATTACGGATCTTAAATTTCTCTTGCTTCCGGCTGCCTTCCTGGTATGTCTTTTCCTGATACAGTCTGGTCTTACTAATCCATTTGAATATCTGAGTGTTATTTTGATCCTTATTCAGGCTCTCTTTTATACCGGACTTTCCTATATCATCATCAGAAAGCATCAAAGGAAAATTCAGCAGTTTTCTTCCAATACGGAAGGAATTAACCTCAACTGGCTGGAATATATTATTGTTGTGCTGTTCATCGTCAATATCATTTATGTGATCTACAACCTGTTTTATGATCCCAAATCTTTAAATTTCTTCATTAATACGGTTTTTTTGCTGGTTATTTACTGGGTAGCTTATTATTCTCTGAAGCAGAAAGAGATTTATCCTCTGGAAGAAAAACAGCGCCAGGAGCTGATCTCTATTGATGAAGATGCTGATGAAGAAGAAGTGAAAAGAAAGTTGATCTCAGACGAAGAATTAGGTAAGATTAAGATTCAGCTGGAAAACATTATGGAGACCGGCAAACCTTATCTGGATAGTGATCTGAACCTGATAAAATTGGCAGAAACACTTGAGGTTTCCAGTCATCATCTGTCTTATGTCATCAATACGGGTTTTGGAAAGAACTTTTTTCAGTATGTGAACGGATACAGAGTGGAGTATGCAAAAGTACTTCTAAAAGATGCTGACAGTAAATTTTCAATTTTAGGAATTGCCTATGAGTCGGGATTCAATTCCAAGACTTCTTTTAATACTACATTCAAAAAACTGACCGGGCAAACTCCTTCTGAATTTAAAAAAATAAGTTCCGATTTATAAATTTTAACTTTCTGTAAATTGTAATAGCTTGTAATTCAGTATTTTAATGTTTTTTAAGGATTGTTCAAAAATGGGTTCATTAAGATAAGTCGGAACATTAAAATTTTACTTCTATAATAGCTTTGTACCATAAAATTTTGTTTTATGGAAACCAAAGAATCATACGCAGTTATCACAGGAGCCAGCCAGGGGCTGGGAAAAGCATTCGCTGAAAATCTGGCTAAGAAAAATATCAACGTTATCCTGGTAAGTCTTCCCCATCAGAATTTAAAAGAACTCACCGAAGAACTTGAAAAAAACTATTCTATAAAAGCCCATTATTATGAAGTAGACCTTTCCATACATGATAATGTGATGAAACTTACGGCATGGCTTAATCAATCCTTTGAGATTCATATCCTGATCAATAATGCAGGTCTTGGAGGTACCAAAAAATTTACAGAAGCCAGCTCCGACTATATCAATACTATTCTTCAGGTGAATGTAACTGCTACTTCACTTATTACCCATCAGCTTCTTCCTAATCTTTTAAGGCAGTCGAAAGCTTATATTTTAAATGTTTCAAGCATGGCCGCTTTTTCTCCTATAGGTTTTAAAACAGTATATCCGGCCTCTAAAACCTTTATCCATTCATTTTCCAGAGGATTACATGAAGAACTGAAAGATACCAATGTTTTTGTAAGCGTCGTGAATCCCGGAGCCATGAAAACCAATACGGATGTATGTAAACGAATTGAAAAACAAGGTTTTTTGGGCAGGCTGACCCTTTTAAATCCTGATAAAGTAGCTTCCTACTGTATTCACAAGTTATTTAAAAAAGATTCCGTAATTATGGTGAACCCAATCAGCTGGCTGATCATGAAAATTTTACCGATATGGATAAAACTTCCGCTGATGACCCAGGCAATAAAAAGAGAAATCGAAGCATAAGACTGACATCATTGAAACTTCATGTATACTATGCTTATATGGAAAAAAATGAGGGGGATGCCGAATGGGCTAAAAAAGATAAGTAACATATGAAAAAAGTTTTTGTAACCGGAGCTACCGGGCTTCTGGGGACCAACGTCATTATTAAATTATTAAAAGATGGTTATTTTGTTATTGCTCTGGTGCGCCAGAAAAGCAAGTATTTGGGTGAAGAAGACAAAAATCTGAAGCTGATTGAAGGTGATCTGGCTGCCGATCTCTCATTATTTCTCAAAGAAGTAGACTGCTTCATCCATATTGCTGCGGAAACCCGTCAGGATCTTCTCAGTTATGAGGAGTATAAGAACATAAATTATGATATGGTTGTGAAGGTCTTTACCCAGACAAAAGTTTGTGGGATCAAAAGATTCCTGTTTATAAGTTCTGCCAATACATTAGGCCATGGTAGTGTAGAAAATCCCGGGAATGAGCAAAAAATTCAACATTACCCCTTTACAAAATCTCACTATGCACAAAGTAAAGTGGAAGCAGAAAATTATCTTTTACAACATCGTAACATCATGGATATTGTTATTCTTAATCCTACTTTTATGATAGGAGCTTATGACAGCAAGCCCAGTTCCGGCAAAATAATCTTTTGGGCCTGGAAAAAGAAACTCGTTTTCTATCCAAAAGGTGGAAAAAACTTTGTCCACGCAGAAGATGCCGCCAATGGAGTAGTAGAGGCTGTTAAGAAAGGGAAAAATGGGGGGAAATATTTACTGGCTCAAGAAAACCTTAGTTATAAGGAGTTTTTTATGAAAGTAAATAAAATCACTGATCAGAATCCGGTGATGATCCCGATTCCCAATACGATCCTCAAGATCTTAGGATGGGTAGGAGATGGCTTAAGAAAATTAAATATCAAAACGAATCTTTGCTCGCCCCATATGAAAGCCCTGCAGATTTGTAATTATTATTCTAACCAGAAATCGGTAAATGAGTTGGGGATCAAGTATCAATCCATTGATAAAGCAATCGAAGATGCTGTTCAGTATTTTACTAAAAACAATACGTATTGACCTTCATTCTGTAAAAAATAAAAAAACCAGCTTTTAAAAGCTGGTTTTTATCAGATTATCTTGTGATTTTCTGAGTTACATTTTTGTTGGAAATAACGCAGGCTTTGCTGCAGTTATTTGCACTTGAAATATTAACCTGTACCAGTGCCGGCAACGATCTGTATTCTTCATTATTGTAAGGAGCTTCAGTACCATTGCTTCCACCCCCTTTAATATCATATTGTATTTGGGCAACTCCTGTAAACCCAACCGCAGGCTTGAAAGAAAGCGCTCCAGTAGTGGGTAAATAGGTCCATGTCCCTTGACTGTTCGTATAAACGCCGCCTGTTATATTAGGAATTACAGCGCCATTATTATCCAAAAATCGGAATGAATTAAAATCTAGGTTGTTATATGAAAGTGTTGGTGGATTTTGACCGTTTGCTGAAGAATAAGCCGCATCATTAAGTAAAGGATAATAGGTTGATTTTATCCCAGGGCATCCCGCAAACAGATCATCTGTTACTTCAGCAGCATAAGGTCTGGTCACCCCTAAGTTTCTCAATAAGTGTATGTTTTTAGCCGCTCCTGTAGAAGCTGCAAATCCAATTCTAAAAGTAGAGGGAGGTGAGGTATCCAGCGTTCTTACCGTATTGTTGGATATGGTAGTCTCAGTATATTTCAGAGAAGTTGGATAATAATAATTATCGATCACTTTTTCTTTCACAGTTCCATGCTGTATTTCCAGGGTTATATTGTAACCACCGGAAGGATTGGGCACTAATGTGACATATGCTTTACGGAATCTTGCGTCATTTTCATTGAGAGGAAAGGTAGTTCCACCACTTTCAATGCTGAATTGCTGAAGAGTCGTGTTTTTAATACCGACAAACTTTCCTGTTGCAGTATCCAGATAAGCAGATCTGTTGGTACTGGAAGGGGAAGCATTGGTAGCTGTACTGTAAAGTAATGGATAGCCATTATATCCCGCAGGCTCTGCCGACGACAGATATTGATTTCCGCGTTTACCTCTTAAAGAAATATTGCTTCGTCCATCAGCTAATCCTACTCCAAAAATTCCATTTCTAACCCTTTCTCTCTGATTAAAGCTTGTTTTAAAATTCCCGTATTCATCCAGACCTATTCCTAAATAGGCCCCTCTAAGTCCTTCTGTAGACTCGCCTCCACGTACAAAACTATATCCTAATCCACCACCAAAGTATCCGAGATTAAGTTGGGTTTTAGGGATAGATCCGTCTACTAAGAATATAGAGATTCCATCGCCTCCATTGGTATTTCCTCCATAAATGGCAAATTCAAATTCGAATTTGATTCCCTGATCACTTTTGAATATTTTATCAGCCAGGATTACCCCTCCTGAAATATTATTTACGCTTCGGGTCAGTCGTAATCCGTCTGTAGTAAACGTAGCATCATTCTGGACACCGCTTGTTGCTACTTTATAGGCTTCCTGAGGCTGTACCCCTTGCGTAAAGTTAACAAAATACGGATATCCGGTTCCCTGTTCATTCTGCGCCATGATATTTTGGGAGAAAATGAACAATGAAAAAGTGAGCAAAAATCTTTTGTATCTTACAATTGAGGTACTTTTTATCATAACTCAATTATTTGACAACAAAAACAATATTAATAAAAGAACAGTCTGTAGCGGCTGCTTTTACATCGTATTTCATGACTCCGTCATCAGAAATCGTAATATTACTGAATACATTAGGATCAGCATCCGTTACATAATAGTAAAGATCTTTGCTGGATGGGAAAAAAGGAATAGATGCCGGAGCGCTGGTGCTCTTTGCCTTTGGAGATCCGAACTGTGTTTTATATAATGTATATAGGTCTTTAGTTCTGCCAGTTGCTGTGGCAGAAGTATCAAAAGAAACACTGGGCATGTAAAACATTTTTACCGCATTACTGCTGATACATAACCAATCAGGCTTGGAAGGTGTTCCTATATTTTGACTCAAACATTTTTTGTCAGTATCATATATTAAAAGAGAATTGGCGGGATTGGAAATGGCATCCCTTTTTGCAGTGCTCAGCCTGGGAATCAACATTCCTTTATCTTGGCTATAGACATCTAAAACTGCGCTTTGATCAGGGTTAGGAGTATTTATCCCTACCTGTGCGAAGGTGAAAGAACTTAGTAAAAAAAATGAAATTTGTAAGAAAAAACTTTTCATCGTTAATGAATTTATTTATGTTAATGATAATTTAGTTAACAACATGAATTGTTAAAAGTATCCCTGTACTTTTAAATTAAAAAAATGGTTTTCGTTTTTAGTTTCGGATAGCGTATTGTTCCGCAGATAATTTTTATAACAATTCCTTAGAATATGTTACAGTGTCGAATGTTGAGCGTATAAACACGAATCTTAACCACATTAAAAACGTAAAGTTTTTATTGTTAAGGTGTTTTTTTGCTATTGTTGATTTTTGCTAAGAGAATTATAAATGTGTTAGCAATAAGTCTACTATGTCGGACTTTTAATGGTATGTGAAATAATGATATTCATAATGCTTGTGTTTCTACAAAAGTACGAATAATTCATTTTATTTCAGTGTATTATTGTGATTAAAATTTTATTAAATTATTTTTTTAGTTAAAATGTTATTTTAGACTTAATTTTTTACCTATTATACAATTTGTTTAGTTTTATTTTATTTTTACTGGCATAAGAAACTAGTCCACTAAATTGATTTTTTTAATTATTGGGTGGAATTTCACTCCAAAATATAAACTTAAACACATTGAATTCTTTATAAGATGACCTGGAAAATAGAGAATAAAGAAACCTTTAGACTTTCAATATGAAAGTCAGGGATCAAATAATAAAGTAGATGATGGATGATGACATCAGATACTTTAACGCTGGAGAGCTTTGAGTGATAGGATGTTGTTATGTTTTTGGCTAATGCCTTTTTTGTTGAATATTTGAATTCTCAGGAGAGAATTGAAAATATTATCTGCTTAGATTTTCCAAAGCTTCTTCCAGCATGACAACAAAATTAATATGTTTTGTCTTATTGCTTTCAAAAATAAAATCTTTCATGCTTTGACTCTGATATTGGCTGAAATCTCCTACTATAGCCAGTCCGATACGGTAATTTGAGAATTTCTGCAGTATTTCACCGGCTATTTTTGTCTTCAGATCAAAAAATTCTGGAATAATATTTTTTTCATAAAGGACGATTTTATCAAATCCCTGATAATAAATATTACCCATGAGGTCCAGACCATCCTGTGCAGACTGAATGAGCATGTCGTCAGAAATTACTTCCGCTATTTTTATATTGTTGATAGTATGTGATTTGATTAACATCGTTATCTGTTTATAAATATCAAAGATAATGCAAACCTTAAAGCTGTAAAAGACCTGTTTTTAATTTTCCTCAATCGCTTTTTTCATATCTTTTAAGAAATCATGCAACGGAAATGCATCCCCCTGATTGGTCAGAGCAATGATGCAGCTGTTATGTTGTAGATCTCTCCAGAATAAAGCCCTGAAACCGTTGAGGCCACCCGTATGGCTTACCACCTTTCCGTTCCCGGTGTTTTCTATATACCACCCGAATCCATAATTGGAGGTCTCTCCATTGGTTAGAACAGCTGGAGTGTACATGAGAGCTGTATTGGCTTTATTGATCAGTGTGAAATTTCGCAATGCCTGATCATACTGATAAAGATCTCCAGGAGTAGAGTAGATCCCTCCGTCTCCTGTGGTTAAAATTGAATAATCATCAGGTTTTTTGTGTTGGTTATAACCTAAGGCTTTGTTTTCAATAACAGTAGATGAATCATAAACATAAGTATGATTCAGTTGTAAAGGGGCAATAATATGCTCAGTAATATATTCTTTATAAGACTTTTGTGAAATATTTTGAATGATCTGAGACAAAATAATATATCCGCTGTTGCTGTATTCAAACTGGCTTCCCGAAGCAAATTCTAGTTTTTTCAGGCTCTTCAGCCAACCGATAACATCCTGGTTAGTCAGTGCTTTTTTACCAGAGAGTAGAGATTCATAATCTTTAATTCCTGAAGTATGATTTAAAAGCTGTCTTATACTGACGTCCTTTGCATATTCAGGAAGTTCCACGTAGTGAGAAGCTTTATCATCATAGTCCAGTAATCCCTTTTCCTGAAGTTGTATAACAGCAGCTGCAGTAAAAGATTTGCTTAATGAAGCTATATAAAAAGAAGTGTTTTTATCCGCTTTTAAGCCTTTTTCAATATTACTGAATCCCAATGCAGAATCATATACGGTTTTATTGTTCTTTACCACTAAAACAGAACCATCCAGTTCTCCGTTACGATGATACTGATCAATAACAGCCTGAGGTGTCTGCTGTTTACAGGAGATAAGTTGTAAACCTACTGAAGCACAGATTACAATATTGAATAAGGAAATTTTCATGGGTATACTTTATGGAAGTAAATGTACTTATTTCCTTCCATAGATAAACCTGTCATTGTCAGATAAATCCTTCAATAGCTCTGCCTGGGAAAAATCACTATACAATCCCAAGGTTTCCGGACCCAGCTTCTGATTGATTTCTAAAAATAATAGACCGTGATCATTCAAATACTTTTTACAGTCTTCTGCAATTTTTCTGTAAAAGATCAGGACATCAGAAGTAGGAGAGAAAAGAGCCATTTTGGGCTCAAATTCTTTTACTGAATCTGCAATCTCAACCTCTTCCTCTATTCCTATATAAGGAGGATTTGAGATAATAATATCATACCTTTCAGCGGGTTCAAAACCAAGATAATCAGCGTGAATGAAGTTGATGTTCAGCTGGTGGAGCTCTGCATTTTTTTGAGCTGTAGATAATGCTTTTTCAGAAAAATCTACCGATGAGACTTCAGCGCCAGGAAAGTGCTTTTTTAACACCAAAGGAATGACACCACTTCCTGTTCCGATATCCAGGATTTTTAGTGTTCTAGTCTCCTTTTTCTCATCATTGGAAGCATGCGGAGCTTTTTCAGTCCACTTTACATCTAAACTTTCAGATTTTATATCGCTACCCATAACATTGGAAAGGTATTTTTTGATCTCAGAAATAGCTATTTCCAGCAGTTCTTCCGTTTCAGGACGGGGAATCAGGACATTTTCATCTACAAAGAATTTCATTCCATAAAACTCTGTTTCACCCAGAATCTGCTGATAAGGTCTTCCGGTTTTCAGTTCGGATACTAAGCTGGAAAGTTGATTTTCATCTTCAATTAAAAGCTCCTGTTCAGAAAATCTTCTTTGCTGAAAATGATCAAAGCCTACAATTTTATGAATAAATAGCGAGGATAAAAAAGCACTTTCCGACTCAGTATAAAGGTCGGAAAGTGTTTCTTTGAAATATTTTTTAAAAGCTGAAATTGTCATCTATCTTGTAAAAACCAGTTTTGTATCTGTAGATTTATCTTCGTCAATTCTGTAACCTTCATAATTGAAGGATTTTACATCGTTGAGCGTTTGGGCATTCGTTTCGGCACAGAACCTCACCACAAGACCTCTCGCATGTTTGGTGTATACCACTATTGTTTTTAGTTTACCGTCTTTTAATTCATAAAAATCAAAATCAACTACGGTGTGATTTAATTTTTTTCGGTCAATGACCTTTCCATATTCATTGCTGGCAAGATGAAGAAGAATTTCTCCTTTTTTCATTTCAGAATTCAGCTGTTCAGTAATTTTTTCTCTCCAGAATGCATATAGGTTTTTATAATGCTCAAACTCAAAAGGACGTCCCATTTCAAGCCTGTAAAGCATTACTTTATCAGAGGGTTTCAAGAGACCATATAATCCGGAAAGCATTCTGTGATTTTTTTGCAGATAATCTATAGAAGCTTTATCAAGGGTTTTGGCATCTAAACCTCTGTACACTTCCCCTGTGAAAGCAAATAGGGCTGGTGCAGACTCTTTGGCAGTAGGTTTGGATTTCCATTTTTGATTTCTTTCCCAGTTTTCATCAGCCAGCTTGGTTGATATTTCCATTAATTCGGAAAGATATTTTGGTGATTTTTCTTTTAAATAAGACTGTATAAGTGCTGCATCTCCAATGAATCTTGGAGTAGAGGATTTCAACAGGTCCGTTGAATTTTCTACGTTCATTAATTTGGCAGGCGATGTTACAATTTTCATAATGTTAAAATACAGATAAGTTTTTTTAATCCATAAATTCAGGGCCATCACAGAAATAAAGTTAATGGTGCAATGGCATTGAACAGAATCTTAAAGTTTGAATGTTTTTCTTAATACAATAGGGCAAAAATTTTCCAATAGGTAAGCGGCAAAACAGAACAGGTAATCACAGCGATACGAAGGCAAAAATGCAAATATGGCCGTATTCTTATGGAATATTCTGTTAAGACGTGATATCTCAGGTGTTGAAACGGGCTATACTATTCCTTTCCCTTGACGGATGATTTCCGGTTCTCCTGAAGTAAGATCTACAATGGTAGAAGCTACATTATCACCATATCCCGAGTCAATGACAATATCTACAAGATGGTCGTATTTTTCAGCAATCAGTTCAGGATCTGTAGAGTATTCAATAATTTCATCATCATCCCTTATAGAGGTTGAAGCAATTGGATGTCCTAATTTTTCAACAATAAGCTGCGGAATCGGATGATCCGGAACACGGATACCAATTGTTTTGTGTCCTTTATAAGCTAAAGGTAAACTTTTATTAGCTTCAAGGATAAACGTAAAAGGTCCTGGCAGGTGACTTTTCAGAAACCTGAATATGGAGGTGTCAATAGGTCTCGTAAAGTCAGAAAGATGGCTGAGATCATTACATATTATTGAAAATTTCGCCTTTTCCAGCTTCATTTTTTTCAATTGGGCCAGTTTTTCCATGGCTTTTATATCAAAAATATTACAGCCTAACGCATAAATTGTATCCGAAGGATAGATAATAAGCCCTCCGTTATTGAGTGTTTTAATAACCTCGTTTACAAGATTTTCCTGAGGATTATCCGGGTAGATTTTTAGTATTTTTGCCATAAAACAAAGATACAAATAATAAAATAGTTTTCATAAAAGTCCTTTATTTAAAAGAAAAATTAGGATTTTTAAAAAAAAGTCGTACATTTGCAATCCAATATCGCGGGATGGAGCAGTAGGTAGCTCGTCGGGCTCATAACCCGAAGGTCATCGGTTCGAGTCCGGTTCCCGCTACTAAGTTTAGTGCTTTCGGTAAGCACTCTAAAAATACACCGCGGGATGGAGCAGTAGGTAGCTCGTCGGGCTCATAACCCGAAGGTCATCGGTTCGAGTCCGGTTCCCGCTACTAAATAGGAAAAGTGATTATTGCAATCACTTTTCCTTATTTTATTTTAGGGGGAATCCGTTATTTATCTTACGGCTATGTTTACCAGGATGGTCCAACAAACTCTCTCCCTCAAACTCTATTTTTTTTAAAATATCGATCCAATTACAGTTCTGTTTGTATAATTTTTCCCTCTCTGTAAAGAGTTTCGAGATATTTATGATACTGTATAAATCCCTGCTAAAAATTTCACCTTCGGTCTGTTCCCTGCATTCTACCTGGTCACGGGCGAGCATATCTTTGGCTGTTTTGATCCCTTCTCTTTGTTCCTGTTTATCTGAAAAATAGGAAATATATTATAAAGTCGGTTTTGAATTGTATTAGTTACTTGTTCTTTATTTTATTAAGCGTTTCCTCAATCATTTCCATACGCTTTTTGACTTTTTCGGCAGAGGCATCTAATGTATAACCCTCATCCAGAAGTTCTTTGATAAGAAGCATCTTTTTGATATTTTCGTAGTTGTACCTTCTGTTTTTGCCTTCCTCTTCGGTTAAACTTGTAATAATTCCCTTTTCTTCCCAATAGCGGATTTGCCTTGGAGGAATAGCTGTTATCTGCGATACTTCCCCAATTCCAACAACTAATTTATCTAAAAAATCAAAGTCAAAAGAAAGGTCTTTATTTGCTTCAGGCTTGCTCATTCTGTAAGTTATTTACAATTTATGTTGCAAATATAAAATATTCGTTCTTACTTTGCAATTGTAAATTATTTACAATTATTGATTATTTAAAACAATTGAAGTATGAAAGTAGCAATTTTAATTTTAAGTGTAATAATGATGACAACAAAAGTAAATGCACAGGGAGTGTCTTTAAAAGAAACACAGCTCTATTTAGATGAATTTAAGGAATACATGAACATTCCTGACAATTACCAATTTCAATCCGTATGCAATATAAAAGTTGATCATGTCCCGGCATATTTATTCCGATTTGAGAAATCGACAAACAAAAATTTACAAGGAGAACATTATTCTTTTGTCATTTCAAAAAAAGAAAAACAGGTTTTGGGATTTACCAATATGGATAAAAAGTATTCTAGTATAAAGATGCTTTCAAAATCAGAAACTGAAAAAATTGCAAAAGACTTTTTATTGAAATGGGATAAATCTTTTGCCAATTCTCTGGAAAATCTTTGGATAGAAAGACACGATGAAGAAATTTGGGTCAATGGAGTGAAAACGACGATAGCAGGAATGAAGTATAAATGTTATCGTGCTTCACAAAATGACTATGCGTGGGTAATTGTAGGCTTTGATGGCTCTGTAATTACATTTGAGCGCAATGTAAAATGGAATAATAGTGAACATAAGCGTATTACTGAAAAATGGCTACACGACAATTGGTTGGTTGATAATAATCTGAATATACCAACTGAAGAACAAACACTAAAAAAACTTGTAGAAGAAACATTTGTGAATGGAGCTTTGAATAAACTGAATGTAGAAGAAATGTCAAGAGGCTTTCATTTGGATTTTGCTATTCTGATCGCTAAAGAGAATAACCTTTTCCGTCTTCCACTTCGTGATTGGATGACAGTTGTGAAAGAATATAAAAACAATCCCCAAAAGGTAAAGTTAGGAATTAGAACTTTAGATTACACTATTGAAGTATTAGAAATCACCGGAAATACTGCAATTGTAAAAACACAGTTTTTCAGAGATACCAAACTCATTATTACAGATTATCTGTCATACATAAAATATTCAGAAGGTTGGAAAGCAGTGGCAAAAGTTTCTAATGAGCATATCATAAATCCATTACAACTTAATCTTTAAATCTATTAGTATGAGAACGACAATTATAATTACTCTAACATTTTTAAGTATGAATTACGTACAGTCACAAACAAAAGAAAAATCAGCACTTATCCTTATCGAAACACAAAATGAATGGATGCATGAGGAAGGCAAGCTGTACAATGCCCTTGTTACAGACAAAGATATGATGCATCATTCAATGGCTAACATTGAAAAGATATTGGATCATGCGAGAAAGAACAACATTAAAGTCATCCATGTTGGATTGCGTTTTGAAAAAGGTTATCCTGAATTAGCGAATGGTAAAAGCGGTTTACGGAAAGCCATACCAAATGCAGGGACTTTCCCGATAAATGAATTTGGCTCACAGTTTTATGAAACAGTACAACCGATTGAGAACGAATTTGTGGTTACTGGACGAGTGGGTGCAAGCGGATTTACAGGATCCAATTTAGACGTGTACCTGCGAAACAATAAGATTGAAAACCTGTATTTGGTAGGCTATGCTACCCATGTTTGCGTGGAAAGCACCTTGCGTGAAGCACATGAAAAAGGTTACAATACCTTTCTGATTTCGGACGGAACTTCTGCATTCAATCGTACACAGCAGGATTATGTGATTAATGAAGTCGTTCATCATTTCGGCGAACACTTGACAACTAAAGAATTTATGAATGAGTAAAGATTTAAAAATGACATGCGGCTGTGGTTATCAGAACCACACTGCTGGAAAATGCATACTCCTACATATCTTAAAAAATCAACAACGATGAAATGGAAGGTTCTCTTTCCATTTTTTATATTCATTTTTCATACAGTGTCCACAAGGGCGGAAGTTATTTTGCAGTGCTTCCTGTTCCGTCGCAAAGAAGACTCTGTTTTCTCTTTTCATTCTTTTCCCAGACCTACACTGGAGTAGTCCATAGATTTTCAGGTTTTTATTTCCGGCAAAACGAATTTCCAGCGATCGGATTTTGCTTCTTAGTATAGGAGGTGATATTAGAGTATGTTGTATCATTTTTTGGCTAGAGGTTAGAGATTAGGAGAGAAGTAGTACAGGAAGCTGGAAGTCATGACTTCAGGCTTCCTATATTACGATGTTCCAGCTTTCAGATTAATTTAGCTTGCTGCATCATGGAAAATGATACCCAGGGCATATCGGTTTCCCTCCTTTACTTCGCTTACTCCATGTTTCATATTAATTCTGTAATAGCCTTTTGTTCCTTTTTGGGGCTTGAAGTTGGTCGTGAAATAAGCAGATCGC
>Ga0207709_10000583_pt1 | contig 30499 bp, 32 predicted proteins | sample KBSM34metaG_FD_184397 | JGI IMG/M metagenome (GOLD analysis project Ga0207709, IMG submission 184397) | Miscanthus rhizosphere microbial communities from Kellogg Biological Station, Michigan, USA - KBS M3-4 metaG (SPAdes) (version 2) | ecosystem: Host-associated > Plants > Roots > Rhizosphere >...
TTGTGCTGGCGACCATAGCAAGAGTGAACCACCTGATCCCTTCCCGAACTCAGAAGTGAAACCTCTTAGCGCTGATGGTAGTGTGGGGTTTCCCATGTGAGAGTAAGTCATCGCCAGCTCATTATTCTAAACACCCCCTACTATGTAGGGGGTGTTTTTTTATGTCTGGAAAAGAGAAATAAAGCTTTAACTGCCTAAAAATGATATTTTTAGCCCCTAATTCCCTGCTATTATTTGAAATATACCTATGCAATGGATATTGGTTAAAACGTTCTCTTTTCCTTATGAAGCTCAAATTGCAAAAACTCAGTTAGAAGCTTTTGGTATTCCCGTATATATTGAAAATGAACACACTATTAATATGGATTGGTTTTATTCCAATGCTTTAGGTGGAGTTCGTCTATTAGTTCCAGCAGACTATGTTGAGGAATCAAAGGCTCTTCTTGAGAAGGATTTTAGTGATGAGTTAGAGCAAAAATTTGGAAAGAATAAAGAATGTTGCCCTCATTGTGGAAGTCGAGATATAGAAGCTTATACAAAAGGGAAAAAATCAACTTTTTTAGCTTTCATGTTCTTTGGTTTACCTTTATTCTCTTTTAAAAATGGTAATAGATGTAAGAGGTGTCAATCTTTTTGGAGTTGATCATTATTTTAATTTATATGTTTGGGTGATGAAGAGAAAATAAATTCTACAAAATGATAAAAAATTGAAGTATTAAGAAGAATATTCTAAAAAATTAGAACGAGAAAAAGGAAAATAGGTATGGAATATAAAGGAAGTTGTCATTGTGGTCAGGTTAAATTTATTGTGGTAGGTGAGCTATTAGAGGCATTATCTTGTAACTGTTCAATCTGTCAAAAGAAAGGCGCCTTATTTTGGTTCTTACCGAGTAATCAAGTTACGGTTTCTTTTGAATCTTCAGATCTTTTAGCGAATTACACTTTTAACAAACATGTGATTAACCATCATTTCTGTAAAATTTGTGGTATTCATCCTTATGCTCAAGGTACAGATGCAAAGGGTAATACTATCTTTGCTATTAATGTTCGATGCATAGATGACATGGATTTAGAAAAAATAAAAATAAATTATTTTGATGGGCGTTCAGCTTAATAAATATAAGGATTGATCCAATGGTAATTAAAAAGCAATTAGCTCCAAAGCAAATAGAAACACTGATTGAGCTACTAAAAAATAGATTTGAAAAGAATTCACATCGGCATAAAGAAATAGAATGGCCGAGTGTGCAGACTAAACTAATTAAATCTCCTGACAAACTATGGTCATTGCAAGAAATGGAAAATACGGGAGGAGAGCCTGACGTGGTGGCTTATGATCAACAGAGTGATGAATATTTGTTTATGGATTGCTCTCCTGAGACACCAAAAGGCCGTAGAAGTCTTTGTTATGATCGTGAAGCTCTAGAGTCTAGAAAAGATCACCCGCCTAAAAATAGTGCAATCGATATTGCTATAGAAATGGGAGTCGAACTTCTAACAGAAGAGCAATATCATCAATTACAAAAGTTAGGCGAGTTTGATCTTAAAACATCAAGTTGGCTTGAAACTCCAGATGAGATTCGCCAATTAGATGGAGCGATTTTTGCTGACCGTCGTTATGGCCGTGTTTTTGTTTATCATAATGGTGCACAATCATATTACGCGGTTCGTGGATTTCGTTGCTGTTTAAGAGTATAGACTTTGCATTTTAATAAGAATAATTGGGTTTGATGTTTTATGCCAAGAAATTGGAGATTCTTGCAACTTTTGATTGATGCCAAACATGCCAAGATATGCCTTGGAATTAAATAAAAACATCAGGATATCTCTAAAAATGCAATCCAACCCAATTTACTATAATGAACAACACATTGCCTTTGCTGATAATGTTCGTCGATTTGTACAAAAAGAAATGGCACCTTTTGTCAATGAATGGGATGAAGCCGAGACATTTCCAAGAGAACTATATAAGAAAGCTGCTGAGATTGGTTTATTAGGGTTAGGGTTTTCTGAAGAATATGGTGGTATTCCAGATGCTGATCCATTTTATTCATTGCTGGCTGGTGTCGAAATGGCGAAGGCTGGCTCTGGTGGAGTACATATCTCATTGATGGTACATACCATTGGTGCCCCGCCGATTCAGCATTTTGGTAGTGAAGAATTAAAGGCTAGAGTTCTCCCGAGTATTATTTCTGGTGAAAAAATTTCTGCCTTAGCCATTACTGAACCAAGTGGTGGATCAGATGTTGCTGCACTTCAGACTAAAGCCATTCGAGAGGGTGATTATTATATTGTTTCTGGTGAGAAAACCTTTATCACTTCAGGAATTCGTGCTGATTACTATACAGTTGCGGTGCGTACAGACCCGACTAAATCGGGTGCTGAAGGTATTTCGATGTTGCTGATTGATGCCCAGAGTGAAGGAATCACTAAAACACCTTTAAAGAAAATGGGATGGTGGGCTTCAGATACAGCACATTTGCATTTTGACCAAGTTAAAGTGCCTGTATCAAATCTTTTAGGTAAAGAAAATGCTGGTTTTAAAGTCATTATGAATAACTTTAATATGGAGCGTTTTTTCTTAGGTGTGGTGGCTTATGGTTATGCACTGGTGTGTTATGAAGAAGCTTTAGATTGGGCACAGCAACGGAAAACATTTGGTAAGCGATTAATTGATCATCAAGTAGTCCGTCATAAGTTGGTGGATATGGCTACACAATTGACCTCAACACGGGCATTACTTGAAGAAACTGCATGGAAAATGACTCAACCAAAGTTGCAGGGGCCAGAGCTCGTAGCTCAAATTTCAATGCTTAAAAATGTTGCTACACGTACTATGCAATTTTGTGCTGATGCAGCTGTACAAACATTGGGAGGCATGGGCTTTATGCGTGGAACTAAATCTGAACGTATTTATCGTGAAGTTAAGGTCAATATGATTGGCGGTGGGGCTGAAGAAATTATGAAAGATTTGATTAGTAAGCAGTTGGGTTATTAAGTCTATTTATAAGGCGGCTTTTAAGCTGCCTTATCTCATTCTTGATCTATCTATCCTGAGGTTTTATTCCACATTTCATTTAAAATCGCCCAACGTTCATGATCTTTCCAGTCTTTTCCACCTACTCGAAGATATTGTCGAGAAAAGCCCTCTTTGATAAAACCTGCATTTGCAACCAGATGAATTGAAGCAATATTTTCAGGTTGTATATTTGCTTCTAATCTATGTAAGTTTATTTTTTCGAATGCTTCACTAAGTAATAATTTCAGGCCTGCTTTCATATATCCTTGGCCTCGATATGGATGAAATACTTCATAACCTAAGTAAGCCGAGTGAAAATAACCTCTGATAATATTAGAGATATTAAAAGTTCCTACAATTGTATGGTCTTTCTCTAAACAAACGAAATAACGATGTTCTTGTGCTAGGTAGTGTTGAAAGTCAGAGGGTGGATATGTCCATGGTTGATGTAATTGAACACTGCGCTCATAAGCTTCTTTAATTTCAGCCAAGTCATTTATTTGAGGTTTACGTAAATAGACTGAACTCATTTCAAAGCCATCTCCCAAACCATTTCGGTCAGTTCATCAATTTTGACCTTACCTTCAGGTTTATACCAAGTTACCGTCCATGAAATCGCCCCACCAACTAAACGTCGCCAAATAAAGGCATCATGCTTTATCTTGCCCTGAGTACGTAACTTTTCAATAACATCTAACCAAATTTGCTCATATTCATTACGCATTTTCAATAGATAATCTTGTTTTTCTTTTGAAAGGGCAAACCATTCATAAACCAACACAGCCATGGCTGCGCCAGTATCTCCAGTAATCGAGATGAGTTCTGCTTTAATCAGGGCACGTAATTGCTGCTCTGGATCTCTAGATTGAGTTGCTGCATCTTCTAAACGGGCTAGGTTATAAATGATGGTTTGCTCCATCACATGGGCAAGGATGTCATCTTTACTTTTGAAGTGATGGAACAAACTCCCCGATTGAATTCCAATAAATTGAGCTAGTTCACGGACAGTAGTTTTGTCATAGCCTTGCTTGTGAAATAGGTACGCGGCACCTTGTAATAAACGACCACGTGGGCTGTCATCAAAGCAAGAGATATTTGGAATCTGTTCAATTGAAGTAGCAATCATGCGCGTGGTTTGGCCCTTTAATTAAAATGAATACTGAAATTTTTTGCTAAATCTCACCATATTTCAGAATGATTATCGATTTTGGAAGATTTGGTCAACATCACAATAACATTTTGCTCTTTACAAACCAAGCGCTTGCTTGGTAATGTTGAGGCTAATTTTTAAACAGAACAACGAGAAATAAGATGGCAAGTAATCAACAGGATGATGAGCGTGTCGTAAAGATAGGTTGTGCCTCCGGATTTTGGGGAGATACCAATACTGCTGCTTTTCAATTGGTGCATTTAACCGATATTGATTATTTGGTTTTTGATTATTTGTCAGAAATTACGATGTCGATTATGGCAAAAGCGAAAATGGTAGAGCCAAAACATGGTTATGCCTTAGACTTTGTCAGCCGAGTGATGGCGCCTCTACTTAAAAAAATTGCAGAAAAAAAGATTAAGGTGATTAGTAATGCAGGTGGGGTAAATCCGCTTGCTTGTCGGGATGCTTTGCAAAAAATAATTAGTGAATATGGTTTAAATCTGAAAGTGGCTGTGGTCTTAGGCGATGATCTTTTAGCAAAGCAAGAACAGTTCAAACAACAAAATATTCAAGAAATGTTTAGCAGCGAGCCTTTGCCAGATCAGGTGGCGAGCAGTAATGCTTATTTAGGTGCGGTGGCCATTCGCGATGCCTTGAATTTAGGTGCAGATATTGTGATTACGGGCCGTGTTGTAGATTCGGCTGTGGTTCTTGCTCCGTTATTACATGAATATCAGTGGTCGCTCGATGACTATGACAAGTTGGCGCAAGGATCATTGGCAGGACACGTGATTGAATGTGGCGCTCAATGTACAGGCGGTAATTTTACCGATTGGCGTTTGGTTCAAGGCTTCGACAATATGGGTTTTCCTGTGGTTGAAGTCAGTGAGGACGGCTCATTTGTAGTCACTAAACCGCAAGGTACAGGTGGATTGGTTTCTACCGCAACAGTTGCAGAGCAAATCGTGTATGAAATTGGCAATCCACAAGCCTATTTATTACCAGATGTGATTGCTGATTTTAGTCAGGTGCACCTAGAACAAGTTGGTGAGCATCGAGTGCGTGTGACTGGTGCAACAGGGCAAGCACCTACAGCACAATATAAAGTGAGTGCAACTTATCCTGATGGCTATCGGGTTTTAGTCAGTTTTCTAATCGCAGGGCGTGAAGCACCACAAAAAGCTCAAGTCATTGCCGATGCTATTTTAACTAAATGTGAGCGTGTGTTGGCCATGCGTTCAGTACCTCCTTTTAGTGAAAAGTCTGTTGAAATTTTAGGCATCGAAAGTACTTATGGCGCACATGCCCAAGCATTAAACAGCCGCGAAGTGGTCGTCAAAATTGCTGTAAAGCACATCTTTAAAGAAGCGTGTATGTTCTTTGCATCTGAAATTGCACAGGCTTCAACAGGAATGGCTCCAGCCTTAGCGGGAATCGTTGGAGGACGGCCTAAGGCATCTCCAGTGATTAAGTTATTTTCATTTTTAATTGATAAAAATCAGGTCAATGTGGAAGTTGATTTTGATGGGAAACGCTATCCTGTTGAAATTCCTGAAGGGTCTTCTACTCAGCAATTCAATACTTTAGCAGCAGGTGAAAGTGCGGTTTATCAAGGGAATGAAATTGAAGTTCCTTTGATTGAAATTGCGCATGCTCGTAGTGGTGATAAAGGCAATCATAGCAATATTGGGGTGATTGCGCGTAAAGCAGAATATTTACCTTGGATTCGTGCAGCACTCACAGAGCAAGTTGTTGCAAGCTATATGCAACACGTTTTGGATGCTGAAAAAGGACGAGTAATTCGTTATGAATTGCCGGGTTTAAAGGCGTTGAATTTTATGTTGGAAAATGCCTTGGGTGGGGGCGGTGTTGCAAGCCTGCGTATTGACCCACAAGGCAAAGCATTTGCTCAACAATTATTGGATATGCCTGTAAAAGTTCCGGCAAATCTTTTAGAAAAATAAAATGAATGGATGAAACAAAGATGAGTTATCAATCAATTTTTAGACCAGATGCCTTTATCAATAAAGTCATTATTGTGACCGGTGGCGGCTCAGGAATTGGTCGTTGTACTGCCCATGAGCTTGCCGCGTTAGGGGCTCAAGTCGTAATTACAGGACGCAAAGTTGAAAAACTGGAAAAAGTAAGCCAAGAAATTACAGAGGATGGCGGACTCGTTCATTTTGTTGTGTGTGATAACCGAGAAGAAGAACAAGTGAAGAATATGATTGCTGAAGTGATTGAGAGGTTCGGCAAGCTTGATGGTTTGGTTAATAACGCGGGCGGTCAGTTTCCTTCGGCGTTAGAGAATATCTCGGCAAATGGTTTTGATGCAGTCGTGCGTAATAATCTGCATTCAACTTTCTATTTAATGCGTGAAGCTTATAACCAATGGATGGCAAAACATGGTGGCAGTATTGTCAACATGACTGCCGATATGTGGGGCGGCATGCCAGGAATGGGGCATTCAGGTGCTGCACGTTCGGGGGTTGATAACTTAACCAAAACAGCATCGGTCGAGTGGGGCAAATCTGGCGTTCGAGTGAATGCTGTAGCACCGGGTTGGATTGTTTCATCGGGCATGGATAATTATAGCGGTGATTTTGCCAAGGTGATTATTCCAAGTCTTGCTGGCAATGTACCTCTAAAGCGTATGGGAACCGAGTCGGAAGTCTCATCAGCAATTTGCTATTTATTATCTGATGCTGCGGCTTTTGTCTCTGGTGTGACTTTGCGTATTGATGGGGCTGCATCACAAGGAACGCGCATGTATCCGCTAAGCGATGCGACAAATAGCGAATCTTATAACGGTTTCCATCGTGCATTTATCCCTGAAATTTTTAAAAAAGATAAGACTGAAAAAGCCGAGCAAAACAATAATCCAGGTTTGGAGTGAGGAATAAAGAATGACCATTCTCCAGTCTGAAATTGCTGTTGGAAGTGAACAGTATCAAAAGAATAAAGATGCTCTACTTGCTCAGTTGAGTGAGGTCCGTGCAATTCAGCAAAAAAGCATTGATAAATCATACGCTGCTAAACCAAAGTTCGATAAAAAAGGCAAAATTTTGCCCCATGAACGCGTGCGGTTATTGCTAGATGCTGATTCTCCTTTCATCGAGTTATGTGGCTTGGTTGGCTACAACATGCATGATGATAAAGATGGCTCGGAAGCGGGTGGTGGCGTGATTGCTGGCATTGGTTTTGTTAGTGGTGTGCGTTGCCTAGTCTCTGCAAGTAATAGTGCAATTAAGGGTGGAACCATTTCGCCCATGGGAGTGCAGAAGACTTTGCGTTTGCAAAAAATTGCTTTGGAACAAAAACTTCCGCTGATTACGCTAACCGAAAGTGGTGGCGCTAACTTAAATTATGCAGCAGAAGTATTTACCTACGGTGGTATGACCTTTGCCAATCAGGCGCGTCTTTCAGCGGTAGGTATTCCACAGCTTGCAGTTGTTCATGGTAATGCGACAGCAGGTGGTGCTTATCAACCTGGGCTTTCTGATTATGTCATTGCGGTACGTAAACAAACCGAAATGCTTCTTGCAGGCCCTCCATTACTCTTGGCTGCAACTGGTGAAGTGGCAACGGCTGAAGAATTGGGTGGAGCGGAAATGCACTCTCAAATTGCCGGAACCGCTGAATATTTGGCAGAAAATGATGCCGATGGTATTCGACTTGCACGTGAAATTTTTGAGCATCTGAACTGGAAAGAACAGATCAAACCAGTTGATGCAGTCTATAAAGAACCTCGTTACGATGCCGATGAATTATTGGGTGTTATTCCAAGTGATCCTAAACAACCATTCGATATGAAAGAGGTGGTAGCCCGAATTGTTGATGATTCAGATTTTCTTGAATTTAAGCAGGAATATGATGATTTAACTGTTTGTGGCTGGGCAAAAATTGGTGGCTTACATATCGGTATTATCACTAATAATGGTCCGATTACCCCTCAAGGTGCGGCGAAAACAGCTCAGTTTATTCACCTGTGTGAACAGACACAGCGCCCGCTATTGTTCTTGCATAACACCACTGGTTTTATGGTGGGAACAGATGCAGAGCAAAACGGTATTATCAAACATGGTTCAAAATTAATTCAAGCTGTTGCCAATTGTACCGTGCCGAAAATTTCGATTGTGGTAGCTGGGTCGTATGGAGCTGGCAACTATGCGATGTGTGGACGTAGTTTATCACCTGACTTTATTTTTGCTTGGCCGAACTCGCATGTTGCTGTAATGGGCGCCGCTCAGGCTGGAAAAGTTTTACGTATTGTAGCCGAAGGCAAGCAAAAAGCTTCAGGTCAGGAGCCTAATCCTCAAATGCTCGATTTTCTGGAGCAAAGTACAGCCATGAAATTGGAGCAACAGTCTACCGCACTTTTCAACACTGCCATGTTGCATGACGATGGCATTATTGACCCTCGCGATACCCGAAAATTACTGATTTTCCTTTTACAAACCATTTATGAAGCACAGCAGCGGACATTGAATCTAAGCCGTTTTGGAGTGTCTCGCTTTTAATCAACTTTTACCGCAATTAAAAAAATTATCAGGAAGAATGTAATGAAATTTACTGCCGAACATGAAGCATTACGCCGTACAGCTCGTCAATTTGTTGAAAATGAGCTAAATCCGAATATTCCAGAATGGGAAGAGGCGGGCCGTTTCCCGATTCATGATGTATTTAAAAAGATGGGTGACCTTGGTTTATTAGGGATTTGTAAGCCTGAAGAAAATGGTGGTTTAGCTTTAGATTATTCTTATAACCTTGTTGTTGCCGAGGAAATTGGCCGTGCAGCTTGTGGGGGCGTGCCTTTAGCGATTGGTGTACAAACCGATATGGCAACACCAGCTCTCGCACGTTTTGGTCATAAAGAATTACGTGATGAGTTTTTAACACCAGCCATTGCTGGGGAATATGTGGCATCGATTGCTGTATCTGAAGTTCATGCTGGTTCTGATGTGGCGGCAATTAAAACTACGGCCAAAAAAGATGGTGATGATTATGTGATTAACGGCAGCAAAATGTGGATTACCAACTCATTACAAGCCGACTTTTTCTGCCTTCTAGCTAACACTTCTGACGATAAACCGCACGTCAATAAATCGATGATTATTGTACCGGCAAAAACTAAAGGCATTAGTTTTTCAGAACCGCTCAATAAATTAGGAATGCGTTCAACCACCACAGCACAAGTTTATTTAGATAACGTGCGTGTGCCACAGCGTAATTTAGTCGGTGCAGAAGGCATGGGCTTTATGATGCAGATGATGCAATTTCAGGAAGAGCGTCTGTGGGCATGTGCCAATTCGATTGGAGGATTGGAAACATTAATTCAAAAAACCATTGCCTATACCAAAGAGCGTACCACTTTCGGTCAGCCACTCATCAATAATCAATATATCCATTTCCGCTTTGCTGAACTCATGACTGAAGTGGAAGCACTGAAAGCATTAACTTATCAGGCGTGTGAACAACACATTGCAGGTGAAGATGTCAGCATGCTGGCTTCAATGGCAAAACTAAAAGCAGGACGTTTAACTCGTGAAGTTGCAGATAGCTGTTTGCAATATTGGGGTGGCAATGGCTTTATGTGGGATAACCCTGCATCTCAGCTTTACCGTGACGGCCGCTTAGGTTCTATTGGTGGTGGAGCCGATGAGATTATGTTGGGGATTATCTGCAAACTTATGGATATCTTGCCAAAAAAACAAAAATAAGGAATAAGCCATGACACTTTCCAAATCTCTACAAGCTTTAGATATTGATGACAGCATTCAATTAGAACAGGACGGTAGTATTTTATACCTCTGGTTAAACCGACCAGAGAGCCGTAATGCCATGAATTTGAATATGGTTAATGCGATTCAACAGGTCTTTGCTGCTATTCATAATGATCTTTCGATTCGTGCGGTCATCATCCGTGGTGAAGGAGGAACTTTCTGCGCAGGTGGTGATATCAAAGATATGGCAGCTTTGAGAGTTGAAGCGAGCAATGTCGGTAGCCTACAACCTTATGCTGATTTTAACCGCCGTTTTGGTGCCATGCTTGAGCAAGTTGAAACTGCCCCACAGACGGTTGTGGTGATTTTAGAAGGGGCTGTTCTAGGTGGTGGTTTTGGTCTGGTATGTGTTTCCGATGTTGCGATTAGCCGTGACAATGCCCAGTTTGGATTGCCTGAAACTGGGCTAGGAATAATTCCTGCGCAGATTGCTCCTTTTGTAGTGAAGCGTATTGGTCTAACTCAGGCTAGACGACTTGCTTTGTTGGGGATGCGTTTTGAAGGACCTACGGCGCTCAGTGTCGGAGTAGTCCATCAGATTGCTCATAATGAATTAGAGCTAGAGCAGGAATTACAGGAAACTATCCAGCAAATTAAACGCGCTGCACCACAAGCTTCACGTATGACGAAAGCACTATTACATCGAACACTCAATGAACCATTGAATCATTTGCTTGATGATGCTGCGCAACAATTTGCTCAAGCGGTTGGTGGTGTTGAAGGGCAAGAGGGAACGATGGCTTTTATTCAAAAACGGTTGCCGAATTGGGCCGATGAGCAATAAAAGATAAGGATAAAAACAATGAAATTTTCAAAAGTACTGGTTGCCAATCGTGGTGAAATAGCAGTTCGGGTGATGCAGACAGCAAAGGCAATGGGTTATCAAACTGTGGCGGTCTATTCCGATGCAGACCGTAATGCTCGCCATGTACAAGAAGCTGATGAAGCAGTTTATATTGGAGCTTCTAAAGTATCTGAATCTTATCTTTCAATTACCAAAATTATAGAAGCTTGCAAAAAAACAGGCGCGGATGCTGTACACCCAGGTTATGGCTTTTTGTCAGAAAATACTGATTTTGCTCAGGCCTGTATCGATAACCAAATCACTTTTATTGGTCCGACAGCCTCTGCAATTGAGTTGATGGGAAGTAAACGACTTTCAAAAATTGCCATGATTGAGGCAGGTGTACCTTGTGTGCCGGGCTACGAGGGAGACCGTCAAGACCTTGAATATTTGGCTACACAAGCAGAGCAGATTGGTTTTCCAATTATGGTGAAAGCTTCTGCTGGCGGTGGTGGTCGGGGTATGCGTTTGGTTCAGCAGTCCTCCGAGCTTGTAGAGGCTTTACGCACTGCACGTTCAGAGGCTGAAAATGCATTTGGTTCAGGTGAGCTTATTTTAGAAAAAGCAGTGATTGCGCCGCGCCATGTTGAAATTCAAGTTTTTGGTGATACGCATGGCAATTATGTGTATTTGTTCGAGCGTGATTGTTCGATTCAACGCCGTCACCAAAAGGTTGTAGAGGAAGCACCCTGTCCAGTCATGACACCCGAACTGCGTCAGCAAATGGGAGAGGCTGCTGTTGCGGCTGCCAAAGCATGTGCTTACGTAGGCGCGGGAACTGTTGAGTTTTTGCTTGATGCATCGGGTGAATTCTATTTTCTAGAAATGAATACACGCTTACAGGTTGAGCATCCAGTCACTGAGCTTATTACAGGATTAGATTTGGTTGAATGGCAATTGCGTGTCGCCCATGGTGAACAATTACCATTGCAACAACATGAATTGTCCATCAACGGCCATGCAATTGAAGTCCGTTTGTATGCTGAAGATCCATGTCAAGATTTCTTGCCGCAAACAGGTCAAGTTCTGCGTTGGAAGCCCACAATTTTGCCAAATGTACGAATTGATCATGGCATGTTAGCAACAGATGAAGTTAGCCCTTTCTACGACCCGATGGTGGCTAAAGTGATTGCATACGGTAAAACTCGAGAGGATGCGATTCGTCTGCTGGCTCGTGCTGTAGATGATTGTGTTTTGCTGGGCGTGAACAGCAATAAACAGTTCTTGGTCAATTTATTACGTCATCCAGTCGTTGTCGCTGGTGATACGAATACAGCATTCATTCAACAGCATTTTCAAGATGACGACAGCTTACACTCTCAGGTTTTATCTTTAGAAACCTTGGCTATTGCCGCGGCATTATTTAGCCAAAGTAAAGGTATTGCGGTGTGGCAAACTGGACTTGGTGTTCCATTACCCTTAAAACTAAAATACGACGATCAGCAAATCCAGTTACAGCTTTCATCTGTAAATAACACATTCACGGTACAGCTTTGTGATCAAACTGTTTGTATTGAAGTCATTGAGAAAACGGCAGAGCAACTGACCTATGTTGTTGATGGTATACGCCGCCGTGTTCAATATGTTTTAGACGGCGATCAGCTTTATTTAGATCGAGACAATGGCAATGTTGCGATTCGCAATGTGACTTACGCTGCTCCAGAAATGGCTGATGTTGCGGGAGATGGTAAAATTCGTGCACCTATGGATGGCGCTGTGATCAATATCTTGGTCAATAAAGGCGATCAAGTCGTGAAAGGGCAAACCTTACTGGTACTTGAAGCTATGAAGATCCAGCAACAGATTAGATCTGATGTGGATGGAGTAGTTGAAGATATTTTAGGACAGCAAGGGCAACAAGTAAAAAAACGGCAAATGCTATTTAGTATTCAAATTTAATAAAAATACCGCTCTATATGAGCGGTATTTTTTAGTGGAGAATCCTTATCTATTCTCCATCTGCCTCAGCAATGATCTGGCTTGCTTTTTTCAAGCTATACAGTAGTTGTCCCAAAAGAACCTCTTTATTACTTAAGGTGACCATGATCATTGGGTGATGAACAGCAGGAATAGCTGTCAAAATGGCTTTGCCATTATCTGCATCTAAAGTAATGTTGTTACAGCCAGTGAGTTGAATCTCTTTTAAAAATGCAGTCACCATTGCCAAAATTGAGCTACTCACTGCTGCTAACTTTGTGGTGTTATGGTAGTTTTTATGACTTACTGTCGCTAATTCAAAACCATCAGAAGAGCAAATCATCACAAAATCTACGCCACGTGTATTCATCAAAATATTATGAGCTTCACCTTTTGCGAGTTGTAGTAATTGCGTTGGTGCTGTGCGTTTTTGAACTGGAATACTAAGCATGATTATTCCCCTGTGATGTTGCCCCGACCTTAACTTCAAGTGATGCAATTAATGACTCAACCATCATTAAAATGTGTTCTTGCTCGCGTGCATCAATGAAGAATAAGGGATAAGTCAGTTCATTTGCTTTTATCCAATTACGATATTGTTGAAGAGAGGATTCTTTATTTTCATCAATATGAGTAATACCAATCACAATATTATCATTATAATTTTTAAAGGTTTTTAAGTAGTCATTCAGTACGTCAATTGAATTTGGACTATTATGATCTAATAATAAAATAATACCGATAGCACCTTCACAAATGACCGACCAGATAAAATCAAAACGGCTTTGTCCAGGTGTTCCATATAATCCAATTTTGATTCCATCATCTAGAGTAATTTCACCATAATCAATACCTACAGTGGTCTGGGTTTTCTGGTGACTTTGTACATCGGTATTGAATGCTTCTGTTTCCAGAATTGGAATCTCAGATAACGATTTAATCGCTTCTGTTTTTCCAGCCCCCATGCTGCCTGCAAAGACAATTTTATATTGCTGTATAATCATAATGTTCCCTAAAGACCAAAGCGGCGTCTAATCTTCCCTATAAAATTTTTAAAAAAATGATTGTCTATATTTGAAGTTTCTAAATGAGAGCTTGGTGCGTAAGAGCATTTATTCGCAGAAACAAATCTTCCGTTATTTGCCATTACACAAGCCGTAACGAAGCGTAAGACATCGTCGATTGATAAGTTGAGTTGTTTAGCAACATCAGTAATTTTTGCACCCTGTATAAAACATGCGGAGAGTTGTAGGCTCACTTTTCTATATTCTTTTTGGTAGGGCTGTGGCCAATAATCGATTTTGAAGTAACCATCAACTGAAGCTAAATTTTCAAATTCTTTTGAACACCAAATTAGGTTCCATAGCCAGTCTTGTAAGCAATAACTTTTTTTACGAGAAACCTTAGTAAAATCAGATGTTTTAGCAAAAGCAAAGTTAAAGCTCATATTGGTATGTGCTTTTTGACGAGAGGGTTCTATCCAAGCAATTTGAGCTCTGTTATCAATAATAGCTAGAGTACCTTTATCATCAAATAAATGTAATTTAGTATTTTCTGGACTATGTAAATTTCTTATAAATTGCTCATCAATAATGAGGAGCTCAGTAGATAAATCTGGAACTATCGCAACACTATTTTGATTTAAAAATGATAATAGATTTTTTTGTAGCCACTCTAATAAAGGTTCTACTTTTTCTAGTGGCAGATACAGAGTATGTTCATAAATTTGATATCCATTTTTTGAAGGAGTTTTACTAATTTTTAAATAAGGAAACTTTTTATTTTGAAGAATATTTTGAATATTGTCAGAGTCAAAAAAAAATTCGTTAATTAATAACAGATCAATATGATTACTTGAAATATTAACCCAATTAATACCGTATTGATTAGATATAAAATTCCTGATTAGTATTTTTAATTCATCTGAAACTTTTGAACTTAAACCAGAAGTTGCAATATTTATGCAATGCCTATCCATAGTATCACATTAAATTTTATTGAATAAGATAGTAGTTTTAATGTGCTTTTTATAATAAATATAAAAAGCACATCTTAGATTAATTAGCTAAAGTCTAGCTCTTTTTCAAATGACTTCAACTCATGGCGAGCCATGGCCAAATTTGATTTAGTACGATCAAGCACTAAGTAAAGGAACAAATTATTATTACTTTCTAGAGGTCGAATTAAGTGGTAAGCCTTGCCTAAGGTAATTAAAATATCTTCAATATTATCATTTAATTTCAATGCATTGGCGATATTTCGCTTTGCGCGAACTACTTCCGTGTTTCCAGCAGCAGCTAATTCTAAATCAATTTCCCCACCACCTTGTGTTGCAAGTGATAAACCGCTTTCTGAATCAACAAGTGCAGAAGCAATAAAACCATCAATTTCAGTTAAGCTATCTAAAGAAAGTTTAGCCATGTTTTTATCTCTCAGGATTCTAAAATTATATTTACTACTTTTTCCTAAAAGTAGTTGAAATTCATTATATTTCTGTACAATTTGAAGTCAATCAATCAATTAAAGTATGAAGTTTCAGTTTTAGTAAATAAGTGACGGAAAATGTCAGATTATAAAAAATATTATAAGATTACTTTTACATTATACTTTTAATACTGTGCTGCGGTTTACATTATATATTTTTAAATTTAGATAAAACAATTGTAATAGAATATTAATACAATATTGATTAATAAAATATACTAATTTTAATCAAAAAAAGGGGAATAACAAATTCCCCTTTTTATAACAATGATCAAACTAAACGAGCTGTGTATAAATACAATAGAGGTAGCCCAAAATTGCTAAAGCAACGACAGGGGCAATAATCTTTGACCATGTTGGTACAGAAATTTCGGCAGCTTGTTCTTCAATATGCAAGTCATCATGATGAGGTTGGGCTTGGTGAACCATTTGGTTGAACTCCTTCATTGTTGTATCCAATGATAGCTCTTCTTGTTCCACAGGTTTAGAACCAATTAACTCATTTAGATGGTTTGTTGACCAAACCCAATCTTCTGCCTGACCTGATAAATGTTCGACTTGACCTAAAATTAATTCTTTTAGGCCATTATGTCCAAAACCACCTGTTTCATCGAGCTGGTTAAGTTCGGCTAACTGCAAAGTTAAAATTTCAGAAATACTCTGTTCTAGTTCTGCATTTTTTAAAGTCGACTGGTTATGTTTAGAAGTTGTTAAATGGCGAGCAACTTCCTGAATATAAAGTGGATCTGCAGCTTTAATTTCATGATAAATCTTATTGTCATCTTGGCGCCATAAACTAATCAGTTTTCCAAGCGTAAGAATATTCACTTCATCAATCAGTTTATTTTTTTCATTAACTGGATATTGATTTAAAAGCTGAGGCTTTTGAATTTTTATCTGCTCAGCAAAGTATTGGACTAAATCAAATGCCATGCTTTCTTCCTCTAAATTTAATCTAAAATTCTTAACGTTGGTTTTTTCTTGGTTGATGTTGTTTCAGCTTCTTGTACTTCTGGCTCTGCTATATTTTCTACAGGCGCTACATTGGCATATTCTTCAGGATCAAAGAATAAACCTTGCCCATTCTCACGTGCATAAATACCTAAAACTGCTTGAATAGGTACATAAATGTCTTTCGATGCCCCCCCGAAACGGGCAGAAAAAGTAATGGCTTCATTAGCAATAAGAAGTTGATGAACAGCATGAGGTACGATATTTAAAACGATCTGCCCATCTTTAACAAATTGCTGTGGAACATCTGTATGTGGCTGTGTCGCATCCACTAATAGATAAGGAGTAAGCTGGTTATCACAAATCCATTCATAGATTGCACGAGCAAGATAAGGACGTGTAGGGGTTAAATCAATAGGTTGCTCAGACATATCACACTATTCCATATTTAATAGTTCATTGTAACGGTTTTTCTCTTGAGCCGTCATTGATTTAGCAAAAGAAGGCCTCTCAAAGATACGTTTACAATACAAAAGTATCGGTCGGCAGTGCTGTTTCGGTAAATCGATTCCCATGCTATTTAGCCTTAAGAAAATAGGGGCAAGCATACAGTCCAAGATTGTGAAATTTTCAGACATAAAATAGGGAAAATGCTGAAATAGGGGAGTAAGTGAAATTAAAGTTTCACGTAATTCTTTTTGAGCTTTTTGCTTTTGTTCGACATTTAAAGAATCAGCATGCTTTAACATCTGATCTGCTAATTTGAACCAGTCGTTTTCAAGTCTCCATATATATTGACGCTGCTCTGCACGCATCATTGGCGCATCTGCGTAAAGCTTACCTTGGCGATAACGATCATCTAAATATTCAGCAATAATAGGCGCTGAAAATAATTTAAGGTTTTGCTCGACCAACATCGGCAATTGGTTATAAGGATTTAAACTTGCTAAATCTTCGTCTTCATGGTCAGTTACGATCAATTGATATTTGATTTGCTTTTCTGCTAATAAGAAACGAATCCAGTGAGAACGGAAATCATCAGCATGACTGTAAAGGGTAATCCCCTGAATAGAGGTGTTTTCGACCGACATATCACAAGACGACGTGGTTGAGTGAATCGATTAGGATACTAAAAATGCTCTAGGAAATCACGGTTCTAACGAGATAGTTTGTTTATATTTATAAGTTTGCATTTTATTGTTCTATTTTCATAATAAAAAAGCCTTGGAAAAATCCAAGGCTTTTTGTCCAACTCGATAAACGAATTAACGTTTAGAGAATTGAGGACGTTTACGAGCTTTACGTAAACCAAGTTTCTTACGTTCAACTTCACGAGCATCACGAGTAACGAAACCAGCTTGACGAAGAACAGGTTTTAAAGTTTCGTCAGCAGCGATAAGCGCACGAGTAATACCGTGACGGATCGCGCCAGCTTGACCACCAATACCACCACCTTTAACAGTGATGTAAAGGTCAAACTTTTCAGTAACTTCTAAAAGTTCTAAAGGTTGACGAACAACCATACGAGCAGTTTCACGACCGAAATATTGCTCTAAAGTACGGTTGTTAATAACGAGTTTGCCTGTACCAGCTGACAAGAAAACACGTGCAGTTGCGGTCTTACGGCGACCTGTACCATAATTAGTAGCCATGTGCTGTATCCCTTAGATGTCCAAAACTTGTGGCTGTTGAGCAGCATGCGGATGCTCAGTACCAGCGTACACTTTCATTTTTTTGATCATTGCATAACCAAGAGGACCTTTTGGTAACATGCCTTTAACTGCTTTTTCAAGAACAGCTTCAGGCTTGTGAGCAATTAACTTCTCGAAGTTAGTCTCACGGATACCACCAGGGAAACCAGTATGGCGATAATATTTCTTATCAAGTGCTTTTTTACCAGTCACTTGAACTTGTTCAGCATTAATCACAACGATGTAATCGCCAGTGTCAACGTGAGGAGTATAAGAAGTTTTGTGCTTACCGCGTAAACGACGAGCGATTTCAGTCGCAAGGCGACCTAAAGTTTTGCCAGAAGCATCAACAACATACCAGTCATGTTGAACTTCAGCTGGCTTAGCGCTGAGAGTTTTCATTAAACCACTACCTATTATAGTTGGTTTGGACTATGGAATCTGTCCAAACAAAAGGAGCGAGCATTCTAAACGAGTTTGTTCAAAGTCACAAGAAAAATCCAGTTTAAGCCATATAATTTAATCCATAAACTGATGAATGCGGGATATGTTAAAATCAAACAAATTTTCGTTATGTGTCTGGGGTGATTGTGCTGCCTTTATATGTCACTTCCGGTGAGCCGGCTGGTATTGGTCCAGATATTTGCTTGAGCTTGGCTAAGCGAGTTGATGAACGCCCACTTGTTATTTTGGGTGACCGAGATTTATTAGAACAACGTGCTCAGAAACTCGGGATAGATATTCAATTTCTAGAATATACGGGACAAGCTGAATCGTCGTCTTTAGGTGAACTTTATATAGAGCATGTACCTTTAGAAACGGTGGTTGTTGATGGGCAATTAAACTCAGCTAATGCAGCTTATGTATTAGAACAATTACGCCGTTCAGCTGATTATGCAATGTCTGGTAAAAGTGTTGGGGTCGCCACTGCTCCTGTGCAAAAGTCGGTCATTAACGATGCAGGTATTTTGTTTAGTGGACACACTGAATACTATCAAGAATTTGCAGGTGTAGAGCGTGTCGTCATGATGCTTGCAACCAAGACCTTACGTGTTGCTTTAGCTACTACACATTTGCCCTTAAGAGATGTTGCAGATGCAATTACCAAAGAGCGTTTGCATCAGGTCATTGATATTTTATTACATGATTTAAAAACTAAATTTAAGATTATGGATCCGCGCGTACTTGTTTGTGGATTAAATCCTCACGCGGGTGAAGATGGGTATTTGGGACGCGAAGAGATTGATACCATTAATCCAGTACTTGAAAGTTATCGGGTACAAGGAATAAAAATGAGCCTAAGCTTGCCTGCGGATACCTTATTTACTCCTGAACATCTTAAAAATGCTGATGCTGTACTTGCCATGTACCATGATCAAGGTTTACCTGTGTTAAAATCACAAGGGTTTGGTGAGGCCATCAATATTACATTGGGTTTGCCATTCATCCGAACTTCGGTCGATCATGGCACGGCATTGTCTTTGGCCGGGACCGGTTTGGCAAAAAGCTCAAGTTTAAATGTCGCTGTCGATTTAGCTTTATCTTTGGCAGCGAGCTAAATTTTTCATGTTGGAAATGTTCTATGTATCAAATTAATGCCCTAAACCCGAAAGATGAAGGGCATAAAGCTCGTAAACGTTTTGGTCAAAACTTCTTACATGATCAGCGAGTCATTGCCAAAATCGTGCGCTCGGTGAATCCGCGTGCGGGTGAAAATGTTGTTGAAATTGGACCAGGTTTGGCTGCTTTAACTTCTCCTTTAATTGGGGAATGTGATGCCTTAACAGTTGTTGAGCTAGATCGTGATTTAGCGGCAGGCTTACCAGAACGCGTCCCACATCCTGAACGTTTAACGATTATAGAAGCTGATGCATTAAAATATGATTTTAGCGAACTGGTAAAAGATGGTCGACCATTACGTGTGGTTGGTAATTTACCTTATAACATTTCAACCCCATTACTTTTTCATCTCTTGGAATTTGGCAGTAAAGTAAAAGATATGCACTTTATGCTCCAAAAAGAGGTGGTTGACCGTATTACGGCGGAGCCAAACACAAAAGAATATGGTCGCTTGTCGGTAATGATTCAGTATTATTGCCAACCAACGTTTTTATTTGAAGTGCCAGCTGGTGCATTTAACCCACCACCTAAAGTAACGAGTGCTGTTTTCCGCCTTGTTCCATATGAACAAAAACCAATTATTGCAAAAGATGATAAAGCTTTAGCTCGCTTGGTTGGTCATGTATTTACCCAACGTCGTAAAACCCTAAGAAATAGTCTTAAAGGTATGATCGCTGAAGATGGTTTTGAAAAAGCAGGCGTTGATCCGATGGCTCGTCCGGAAACTTTAACACTGTCTCAATTTGTTGCTTTAGCCGATCAAATGGTGGCATAAATGACTAAACGTTTTAATTATGTGATTGGCGATGTACAAGGGTGTTTTGAAGCTCTGAAAGCCTTACTTAAAGAAATACGTTTTGATCCAGACCAAGATTTTTTGTGGTTTGCGGGTGATTTGGTTGCTCGTGGCGAAAACTCAGTAGGTGCTTTACGTTTTGTTAAAAAACTTGCTGATCGCGGTGCAGCTGCAACTGTACTCGGAAATCATGACCTGACTTTAATTGCGGGTGCACGTGGTTTAAAAGAGATTAAAGAAAAAGATCGCACACAGGATGTTATTGATGCAATTGATGGCGATGAATTAATCGACTGGTTGCGTAAACAACCTTTATGTTTATTCCCAAACGAGCACACAATTCTTACTCATGCGGGAATACCTTGCATTTGGGATGCACAAAAAACTGCAACGCTAGCAAAAGAGGTTGAAGCAGTACTCTCACATCAAGATTTATCTGTATTGGATGCTTTTTTAGCAGAAATGTATGGTTCAAAACCCGATTTGTGGGAAGACGATCTAACTGGTTCAGCACGTTTACGTTGTATTACCAATTATCTGACTCGCATGCGTTTAACCAACGCAGAAGGAGCTTTAGAGTTCAGTTTTAAAGATGCTCTAGATGCGCCAATGCCAGAAGGCTATTTACCTTGGTTCGAATTTCCAAGTAAAGCTGCTCAGACTCATCAGATTGTTTTTGGTCATTGGGCTGCACTTGAAGGTAGAAGCGTTAATGAGCAAATCCAAAATATTGATGGTGGCTGTGTTTGGGGGCGAAAATTAATGGCTTATCGCCTTGAAGACAAAGAAATCTTTGCGGTCGATAATCCTGAGCGAGTATAGGAAAAGCAATGCTTTTCATGAGCGCAAGACGAGGGTTGTACCCGAGTGAAAATAAAAAAGCCGCATAAGCGGCTTTTTTATTTTTAACTTTTATTCTACGCGAATCCAGATTTGATTACGTCCTAAAGCAGAAACACCGAGATAACCACGCATATGTAAACGGTTGCCAGTTGCGCTAAGCTTTGCTTTAAGTCCGTAAACTTTGCCCGTATTCGGATCTAAAATTTTACCGCCAGTAAAATTAAGTCCATCTGTTTGTTTTAAGCCCGTTGCAATGTCTAGACCTAAAATTGGTTTATTGGTATATGGTGCTGGGCAATTATCACAAATCTCTTTAGGGGTATAACCCGGGCGCGGCGTGACTTTAGTAACTTTTCCAGCATAAGTCCCATTTGCTTCTTTTCGTATTTCTACCTGTGCTTTGGGAGCACCTGTCTTATCATCAATTGTTTGCCAAAGACCTGTAATATCTGCTGCAAATGTAGCAGTATTGATCCCCAGTAAGAGCAGTGCTCCAATAAAAATTTTCCCCATAATTAAAAATCCTTTTAACTTTGAAAGATCATCTTATTTCGAATTGATATACCGTTCAATGTTTATTTAATCGGCTTCTTAATTAAGATGTTCCAAGTGACAGCATTAATGTCGGCAACCAAATTGCAGTAAATACGCCATTCAAAGCCATACCAAATGCAGCGTAGCGACCCGCAACTGGTCCGCGCTGCCAAGCTTGAGCTGTTCCTATGGCATGAGCAGCTAAACCTAAGGCTAAACCGGAAGCACGCTCATCATGAATATGCTTGAGTAAAAATGGTGAAAAAGCCGCTCCAATAACCCCAGATAAAATAACAATAAGGGTCACCAGCGTTTCAGGAGCATGCAATAACGTTGCGATATTTAGGGCAATTGGGGTAGTTACTGCACGGGTTGCAAATGCAAGAATAGTGGGTTCCGACATATGTAATAAATAAGCGAGGCCCATAGGTAGGGCAACGGCGCTTATACTTGCAAAACATAAAATCCCAATAACCGATTTAATTGGAAGGTCATCGTAACGCATTGCAGCTAAAGGAATTGCTAAGGCTACAGTCACATATCCCAATAAATGGCTAAATAACTCATTCACATAAAGACGATATTGTTCATAAGGGACTTGTAAAACTGAAAGTAAGGCAATGACAATGAACATGCCGAAAACTAAAAGCGGAACTTGCGGAAAACGTCGGTTTAAAGGTTTTGCACACAGATAACCAATTAATGTGATTAAAAAACCGTAAAAGATCGTAAACATTTTATTCTCCTTATAACCAACGTTTTGCCATTTTTGCATAGACCCACAAAGGTATAAGGGTGCTGACTACTAAAACAAAAAGGAATAGTGGAATTTCTTTACCCATATGCACCAACATAATTAAGGAGCCAGCACAAACGGGTAAAAAAGCAAATCCACTTTCTTTCATAATTTTATTATTTGTATCAACTATCCGGAGAGGGATTTTCTTGAACTTTCTCCAGATAATCAAAATAGTGAGTAAGCTGATTAAGCCGACTAAATTACCTAATTCTGGATGACCAAAAGCACGCATGACGATGACAGAGCCTTCACGAAAACCAATAATGAGTAGTAAAGTTGCTACCCATGCTGTCCAGTCTATACTTTTGATCTTATCCATATTTTTTATCTCTAAAAGTTTACTTATCAAGTTTTAACTGATCTGACCCTTGATTTCAAACTCCTCCAAGGGACGGCTAAATTGACTAGCACGTTCTCCCAAGATTTCCTCTAAGGGCAGTTTTGCTTGGCGAATAAGCTTTTCTAACTTATGTGGTGCAATGCGTACATCAATATGCAATAAGCCAGCATCATCATAGTGTTCAGACTGAATCACATTTAAAGCATAAAGTTGGGTGCGCAATTTGCCATAAGCAGGTTTAAGAATCAGTGAAAAATGTTGAATTTGACCCATTAAACATTCTTGCACTGCTTGTTGAAGTAATTCTAGACCAAGGCCAGCATGAGCAGAAACATAAACTCGATCTGGTACATGTGGCTCGGCATAAACAATTTTGGCTTCTTCACCACTTAAGTCAATTTTGTTGTATACCCGAAGTACTGGAGCATCTGCGCCAATCTCTTTTAATACACCTTCAACTGCTTCAATTTGATCAAGCATGTCATGGCTATTACTATCAATAACATGCAGTAATAGAGTGGCTTCAAGTGTTTCTTCAAGTGTTGCTTTGAATGATTCAACTAAATCATGTTGTAAGTTTCGTACAAAGCCTACCGTATCTGCTAACACGACAGTACCAATACCATCCCATTCCAAACGGCGTAATGTCGGATCGAGTGTTGCAAACAGTTGGTCGGCTGCGTAGACATCACTTTTCGCTAAAATATTAAATAGAGTTGATTTGCCCGCATTGGTATAACCAACTAGCGATACAGTTGGAATGGCTGCCTTTTGTCTTGCAGCACGCCCTTGTATACGGGTTTGATGTACTTTTTCTAATTTATCTTTTAATTGGGCAATACGTACACGAATGAGGCGACGGTCTGTTTCTAGTTGTGTTTCACCAGGACCACGTAAGCCAATACCACCTTTTTGTTGCTCAAAGTCTGCTGACCAACCACGAATAAGACGCGTAGATAAATGCTTTAACTGTGCAAGCTCGACTTGTAATTTACCTTCATGCGTACGGGCACGCAGCGCAAAAATATCTAAAATTAAGCCAGTACGGTCAATGACTCGGCATTTTAATATTCTTTCTAAATTTCGTTCTTGAGCGGGTGATAAAGCATGATCAAAAATCACCAGACTTGCTTCTAGTTCCTGAACTCGCTCTGCAATTTCTTCAACTTTCCCTGAACCAATAAAAAATTTAGGATTGGGTTTATTTCGCTGAACCTTAATATGTTCAAGGATATCTGCACCAGCAGACTGTGCAAGTAGAGCAAACTCTTCGGCATCCAGATCATCTAATAATTGTACAGAAACACTCACTAAAATTGTGCGTTCACCGCCTTGATGCCGATCAACATATTCCACGTGGCTATAAATCCTGAAAATGGGAAAACTTTATTCTAGATGAAACTTAAGCAAAAGGGGAAAGCGTTTGTTCTTATCCTTTAGATTAGTTAAATGTAGTTAGAGATGTCTGAATTTATTTTATTTCCCGTTCTCTATCATCAATGCAAGTTTATTCTGAAACGTATAGAATGCTCGAGATGGGTATAACAATGATTGATCGTTAGTGAAATTTTATGGCTCAAACGCAAAGTATAGTTAATTCAACGTTAAAGAAATTATCAAAAATAGGTTTATACGGAAAAAAAGTCACTTCTGCCACGGCTGCAATTAGTGAAGGTTTTTATTTAGTTTATCGACATGGCCTTTATAAAGATCCTAATAATCCGGTCAATACACGCTATGTTCAATATTTTTGCCGCCGTTTATGTCAGGTTTTTAACTTAGATGTAGAAGTACACGGAACAATTCCTCGAGAACCTGCTCTTTGGGTAAGTAATCATATTTCCTGGCTAGATGTTGCTGTTTTAGGTTCAGGTGCTCGAGTTTTCTTCCTTGCTAAAGCTGAAATTGAAAATTGGCCCATTTTCGGGAATTTAGCTAAAGGTGGTGGAACTTTATTTATTAAGCGTGGGTCGGGGGATTCCGTTAGAATCCGTGAGCAAATTACCGAATTTTTAAAACAAAATATTCCTGTACTATTTTTCCCTGAAGCGACTACCACCGATGGACATTCTGTTAAGAAAGTACATGGCCGTTTACTCGGGGCTGCTATTGAGGCTCAACGTCCAGTACAGGTATGTTTAATTTGTTATGTAAACCGTTATGGACAATTAGATACAGTTGCTCCATTCATTGGTGAGATGTCGTTTGCAGAACATATTCAACGCGTACTTGAAATGCCAAAAGTAACAGCTCATTTGTTAACTTTGCCACCAATTTCTGTGGAAGGGCATGATGTGAAAAGTTTAACGAATGAAGTTCAAGAAAAAATGGTAGAAGGCTTGGCTCAACTACATCAAAAAGTACTTAAGCCAAAAAATTAATTACATGAATCCTTCAAGTGGCAGCCATGAAAGAAACTTCATGCCTGCCTTTTGCCACCATTTCATCTCGGGTTCTTGTTTATAAATTAAGGGACCATGTGAAGTCTCTTGCTGCCAATAAATATGATTATTAGCGTCGAGCTTTAGCTTATAAGCAAATTTGTTTAAATTTTCATCCATCGTGTGGTGAATTGTCTTAGCCAATGATGGACTATCCAAAATTACGCCAATTTCAGTATTCAAATAAGCTGAACGTGGATCAAAATTAAATGAACCAATAAAAACCTGCTCATCTAAAGCCATAAGTTTAGTATGCAAGCTTGAGCGGCTTAATCCCTTCATATTCACTTTTGCTTTAGTTGCTAGCTCATCTGTATTTTTATTTAAATCTCTTTTATCTGGTGTCGGTAAAAATTCATAAAGTTGTACGCCGTTTTTAAGCAGTTCTTTACGGTACTTTCCATAAAAGGCATGAACGACAGCAACGTCATTTGCTTTAAATGAGTTCGTTAAGACTCGAACCTCAACACCTTCTTTGGCAAGAGTACTTAAAATTTTGGCGCCTTGCTTTTCAGGAATAAAATAAGCAGAAATTAAATCAACATTACTTTCCGGTTTTTCTAGATGGTTAATTAACTGGAAATTAAGGTGTTCTTCTTTTTTAGCCTTTGATTTGATTTTATCAGGCGAGTCTTTTACGACTTCTGCTTTGACCCAGTCGAATTGAATATTGCGATTTAACCATTCATCAAATGCATGTGATTTTGCGGTTAAGTTTAGAAAGTTTTGAACTGTCGCCTGTTGGTAGTGAGCTTCGAGTTGCTCTTTTAATCCTTCATAACGTAGACGATGTTGCTCTGGACTTACGATACTTTGAACTGAATATGCATATTCATGATTCCAGTAGTCATCAAACGAATTCACAATATCATCAACAGCAGCACCAACTAGCATCACATCGACATCAGAGAATTGATAACTATCACTTACATTGTAATATTGATTTGTCATGTTTCGTCCGCCAATAAGAGCAACCTCATTGTCGGCAATAAAACTTTTATTATGCATACGACGATTGATACGTTTTAAATCAAGAACCATATCCATCGCGCGATATTTACGAAAACGGTAGGGGTTAAAAAGCTTAACTTCAATATTTTTATGCTGAGAAAGGGCAAGCAAAATCCCTTCTATTTTTTTTGCATTATTATCATCAATAAGAAGTCGGACTTTTACTCCGCGATCAGCTGCCCGAATAATCGCGTGTAACGCTAAAGCACCAACTTTGTCATTGTCCCAAATGTAATATTGTAAATCTAATGTCTTTTCGGCTTTATCAATTAATCTTAGGCGGGCTGCTAGAGCCTCCAACGGATCATTTAATACGTGAAAACCCGTTAGTTTTGGGTTTTGCTGACGTAAGGGAGTAATCAGTTTGGCAAGTGAGGTCTCAGAGGTATCAATATCTTTTGCATATTGTACTGGCTCAACACCATGTTTTGGCAGAGTACTACATCCTGTCAAACCCACAGCAAAACTAGAACATAGGACTATAGAGGCTTTTATCAAAAAGCCTTTAGCTTGTTGATTCGTTTGAAGCTGTTTGGAATGAATGGATTGTGCCATAATCAGTACATACGATAACGTGAGCTAGAGTATAATTCGTGCATATTGAAAGATAAATATTGAATTTGATTACTAGCAATCAATATAAGATAAGTCGAGAGTCGTAATGTGGAATCCAAATTCAATTATTTTTTGTTTTTACTTTATATTTTCAATACTTGCTTTATGGGGGATTTCTGAAGCTTGGATTCATCAATCTCGAACCGAGACGATTCATCCATTTAAAGCCTTTGTCCATTTACTCGCATTTTATCTCTCTTATCTACTTATTCCTCTCTGGTTTTTTAACTTATACGCTGCTTGGACTGGTTACTATTCAATTCATCAAGGTATTTTCATCTTTTTCTTAAGTGGCATTTTAATTTATGCCCGATTTATTGAACCTCATCTAGTACGTGTCGATACACATCAATATCGGTTAAATCCAGATCGAAGTTTTAATAAACCAGTAAAAGTAGCGTTAATTGCTGATTTACATATTGGTTTATTTTCAGGACATGAGCGCCAACTAAAAACAATAGTTAAAAAATTAAATGAACAGCAACCTGATTTAGTGGTTGTGGCAGGTGACTGGACATATGAGCCGGAAAATAGACTAATTCAAGAATTGAGTGTTTTAAAAGAAATTCAGGCACCTGTTTACTCTGTTCCTGGAAACCATGATGAGCAATATCCAGGACCACCTATCCAACAATTATTAAAAGATGCCTTGTTTTATAATGAAGTTGTCGATATTGAAGGCAAAATAGTTGATTTTGAAGAATTCCGTTTGATTGGTATTGGTGATCTCTGGGCTGGAAAAACCGACATGCGTTCGATGCCAGATTTACCACAAGACAAGCCTTGGTTAATTCTTTCCCATAATCCCGATACGGTAGACATGGTGCCTAAATTGCCGAATCGACCATTAATGTTATCTGGGCATACACATGGAGGGCAAGTTGAGCTTCCATGGCTTACCACCTATATTATGAAAAAAGTGTCAATTTTAGGTCATAAACGTGGATTTTACTCTCACGAACATGCCGATGTTTTTGTGACAGTTGGCACAGGAATGGTCGGTATCCCTTTACGTTTTAGAGTGCCGCCAACAATTGATATTATTGAGTTAGTTTAAAATAAAAAAGCCAATCACAGAGGATTGGCTTTTTTATAAATTGAAAATTATGGAATAACAACAATGGCAACACGTCGGTTAATCGCACGATTTTCATTGGTTGTATTTGGAACATAGGGCTGCGTTGAACCGCGACCAATCACATAGATATTTTCTTGCTTAAACCCGCGAGCTAAGAAAAGGTTTGCCACACTTTGTGCGCGCTCTTCAGACAGCTTTTGATTATAAGCAGCATCGCCAACATCATCAGTATGACCAACAATTTTCAATTTATTAAGATCATATTTATTCAATTGAGATGCTAGACGCACTAACTCAGCTTCATGGCTCTGTTTTAACTCTGCATTATTAAAGTCAAACAACAAACGTTCTGGTAAACCTAAAGTCCATCCTTCATTTGTAAGCACAAAACCTTCTTTTTTGAGCAATTTTACCTGACGATATTTTAATGGCCCAAAACTCAGGCACCCTGCAAGAGTAATGCATAGCAATGCAATAAAGGAGAGTTTTAAAGATCTTGTATTCATAGATTAGCCTAAATTTAATTTTCAGGTTTATAGATAAACCAGCGTTCATCCGAATTTTTAGCCTTATACATTGCCTGATCTGCTTGCATAATGAAATCTTCGGGGCTAGATGCAAATTGTGATAAAGCAATACCCACACTAAAACTGAAGTAAATGGTTTGACCATTCAGATGCAAAGGTTCTTTACAGCTTTCGAGTAAATTTTCAGCAATAGATATTAAATGATCAGCATGACTAATGGAATGCAAAATGACAGCAAATTCGTCGCCACCTAAACGCGCAATAAAATCTTGATGACGTAAACGGGTTTGCAAGCGATTCGCCATTTCTTTCAAAACTTCATCTCCAGCCAAATGTCCAAACTGGTCGTTAATCGCTTTGAAGTTATTGTTATCTATAAATAATAAAGCAGATTTGTTATCAAACCCCTTATCTTCAAACATATCTAAAAGAATTTGATAAAAATAATGTCTATTAGGTAATAAGGTGAGCTGATCGTGATGAGCCTGAAATGACAATTTACGATTTTCTTTTTGTAATTGATTGTCCCATATCTGAATTTCTTCAAGTAACTCATTAAAAACAGTATTTAAATCTTGAAATTCTTTAATTCGATTATAAGGGAACCGAAGATTATAAGCTTTTTGCTCACTTACAATTTGAGCAATATTGGTAAGTGGATAAATAGCCTGCATAATTTGGCGATAAGTTAAGTTTACTGACCACCACAAAGCGCAAACAATAAACAACATCGCAATTGCGAGCCCTACCATAATCATTTTTAGGAACTGCAAGATTTTTTCTGAACTACCAAACAGGGTTAATTCACCTACATTTTGTTCGTGATGATAAATTGTAAGATGAACGGGTTCATTTAAAAACCAATGATCAAACCACCCCTCTAAAATTGAAGTCTGACTTGATAATTTAAAACTTTGTGCAATTAAATGATGTTCTGAATCATAAATATGAATAGTACGGATTGAATGATCATTCGTATATTCATTCAAAATTTGCTCTATCGTAATTTTGTCATTAAATACAACTGCTGGTTGAATACGTTCGAGCAGGGTATGGCTGAGCAATTGTAAATTTTGCTTAGCATAGGTTTCCATTGTAAAAACAGAAATCGATACAAAGGTAAAAGAACAAATAAAGAACGTAATTGCAAAAATCGTAAATTGAGACTTTCTAAATAAAGCATGCAATGAAGTGGACTGATACAACTTAGATATCATAATCCTTACTCCGCATTCTTAGCCAAGAGCAATACTCTCGGATCAATATGAACTTTGGAGTGACTTAAAGCATCTAAGTTAACTTTAAAGGTAGTGTAATTATTCTGATTATATAAACAAAAGATACTTCCTATTTCACAGTCTGAATTATTGATGCTTAAAGAAAGTAAAGAACGATAAGGATAATTCTGAATAAGGCTTTGTTGTTGCTGTGGCGAAGTAGTAGAGAAATAAACAGCCTGACAATGTGACCGTGCAAAATCTTTCGCGTTTACAGTTTGAACACGATAATTATAAGACATTTGCTGGATATAAGATTGAAAGGTAGATGTAATGGAGGGATTATCAATAACACAAAGGGTAGGAGTATTTACATTCTCCCACTTACTGTAGCTTAGAATAGATAAAGTAAGCACATAGAAGTTATGTTTTGAATTGGCATAACAAGGCCCACTCGTAGCAAACACTACAAGTATGCAAACAAATACTTTCTTAGCGAACTGCCACATGGTGAGTTAATGCCAAACTATTGCACGAATAATCTATTCTACATGAAGTTGATAAAGTAAAAAAAGTTTAATATCTCATCTAACATTGACTGAAATGCCTAAAAAAAAGGCATATATATCACTTTTTTCGTAAAATAGTAGAAAAAATCGGCACTCAAAAGAAAAAGGCTGAAATACCCCTTGCAAAGGGTTATTAATCCTCTATAATGCACATCCATCGGCGGTGATGCAGATAAGAACTTGTTGAAAAACAGTTACTTGGAATTGAGTTGGTTACTTTAAGTGATAAATTTGATGAGAAGTTGGTTTTGAGAATAAGTTTTAAAA
>Ga0207709_10000586_pt1 | contig 30449 bp, 21 predicted proteins | sample KBSM34metaG_FD_184397 | JGI IMG/M metagenome (GOLD analysis project Ga0207709, IMG submission 184397) | Miscanthus rhizosphere microbial communities from Kellogg Biological Station, Michigan, USA - KBS M3-4 metaG (SPAdes) (version 2) | ecosystem: Host-associated > Plants > Roots > Rhizosphere >...
GAGACCCTGGTGCAAGTCGATGATATCCACCGGCACCAGGGTCTCCAGGGCCTGGGCGGCATTGGCGCCGCGCAGCAGGATCTGCCCCATGTGGGACACATCGAACAGCCCGGCCTGTTCACGGGTGTGCTGGTGCTCCTTCATCACTCCCAGCGGGTACTGCACCGGCATGTCGTAGCCGGCGAACGGCACCATGCGGGCGCCGAGTTCCAGGTGCAGGCTGTGCAGCGGGGTTTTCAACAGTGTTTCGGTGGACATGGGCAACTCCTGAAAAAAAACGTGCGGATACAGGCTGCGTATCAGCACTCGATAATGTTCACGGCCAGACCGCCACGGGCGGTTTCCTTGTATTTGCTTTTCATGTCGGCGCCGGTCTGGCGCATGGTGCGGATGACCTTGTCGAGGGAGACGAAGTGCTGCCCGTCGCCGCGCAGGGCCATGCGCACCGCATTGATGGCCTTGACCGAGCCCATGGCGTTGCGCTCGATGCAGGGCACCTGCACCAACCCGCCAATGGGGTCACAGGTCAGCCCGAGGTTGTGTTCCATGCCGATTTCCGCGGCGTTCTCCACTTGCTGCACGCTGCCGCCGAGGACCTCGCACAAGGCCCCGGCCGCCATCGAGCAGGCCACGCCCACTTCACCCTGGCAGCCGACTTCGGCGCCGGAGATCGAGGCGTTTTCCTTGTAGAGGATGCCGATGGCTGCGGCGGTGAGGAGAAAACGCACCACCCCGTCTTCGTTGGCCCCGGGAATGAAGCGCATGTAGTAGTGCAGCACCGCCGGAATGATTCCGGCCGCACCATTGGTGGGGGCGGTGACCACCCGTCCGCCGTTGGCGTTTTCTTCATTCACCGCCAGGGCATAGAGGTTGACCCAGTCCAGCACCGACAAGGCATCGCGCAGCGCCGCTTCCGGGTGCTTGCACAACTGGCGGTGCAGGGCCGCGGCACGGCGCTTGACCTTGAGCCCGCCGGGCAGGATGCCTTCGTTGCGGCAGCCGGCATCCACGCAGTCCTGCATCACCTGCCAGATCTTCAGCAGGCCGGCGCGGGTTTCAGCTTCCGGGCGCCAGGCACTTTCATTGGTCAGCATCACCTGGCTGATGGACAGGCCATAGGTAGCGCAATGTTGCAGCAGTTCCTTGGCATTGCGGAAAGGGAAGGTCAGGCGGGTGGTGTCTTCAACGATGCGATCGGCCCCGGCGGCATCTTCATCCACGACGAAACCACCGCCCACGGAGTAGTACTCGCGGCTGCGGATCTGCAAACCGGCGCTGTCGAAGGCACGAAAGATCATGCCATTGGGGTGATAGGCCAGGGGCTTGCGGATCATGGCCAGGTGTTCTTTCTCGTTGAACGCAATGCTGTGTTCGCCGAGCAGGTTGAGGCGCGCGCTGCTGCGTATTTCCTGCAGGCGCGCGGCGATGTTTTCGGTATTCACGGTGTCCGGGTGCTCGCCTTCCAGGCCCAGCAGCACCGCCTTGTCGCTGCCGTGGCCTTTACCGGTAGCGCCCAGCGAGCCGTACAGCTCGACCTTGACGCAGGTGGTGGCCTTCAGCAGGTCTTCACGGCGCAGGCCTTCGACAAAGCGCGCGGCGGCGCGCATCGGGCCGACGGTGTGGGAGCTGGAGGGGCCGATGCCAATCTTGAACAGGTCGAACACGCTCAGGGACATGTTGGTTCTCCGGTTTCTTATTGTGATGCTCGGCACGCAGGCACTTGTAGGCGCGGGCTTGCCCGCGATCCAGGCGCGCTGTTCGACCCGATTGATGGGGCTCGCTCATCGCCGGCGAGCCGGCTCCTACAGGTATACGCGGTATCTGCAGGGGCACGGCTCTCCAGTGATGGACGGCTTACGCGTCCTGGTAGCTCTCGATCGAAGGGCAGGCGCACACCAGATTGCGGTCGCCGAACACGTTGTCGACCCGGCCAACCGGCGGCCAGTACTTGCCTTCCACCAGGGATGCCACTGGGTACACCGCCTGTTCACGGCTGTATGGATGGGACCACTCGCCCACCAGTTCGGCCGCGGTGTGCGGAGCGTTCTTCAGCGGGTTGTCGTCCTTGTCCAGGGCGCCGTTTTCCACTGCGCGGATTTCTTCGCGGATGCGGATCATGGCGTCGCAGAAGCGGTCCAGTTCTTCCTTGGATTCGCTTTCGGTGGGCTCGATCATCAGGGTGCCGGCCACCGGGAACGACATGGTCGGCGCGTGGAAGCCAAAATCGATCAGGCGCTTGGCCACGTCATCGACGCTGATGCCGCTGCTGTCTTTCAGCGGACGCAGGTCGAGGATGCATTCGTGGGCCACCAGGCCGTTGCTGCCGGTGTAGAGCACCGGGTAGTGCTCTTCCAGGCGGCGCGAGATGTAGTTGGCATTGAGGATCGCCAACTGCGAGGCGCGCTTGAGGCCGGCGCCGCCCATCATGCTGATATACATCCAGGTGATCGGCAGGATGCTGGCGCTGCCGAACGGAGCGGCACAGACCGCGCCTTTCTTGTTTTCCAGCGCGGCATGGCCGGGCAGGAAGGGCGCCAGGTGCGACTTGACGCCGATCGGGCCAACACCCGGGCCGCCACCGCCATGGGGAATGCAGAAGGTCTTGTGCAGGTTCAGGTGCGACACGTCGCCACCGAACTTGCCCGGCGCGCAGAGGCCGACCATGGCGTTCATGTTGGCGCCGTCGATGTACACCTGGCCGCCGTTGTCGTGAATGATGCCGCAGATTTCGCGGATGCCTTCTTCGAACACGCCGTGGGTCGACGGGTAGGTGATCATCAGCGCGGCGAGGTGCTCGCGGTGCTCGATGGCCTTGGCCCGCAGGTCCTCGATGTCGACGTTGCCGCGGGCGTCGCAGGCGGTGACCACCACGCGCATGCCGGCCATGTTGGCGGTGGCCGGGTTGGTGCCGTGGGCCGAGGAGGGAATCAGGCAGATATCGCGGCGCTCGTCGCCACGGCTCTGGTGATAGGCACGAATGGCCAGCAGGCCGGCGTACTCGCCCTGGGAGCCGGCGTTGGGCTGCAGCGACACCGCGTCGTAGCCGGTGGCAGCGCACAGCATCGCTTCCAGCTCGGTGGTCAGTTGCTGGTAGCCGGCGCTTTGCTCGGCGGGAGCGAAAGGGTGCAGCGCGCCGAACTCGGCCCAGGTGATGGGGATCATCTCGCTGGCGGCGTTGAGCTTCATGGTGCAGGAGCCCAGCGGGATCATGGTGCGATCCAGGGCCAGGTCCTTGTCCGCCAGCTTGCGCAGGTAGCGCATCAGCTCGGTTTCCGAGTGATAGCGGTTGAACACCGGGTGGCTGAGGATCGCCGACTGGCGGACCAGGGCAGCGGGGATGGCGCTGGTGACCGCCGCCGCGAGTGCCGCGAAGTCCGGCGCGGCCTTGCCATCGCCCAACAGGCTCCACAGGCCTTCAACGTCGGCCTGGGTGGTGGTTTCGTCCAGGGACAGACCGAGGCGCTCGGGGTCTATCACCCGCAGGTTGATGCCCTGGGCGCGAGCCTTGTCGTGCAGCGCAGCGGTGCGGCCAGCGGTGTGCAGGCTCAGGGTATCGAAGAAGCTTTCCTGCTCCACGGTCAAGCCCAGCTGGACCAGGCCCTTGGCCAGGATCGCGGTCAGCTGGTGGATTCGCTGGGCGATCTGGGTCAGGCCCTTGGGACCGTGGTACACGGCATACATGCTGGCGATGTTGGCCAACAGGACCTGGGCGGTGCAGATGTTGCTGGTGGCCTTCTCGCGGCGGATATGCTGCTCGCGGGTCTGCATGGCCAGGCGCAGGGCCGGCTTGCCGAAACGGTCCACCGAGACGCCCACCAGGCGGCCGGGCATGTCGCGCTTGAAGGCATCGCGGGTGGCGAAGTAGGCCGCATGCGGGCCACCAAAGCCCAGGGGCACGCCGAAGCGCTGGGCACTGCCGATGGCCACGTCGGCGCCGAATTCCCCGGGCGGGGTCAGCAGGGTCAGGGCCAGCAGGTCGGCGGCCACGGCTACCAGGGCGTTGGCAGCGTGGAAACGCTCGGTCAGCTCGCGGTAGTCGAACAGGTCACCGTTGCTTGCCGGGTATTGCAGCAGGGCGCCGAAGAACGGGCTGACGTCGGTCAGCTTGCGCTCATCGCCCACCACCACGTTGATCCCCAGGGGCTCGGCACGGGTGCGCAGCACATCGAGGGTCTGTGGGTGGCAATGCTGCGAGGCGAAGAAGGCGTGGCTGCCCTTGTTCTTGCTCAGGCGCTTGCAGAAGGTCATGGCTTCGGCGGCGGCGGTGCCTTCGTCCAGCAGCGAGGCGTTGGCGATCGGCAGGCCGCTCAGGTCGCTGATCAGGGTCTGGAAATTCAACAGGGCTTCCAGGCGACCCTGGGAGATTTCCGGCTGGTACGGGGTGTAGGCGGTGTACCAGGCGGGGTTTTCCAGGAGGTTGCGCAGAATCGGCGACGGCGTATGGCAGTTGTAGTAGCCCTGGCCGATATAGGTCTTGAACAGCTGGTTCCTGGCGGCGATGGCCTTGATCGAGGCCAGGGCCTGGGCTTCGCTCAGGCCCTGGCCCAGCTCCAGTACGCTGGTGCCCTTGATGCTCTCGGGAATCACGCTGGCGCTCAGGGCTTCCAGGGAGTCGAAGCCGAGGCTATTGAGCATGGTTTGCTCATCGCCCTGGCGCGGGCCGATGTGGCGCGCGATGAATTCGTTGGCGGTGCTCAGGTTGACGGTCATGGCGGCTCCTCAGGCTTCGGCGCTGGCTTTGATCAGGCGGTCGTAGGCGTCCTGGTCCAGCAATTGGCCAACGGCAGCGGCATCGGCAGGGATGAAGCGGAAGAACCAGCCTTCGCCCAGCGGGTCTTCGTTGACCAGTTCCGGGCTGTCTTCCAGGGCCGGGTTGGTGGCGACCACTTCACCGTCCAGGGGCATGTACACGCCGCTGGCGGCTTTCACCGATTCCACGGTGGCGGCTTCGGCGCCCTTGTCGTAGCCCTGCAGCTCCGGCAGTTGCACAAACACCACATCACCCAGGGCGTTCTGGGCGAAAGCCGTAATGCCGACGGTGACACTGCCATCCGCTTCGGTACGCAGCCATTCGTGATCTTCAGTAAAACGCAACTCGCTCATGGAAACTCCTCAGGGGCCAGACTCGTCTGGTGGACGCGATTGAATGCTCGGACAGCGCCGAGCCGAATGGCAATGTCCATAGCAAGAACACGGCCAATATTTATTTGGCCGTTGTAAATCAAGGGGTTGAGTGTTTTTTGTAGAGAATGGAATTTCACGGCCGTAGCGAAAACGCTACAGCACGGGGTGCGGAAAAAAGGCTTTGAGGATCAAAGCCTTGCACGGCTGCGATTGCAAGGCTTTGTAGCGAAATCGTTCCACTGTAGCGCTTTCAGTACAGATGGAGGTCGCTTTCAGAGCGGCAGGCGCAAGCTCAGGCCTTGCTGGGAATGCCGTATTTGCGCAGGCGGTGGGCAATCGCGGTATGGGAGGTCTGCAAGCGGTTGGCCAGTTGCCGGGTCGAGGGGTAACTGACGTAGAGGTTTTCCAGCAGCTCCTTCTCGAAGGCTTCCACGGCCTGTTCCAGGCTGGCCACTTCGGCATCGTTCTGGCGGGCTACCGAGGTGCCGGCAATGTCCAGGTCACCGATGTCCACCAGGTTGCTCTCGCAGATCGCCGCCGCACGGAAGATCACGTTCTGCAATTGCCGCACGTTGCCCGGCCAGCGGTTGCCCAGCAGCGCCGGGTAGGTCCCCGGTGTCAGCCGGCATACCGGCCGCTGGATCTGCGCGCAGGCCTGCTGCATGAAGTAGCGGGCCAGCAGCAGGATGTCCTGGCCGCGTTCGCGCAGCGGTGGCACTTCCACGTTCAGCACGTTGAGGCGATAGAACAGGTCTTCGCGGAAGGTGCCTTCGTTGACCATTTTTTCCAGGTCACGATGGGTGGCGCTGAGGATGCGCACGTTGACCTTGATCTCGCGATCGCCACCGACCCGGCGAAAGCTGCCGTCATTGAGAAAGCGCAGGAGCTTGGCCTGCAGGTAGGGCGACATCTCGCCGATTTCATCGAGGAACACCGTGCCCTGGTTGGCCAGCTCCATCAGCCCCGGCTTGCCGCCGCGCTGGGCGCCGGTGAAGGCGCCGGGGGCATAGCCGAACAGTTCGCTCTCGGCCAGGTTTTCCGGCAGCGCCGCGCAGTTCAGGGCCAGGAACGGCGCGCCGTGGCGGGCGCTGATGGCGTGGCAGGCGCGGGCCACCAGTTCCTTGCCGGTGCCGGTTTCACCCTGGATCAATAGTGGTGCGTCCAGCGCTGCGACCCGCTGCGCCCGGGCCTTGAGGGTGCGGATCGCCGGTGATTCGCCGAGCAGGGCATCGAAGCCTTCGGCGTGGTCGTGATGCAGGGCCGAGAGCCGTTCACCGATGCGGTTGGGCGGGTACAGGGTCAGCAGGGCACCGGCGTCGGTAATGGGAGTGGCGTCCAGCAGCAGGGTCTGGCCATTGACGGTGATTTCCCGCAGCGGCAGGCGAAAGCCGTTTTCCAGCAGGGCCTCCAGCAGTGCGGGGTCGGCAAACAGCTCGGCGACGCTTTCCCCGGCCGGTTCGCGACCATACAGGGCGATCAGCGCCGGGTTGGCCAGCAGCACTTTGCCGGCACTGTCCAGGGCCAGCACCGGATCGGTCATGGCCGCCAGCAGGGCGTCCAGTTGCAGGTGCCGGCGTTGCCCGGGAAGGATGTCCACCACCGTCACCGCCTGCACGCCACGTACGTTGAACAGCGCATCGCGCAGTTCTTCCAGCACCTGGGGGCTCAAGGTCGGGGCATCGATATAGACGTTGGGCGGCACCATTTCCACCGCATCCAGGTTGAGGTTGCGCCCGCCCAACAGGGCCAGGACTTCCTGGGTGATGCCGACGCGGTCGATGAAGCTGACGTGGATACGCATGGGGTGACTGACGGTTCTGCAAAGCGGAGGGTGGCCAGTATGCCTTGGGGCAGGGGCTTAGTCGAAATCGTCACGCATGCCGCAGGAGCCGGCTAGCCGGCGAAGGCGGGCCGGGCAGCGATGCAGGGCCGTGGTCAGTTCGCCGGCACGTCGGCCCCAGCAGGGGATCGGGGGTTATGCAAGGTGCTCGGGTTTCACCGGGTCGCCGGGCTTGACGTCCAGTTGCTTGCGTACGTCCTCGAACATTTCGTCGTAGTACTTGTGCATCGAGGCAATGCTGGCGCTCTTGGGCAGGCCGTGCTGCTGGGCGAGGCGGGTGGCGTGGCGGGCGAAGTCGAAAGCCAGGTCCTTGGCCAGGAAGAACTGCTCCTTCAGGGACTTGTCTTCGATGGTGCCGTGCAGGGTGAACATCATGCCCTTGCCCTCCTTGGGGTCGTGGGCCACTTCGTAGTCAATGCACAGGTTGTAGCTGAAGTCGTCCTTGTTCAGCGCATGGCGCTCGATATGCAGGTGACCGGGCTCAAACATGGCCATAGGCTTCTCTCCTCCAGGGCTTTGAAATGAGGGCAGGCGCCGGGCCTGCCCCGAGTTTTCACTGCAAGCGTCTTACAGGTAACTGATGCCAGGTTGCGCGGTGCTGATGCGGGTGCCGGCCTTGCCCTGGACGATCGCTTCGATGTCCGAGAGTGAACCGATCACTGCGGTTTTGCCAGTGTGCCGGGCAAATTCGCAGGCGGCCTGGACCTTCGGCCCCATGGAGCCGGCGGCAAAGCCCAGCTTCTCGATTTCGTCCGGGTGGGCCTGGCCGATGGCCTTCTGGGTCGGTTTGCCGAAGTCGATGAACGCCGCGTTGACGTCGGTGGCGATCACCAGCAGGTCGGCTTCCAGTTGCTCGGCCAGCAGCGCCGAGCACAGGTCCTTGTCGATCACGGCCTCGATGCCCTTGAGCTTGCCATCCTCGCCGTACATGGTGGGGATGCCGCCACCGCCGGCGCAGATCACGATGCTGCTTTTTTCCAGCAGCCACTTGATCGGACGGATCTCGAAGATGCGCTTGGGTTTCGGGCTGGCCACTACCCGGCGGTACTTGTCGCCATCCGGGGCGATGGCCCAGCCTTTTTCCTTGGCCAGCTTCTCGGCTTCTTCCTTGCTGTAGACCGGGCCGATGGGCTTGGTCGGGTTCTTGAATGCCGGGTCCTTGGCGTCCACTTCCACCTGGGTCAGCAAGGTGGCGAACGGCACCTCGAAGTCCAGCAGGTTGCCCAGTTCCTGTTCGATGATGTAGCCGATCATGCCTTCGGTCTCGGCGCCTAGCACGTCCAGCGGGTAGGGCGAAACCTGGGTATAGGCCGCCGCTTGCAACGACAGCAGGCCGACCTGCGGGCCATTGCCGTGGGCAATCACCAGTTGGTTGCCGGGGTGGATCTTGGCGATCTGTTCGGTGGCGATGCGGATGTTGGCGCGTTGGTTGTCCGCGGTCATGGGTTCACCACGACGGAGCAGGGCGTTACCGCCCAGTGCAACGACGATACGCATAATGCAGTCCTTCTAGAGTCCGGTGCCGGCGCCGCCTGGGCGGCGCCGGTGCTGGAGGGGGATTACAGGTCGGCCAGGGTCGAAACCAGGATCGCCTTGATGGTGTGCATGCGGTTTTCCGCTTGCTCGAAGGCGATGCAGGCGGGCGACTCGAACACGTCGTCGGTCACTTCAATGCCGTTGGCCAGGTGCGGATACTGCTCGGCGATCTGCTTGCCGACCTTGGTATCGCTGTTGTGGAAAGCCGGCAGGCAGTGCATGAACTTGGTCCGTGGGTTGCCGGTGGCTTTCATCAGCTGGGCGTTGACCTGGTAGGGCAGCAGTTGCTCGATACGCTCGGCCCAGGCTTCCACCGGTTCGCCCATGGAGACCCAGACGTCGGTGTGAATGAAGTCCACGCCCTTGACCGCGGCTTTCGGATCCTCGGTGAGGGTGATGCGGGCACCGCTTTCCTCTGCGTATTGCTTGCAGCGCTGCACCAGGTCGTCATGGGGCCACAGGGCCTTGGGCGCGCAGATGCGCACGTCCATGCCGAGCTTGGCGCCCACCAGCAGCAGAGAGTTGCCCATGTTGTTGCGCGCATCGCCCAGGTAGGCGTAGCTGATCTCGTGGATCGGCTTGTCGGCGTGCTCACGCATGGTCAGCACGTCGGCGATCATCTGGGTCGGGTGGTATTCATCGGTCAGGCCGTTGAACACCGGAACCCCGGCGAATTTCGCCAGTTCTTCGACGATTTCCTGCTTGAAGCCGCGGTACTCGATGGCGTCGTACATGCGCCCCAGCACTCGGGCGGTGTCCTTCATGCTTTCCTTGTGGCCGATCTGCGAGGAGTTGGGGTCGATGTAGGTGACGTTGGCGCCCTGGTCATAGGCCGCCACTTCGAAGGCGCAACGGGTACGGGTCGAGGTCTTTTCGAAGATCAGGGCGATGTTGTTGCCCTTGAGGTGCTGCTGCTCGGTGCCGGTGTACTTGGCGCGCTTGAGGTCGCGGGACAGGTCCAGCAGGTAGCGCAGCTCACGTGGGGTGTGGTGTTCCAGGCTCAGCAGGTTACGGTTGTGGATGTTGAAAGCCATGATGGATCTCCTTTGATTTCGGTCGTCCACTTGCCGAGGCCCTTTGTAGGGGCAACGGCAAGCTGCTATGTCGGATAGGGCGCTTAGTAGTCGATCGGGTCGCGGATGATCGGGCAGGTCATGCAGTGGCCGCCGCCACGGCCCCGGCCCAGTTCGCCGGCGCTGATGGTGATGACCTCGACCCCGGCCTTGCGCAGCAGGGTGTTGGTGTAGGTGTTGCGGTCGTAGCCGATGACCACGCCGGGCTCCACGGCCACCACGTTGTTGCCGTCGTCCCATTGCTCGCGCTCGGCGGCGAAGGCGTTGCCACCGGTTTCCACCACGCGCAGGGCCTTGAGGTTGAGGGCCTTGGCCACGGTGTCGAGGAAGCTGGTCTCTTCGCGGCGCACATCGATGCCGCCGGGCTTGCTTTCGTCAGGGCGCAGGCTGAAGGCGACGATCTGGCTCACCACTTCCGGGAAGACCGTGACCAGGTCGCGGTCGCAGAAGCTGAACACGGTGTCCAGGTGCATCGCCGCGCGGGATTTCGGCAGGCCGGCGACGATCACGCGCTCCACGGCCTTGTGCTTGAACAGGTTCAGCGCCAGTTGGCCGATGGCCTGACGCGAGGAGCGCTCGCCCATGCCGATCAGGACCACGCCGTTGCCGATCGGCATCACGTCGCCGCCTTCCAGGGTGGCGTTGCCGTGTTCCTGGTCCGGATCGCCGTACCAGATCTGGAAGTCGGCGTTGGTGAACTCGGGGTGGAACTTGTAGATGGCGGTGGTCAGTAGGGTTTCCTGACGTCGCGCCGGCCAGTACATCGGGTTCAGGGTCACGCCGCCGTAGATCCAGCAGGTGGTGTCGCGGGTGAACTGGGTGTTGGGCAGCGGCGGCAGGATGAAGCTGGAGTGGCCGAGGAAGTCGCGGAACATCTCGATGGTCTTGCCACCGAAGCTGGTGGGCAGGTCATCGGCCGATACACCGCCGATCAGGTACTCGGCGACCTTGCGCGGCTCCAGGCTGCGCAGCCACGAACCGACTTCGTTGACCAGGCCCAGGCCGACCTGGTTGGCGGTGATCTTGCGCTCCAGAATCCAGTCCAGGGCTTCGGGCATGGCGACAATGTCGGTCAGCAGGTTGTGCATTTCCAGCACATCGATATCCCGCTCACGCATCTTGGTGACGAAGTCGAAGTGGTCGCGTTTGGCCTGGGCCACCCACAGCACATCATCGAACAGCAGTTCATCGCAGTTGTTCGGGGTCAGCCGCTGATGGGCCAGGCCTGGGGAACAAACCATGACTTTGCGCAGTTTGCCGGCTTCGGAATGTACGCCGTACTTAACTTTTTCCGTGGTCATTACTGTGATCCTCCAGAGACAAAACAATCGGGGGTGTTGCTAGAGCTATAGGGTCAGGAAGCCGTCGTAGAGTCCGTAGGCCGCAACCAGGGCGCCTATGACCACTGCGGCAAAAATCAGCTTCTCGACGTTGGTGAAAATCGGTTTGTGCAGTTCCATCTTGGCCTTGGCGAACAGCACCACGCCGGGGGCGTAGAGCAGGGCCGAGAGCAGCAGGTACTTGACCCCGCCGGCATACAGCAGCCAGATCGCGTAGAGCAGGGCGATGCTGCCGATGATCAGGTCCTTCTTGCGTTCGGCCAGGGCCTGTTCATAGCTTTCGCCGCGCACCGCCAGCAGTACTGCGTAGGCCGCCGACCACAGGTAGGGCACCAGGATCATCGAGGTGGCGAGGTAGATCAGCGACAGGTAGGTACTGGCCGAGAACAGGGTGATGACCAGGAAGATCTGCACCATGGCATTGGTCAGCCACAGGGCGTTGGCCGGTACGTGGTTGGCGTTCTCGCGGCGCAGGAACTCCGGCATGGTGTGGTCCTTGGCGGCGGCGAACATGATTTCCGCGCACAGCAGCACCCAGGACAGCAGCGCCCCCAGCAGCGAGATGATCAGGCCGACGCTGATCAGTACCGCGCCCCAGTGGCCCACCACATGCTCCAGCACTGCCGCCATGGACGGGTTCTGCAGCTTGGCCAGTTCCGGCTGGGTCATGATCCCCAGGGACAGCACGTTCACCAGCACCAGGAACAGCAGCACGGTGATGAAGCCGATGACGGTGGCCTTGCCCACATCCGAGCGTTTCTCCGCCCGGGACGAGAAGATGCTCGCGCCCTCGATGCCGATGAACACCCACACGGTGACCAGCATCATGTTGCGCACCTGGTTCATCACGCTGCCCAGGTCCGGATTCTTCACGCCCCAGATGTCGGCGGTGAAGATATCCAGCTTGAAGGCGAACAGGGCGATCAGCACGAACAGCAGCAGCGGCACCACCTTGGCAACCGTGGTCACCAGGTTGATGAAGGCCGCTTCCTTGATGCCGCGCAGCACCAGGAAGTGCACGGCCCAGAGCAAAACAGAGGCGCCGATCACGGCCGCCGGGGTGTTGCCCTCGCCGAAGATCGGGAAGAAATAGCCCAGGGTGCTGAACAGCAGGACGAAGTAGCCGACGTTGCCCAGCCAGGCGCTGATCCAGTAACCCCAGGCCGATGAAAAGCCCATGTAGTCACCGAACCCGGCCTTGGCGTAGGCGTAGACGCCGCCATCCAGATCAGGTTTGCGATTGGCTAGAGTTTGGAAGACGAAGGCCAGGGTCAACATGCCGACAGCGGTAATTGCCCAACCAATAAGAACAGCACCAACATCGGCGCTGGCGGCCATGTTTTGCGGTAAGGAGAAGATCCCGCCGCCAATCATGGAACCCACTACCAGGGCGACTAAGGCGCCCAGTCTTAGTTTACCGGGGGATTCAGACATTGCATGACTCCAATGCAGGAGAAGAGAGACGTCAGAGTAAATCTGCTTGCAATCCGAACAGCTGACTCAGATCAGTTCATTACTGCATTCCGTTGTGAATGAATGACTTAAGATTTGTTGCGAGGGGTAGAATGCTGCCCGGAGAGGGCCATTCCAGACAGGTTTCGATCTCCTTATCAGTAGCGGTTCTCATTGCCGACGACGTTTGAAACTAGACCCTTTTGGGGAATGTGCAAATCTTTCAGCGGCATTGATTAATCACTTGGTAGTGATGGCACTTAGTGCATATACATAACAAAACAGTCGGTTATTCAGGGCTTTCTACGGGGTGTACAGACGCCCGTTGCTTAAAGGATAAATAATTGACTGTTACTGTTAGACGCAAATTTGTAGAAGTTATTTAATAGCGTGTAGCTTTAATCGCCAGATCGACTCACTGAAGCAGAGGTAGGGATGTCACAACCGGCGCAGAAGCTGCAACTCGGTGCATTGATCGCCCTGGTGGTGGGTTCCATGATTGGTGGCGGGATCTTCTCGCTGCCGCAGAATATGGCGGCCCGGGCCGATGCCGGAGCGGTGCTGATCGGCTGGGCCATCACCGCGGTGGGGATGCTGACCCTGGCCTTCGTCTTCCAGACTCTGGCCAACCGCAAGCCGGAGCTCGATTCCGGGGTCTACGCCTATGCCAAGGCCGGGTTCGGCGACTACATGGGCTTTTCATCGGCCTGGGGTTACTGGATCAGTGCCTGGCTGGGCAACGTCGGCTACTTCGTCCTGCTGTTCAGCACCCTGGGCTATTTCTTTCCGGTGTTCGGCCAGGGCAATACCCCGGTGGCCATCGGCTGTGCCTCGGTCCTGCTGTGGGCCGTGCATTTCCTGGTGTTGCGGGGGATCAAGGAGGCGGCGTTCATCAACCAGCTGACCACGGTGGCGAAGATCGTGCCGCTGGTGATGTTCATCGTCATCGCTGCCGTGGCATTCAAGGCGGATATCTTCACCCGGGATATCTGGGGCCGCAGCAACCCGAACTTCGGCGGGGTGATGGACCAGGTGCGCAACATGATGCTGGTCACGGTGTTCGTGTTCATCGGTATCGAGGGCGCCAGCGTGTATTCGGCCCGGGCGCAGAAGCGCGCCGATGTCGGGCGGGCCACGGTGATCGGTTTTCTCGGGGTGCTGGCGCTGCTGGTACTGGTCAACGTGCTGTCGTTGGGGATCATGAGCCAGCCGGAGCTGGCGCAATTGCAGAATCCTTCCCTGGCGGCAGTGCTGGAGCATATCGTCGGCCCCTGGGGCGCCTTGCTGATCAGCATCGGCCTGGCGGTTTCCCTGCTGGGGGCCTTGCTGTCCTGGGCCTTGCTGTGCGCCGAGATCCTCTACGCCACCGCCCGGGACCGGACCATGCCGGCTTTCCTGAAGAAGGAAAACGCCAACCATGTGCCGGTCAATGCCTTGTGGCTGACCAACGTGATGATCCAGATCTTTCTGCTGATCACCCTGTTCTCTGCCGGCACCTACACCAGCCTGATCTACCTGGCGTCGTCGATGATCCTGGTGCCCTACCTGTGGTCGGCGGCCTATGCGGTGCTGCTCAGCGGTCGCGGGGAAACCTACGAGCAGGCCTCCCGGGAACGCAAGAAGGACCTGTTCATCGCCACCGTGGCCCTGAGCTACGCCATCTGGCTGCTGTACGCCGGCGGCTTGAAGTACCTGCTGCTGTCGGCCTTGTTGTATGCGCCGGGGGTAATCCTGTTCGCCAAGGCCAAGCATGAGCAGGGCGAGCCGTTGTTCACCCCGCTGGAAAAACTGATCTTCGCGGCCGTGGTCATCGGCGCCTCATTGGCGGCCTATGGCTTGTACAGCGGCCTGCTGGCGCTGTGATTCATCACCTGCCCTACCAGGGCGCCTACGACTGGCCGGCGATGCTGGGCTTTCTCAGGGCCCGCGCCATCGAAGGCCTGGAGGTGGTGCAGGGCGATACTTATGCCCGCACCTTCGCGCTGGCGGGCGGGCAAGGCATCTTGAGTGTCTGCCCGGGGCCTGCAGGCCATTTGCAGGTGCAGTTGCAGGGGGCCGAGCAGGCCCTGCTGCCCCAGGTGCTGGCGCGCTTGCGCCGGCAATTCGATCTGGACGCGGACCTGTCCCTGATCAACCGCCATCTGGCCCGTGATCCGCTGCTCGCACCGTTGCTGGCGGCACGCCCGGGCCTGCGAGTACCCGGGGCCTGGGACGGTTTCGAGCTGGCCATTCGCGCCGTGCTGGGCCAGCAGATCACCGTGCAGGGCGCGATCCGCCTGGCGGGCAAGCTGGTGGCGGTGCATGGCCGGTTGCTGGCCAGTCCCGACCCGCAGTGGCCTGGTTTGACCCACCTGTTTCCCACTCCCCAGGTGCTGTCCACTGCCAACCTGGCCGACCTGGGAATGCCCCGCCGCCGGGCACGCACGCTGTCTGCCGTGGCCCAGGCCTTGCTCGACGATCCACTCCTGTTCGAACCCAGGGCCAGCTTGCAACAGGGGGTGGAGCGCCTGTTGCAATTGCCGGGAATCGGCGATTGGACCGCGCAATACATCGCCCTGCGCCAGTTGCGCGAGAGCGATGCCTTTCCGGCGGCGGACGTAGGCCTGTTCAACGCTGTGGCACGTCTGCAGGGGCTGCGGCCCAATGCCCGCCAACTGCTGGCCCGGGCCGAGGCCTGGCGGCCGTGGCGCGGTTATGCGGCGCAGCATTTGTGGGCGGCCATGGGCTGAAACGGTCCGCCGGTTCCTACGGGATCAACTGGCAGCCAGGGCCTTCACCACCATCTGGGGCGATGGGCGCCCAGGGCGGTGGCCGGGCAACTCCACTGCACCGGCGTTCCATTGATGTGCAACGGCACCCGCAGGCGCCGCGCCGGCCCCCAAGGGGTCTGTTCCAGCACCAGCCCCTGATCCTCGTGGTCTTCGGCGCGCGGTGGAATTTCGGCGGTCGCTGACGGGGAATGATCAACCAGCAACTGGGCGGTACGGGCCAGGGACAGGCGCGCCGATGCGCCCTGCTCGCCGCTCAGGGACCGGGTCAGTGCCCGCAGGGCGCTGGCTGCCATCAGGTAACCGGTGGCGTGATCCAGGGCCTGGACCGGCAGTGGCACAGGCCTGTCCGCGGCTTTCCAGGCCATGCCGGCTTCGGCGATGCCGCAGCTCATCTGCACCAGGCTGTCGAAGCCCCGGCGGTTGCGCCAGGGGCCGCTCCAGCCGTAGGCATTGAGGCTGACTTCGATCAGCCCCGGAGCGATTTTCTGGCGTGCCTGGGCGTCATAACCCAGGTGTTCCAGGGCATCGGCGCGGTAGCCATGCAGAAGCAGGTCGGCCTGCGCCAGCAAGCCTTCGAACAGGGCACGCTGCTCAAGGTCGTGCAGATCGAGGCGCGCGCAGCGTTTGCCCAGGGTCACCTCCGGCTCCAGGGCCGGCTCGTTCCAATGTGGCGGATCGATGCGCAACACCTCGGCCCCGAGCCCCGCCAGCAGGCGGCTGGCCACCGGGCCCGCCAGGACCCGGGTCAGGTCCAGTACCTTGAGCCCGGCCAGGGGCCGGTCGACGCGACCGCTCCAGGCCTTGTGCCGCTGATCGGCCTGGGGCAGCCAGTGCACCAGGGGTTCGCTGTTTACCGCCCGGCCCTGGGGGTGGGCCTGCCACTGCGCCCAGCTGCGCATCTGCGCGGCACAACCGCCCTGGTCGACTATCGCCTGCTCCAGTTCCAGGGCGTTCCAGGTGGCCACCTGGGCGGCCATGGCCGAGCGTTCGGTCACCGCTCCCAGCACCCGTTCGGCGGCGGCCCGGTGCTGAGGTGCGTTGGTGTGCAGGCGAATCCAGCCGTCGCGGCTGGCGTAGTCGCCGGCAATCGGGTCCCAGGGTGATGGCAGGCTCCAGCCCTGCGGGCGGATCGAGCTGGCGAACCAGAACGAGGCCAGGCGCCGGTCGACGCTGACCTCTGGCAGGCGTCCGGTCTGGCTGTACAGGAGTTCAGCGACTGCCTGCCCGGCAGCGGCAATGCTGGCGCTGGCCAGGTCGGTCACGGCGAAGGCCGAGGGCAGGGCGCCCTGGCCGGTTTGCCGGATGCTTGATGACGCCAGGCCCAGCGCGGCCTGGATGGATGCGAGTAACTCGGTCATGGCCCACTCCGCGGATCAGGGGAGGGCATTGCACCCTGAAACTGCCGCGGCTGTCGATCACCCCTGGTCATCGGCCGCGGCTGGCGCCGGAGCAGCGCTTACACCCGGAACTGATCCATGAGTTTCATTTGCTGGGTGGCCAGGGCATTGAGCTGGCTGCTGACCTGGGCCGACTCACTGGCCTGTTCGGTGAGGGTTTCGGTCACGGTGCGAATCGCCGAGACGTTGCGGTTGACCTCTTCGGCCACCGCGCTCTGCTGCTCGGCAGCGCTGGCGATCTGCAGGTTCATGTCGCTGATCACAGTGACCGCGTCGCTGATCTTGCCCAGGGCCTGGACTGCCTGCTGGATCTGCCCGGCATTGTTCTGCGCCTGGCTCTGGCTGGCGTGCATGGTGGTCACCACATCCCGGGTGCCGCTCTGGATGCGTTCGATCACCACGCGAATTTCCTCCACCGAGTCTTGGGTGCGCTTGGCCAGGTTGCGCACTTCATCGGCCACCACGGCGAAACCGCGACCGCTTTCCCCGGCGCGAGCCGCTTCGATGGCGGCGTTGAGGGCCAGCAGGTTGGTCTGCTCGGCAATACTGCGGATCACTTCCAGCACCGACCCTATCTGTTCGCTGCTCACCGCCAGGGCTTCGACTTCCCCCACCGCCTTGCTCACCTCGTCGGCCAGCAGGCTGATGTCCCGGGTGCTGCGCTCGATGATGGTCATGCCTTCCTTGGCCGACTGGTCTGCGCCACGGGCGGCCTGGGCGGCATTGGAGGCACTGTTGGCAACATCGTGGGCAGTGGCGCTCATTTCGTTGGAGGCGGTGGCCACTTGATCGATTTCGCGGAACTGCACCTGCATGCCTTCACTGGTCTGGCGGGCGATTTCCGAAGACTGGTCGGCGGTGCCCCGGGCTTCGGTGATGCTCTGCTTGATCTGGGCGATGGTCGGTTGCAGCTTGTCGAGGAAGCGGTTGAACCAGCCCACCAGTTCGCCGAGTTCGTCTTTCTTGCTGTAGTCCAGGCGCTGGGTCAGGTCGCCGTCGCCGCTGGCGATGGCCTTGAGCATCTGCGCCACGCTGTTGATCGGGCGGGTCACGCCCGAGGCGCTGAGCCAGATCAGCAGCAGGCCCAGCAGGCCGGCGCCGACGGCCACCAGTACGGTTTTCACCGTGCCGCTGGTCTGGGCCTCATCCAGCAGGCCTTGCAGTTTTACCGAGTCTGCCAGCAGCACTTGTTGCGGCAGGTCGATGGTGACGCCCCAGGGCTTGGCATCGGCAATCGGGCTGAAGGGGTAGACCGCGCGGATCAGTTCACCCTGTTGCAGGACCTTGTTCTGGCTGCCGGCGAGCAGCGCGAGGATGTCCTTGCCCTGGGCGCCGAGGGTTTCGTTGATGTTCTTGCCGACCTGGCTGGCATCGGCGCCCACGGCCGCCAGCAAGCCGCTGCCGGCGACGATCATCATGTGCCCGGCACCGTTGAACAGAAAACGCTGGGATTCGCCGGCCGCGGCCTGCAGGGAGTCCAGGGCGATGTCGACGCCAATCACCCCGATGACCTTGCCGTCCACCAGCAAGGGCTGGGAGATGGTGGTCATCAGCACCTGTTTCTTGTCCTCGCCGATGGTGTCGGCGTAGGGGTCCAGCAGGCAGGTACGGCGGCTGTCGCGGGGGCAGGTGTACCAGACGTTGTAGGGGGTGCCGCTGAGGTTGAGGGTGGTCTTGGTCAGGTCGTCTTCCACCATCACGGTGTTCAACTGCTGGCCCCCGGATCGGCTCCAGTAGGTGGCGAAGCGCCCGCGTTCGTTGGAAGCACGGGCTGCGTCATTGAGAAATTCGCTGTCCTTGCCATCCAGGGCGTTGGGTTCGTAGGCCAGCCAGATGCCGAGCACTTTGGGATTGCGCTCGAAGGCGGTCTTCAGGCTGTGGTTGAGCTCTTCGCGCAGTGCCGCAGCTTCCAGGCCGCGCTTGCTCGCCATGTCACGCAGGTCGCGTACCTGGTCCGCCAGGGCGGTGATCACCAGGTTGCTTTCACCGAAGGTCTTCTGCACCCGTACTGCCTGGTCGGCGGCCTTTGCCTGCAGCAACTCTTCGACCCCGGCGGTGAGCATCCGCGTGCTGGAGGTGTTGACCAGTTGGTTGTTCTGCTGGCTCTGGTACAGGTTCATGCCGACGATCAGCGCCACTACGCCCAACAGGCACAGTCCGGACAACAGCACTATTTTCAGGCGAATGGAGAGAGAGTCGAACATGGGGGGCGATCTCGCGAAAGGACGGATGGAAAGCACGGAATCGGATGACTCCGGTCGCCAAGTCCATTCAGCGCTATGCCCGGAACATCGGCTCGGGCGGCCTTTGCGTGAGGGGCTGCCGACGAACGGTCATGTCCTTGACATATATGGCCTCAGGGGCAAGGGCATAGCTGCCAGCGGGCGCAGGTCAGGAGGCCTGCGGCAGGGCTTCGGGGCGTGACCAGATCCACAGGTTGCCCAGGGTCATGCCGGCAATGGCGGCATACATCGTCCAGTGATGGTTGAGCAGGGTCAGCATCAGCCCGGCACACAGCAGCATGCTGACCGTGGCGCTGATCTTGGCCTTGCGGCTGACGATCCGGCCGTTGCGCCAGTTGCAGAGGATAGGCCCGAACAGGCGATGGTTCTCCATCCAGGCGCTTAGCCGTGGCGAGCTCTTGGTGGCGGCCCAGGCAGCCAGCAGGATGAACTCGGTGGTCGGCAGGCCGGGTACGACGATGGCGATCAGGCCGATGGCCAGGCTGACATAGGCCAGCGCGCCAAACAGCAGGCGGGAAATCTTCGACGAGGAGGGGCGAGTGGGGGTCATGGTTTCGATGATGAGGTAACGCGTCGTACGGCTCAATCCGCGAATGCCGCCGGCCGACAAAATACCGCTGCGGGCAGGGGCACGCCTTGGCGCGCCACCTGCCCGCAACTACGCGGGTCAGGCCGGTTGTGCGGCGCCGGAGTAAGCCTGTTCCAGCAGCACGGTGAAGCGGTTGAAGGCATCCAGGGCACCTTTTTCCGCCGCGGCTTCTTCTTCGGCGGTGAACTCCAGGCCGTCGAGGATGCGGGTGAAGGTTTTCCAGCCTTCGGCGCGGCCACCGGCCGGTTCGCCCAGGTGACGGGCACCGAAGGTTTCGCTCAGGCCCAGGCCCACGGCGCGCTTGATCAGGAACGCGGCACCCAGCTTGGAGCCCTCGGAGACGAAGATCCAGCCCAGGGCTTCGGCCTGGCTCGGGTTGCTGACGGCACCGGCCACTGGCGCAGGAACCTCGGTTTCCAGGTCAGCCAGGTCAGCCTTGGCAGCTTCGGCGCGGCAGCGCTCGGCCAGGTCCGGGACGATCTTGTTCAGTTCGGCATCGTTGTACAGGTCCACCAGTTCCGACTGGAACAGGTACTGGGCCACCACGAAACGGGCGAATGCGCCCTGGGTTTCGAAGGGCGCATGGGCCTTGACCAGGGCGTCGAGCTTGGAATGCGGCTCGTGGGTGATCTGGTTCAGGCGTTGGGAGCGCAGGTGGTGACGCTGGGAGGAATCCTGGGAGGTCATGCAGATGTCCTTGAGAATGAGAGGCACTTAGTGACTAGACGAACAAGAAGACGCGACACAGTAAAAAATCCTCACTGCCCTGGATGAAAAAGGGCAGTGAGGCGGTTTGGCGTCAGATATCCCACACCAGGTTGACCGAGAAGTTGCGGCCTGGCTGGGTCAGGCGGTCGAGGTTGGCGGGTGCGGTCTGGCCGGCTTCGCCGACGCTGTCGTAGCCGCGCACGTCGTCCCAGTTCCAGTATTTCTTGTCGGTCAGGTTGTACAGGCCGGCGTTCACGGTCAGGTCGTCAGTGACCTTGTAGAAGCCGCTGAGGTCGAGGATGCCGTAGCCCGGTGTCTTGAACTGGCCGCTGGTGGTGCGGCCATCCGGGGCCTTGAAGGTACTGTTGTCGACCCGGTCCTTGCGTTTGACCAGGGTCCAGCTCAGCAGCGCGCCATAGTTGTCCTGGTCGTAGCCGAGACCAAACACGCCCTTGAGCGGGTTGACGCTGTTGATCGGTTCGCCGTTGTCATTGTTGCGACCGTAGGCGTAGGCCAGCGAGCCGATGCTGTACAGGCCCTGTGGTGCACCGAAGGCATCGAGGTTGAGACGGCCCCTGGCTTCGGCGCCCTTGATGGTGGCGTGTTTGATGTTGTTGCTCTGGATCACCGATTGCAGCGCGCCGGCGGTGATGGCGTCTTCGTTGATGAAGTCGCGGTACTGGTTGTAGAACACCGAGACATCGAAGGAGCCGGCGTCGAAATTACCTCGCAGGCCGGTTTCGTAACCTTTGCTGGTTTCCGGCTTGAGGTTGGAGTTGGGCTCGACGATGTACCCGGTGGTGATGTTTTCAAAGCGGCCGTAGAGCGCCTTGGCCGACGGCGTGCGGAAGCCCTCGGAGTACTGGCCATAGGCCGTGTAGTGCTCGTCGAAGCTGTAGGTCAGGCCGAACTTGGGCGAAACCCGATGCCAGGTCTTCTTGTCGTCGCTGACCGGAAAGTTGCCGGTGGGGTTGGCGACATTGAGGAACTCCTGGGTCAGCTTGGGCTTGAGTTGGGTGTAGTCATAGCGCAGGCCCGGAGTGAAGGTCCAGGCGTTCCAGCTGATCTGGTCCTGGACGAACAGGCTGTAGGTGTTGATGGTCGGGTCCGGGAAGTCGCTGGACTTCTTCACGCTGTCACCGGCAGAAGGGCTCGGCGCGCCAATCGCGGTACAGCCGGCACCGACGGCCAGGCAACTGGCGGTGCCATAGCGCGAGCCCGTGACCTTCTGCTGCTTGAGAGTGGTGCCGTAGGTCAACTGGTGATCGGTTTCACCCAGGGCGAAGGCCTTGTCCAGCTGAGCGTCGAACACCCATTGTTTTTCCTGGTACAGGGTTTTCCGCTCACGCTGCACGTCACGCGCCACCGGGCTGAAGATCGACACCGGGTTGTAGCGCTCGGAGGTGGTCTGGTCGGTCTTGGCGATCTGGTAGTTCAGGCTCCACTTGATCTGGTCGGCGATCGGCGAGTTCAGGGCAAAGCTGTTTTCCAGGCCGAAGCGTTCGCGGGTGATGGTGTCGTTGCCGACGCGCGAGCGATACCAGTTCTGGCCAACGCCATTGAGGAACAGGCCGCCCACCGCACTTTTCTGATTGGTGTCGCGGTCGTCCTTGTACTTTTCGTAGGTCAGGCCCAGGCGTGCGTCGTCCGCATAGTTCCAGCCGAGCTTGGCCAGTACGTTGGTGGTCCGGGCGTCTTCCGGGTTGGCGGCAGTGCGGTTCAGGCCGGTGCCGTTGTTGCTGCCATAGGACTCGGTCTCGTGGCCGTCACGCTGGCTCAGGTGCAACAAACCGTCGAATTCGCCGACCCGCCCGGCGAAGGTGCCGGATTTCAGCCAGCTTTCGTCCGCCGAGCTGTAGCCGGTCTTCAGGCGCGCGCCAAAATCCTCGCCGGGCTTGATGATGTCGTCGGCGTCCAGAGTGTAATAACTGACGGCGCCACCGATGGCGCTGCTGCCGTAGAGCACCGAGGCCGGGCCACGCAGGATTTCCACGCGCTTGACGATTTCCGGGTCGACGTAGTTACGGTTGGTCTTGGCATAAGGGCCGCTAAAGAAGTGATCCGGCACTTCCACGCCGTCCACCTGGGTGAGGATCCGGTCGCTGTCGATACCACGGATGTTGTAGCCGCTGATACCGGCACGCTGGCCTGCACCGCCGACTGAAACACCAGGCTCATAACGCACCAGTTCCTTGATCGTGTTGACGTTCTGGCGGTCGAGTTCTTCCCGGGTGTGCACGCTCACGGTGCTGGGCACCGAGTTGATGTCCTGCTCCTGACGGGTGGCGCTGATGGTCACCTGCTGCAGGTTCACCACATTGGCTGCGCTGCGCTTTTCCAGAACGATGTTGTTGTTGCCCAGCTTGCGGTAGCTCAGGTTGGTGCCGCTGAGCAGCCGATCCAGGGCCTTTTCCGGTGGCAGCGAACCGCGCACGCCCGGGGAGGACACCCCGCTGCCCAGCTCCGCCGGCAGGCCCACTTGCCAGCCGGTGACCGCAGTAAAGGCGTTGAGCGCCGATACCAGCGGCTGCTGGGCGATAGCGAAGTTGTAGTTGCCCATGCGCTGGCTGGAGGATGCCGGGGCATCGGCGGCCATCACGGGGGCAGCGTGGGCGCCGGCCAGCAGGATGGCTGCGGTCAGCAGCGACAGGGTGCAGTTTTGCAGGCGGGCACAGGGAACAGGGGATCGGCTGTTGAGGCGAGGGGACATCGAGAGCGCTCCGGGTCGCACGAAACTTTTATAGGTGCAGATACACATTCAAAATGCGAATCAGTTGCATTGGCTATAACGAGACGTACGACCCGTAGAGATCGCGTAAAAATAATTGTTCTCAGTTGAGAATCACTAGTGCCGGGAACTCGGAAAGCCGTGCCGAAGTGATGTGGGCCAGGGAACGCACCACATCCAGAGGCTGATCCAGGCGGTAGTTGCCGGTTACCGCGACCTTTGCCAGGTGTTCGTTGTTGTTGACGATCCAGCCCGGGTAATAGCGCCGCAGTTCGGCCAGGACCTGGCTCAGGGGGCAGTTCTCGAACACCAGGCGGCCCTGGACCCAGGCCAGCTCCTTGTCGGCGTCGAGCCTGGCCGGCTGGTCGAAGCCCTGGGGCCCGACCCGCACGCTTTCCCCGGCGCGCAGGCGCAGGCGCTGGTCGGCGTGGGTGGCGCGCAGGTCGATGTCACCGCGCTGCACCTGGACTTGGGCCACGCCGTCCAGGTAGCGCACGGCAAAGGTGGTGTCGCGCACGCTGGCCTTGACCGGGCCGGCGTCCAGTTCCAGGGGCAGGCCGCGATTGCCGGGGATCTCGAAGAAGGCTTCGCCCTGGTACAGCCGGGCCACGCGCTGGTGATCGTTGATGTCGCTGGAAAAGGCCGAGTTGGTGTTGAGCAGCACCTTGGAACCGTCTTCGAGCTGCAGGCGCTGGCGCTCGCCGACCTGGGTCAGGTGGTCGGCCTGCAGGCGCAGCGGCAGGTTGCTGAAGCTGAATAATCCGAGCAGCAGCACCGCGGCGGTGGCCAGGGGTTTCCAGTGGGGGCGCAGGCGCGCCAGGCGCGAGACTTTCGGTGGCGCTGCCAGGGTCAGGGCGCATTGCGCCACTTGCGGGCCATTCCAGATCGCCTGGGCCTTTTCGAAGGCCTGGGCGTTGAGCGGTGAAGCCGCCAGCCACTGATGAAACTGGCGCACTTGTTCCTCGTTCGGATGTTCCAGCTCGATCAGCCAATCCAGTGCCTGATCCATGGCCAGGGTGCTTGAGTGCGGGCCGGCAGGGGTGGGCGGCTCGGCGCTGTGAAAATCCGTCACGGGTGTTCCTCGGCTGCGTCTGTGCGCGGCTGTTTTTTCAAGAGAGAGCGAAAGCCGGCCAAGGTTAACAAAGGCTCGGGGCTGCCGCAGTCATTCTGCTCAGCGGTTGAGACTCACTGGCCGTCGAGACGTTCGGCGACGCCGATGCAGATGGCCATGATCAGTTTCAATTCCTTTTGCACCGTGCTCAGTGAAACCCCGAGCTCGTCGGCGATCTCCTGGTAACTGTGGCCGTGCAGGCGGCTGAGGATGAAGATCTGCTGCTGGCGCGGGCTGAGCTGGCCGAGGCTGAGGTTCAGGCGTTCCAGCATCTGCTCGGCGTGGGCCGCGTCTTCGGCACTGCTGACGGGCGCGGCGACATTCTCCACCACCTCCGGCGGTACGTCTTCGAGCAGGGTGCGGCCCTGGATGCGCCGGGCCCGCAGGTGATCCAGGGCGAGGTTGCGCGCGGTCTGGAAGACAAAGGGTTCAAGGTGCGTGATCGGCCGCTCGCTCAGGGCCCGGGTCACGCGCAGGTAGGTTTCCTGCAGCAGGTCTTCGGCGGTGCTGTGGTTGTTGACCATCCGCTCCAGCGTTCGCAGCAGAGAAATGCGTTGGGTGAGGAAGACGTGGTTGAAGTGCGATTGACTCACAGCAAGGCCTGATCCATTTTTTCAGCAGATGATAATGATTGTCATCTACGTCAATGGTCAAGCCTTGCGTGAATTATCCTCGGCCGGCCAGGTAGGCCTGATAGTCGGGAATCCGGTGCTCATGGGCCTGGTTCATCAGCGGGCTGCTGAGCAGGTAGTCGGCGCTGCACTCGTTGCAGGCCACCGGAATGTTCCATACCGCCGCTACCCTCAACAGGGCCTTGATGTCCGGATCATGGGGCTGGGGTTCAAAGGGGTCCCAGAAGAACACCAGCAGGTCGACCCGTTGCTCGGCAATCTGCGCCCCCAGTTGCTGATCGCCGCCCAGGGGGCCGCTGATCATGCTTTCCACCGGCAGCCCCAGGTGCTTGCTCAGCAAAAGGCCGGTGGTACCGGTGGCAACCAGCTCGTGCTCGGCCAGGCGCGCCTTCTGCCGCCCGGCCCACTCCAGCAGGAACGCCTTGCAGTGGTCATGAGCGACCAGGGCGATGCGCTTGCGCGCGGCCATGGTCTTGTGGGTGAAACTGATACCGATCATCGACGAATATCCGTTTTATTCCGCGTTGCACAGGGCCAGGCAGTTATCCAGCATGCGGTTGGAGAAACCCCACTCGTTGTCGTACCAGGCCAGCACCTTGAGCAACCGGCCACCGCTGACCTTGGTGTGGTTGGCGTCGAAGATCGACGACAGCGGATTGTGGTTGAAGTCGCTGGAGACCAGCGGCAGGGTGTTGTAGCCGAGGATCGTCGAGTGCTGGCTGGCGCTCTTGAGCAACGCATTGACCTCTTCGGCGGTGGTGTCGCGCTTGAGGGTCACCGTCAGGTCCACCAGGGACACGTTGATCACCGGTACTCGCACGGCCATGCCGGTCAGCTTGCCAGCCAGCTCCGGCAGCACCAGGCCCACCGCTTCGGCAGCGCCGGTCTTGCTCGGGATCATGTTCTGGGTGGCCGAACGGGCGCGATAGGGGTCGCTGTGGTAGACGTCGGTGAGGTTCTGGTCGTTGGTGTAGGCGTGGATGGTGGTCATCAGGCCGTTGTCGATGCCCAGCTCGCGGTGCAGTACCTGGGCCACTGGCGCCAGGCAGTTGGTGGTGCACGAGGCGTTGGAGATGATCTGGTGCGACTGGCGCAGGATGTCGTGGTTGACCCCGTAGACCACGGTGGCGTCGGCGCCCTTGGCCGGGGCCGAGATGATGACCTTGCGGGCACCGGCGGTCAGATGGGCGGCAGCCTTGGCGCGGTCGGTGAACAGGCCGGTGCATTCGAACACCACGTCGATCTTCTCCGCGGCCCAGGGCAGTTCGGCCGGGTTGCGGATGGCGCTGACGGCAATCCGATCGCCATTCACGGTGAGGCTTTCCTGATCGTGTTCGACTTGGGCGTCGAAAGTACCGTGCACGGTGTCGTATTTCAGCAGGTGGGCATTGATAGCGCTGTCTCCGAGATCGTTGATAGCGACGATCTGCAGATCCTGGCGATAGCCTTGGGTATAAAGTGCGCGCAGGACGTTACGGCCGATACGGCCAAAACCATTGATTGCGATTCGAAGAGTCATGTGCAAACGCCTGTCGTTGAATTTGTTGTTGGAATTACAAGATTATTCGCATAGAAATAGAAAACAAGCCTTTTTAGTGGCAATATTTTGTCTTATCTACAACGAGTGACCTGAATCAACTGGTCCAAATGGTCAGAAACATCCTCCGCTGTCCCTGCGCGGTGGCGCGTCTGATCAGCATAGACAAACAGGTCGCCACATCCGTTAGCCTGGAGTTCTACACATGCATCCCCGCGTTCTTGAGGTCACCGAACGGCTTATCGCCCGTAGTCGCGCCACTCGCCAGGCCTATCTCGCGCTGATCCGCGATGCCGCCAGCGATGGCCCGCAGCGGGGCAAGCTGCAATGTGCGAACTTCGCCCACGGCGTGGCCGGTTGTGGCACCGACGACAAGCACAACCTGCGGATGATGAATGCGGCCAACGTGGCAATTGTTTCGTCATATAACGACATGTTGTCGGCGCACCAGCCTTACGAGGTGTTCCCCGAGCAGATCAAGCGCGCCCTGCGCGAGATCGGCTCGGTGGGCCAGTTCGCCGGCGGCACCCCGGCCATGTGCGATGGCGTGACCCAGGGCGAGGCCGGCATGGAACTGAGCCTGCCGAGCCGTGAAGTGATCGCCCTGTCTACGGCGGTGGCCCTCTCTCACAACATGTTCGATGCCGCGCTGATGCTGGGGATCTGCGACAAGATTGTCCCGGGGTTGATGATGGGCGCCCTGCGCTTCGGTCACCTGCCGACCATCTTCGTTCCGGGCGGGCCCATGGTCTCGGGCATTTCCAACAAGCAGAAAGCCGACGTGCGCCAGCGTTACGCCGAAGGCAAGGCCAGCCGCGAGGAACTGCTGGAGTCGGAAATGAAGTCCTACCACAGCCCCGGCACCTGCACCTTCTACGGCACCGCCAACACCAACCAGTTGCTGATGGAAGTGATGGGCCTGCACCTGCCGGGCGCCTCTTTCGTCAACCCCAATACGCCGCTGCGCGATGCCCTGACCCATGAGGCGGCGCAGCAGGTCACGCGCCTGACCAAGCAGAGCGGGGCCTTCATGCCGATTGGCGAGATCGTCGACGAGCGCGTGCTGGTCAACTCCATCGTTGCCCTGCACGCCACGGGCGGCTCCACCAACCACACCCTGCACATGCCGGCCATCGCCCAGGCGGCGGGCATCCAGCTGACCTGGCAGGACATGGCCGACCTCTCCGAGGTGGTGCCGACCCTGTCCCACGTCTATCCAAACGGCAAGGCCGATATCAACCACTTCCAGGCGGCGGGCGGCATGTCTTTCCTGATCCGCGAGCTGCTGGAAGCCGGCCTGCTCCACGAAGACGTCAATACCGTGGCCGGCCGCGGCCTGAGCCGCTATACCCAGGAACCCTTCCTGGACAACGGCAAGCTGGTGTGGCGCGACGGCCCGATCGAAAGCCTGGACGAAAACATCCTGCGCCCGGTGGCCCGGGCGTTCTCTGCGGAGGGCGGCTTGCGGGTCATGGAAGGCAACCTCGGTCGCGGCGTGATGAAGGTTTCCGCGGTGGCCCCGGAGCACCAGATCGTCGAGGCCCCGGCCGTGGTGTTCCAGGACCAGCAGGACCTGGCCGATGCCTTCAAGGCCGGCCTGCTGGAGAAGGACTTCGTCGCGGTGATGCGCTTCCAGGGCCCGCGCTCCAACGGCATGCCCGAGCTGCACAAGATGACCCCCTTCCTCGGGGTGCTGCAGGACCGCGGCTTCAAGGTGGCGCTGGTCACCGACGGGCGCATGTCCGGCGCTTCGGGCAAGATTCCGGCAGCGATCCATGTCAGCCCCGAAGCCCAGGTGGGTGGCGCGCTGGCCCGGGTGCTGGACGGCGATATCATCCGCGTGGATGGCGTCAAGGGCACCCTGGAGCTTAAGGTAGACGCCGCAGAATTCGCCGCCCGGGAGCCGGCCAAGGGCCTGCTGGGCAACAACGTTGGCACCGGCCGCGAACTCTTCGCCTTCATGCGCATGGCCTTCAGCTCGGCAGAGCAGGGCGCCAGCGCCTTTACCTCTGCCCTGGAGACGCTCAAGTGAAACTGGCCCTGGTCGGTGATATCGGTGGCACCAACGCGCGCTTCGCGTTGTGGAAAGACCAACAACTGGAGGCGATCGAAGTCCACGCCACTGCGGACTACAGCTGCCCGGAAGACGCCATCAAGGCCTACCTGCGAGACCAGGGGCTGGCCCTGGGTGCCATAGGTTCGGTGTGCCTGTCGGTGGCCGGCCCGGTCAGCGGCGATGAGTTTCGCTTCACCAACAACCACTGGCGCCTGAGCCGCCAGGCTTTCTGCCAGGCGTTGCAGGTGGACCAACTGCTGTTGGTCAACGACTTCTCGGCCATGGCCCTGGGCATGACCCGCCTGCAGCCGGATGAATTTCGCGTGGTCTGCGAAGGCGTTGCCGAGCCCTTGCGCCCGGCCGTGGTGATCGGCCCGGGCACGGGCCTCGGGGTGGGCACCCTGCTGAACTTCGGCGACGGTCGTTACATGGCCTTGCCGGGGGAGGGTGGGCATGTCGACCTGCCCTTGAGCAGTGCGCGGGAAACCCAGCTCTGGCAGCACATTCACGACGAGATCGGCCATGTCAGCGCCGAGACCGCCCTCAGCGGTGGCGGCCTGCCCCGGGTGTATCGGGCGATCTGTGCGGTGGACGGCCATGAGCCGCGGCTCGAGACTCCGGAGGCCATCACCGCGGCCGGCCTGGCTGGCGACCCGGTCGCCCGGGAAGTGCTGGAGCAGTTCAGCTGCTGGCTGGGCCGGGTGGCGGGCAACAACGTGCTGACCACCGGGGGGCGTGGCGGGGTGTACATCGTCGGTGGGGTGATTCCGCGCTTTGCCGATTTCTTCATCCACAGCGGCTTTGCCAAGAGCTTTGCCGACAAGGGTTGCATGAGCGATTACTTCAAGGGCATCCCGGTGTGGCTGGTGACCGCGCCCTATTCCGGGCTCACCGGTGCCGGCGTGGCCCTGGAGCAGGCCCAGGGCTGACGCCGCCCTGGCAGGCGACCCGGCATCAGGCATAATCGCGCACCCTGCCTAACAATAAGGACGGCCCCGGTGAGTTCAGTCAGTAAGTCGATTTTGTTGGTTGACGACGATCAGGAAATTCGCGAGCTGCTGGAAACTTATCTCAGCCGCTGCGGCTTCCAGGTGCGCAGCACCGCCGACGGGGCCGGCTTTCGCCTGGCCCTCAACGAGGCGCCCAGCGACCTGGTGATCCTCGATGTGATGCTGCCGGACGAAGACGGCTTCAGCCTGTGCCGCTGGATCCGCCAGCATCCCAAGCGCAGCCAGGTGCCGATCATCATGCTGACCGCCAGCTCCGACGAGGCCGACCGGATCATCGGCCTGGAGCTGGGCGCCGACGACTACCTGGGCAAGCCTTTCAGCCCCCGGGAGCTGCAGGCGCGGATCAAGGCCCTGCTGCGGCGCGTGCAGTTCACTCAGGAGCGGGTTGTCGGCGAGGTGCTGTGCTTCGACGAATGGCGCCTGGATGTGATCAGCCACCGGCTGTTCCACAATGATGGCGAGGAGGTGATTCTCTCCGGCGCCGACTTCGCTCTGCTCAAGCTGTTTCTCGACCATCCCCAGGAAATCCTCGATCGCGACACCATCGGCAATGCCACCCGCGGGCGTGACCTGATGCCCCTGGATCGCATCGTCGACATGGCGGTGAGCCGCCTGCGCCAGCGTCTGCGTGACACCGAAAAGCCGCCGCGGCTGATTCGCACCGTGCGCGGCAGCGGCTATCAATTGGCAGCCAATGTGGTTGCCGGCAATGGCCACTGAGGCATTGCGCAGAGTGCTGCGGCGCCTGCCGGTGCCCCGTTCCCTGCTGGGGCGGATGCTGCTTTTGACCCTGCTGGCGGTGCTGTTCGCCCAGGCGCTGTCCAGCGTGATCTGGGTTTCCCAGCTGCGCGCCACCCAACTCGAAGGGCTGGTGACCAGCGCCCGCAGCCTGGCCCACTCGATGACCGCCAGCGTCAGTTACCTGCGTTCGTTGCCGGTGGCGTACCGGCCCCTGGTGCTGGACCAGTTGCGCAGCATGGGCGGTACGCGGTTTGTCGTGACCCTCAATGACAAGCCCCTGGGCATGCAGGTGCTGCCCGCCACCCCGCGCAAAGAAGCGGTGTTGCAAGCCGTGGAGCAGGTGTTGCGCCAGTCCCTGGGCAATGACGCGGATATCTCCGTGACCTTCGTCAGCCCCGATGACCTGCGGATCTTCAATGGCGGCCTCAAGCTCGACGAATTGCCGCGCTCCTGGGCCCATTACGCCCTGACCCTGGAACCGGTAAACCCGCCGGTGCTGGTGACCCAGATCCAGATGGCGCCGGGAGAGTGGCTGTACATCGCCTCGCTGTTGCCCGAGCC
>Ga0207709_10000587_pt1 | contig 30442 bp, 24 predicted proteins | sample KBSM34metaG_FD_184397 | JGI IMG/M metagenome (GOLD analysis project Ga0207709, IMG submission 184397) | Miscanthus rhizosphere microbial communities from Kellogg Biological Station, Michigan, USA - KBS M3-4 metaG (SPAdes) (version 2) | ecosystem: Host-associated > Plants > Roots > Rhizosphere >...
TCGTCGAAGGCATGCAGTTCGACCGCGGCTACCTGTCGCCCTACTTCATCAACAACCCCGAGAAGCAATCGGCGCTGTTGGACAACCCCTTCGTGCTGCTGTTCGACAAGAAGATCAGCAACATCCGTGACCTGCTGCCGGTGCTGGAGCAAGTCGCCAAGGCTGGCCGTCCGCTGCTGATCATTGCCGAAGAAGTCGAAGGCGAAGCCCTGGCGACCTTGGTCGTGAACACGATCCGCGGCATCCTGAAGGTCGTGGCTGTGAAGGCTCCTGGCTTCGGCGACCGCCGCAAGGCCATGCTGGAAGACATCGCCATCCTGACGGGCGGCAAGGTCATCGCTGAAGAAGTGGGCCTGACGCTCGAAAAGGTGACGCTGGCCGACCTGGGTCAAGCCAAGCGCATCGAAGTGGGCAAGGAAAACACGATCATCATCGACGGCGCTGGCGCTGCTGGTGACATCGAAGCCCGCGTGAAGCAAGTGCGCGTTCAGATCGAAGAAGCGACCAGCGACTACGACCGTGAAAAGCTGCAAGAGCGCGTGGCCAAGCTGGCCGGCGGCGTGGCAGTGATCAAGGTTGGCGCGGCCACCGAAGTCGAAATGAAGGAAAAGAAGGCTCGCGTCGAAGACGCCCTGCACGCCACCCGCGCTGCAGTGGAAGAAGGCGTTGTGGCTGGCGGCGGCGTGGCACTGCTGCGTGCCAAGCAAGCCGTGGGCGAGTCGGTCAAGGGCGACAACGCTGACCAAGAAGCCGGCATCAAGCTGGTGCTGAAGGCCATCGAAGCGCCCCTGCGCGAAATCGTGAACAACGCCGGCGGCGAAGCCTCGGTGGTGGTGAACGCTGTGCTGGCCGGCAAGGGCAACTACGGCTTCAACGCTGCGAACGACACGTACGGCGACATGCTCGAGCTGGGCATCCTGGACCCGACGAAGGTCACCCGCACCGCACTGCAGAACGCCGCTTCGGTGTCCTCGCTGCTGCTGACGACCGAAGCCATGGTTGCTGACGCACCCAAGGACGAGTCCGGCGCCGGCGGCGGTGGCATGCCCGACATGGGCGGCATGGGCGGCATGGGCGGCATGGGCATGTAATGCCCGGCTGAGCTCTGCTCACCAAAGTAAAAAGGGCCGCGCAAGCGGCCCTTTTTCTTTGTGCGGAAGGTTCAGCGGAACTGGTCGCGCAGCGCCATGTAGAGCGCCTGAAAACGCGCATGACGCGTCTTGTGTGCGCCAGCGCCTTCGGATGAAGGCGTCAGCGTCTGCTTCACCGGCGGCAGCGTGCACACCTCGGCCACAGCACCTCCATCGGCCAGCCACGCCAGCCGCGCCGCACCAAGCGCACCGCCCGTTTCGCTGCCCGCGTACAGCGTGAGCGACACCTGGAAGATGTCGGCCAGCAACTGCCCCCACCACACACTGCGCGCACCGCCCCCCACCAGCGCGACTTCACGCAGCGGCATGTCGGCCGGCAGGCGCAGCGTGTCGAAGCCATCGCGCAGCCCGAAGCTCACGCCCTCGACCACGGCGTAGGCAATCTCCGCGGGGCCATGCGCATGCGTGAGGCCGAACAGCACCCCTTGCGCATTCGGGTTGTTGTGCGGCGAACGCTCGCCCGACAGGTACGGCAGGAACAGCGGGCAACGCGCCCGGTCCGCCAGCGCGACCGACGCCGCGGCTTCGAGCAGCGCCGCCTCGTCCGCGAACTTGAAGGTCTTCGCTGCCCAGCTCACCGCGCTGGCGGCCGAGAGCATCACCGACATCTGGTGCCAGCGCCTGGGCAGCGCGTGGCAGAAGGCGTGCATCGCCTGCGCGGGGTTCGGCAAAAAGCGGTCGGTCGAGACGAACACCACGCCCGAGGTGCCGAGCGAGACGAAGCCCTGCCCCGGCTCGACGAGCCCCATGCCGACCGCGCTGGCGGCGTTGTCGCCCGCGCCGCCGGCGATCTTCACGCCGTCGCGCAGCCCCCAGCGCGCCGCCAGTTCCGGCTTGAGCAGCGTGGAGACTTCACTGCCTTCGACCAGCCGCGGCATGTGATCGCGCGTGAGCCCCGTGGCGGCGAGCAGTTCGTCGGACCAGTCGCGCGCACCCACGTCGAGCCACAGCGTGCCGGCCGCGTCGGACATCTCGCTGACCGCCTCGCCGCTGAGCATGAAGCGCAGCCAGTCCTTGGGCAGCAGCACGCGCGCCACGCGGGCGAAGACCTCGGGCTCGTGCTCGCGCACCCACAGCAGCTTGGGCGCGGTGAAGCCGGGCATCGCGAGGTTGCCCGCGATCTCGCCCAGGCGCGGCACGGCGCGCGTGAGCGCCTCGCACTGCACACCGCTGCGGCCGTCGTTCCAGAGGATGGCCGGGCGCAGCACCTCGCCTTCCGCGTCGAGCAGCGTGGCGCCGTGCATCTGGCCCGACAGGCCGATGGCGCGTACCTGCGCCAGCGCCTTCGCATGCGTGGCGCCCAGCTCGGCCATGACCGCCTCGAGCGCCTGCCACCATTGGGCGGGCGCCTGCTCGGACCACAGCGGGTGCGGCCGGTCGACCGTGAGCGGCGCGCGTGCCACGCCGACGATGCGGTGATCGTCCGCGAGCAGCAATGCCTTGAGCTCGGACGTGCCGAGGTCGAGTCCCAGATACAAGATGGTCTCCCTGATGGCGCCTTCGGAGCGGGCGCGTTCGCCTTGAAAGAAGTCAGCCGAAGCGCGTGTCGGCCTGGCGCCTGAACTCGCTCGGCGTCATGCCCTTGATTTCGAGAAAGCGCCGGTTGAAGTTCGCCACGTTGTTGAAGCCCACCTGGTAGCAGATGTCGGTCACGTAGTGGTCGGTCTGCATCAGCAGGTGGCAGGCGCTGTTGATGCGCACGCGGTTCACGAAGTCGGTGAAGCTGTTGCCCGTCGAGCGGCGGAAGAAGCGGCTGAAGCGGCTCTCGCTCATGCCCAGCTCGGCGGCCACGTCCGACATCGAGATCGAGTCGGTCATGTTGTTGGTGATGCGGTTCACGATGTCGTTGATCTGGTCGACCTGCGCATCGCCGTCGCTGCCCTGCACGCCCTGCATCTGCACGCTCGACAGCAGCCGGTAGTCGGTGCATTGCGCGAGGTCGGCCATGAACTCGCAGAACAGGCCCAGGCGCCGCACGCCGCGCGCGGCCTTGATGGCGTCCCAGTGCGCCAGCGCCTGCGCCGACATGCCGAAAAACTCGATGCCGTGGCGCGCGCGGTCGAGCAGCGGCATCACGTCGCGCAGCTCGGGAATCTCGGCGGCCGCGCGCTCGATGGGCTCGTGGCGGAACTGGATCACGCGGTCGCGCCCGGCGGCGCCTTCTTCGGGCACATCGAGCGAGATCCAGTTGTGCGGCAGGCGCGGCCCGCACAGCACGAGGTGGCCGGGCTGGAACGGCCCGATCCAGTCGCCGATGAAGGCCTTGCCCGAGGTCTCGGTGATCAGGTGCAGCTCGTAGTCTTCATGGAAGTGCCATCGCACCAGCGGGCTCGGAAAGCCGTGCGCGAGGCAGCGCACCAGGCCGGTTTCTTCCGGGGCCTCGTAGCCCAGCGACGGGGAGCGTGCGAAGTCGCGCTCCAGCTCGGGTTGGCGTTGGCGAGGGATCGCGCGTTTGCGGGTGGTCGTGGTCATGGCGGCACGGATCGATCAGGGCCGGGAAGCGACGGCCTCGTTGTCTTCCTGCGAAAGCGCCGTGCGAACGGCTTCCAGCGTCGGTGGATCGGCGCCCTCGCGGGTGCAGTTCAGGGCCGCGGCGGTGGCGGCGAAGCGCATCACGGCGCGCCAGGCGTCGTCGCCGAGCTCGGCCAGTTGCGCCGGATGCTCGACGCCATGCGCCAGCAGCGCCACGGACAGCCCGGCGGTGAAGGTGTCGCCCGCGCCGATGGTGTCGACCACCTCGACGCGCGGCGCGGCCACGGTGAGCGGCGCGCTGCCGGTGCGCCACAGCGTGGCGCCGGCACCGCCGCGCGTGACGACCACGGCGCGCGCGCCGGCCGTGAGGCATTCGGCCGCGAGCACATCCACGGGCCGCCCGGGGGCGAGCAGCGCGGCGTCTTCGTCGCTGAGCTTGACCAGGTCGGCCATGGCGAACCACTCGCTGACGCGGGCGCGGTAAGCGGCCATGTCCGGGATCAGACTGGGCCGCACGTTGGGATCGAACACGATCACGCAGCGCCCCGTGTGGGCGGCCACGAGGTCGGCGATGCGCGACGACGCCGGCTCCTGCAGCAGCGAGATCGAGCCGAAGTGCAGGAAGCGGCATTCCGCCGGCAGCTGCGGCAGCGGCTCGGGCGCCCAGGTGGCGTCGGCGCTGCCGCGTGTGTAGAAGGCGTAGCGGTTGGTCTGCGGCGTGCGTTCGACAAAAGCCAGCGTCGACGGCGCGCCGCTGCGCAAAATGAGCCGGGTGTCGACACCGTTGCGTTCGAGAAAGGCCATCAGCCGCTCGCCGAACAGGTCGGTCGACAGCTGCGTGAGAAAGCCGGTCGGCTGCCCGAGCCGCGCACAGGCCACGGCCGTGTTCAGCGGCGAGCCGCCTTCATGGCCCAGGAACGCCAGCGAACCCCCTTCGCCGGCGGTGAAATCGATCAGGGCCTCGCCCGTGAGTGCAATGCGCATGGTGCTTGGATTTTCTTCTTCTGTCAGGGCAAGGCGCGGGCGTCGGCCAGGAAACCCGCTTCGGCAGCCAGGGTGGCGGGATGGTCGAGCAGCTCGGCAAAGAGGCGCGGCGGGATGGTGATGGCGCCCACGCCCAGCCCCAGCAGCGACAGGTAGGCCGCGCGCGAACGGATGCTCGCCACCAGCAGCCGCGTGCGGGGCGAAGGCCGTTGCGCCACCAGCGACTGCATCTGCGCGATGAGCGCCAGCCCATCGATGCCGGCATCTTCGAGCCGGCCGAGGTAGGGCGCTGCATAGGCCGCGCCCAGCTGCGCGGCGAAGTGCGCCTGCTCGGGCGCGTACACGGCGGTCCACGTCACAGGCACGCCCTGGGCGATGAGCCGCGCGCCGGCGTCCAGGCCCTGGCGCGTGGCAGGAATCTTGATGACGAGCTGGCCGGGGTCGAACTGCGGCAGCAGGACGGCGGCGTCTTCCAGCATGCCCTCGACCTCGCTCGAATACACCTGGGCCTGCACCTGGCGCGCGCCCAGGTCGATGCAGCGTTTCAGCAGATCGGGGACGTAAGCGCGCCCGACGCCGGCGCGTTGCAGCAGCGTCGGGTTGGTCGTCACGCCGTGCACCACCGGGTGCGGCAGGCAGGCCTGCAGCTCGGCCAGGTCGGCGCTGTCGAGGTACAGGTGGAAGTCGTCGTTCATGCGGAAATGCGGAAGGAAGGTGGGGTTCAGCTCATGACATTGCCGCCGTCGACATTGAGGGTCTGCGCCGTGATGTAGCGCGCCTCGTCACTGGCGAGAAACACCGCGGCCCCGGCAATGTCGCCCGGCACGCCCATGCGCCCGAGCGGCACGGCGAGGCCGACACGCCGCTTCTTCTCGCCCGGCGCCAGCCCCTCGGCCTTGGCGAACAGGCTGTCGACATGGTCCCACATCGGCGTGTCGACCACACCGGGGGCGATGCCGTTGACGCGGATGCCGTGCGGCGCCATGGCCAGCGCGGCGCTCTGCGTGTAGCTGATGACGGCCGCCTTGGTCGCGCAGTAGTGCGACACCAGCGCCTCGCCGCGGCGTCCGGCCTGCGAGGCCATGTTGATGACCGACGCGCCCGGCGTGCCGGCCTCGACCATGTGGCGCAGCACGGCCTGCATCACGAAGAACATGCCCTTCACGTTGACCGCGAAGAGTTTGTCGAACGAGGCCTCGTCGCTGTCGAGCAGCGGCGCGAGGTCGAACACGGCGGCGTTGTTGAACAGCGTGTGGACGGGGCCGAAGGCGACCTGCGCCTCGGCCAGCATGTGCGCGATGGCCTGCGTGTCGGTCACGTCGGCCGCGATGTAGGCGAGCGCGTCGGGGTGGGCTTGCTGCAGCGCGCGCACGGCCTCGGGCGCGGCGGTCGCGCGGTCGATCACGCTGCAGCGTGCGCCCTCGGCGATGCAGGCCTCGGCGACCGCCAGGCCGATGCCGCCGCCGGCACCGGTCAGCAGCACATGGCGGTCCTGCAGGCGGTCGCTCATGAGGCGGCTTTCTCTTCGATGAAGCGCGCCACGCGCGCACCGGCACGGCGCACCGCATCGACCAGCCGCGCATCGCCCGCGAGGCTGCCCCAGAGCCCGGCGTCGGCGCACAGCGCCGCCACGGGGTCGGCCGCGTCGCAAATGGCGTGCGCGGCGGCGTCGTCCATGCTCTGGTCCTGGTAGGCATAGGGCAGCGTGCCCCGGTGCCAGCGCTGCAGGAAGGCCAGGAACAGCGCAGGCAGCATCGCCACGCTGTCGATGCCCCGCCCGGCCGCCAGGCGCTCGCGCACGGTCGGCGCGATGAAGCCCGGGATCTTCGAGAAGCCGTCGGCCGCCACGCGCTGGTTGGTGTCGCGGATCGCGGGGTTGCCGAAGCGGTCGAGCACCACGTCGCGGTAGGCCGCCAGGTCGATCGGGCTCGGGCTCAGGCACGGGATGACGTCGTCGGTCACGTAGTCGAAGGCCATCCGGCGGATGGCCGCGTCGTGCGTGCCTTCGTGGATGAAGCCCAGCCCCGCCAGCGTGCCGGCCCAGGCGATGCAGCTGTGCGTGGCGTTGAGGATGCGGATCTTGGCCTCTTCGTAAGGCTGCACCGAGTCGACCAGCTCGACGCCCACGCGCCCCCAGTCGGGCCGGCCGGCGATGAAGTCGTCTTCGATCACCCACTGGATGAAGCTCTCGCCCGTGACCGCCGCGCCGTCGTCGCGGCCCGTGGCGGCAAGCACGCGCGCGCGCAGCTCGGGCGGCGGGCGCGGCGTGATGCGGTCGACCATCGCGTTCGGGCAGCGGGTGTTGGCATCGACCCAGGCCTGCAGCGGCGCGTCGCCGACCAGCGCGATGAACTCGAGCAGGCCCGCACGAAAGCGGTCGCCGTTGTGACGCAGGTTGTCGCAGTTCAGCAGCGTCACGGGGCCCGCCTGCGCGGCGCGCCGTGCCCGCAGGATCGCGCAGACCGCGCCGTAGATCGTCTCGCCGGCCTCGCCGCGCCGCGCGCGTTCGATGTCGGCCGCGAGGTCGGCGAACGACAGGTCGAGCTTGCCCTTGGTGTCGAGGTAGTAGCCGGCCTCGGTCACGGTGAAGGAGACGATGCGCGTGGACGGCGCCGCGCCGCGCGCGATCACCGGGGCCAGCGAGGGCTCGTACGGCAGCACCTCGCGGATCGCTTCGATCTGCTCGTAGCGGTACTCGCCCGCCGGCGACACGGTCTCGAGCGTGTAGCGCCCGCCCTGGGCCTGCAGCGCCGCGACGACCTCGGCCATGTCGGGCCGGATGTTGGCGCCCGACAGCGACCAGCGGGTGTCGCCCGCTTCGATCAGCCGCTGCAGGTAGACGGCCTGGTGGGCGCGGTGGAACGAGCCGAGGCCGAGGTGAAGCACCGTGAATTCCGAAGGCGTCGGTGGGGTGGGCACGAGGCCCGCTGCTGCGAGGGTCACGGGGAAGGTCCGTTGAAAGTGAGGGTCGTCGGATCAGGCGGCGACGGCGCGGCCTTCGCGGCTGAACAGGTGCAGCACGGACGGGTCGAGCTCGACCGCCACGTCGTCACCAGCCTGCAGCGGCGTGCGTTCGTTCTGGCGCGCGATGAGCGGCACGCCGCCCACGTCCACGTGGATCAGCGTGTCGGCGCCCAGCGCCTCGATGAGCTCGACGCGCCCCGGCACGCCGGCGGCCGCGCCCTGCTTCGGATGCACGCGCAGGCCTTCGGGGCGCACGCCCAGGAAGCCGTCACTCGGCAGGCGCCCGCCGGTGGCGGCGGAAAAACTCGGAATGGCGCTCGCCGCCACCATGTTCATCGACGGCATGCCGATGAACTGCGCGACGAACTGGTTGGCGGGGCGGTCGTACAGCTCCAGCGGCGTGCCGACCTGTTCGATGAGCCCGTCTTTCAGCACCACCACGCGGTCGGCCAGCGTCATGGCCTCGACCTGATCGTGCGTGACGTAGATGGTGGTCGCGCCGAGCGCGCGGTGCAGCTTGTGGATCTCGACGCGCGTGTTGCCGCGCAGCGCCGCATCGAGGTTCGACAGCGGCTCGTCGAAGAGGAACACCTTGGGCGCGCGCACGATCGCGCGCCCGATGGCCACGCGCTGGCGCTGGCCGCCCGACAAATCTTTCGGCGTGCGGTCCAGGTACTGCGTGAGGTTCAGCGTCTTGGCCGCGTACTCGACCTTGGTCCTGATCTCGTCCTTGGCCACGCCCGCGAGCTTCAGCGCGAAGGACATGTTGTCGTACACGCTCATGTGCGGGTACAGCGCGTAGCTCTGGAACACCATCGCTAGGTCGCGCTTGCCCGAAGGCGTCCAGGTGATGTCCTTGCTGTCGAGCAGCAGGTTGCCGCTGGTGATGGGTTCGAGCCCCGCGATCAGGCGCAGCAGCGTCGACTTGCCGCAGCCCGAAGGCCCGACGAAGACGATGAACTCGCCCTTCTGGATCTGCAGGTCGACGCCCTTGATGATGTGGACGTCGCCAAAGCTCTTCTTGATGTTCTTGAGTTCGAGGTAGGCCATGAGATGTCTCCCTTTTCTTTACTTGACGGCACCGAAGGTCAGGCCTTGCACCAGTTGCTTCTGGCTGAACCAGCCGAACACGACGATGGGCGCAATGGCCATCAGCGACGCGGCCGACAACTTGGCCCAGAACAGGCCCTCGGGGCTGGAGTACGAGGCGATGAGCGTGGCCAGCGTGCCGGCCTTGGCGGAGGTGAGGTTCAACGCCCAGAAGGCTTCGTTCCAGCTCAGCACCAGGCACAGGAGGCCGGTCGATGCGAGCCCGCCGACCGACAGCGGCATCACGACATGGCGGAACTCGGTCCACAGGCTCGCGCCGTCCATGCGCGCGGCCTCGAGGATCTCGTTCGGAATGTCCTTGTAGGCGCTGTAGAGCATCCACACCATGATCGGGAGGTTCGACAGCGTGAACACGATGGTGAGCGCGGTGAGCGAGTCCAGCATGCCGGCCGTCTGCGCGAGCACGTAGATCGGCACCAGCGCACCGACGGCCGGCATCATCTTGGTGGAGAGCATCCACATGAGGATGTCGCGCGTCTTCTTCGTGCGAAAGAAGGCCATCGAGTACGCGGCGGGCGCGGCGATCAGAAGGCCCAGGATCGTCGAGCCCAGGCTGGTGATGAGCGAGTTGCGCGCATACAGCAGGTAGTCGCTGCGGCGCTGCACCTCACCGAAGTTGTCGAGCGTGGGCTCGAAGATGAACAGCGGCGGCACATGAATAGCCTGCAGCTCCGTCTTGAAGGCCGTGAGGAACAGCCAGCCGAGCGGGAAGAACAGAAGCAGTGCCACGGCCCACGCACCGACGGTGCGCAGCAGCTGGGGAAGGAAGTTGCTGGGTTGCATGGTCGTTCCTTCAGTCCAGGTTCTTGCCGATGATGCGGATGAGGAACACCGCCACGATGTTGGCCAGCACCACCGCGAACAGCGCACCGGCCGACGCCACACCCACGTCGAAGTTCATGAGCGACTGCTTGAAGATCATGTAGGTCATGTTCGTGCTCTCGTTGCCCGGGCCGCCATTGGTGGTGATGGCGATCTCGGCGAACACGCTGAGCAGGAAGATCATCTCGATCATGATCACCACGGCCATCGGGCGGCCCAGGTGCGGAATGGTGAGATAGAAGAAGCGCTGGAACGAACTCGCGCCGTCCATGCGCGCGGCTTCCATCTGTTCGCGGTCCAGCGACTGCAGCGAGGTGATGAAGATCAGGCAGGCGAAGGGCAGCCATTGCCACGCCACCATGATGATCACGGAGAACAGCGGCACGTCGGTGAGCCAGTCGACCGGCTGCGCGCCGAAGAAGCGCCACACATCGGCCAGGATGCCGTAGATAGGGTTCATCATCATGTGCTTCCACAGCAGCGCATTCACTGCGGGCATGACGAAGAAGGGCGAGATCAGCAGCACGCGCACGATGCCGCGGCCCGGGAAGGGTTCGTTCACCAGGAGCGCGAGCAGCACGCCGAACACCACCGTGATGACGATGACGCTGCCGATCAGCAGCAGCGTGTTCCACGTGGCCGGCCAGAAGTCGGGGTCGGTGACGAAGTAGTGAAAGTTCTCGATGCCCGCGAACGTGCGTTCGCCGGGCTGCATGAGGTTGTAGTTCACGAAGGAGAAGTACAACGTCATCAGCAGCGGCACGATCATCCACAGGAAGAGCGTGAGCACGGCGGGCGCCATGAGGGCGCGGGGCAGGAGTCTTTTCATGGTCTGTTCCTCTCAGGCTGCGGCCCTCTCCCCGCGGGGAGAGGGGAAGAAGCGCGGCTTACTTGTAGTAGCCCGCTTTCTTCATCTCGCGCTCGGCGGCGAGCTGCGAGGTCTTCAGCGCCTGGTCGACCGTGACCTTGCCCGACAGTGCCGCGCTCATCTGCTGGCCCACCGCCACGCCGATGGCCTGGAACTCGGGAATGGCCGCGTACTGCACGCCGACGTACGGCGACTTGGGCAAGGTGCTGTCGCTGAGGTTCGCGCTGTCGATGGCCTTCTTCTCGGCGGCGGCAAACTTGGCGACCTTCTGGAACTCGGGGTTCGCGTAGGTCGACTTGCGCGTGCCGGTGGGCACCGTGCCCCAGCCGTGTTCCTTGGCGACGAGGTTGACGTACTCCTTGGAGGTCGCCCACTTCACGAAGGTCTGCGCCGCGGCGCCCTTGGTCGAGCTGGCGGGAATGGCCAGGTTCCAGGTCCACAGCCAGTTGGCGCCCTTGGGCGTGACCGCCACCGGGGCCTGCGCGAAGGCCACCTTGTCGGCCACCTTCGACTGCTTGGGGTCGCTGATGAACGAAGCGGCGATGGTCGCGTCGACCCACATGCCGCACTTGCCTTCGTTGAACAGCGCCAGGTTCTCGTTGAAGCTGTTGGCCGAGGCGCCCGGCGGGCCGTAGGCCTTCATGAGGTCGACGTAGAAGCCGATCGCGTCCTTCCAGGGCTTGGTGTCGATCTGCGGCTTCCACTGCATGTCGAACCACTGGCCGCCATGCGTGTTCACGAGGGTGGTGATCGGGCCCATGTTGTCGCCCCAGCCCGGCTTGCCGCGCAGGCACATGCCGTACAGGCCGCCCTTGGGGTCGTGGATCTTGCCGGCCAGCTCCTTCACCTGCGCCCAGGTGGGCTGCTCGGGCATCTTGAAGCCGACCTTGTCGGCCAGGTCCTTGCGGTACATGAGCATCGAGCTCTCGCCGTAGAAGGGCGCCGCGTACAGCTTGCCTTCGTGCGACAGGCCGGCGCGGATGGCGGGTAGCAGGTCGTCGGCGTCGTAGGCGGCATCGGTGGCGATGGGCTGCAGCCAGCCCTTCTTCGACCAGATCGGCGCTTCGTACAGGCCGATGGTCATCACGTCGAACTGGCCGCCCTTGGTGGCGATGTCGGTGGTCACGCGCTGGCGCAGCGTGCCTTCCTCCAGCGTGACCCACTTGAGCTTGATGTCGGGGTTGGCCTTTTCGAAGAAGGGCGTGAGCTTCTGCATCTCGATCATGTGGCCGTTGTTGACGGTCGCGATGACCAGTTCGGTGGCCGAGACGGAAAAAGCGAACGCCGAGCCGGCCAAGCCTGCAAGCAGTTTCGTATAGGTCATGAGGTGTCTCCCATCGGGTTGAAATCGGCGATTCCGATCTCCCCCAAGGATCGCGAGGATGGTCCGATTCCTGTAACGCGTCGACTTGCCCGAATTGATACTTCGGTGCTTTTTGGTCTAGCGATTTTCCCTAGCGGGCCGGGCAGGCACTGCGCAGACGCCGGTTCATGCCGCATGCCGTGCACATGGCCGGCAGCTACTCGACAAAAAGCAGTGCCGGGCATTCGAGCGACGCCCGCACGGCCTGCACGAATTCGGCCGCCAGCTGGCCGTCGACCACGCGGTGGTCGAAGGAGGAGGACAGGTTCATCATGCGGCGCGCGACCACCGCGCCGCCCAGCATCACCGGACGCTGCACGATGCGGTTGACGCCGACGATCGCCACCTCGGGCGCGTTGATGATCGGCGTGGAGGCAATGCCGCCCAGCGCGCCCAGGCTGGTGACGGTGAGGGTCGAGCCGCTCAGCTCGTCGCGCGTGGCCCGGCCGGCGCGCGCGGCATCGGCCAAGCGGGCGATCTCGGTCGCGCTCGACCAGAGGTCGCGCGCTTCCGCATGGCGCAGCACCGGCACCATGAGGCCGGCCGCCGTTTGGGTGGCGATGCCGACGTGCACCGCGCCGTGGCGCGTGAGCACGCCCGCCTCGTCGTCGAAGCGGGCGTTGATCTGCGGGAAGCGCGGCACCGCCAGCACCACCGCGCGCACCAGCAGCGGCAGCAGCGTCAGGTGCGCCCGCTCGCCGCCCCAGCGTTCGTTGATGCGGGCGCGCAGCAGCTCCAGCTCGGTCACGTCGACCTCCTCGACGTAGGTGAAGTGCGGGATGCGGCGCATCGCGTCCTGCATGCGCTGCGCGATGCGGCGGCGCACGCCGGTCACGGGCACGGCCTCCTCGTCGTGGCGCTCGGCGTAGCGCGCGGCATCCGGCGCAGGCGGACCGGGCCGGCGCAGCAGCCAGGCGTCGAGGTCCTCGTGCAGGATGCGGCCGTCCGCGCTGCTGCCCGGCACCTGCCGCAGATCGATGCCGAGGACCGTCGCCCGGTGGCGCACCGCGGGTGAGGCGAGCGGCTTGTCGGCCGAGGGACGTGCGTGTTCGGCCAGTGCCCGCACCGCTGCAGGCGCCGGCGTCGATACGGCCGGCACCGCTTCCTTCGCCTCGCCGCCGGCCACCACGTCGATCCGGATCAGCTCTGCGCCCACCGCGATCTGCTGCCCCACTTCGCCGCCGAGCGCGAGCACCCGGCCCGCGACCGGCGAGGGAATCTCGACGGTGGCCTTGTCGGTCATCACGTCGGCCAGCACCTGGTCTTCGGCCACCGTGTCGCCGGGCTGCACGCGCCACGCCACCAGCTCCACCTCGGCAATGCCTTCGCCCAGGTCCGGCACCTTGATCGTGAGCGTGCCCATTCAGTTCTCCATGGCGCGGCGCAAGGCCGCGCCGACGCGCGCCGGGCCCGGGAAATAGGCCCATTCCTGCGCGTGCGGGTAGGGCGTGTCCCAGCCGGCCACGCGCCCGATCGGCGCTTCCAGATGGTGGAAGCAATGCTCCTGCACCAGCGCCGTCAGCTCGGCGCCGAAGCCGCTAGTGCGCGTGGCCTCGTGCACGATCACGCAGCGGCCGGTCTTCTTCACCGAGGCGACCAGCGTCTGCAGGTCCAGCGGCCACAGGCTGCGCAGGTCGATGATCTCGGCGTCGATGCCGGTCTCGCGCGCGGCCGCTTCGCAGACGAAGACCATGGTGCCGTAGCTGATCACCGTCAGGTCGGTGCCGGGGCGGAACACCGTGGCCGACTCCAGCGGCACCGTGTAGTAGCCCTCGGGCACCTCGCCCAGCGGATGGGCCGACCAGGGCACCAGCGGCCGGTCGTGGTGGCCGTCGAAGGGGCCGTTGTACAGCCGCTTGGGCTCCAGGAAGATGACCGGGTCGTCGTTCTCGATCGACGCGATCAAGAGGCCCTTGGCATCGCGCGGATTGGAGGGCATCACCGTGCGCAGCCCGCACACGTGCGTGAACAGCGCCTCCGGGCTCTGGCTGTGCGTCTGGCCGCCGTAGATGCCGCCGCCGCAGGGCATGCGGATGGTGATCGGCGCGGTGAAATCGCCCGCCGAGCGGTAGCGCAGGCGCGCCGCCTCCGACACGATCTGGTCGTAGGCCGGATAGACGTAGTCGGCGAACTGCACCTCCACCACCGGACGCAGGCCGTACGCGCCCATGCCGATGGCCGAGCCGACGATGCCGCCCTCGTTGATCGGCGCATCGAACACGCGCGAGCGTCCGTACTTGGCCTGCAGGCCTTCGGTGCAGCGGAACACGCCGCCGAAGTAGCCCACGTCCTGGCCGTAGACGATCACGTTGTCGTCGCGCTCGAGCATCACGTCCATGGCGGAGCGCAGGGCCTGGATCATGGTCATCGAGGCCATGGCCGTCACCCCTCGGAGGCCAGCTGTTCGCGCTGGCGCTTCAGGTGCTCGGGCATGTCCTTGTAGACGTCCTCGAACAGGGCGGCGTCGCCCGCGACGTGGCCGTCGGCCATGGAGCCGAAGCGCTCGGCCTCCTTCACTGCGGTGTTCACCTGCGCCTGCATGTCGGCCTGCGTCTGCGCATGCTCCTGCTGCGACCAGGCGCCGATCGCCGTCAGGTGCTGCGCCAGGCGCGCGATCGGATCGCCCAGAGGGAAATGCGCCCAGTCGTCGGCCGGGCGGTAGCGCGACGGGTCGTCCGAGGTCGAATGTGCGCCGGCGCGGTAGGTGACCCACTCGATCAGCGTCGGCCCCAGGTTGCTGCGGGCGCGCTCGGCCGCCCAGCGCGAGGCCGCCAGCACCGCCAGGAAGTCGTTGCCGTCGACGCGCAGCGAGGCGATGCCGCAGCCCACGCCGCGTGCCGCGAAGGTGGTGGCCTCGCCGCCGGCGATGGCCTGGAAGGTCGAGATCGCCCACTGGTTGTTGACCACGTTCAGGATCACCGGCGCGCGGTAGACGTGCGCGAAGGTCAGCGCCGTGTGGAAGTCGGACTCGGCGGTGGCGCCGTCGCCGATCCAGCCCGAGGCGATGCGCGTGTCGCCCTTGATCGCCGAGGCCATGCCCCAGCCCACCGCCTGGATGAACTGCGTGGCCAGGTTGCCCGAGATCGAGAAGAAGCCGGCCCGCTTCATCGAATAGCACACCGGCAGCTGACGCCCCTTGAGCGGGTCGCGCTCGTTGGACATCAGCTCGCAGGTCAGCTCCAGCAGCGTCACGTCGTCGCGCGCCAGCAGCAGGCCCTGCTGGCGGTAGGTGGGAAAGCACATGTCGCCTTGTTGCAGCACCAGCGCGTGGCCGGTGGCGATGGCCTCTTCGCCCAGGCACTGCATGTAGAAGGAGATCTTCTTCTGCCGCTGCGCGATCAGCATGCGGGCATCGAAGGCGCGTGTCTTCATCATCGCGCGCAGGCCGCGGCGCAGCAGCTCGGGGTCGGCCGGCGGCGCCCACGGGCCGACGGCGCGGCCTTCGTCGTCGAGCACGCGCACCAGCGTGTAGGCCAGGTCGCTGGTGTCGGCCGGCGATGCGTCGACCGGGGGTTTTCGCACCTCGCCGGCACGCGACAGGTGCAGGTAGGAGAAATCGGTCTCGTGCCCCGGCCGCCCGGTGGGCTCCGGTACATGCAGACGAAGAGATGTGCCTTGGCTCATCGCGTTGTCTCCGCGCTCGATGGCATCGCGCGCCACCACAGCCTAGCGAATTTCGGGCGCGGGCGCAGCCGGTCAAGTGCGTGTTTCGCAGGCGCCCGGGGCGCAGGGGCGGGGAGGGTCGCGCGGCCCATGCCGGCACCCGTGTCTTCCCCCTTGCCTTTCCCGGCGCGCCTCTGCACTGTCCTTCCACCCTGTGGCCCGCGGCGCATGAACGACCTGGAACCTCCACCTCCTCTTTCCGAACCCGGCCGCAGTGCGCCGCGGGCGAAGTCCGCCGATGCGGCCGGATGGCGCCGCTGGCTGCCGGGACTGCGCACGCTGCGCGGGTACGAGCTGGCCTGGCTGCGGCACGACATCGTGGCCGGGCTGGTGCTGACCACGATGCTGGTGCCCGTCGGCATCGCCTACGCGCAGGCGTCGGGCGTCCCCGGCATCCATGGCCTCTACGCGACCATCGTCGCGTTGCTCGCGTACGCCGTGTTCGGCCCTAGCCGGATCCTGGTGCTGGGCCCGGATTCCTCGCTGGCGGCCCTCATCCTGGCCGTCGTCCTTCCGCTGTCGGGCGGCGACCCGCAGCGCGCCATCGCCCTGGCGGGCCTGATGGCGATCGTGTCGGGCGCGGTGTGCATCCTCGCGGGCGTCGCGCGCCTGGGCTTCGTCACCGAGCTTCTTTCCAAGCCGATCCGCTACGGCTACATGAACGGCATCGCGTTGACCGTGCTGATCAGCCAGCTGCCCAGGCTGCTGGGTTTTTCGGTCGAAGGCGACGCACCGCTGGCGACCCTGAAGGCCATCGCCGTGTCGGTGATGGAGGGAAAGACCCACGCCATCACGCTCACGGTCGGCGCGGGCACCCTGGCGGTCATCCTGCTGCTCAAGGGCCGCCGGCGTGTGCCGGGCATCCTGATCGCCGTGGTGGGCGCGACCGTGGCCGTCGGCGTGCTGGGCCTGGCGACGCGCGAGGGGGTGCCGGTGCTCGGCGCCCTCCCGCAAGGCCTGCCGGCGTTCGGCATTCCGTGGATCACCGCCGCCGACTTCGGCCCCGTGCTGATCGGCGGCTGCGCCGTCGCGCTCGTCTCGTTCGCCGACACCAGCGTGCTCTCCCGTGTCTATGCGGCACGCACCCGCACCCACGTCGACCCGAACCAGGAGATGGTGGCGCTGGGCGCCGCCAACCTGGCGGCCGGATTTTTCCAGGGCTTTGCCGTCAGCAGCAGTTCGTCGCGCACCCCGGTGGCCGAGGCCGCGGGCGCCAAGACCCAGCTGACCGGCGTCGTCGGCGCACTGGCCGTTGCCCTGCTGCTGGTGGCGGCGCCCGACCTGCTGAAGAACCTGCCCACCAGCGCACTGGCCGCGGTCGTGATCGCATCGGCCATCGGCCTGATCGAGATTGCCGACCTGCGGCGGATCTACCGCATCCAGCGCTGGGAGTTCTGGTTGTCGATCGCCTGCACGGTCGGCGTGGTCGTGCTGGGCGCCGTCGAGGGCATCGGCCTGGCCATCGTGATCGCGGTCATCGAATTCCTGTGGGATGCCTGGCGCCCCTATTCCGCGGTGCTGGGGCGCGCCGATGGCGTCAAGGGCTACCACGACATCACGCGCTATCCCGACGCGCGCCTCATTCCGGGCCTGGTTTTGTTTCGCTGGGATGCGCCGCTGTTCTTCGCCAATGCCGAGCTGTTCCGCGACCGGGTGGGCGAGGCCATGGCGTCGTCGCCCGCGCCGGTGCGCTGGCTGGTCGTCGCGGCGGAGCCCGTCACCAGCGTGGACGTGACCTCCGCCGACATGCTGGCCGAGCTGGTCGACAGCTTGCGCGACGCCGGCATCCAGTTGTGCTTTGCCGAGATGAAGGACCCCGTCAAGGACAAGCTGAAGCGCTTCGGGCTCTTCGCGCGGCTGGGCGAAGCCGCGTTCTTTCCGACCGTTGGTGCCGCCGTCAGCGGGTACCTCAAGACCCATCCGGTGGAGTGGGTCGACTGGGAAGACGAGGGGCGCTGAGCCCTTGCGGCCCGCGGCATGCGCCTCCCATGGATGGGGGAGGCGACGTTTCGGGGCGGCTCCTAGCATCCGCGCACCCACAACGAGGAGCCTCCCGATGAAGATCGCCTTTACTTCCTGCTTCAGCGCCCAGACCTTCAAAGAACAACCTGTCTGGACACAGGTGGGCGCGTCCGGCGCCACGCACCTGGTGCTGCTGGGCGACTCGGCCTACTACGACGCGGACGGCTCCAGCATGGGCGCCATCAAGGCCATGGGCGCGAACGACTTCGCGATCCACGCCTTCGGCCGGCTGCGCGACCAGCTGAACCAGAAGGAGTTCGCCAAGCTCGTGCGCAAGACCGACCTGCAGATTCATCCGATCTGGGACGACCACGACTTTCTGTGGAACGGCGCCTGCGGCGCGCAGATCGAGGGACAGCCGTCTTACCGGCATCTGCTGGACCCGACGCGCGCGGCGTTCCAGGAATACCGCAAGGCGCTGGATTCGAACGATCCGAAGACCTTTCCCAAGGCCGGCGATCCCTGGGCCACGGGCGTTCCCGAACCCGGCTACCGGCCCCTCATGCTGAGCAATGTCGGCGATGCGGATGGTCCGGTGATGCTGCACCTCACCGACGGCCGCAGCTACAAGACCAAGGGCGGCGAGGACGCCGTGCTCGGCAAGAAGCAGATGAACAAGCTGAAGAAGGCCATCGAAGACTCGGACGAGAAGACCGTGCACCTGATCGCCAGCGGCCTCACCTTCGAAGCCCGCCACGGCGAGACCTGGATGGACTGCGCGGCCGAGCACGCCGCGATCCTCAAGCTCGCGGAGAAGCGCCGCATCCTCATCCTCAGCGGCGACGTGCACGAGAACCGCTTCGCCGTGCCGTGGCCTGCCGGCCCCTGGAGCCTGTTCGAGGCCACGTCCTCCGGCGCCGCGCTGCGCACGGCCGTCACCGTCGGCGCGCTGCAGCGCAACTGGGGGCTGGTCGACATCACGAAGGACCAGGTGAACATCGAGCTGTCGCAGCTGAACATGGACACGCGCCGCCGCGTCATCGACCGCAAGAAGTGGAAGATGCTGTAGGCGTGGCGGCGAGCGAGTTCACGGGCCGCTCCTGCGGCTTGCGAAGCAGGATCACGAGGCCGGAGATCAGGAAGTACACGGCGCCCACCGCTGCATAGCCTGCGAGCGTCTGCAGGACAGGGGCATCGGTGCCTTGCCGTGCGACGAAGAGGCCGCCGGCCAGCGCGGACTGCGCGCCGCTCAGCATCATCACCCACTGCCCCCGATGGCTCTTTCGGCGGCGAACGGCCGTCGCCAGCTGCAGAAGGCCCGACACGATGGCCCAGGCGCCGAAGATGGCCAGGCCGATCTGGAGCCCGAGCACCAGTGAGGCCACCACGGCCACGGTGACCAGCGCGCTGATCCAGGTGTTCAGCATCTGGCTGGGGTTGGCCCGGGGGCCGCCCGTCATCCGGGCGTCCACCAGGTTCGCCAGCGCGTCCCACGCCGGATAGACGACCAGCAGGATCGTCGTCAGCACCGGCGACTGCCTGGCGACGCTGAAGGCCAGCGCAACCCACACGAAGGAAAAGGCCGCGCGGGTGAGGTAGAGCTTGCGCAGCCAGGCGGCCGGCTGCAGAGGGGGTTGGATGATGTCGGACATGAAAGGGTGTGGGTAGGAGGAGGGGGCGCGCCTCGCACGAAGCGGGTGGAACGATTCTTCTGCGTTCCCCCGGGCCACGGTATCGGTCGAATGACCGACACGCGCCGAACCGGCGGCTGTGCGATGCTGTGCGCTCGCCCCCGCGATCCCATGCCCGACGACACCACCCTCACCGCTTTCGACGCGGCCCGCGCGCTCGCCTTCATCGGCGACCTGAGCATGGGCCAGCCCATCGACCATTCGCTGCGCACCGCCTGGCTGGCCGGCATGATCGCGACGCAGGCCGGCTGCCACGCGGCGCAGGTCGAGGTCGCGCAACACGTGGCGTTGCTGCGCTGGTCGGGCTGCACGGCGAACGCGCAGGAGTTCGCGGACTTCCTGGAAGACGATGTGCTGGGTCGGCGAGCCCTTCTGGCCTCCGCGCAACCGCGCCTGCGCCAGCCCCACCAGGCGTCCATTCCCGGGGCCGTCGTGGTGATGGCCCAGATCCATTGCGAGATTGCCGGCGACATCGCGAACATGCTGGGCCTGGGGCTCGAGGCCGAAGCCGCACTGCGCGCCGTCTTCGAGGCCTATGACGGCAGCGGCGTCCCCGGCCTGCTGCAGGGCGAGGGCGTGCCGCTCGCCACCTACATCGTGGCCCTGGCGAGCGATCTCGAAATCTTCAGCCGCCTCTACGGGCTCGACGAAGCCCTCACGCTCGCGAGGGGGCGCGCCGACAGCCTCTACCCCGGCTTCCTGGTCGACGCCTGCGCACCGCACGCTGCGGCGTGGATGACGCGGCTGGATGCCTCGCCCGCCCCGTGGACCGATGCCGCCGATCCGCCGGTGTCGATGCACCGGCGTGTCGGGCTGGAACTCGTCGGCGACGTGAGCGACCTCAAGCTGCCGTGGATGACGGGCTACTCGCGGCGCGTGGCCCGCCTGGCGCGCGATTGCGGCGCCCAGCTGGGCATGGGCGAAGCGATGTGCCATCGCATCCACCGGGCCGGCCTGATCCACGGCATCGGGCGGGCCGCGGTTCCCAACGCCATCTGGAATGCGCCCGAGCCGCTGCCGGCCGCGTCGATGGAGCGCCTGCGGCTCGTGCCGTACTGGACGTCCCGCGCGGCGGGGCAGATCGACGGCCTTGCGGCAGAAGCAGAGATCGCCTCGTTCGCTTTCGAGCGGCGCGATGGCTCCGGCTACTTTCGCGGCCGCTCCGGCGCGTCGATGCCGCTCGAAGGGCAGGTTGTCGCGGCGGCCGAGCAGTGGGTGTCGCACCGCACCCGCCGCCCGTGGCGATCCGAACTGACCGACGCCCAGGCGCGCGATCGCATGCAGGCGGACGCCGAGGCCGGCCGCTTCGACGCGGAGGTCATCGGCGCGCTGCTCGCCTGCACGCTCTCGGGCACGCCTGCGAAGCCCGGGTGCCTGCGCAGGAACGACGCGTCGCTGTCCCAGCGCGAGTTGGACGTCCTGCGCTGCATCAGCCAGGGCGACAACACGAAGCAGGTCGCGCGTGCGCTGGGCATCAGTGCGAGCACGGTGCGCACGCACGTCGAACGCGTGTTCCGCAAGCTCGGTTGCTCGACCCGCGCGGCCGCCACGCTGAAGGCCTCTGCCAGAGGCTTGCTGTAGCGGGCCGCGCCGGCCGCCCCATCGACTAAGCGGCCACAGGCTCCGGCCGAACCGCCCGCGCAGGCGCCGCGCTGTCGAGCTGCCCGCGCAGCATCTCCCACCGCACGCGCGCCGACACGATGCTTTCTTCCTTCACATGCCCGAAGCCGCGGATCTGCTCCGGCAGGCGCGCCAGCGACAGCGCGGTGTCGAAGTCGATGCGCTCGAAGCGCGCGAGCAGGTCTTCGACCATCGCGCGGTAGTCGGCAACGAGCTGGCGCTCCATGCGGCGCTCGGCGGTGCGCCCGAACGGATCGAGCGCTGTGCCGCGCAGGCCGCGCAACTTGGCGAGCACGCGAAAGGCGCCGAGCATCCACGGGCCGAAGCTGGTCTTCACCGCGCGGCCTTCGGCATCGCGCCGGCCCAGCACCGGCGGTGCCAGGTGAAAGCGCAGCACCGGCTTGCCTTCGAACTGCTCGCCGAGCTTCTCGATGAAGCGCGGGTCGGCATACAGCCGCGCCACCTCGTACTCGTCCTTGTAGGCCATGAGCTTGAACAGGCCCGAGGCCACGGCCTTGGCCAGCACCGTGCTGCCGCGCGTGCGTTGCTCGGCGTCGCGCACGCGTTCGACGAGGTCCGCGTAGCTGCGCGCGTAGGCCGCGTTCTGGTAGGCCGTGAGGAACGCGGTGCGGTCGGCCACCAGCGCTTCGAAACTCTGAGGCTTCTGCAGCGACACCACCTGCGCCGGCGCAGCCTGGCGCGTGACCGCCGCGAGGTCGAGCGCCGCCTTGCGGCCCCAACGGAACGCGGCCTGGTTGGCCTTCACGGCCACGCCGTTGATCTCGATGGCCTTGTCGAGCGCCTGCGCCGACAGCGGCACGAACCCCTTCTGGAACGCGAAGCCCAGCAGGAACAGGTTGGCCGCGATGGCGTCGCCCATGAGGCGCGTGGCCAGCTGCGTGGCGTCGATGAAGTCGGCGCGGCCTTCGACCGATTCCTCGATGAGCGCACGCACCTGCGCGGCGGGGAACTGCCAGTCGGGCTGCTGCGCGAAGTGCCCGGTCGGCTGTTCGAAGGTGTTGACCAGCGCGTAGGTGCGGCCCGGCCGCATGCGCGCGATGGCGTCGGGCGCGCCGGCCGTGAGCATGTCGCAGCCCAGGATCAGGTCGGCCTCGCCGGTGGGAATGCGCTGCGCCTTCAGCTGCGCCGCGTCGCGTGCGATGCGCACGTGCGACGTGACCGAGCCGTTCTTCTGCGACATGCCCGTCATGTCGAGCACGCTCACGCCCTTGCCCTCGAGGTGCGCCGCCATGCCGATCAGCGCGCCGATGGTGATCACGCCCGTGCCGCCGATGCCGGTGATGAGGATGTTGTGCATGCCTTCGAGCGCGAGCGGCGCCGGGGCGGGCAGGGCGGGCTCCTCGGCGGCCTTCACGGCCACGGGGGCGTGCTTGCGCGGCTTCACGCCCTCGACCGTCACGAAGCTCGGGCAGAAGCCCTTGATGCACGACTCGTCGGCGTTGCACGCGCTCTGGTCCACGCTGCGCTTCAGGCCGAGGTCGGTTGGCTTGGGCAGCAGGGCGGTGCAGTTCGACTGCTCGCCACAGTCGCCGCAGCCTTCGCACACCGCGTCGTTGATGAACACGCGCCGCGCGGCGGGCGGGAACTCGCCCTTCTTGCGGCGGCGGCGCTTCTCGGCCGCGCACACCTGGTCGTAGATCAGCACCGACACGCCCTCGAAGCCGCGCAGCTCGCGCTGCACCGCGTCCATGTCGTCGCGGTGGTGCACGCTCAGCGCAAAGAGGCCGTCGCGGTCGGGCGGCAGCAGGCTGCGGTCGGCCCAGCGCGTCGGGTCCTCGGCCACCAGCGCGATGCGCTTCACACCTTCGGCCGCCACCTGGTGCGCGATGCGCGGCACGGTGATCGGCCCGTCGACCGGCTGGCCGCCCGTCATCGCGACCGCGTCGTTGTAGAGGATCTTGTAGGTGATGTTCACGCCCGCCGCCACGGCCGCGCGAATCGCCAGCGAACCCGAGTGGTAGTAGGTGCCGTCGCCCAGGTTCGCGAACACGTGCTTGCGCTTGGAGAACCACGCCTGCCCCAGCCACGGCGCGCCTTCGCCGCCCATGTGCGTGGTGGTGCGGTTGTGCTCGGGGTAGATGGCCGTGGCCATCACGTGGCAGCCGATGCCCGCGAGCGCGAGGCTGCCTTCGGGCACCTTGGTCGAGGTGTTGTGCGGGCAGCCCGCGCAGTACCAGGCCGGGCGCGAGGGCGTGGCCACGGCCTTGCCGAGCACCACGTCTTTCGCGTCGAGGATCGCCAGCCGCATGCGGATGCGGTCGCTGGTGTGAAAGCGCGCCACGCGCCCGGCGATGACGCGCGCGATCTGCGCCACCGAGAAGTCGGCCGTGGCCGGCAGCAGCCACTGGCCGCGCGGGTGCGCGCCCCATTCGCCCTGTTCGTCGAACTTGCCGATCACGCGCGGGCGCACGTTCTCGCGCCAGTTGTACAGGTGCTCCTTGAGCTGGTACTCGACGATCTGGCGCTTCTCTTCGACCACCAGGATTTCCTCGAGCCCGTCGGCAAACTCGCGGATCGAGTCGGGCTCCAGCGGCCAGGGCATCGACACCTTGAACAGGCGGATGCCGATGCGCGCAGCCTCGTCGGCGTCGATGCCGAGTTCTTCCAGCGCTTCGAGCACGTCGCGGTACGACTTGCCCGAGGCCACGATGCCCAGCCGCGCCTGGGGCGAATCGATGGTCACGCGGTTCAGGCGGTTCTCGCGCGCGTAGGCGATGGCGGCGTAGATCTTGTAGTCCTGCATCAGCGCCTCCTGCTTGCGCGCCTGCACGCCGAGCGTGTCGGTCGACAGCCGCGCATGCACGCCGCCGGGCGGGAATGCGAAGTCTTTCGGCAGGCGCGTGTGCACGTCGAGCGCGCCGGCGGCAATGGAGCCCGACGACTCCACCGTGTCGGCCAGCGCCTTGAAGCCGACCGGCAGGCCGGCAAAGCGCGACATCGCAAAGCCGTGCAGGCCCAGCTCGATGTATTCCTCCACGCTCTGCGGGTAGAGCATGGGGATCATCGAGGCGGCGAACAGGTGGTCGCTCTGGTTGGGCAGGGTAGAGGACGACGCGCCGTGGTCGTCGCCCGCCACCAGCAGGATGCCGCCCTGGGGCGACGTGCCCGCGTGGCTCATGTGCTTGAACACGTCGCCGCAGCGGTCCACGCCGGGCGCCTTGCCGTACCACATGGCGAACACGCCATCGACCGCGCTCTCGCCGGTCAGGTGCACCTGCTGCGTGCCCCACACGGCGGTGGCGGCCAGCTCTTCGTTCACGCCGGGCAGGAACTTGACGGCGTTGGCCTCGAGCTGCGGCTGGGCTTTCCACAGCGCTTCGTCCAGGCCGCCGAGCGGCGAGCCGCGGTAGCCCGAGACAAAGCCCGCGGTGTTCAGGCCGGCCTGCTGGTCGCGCCATTTCTGCACGAGCATGAGGCGCACCAGCGCCTGGATGCCGCTGAGGTAGATCCGGCCTTCGGTGGCCGTGTATTTGTCGTCCAGCGCAACGCTGGCGAGTTCGTGGGTTGCCATGAGAAAAAAGACTCCGGGTAGGACTCGTGGAATGCGGGCGTGGCCCCGGTAGAGGGCCGGCCCGCGAAACGCCTCGCCGGGGTTGCCGCCGAGACAGCGACGATTCTTTCGCACCCCGGCCCGAAAGTGCTTCTTCGTTTCGACGGGGAAACCCGCATTCCGGAAGAACCATCGCCGCCGCCGTCGATTCGCCGAAAGGCCTTCGGCTGTGCGCCCGCAACCGCGCAGGCCCGACAATGTCCGCCCGATCGACCGAGGACCCGATGAGACCCGACCTGGATTCGCTGGCGCTGTTCCTGCGCGCCATTGAGCACGGCAGCCTGTCCAAGGCGGCCGCCGAGAGCCACATGGTGCTGTCGGCCGCGAGCCGGCGCCTGGCCATCCTCGAGAGCCAGCTCGGCGTGGGGCTGCTCAACCGCACCTCGAAGGGCGTGACGCCCACGGGCGCGGGCGAGTCGCTGGCCATGCATGCGCGCCAGATCCTGCGCGACGTGGACCGCATGCGTGCCGACCTGTCGGACTACGCGCAGGGCGCCACCGGCCGCGTGCGGCTGCATGCCAACGCGTCGGCGATGGGGCAGTTCCTGCCCGACGACGTGGCGAGCTTTCGGCTGCGCTACCCCGAGATCCGCGTGAGCGTGGAAGAGCACCGCAGCGTCTACATCGTGCAAGCGATTCGCGACCGCCAGGCCGACGTGGGCGTGATCACCAGCGAGGCGGTCGACCCGGCGCTGCACTTCATTCCGTACCGCACCGACCGGCTCGTGGCCATCGTGCGCCAGAAGCATCCGTGGCGCGGGCGCGAGGTGTCGTTCGAAGAACTGCTCGACTTCGATTTCGTGGGGCTCGAAGACGACTCGGCCATCTCCCGCACCATGGAAGACGCCGCGATGAGCGCGCGCAAGGTGCTGCGCCTGCGTGTGCGCGTGAAGAGCTTCGAGGCCGTGTGCCGGATGATCGAAGCGGGGATGGGCGTGGGCATCCTGCCCGAGGGCGCGGCGGTGACCTACCGCAAGGAGATGAAGCTGCGCTTCATCAACCTCACCGATGCGTGGGCGTCACGCCGGATGTACCTGTGTACGCGGCAGGAGGCGTTGAGTTTTCCGCAGCGTCGGTTGGTGGACCATCTGTTGGCGCGGGGGATGCCCTAAGCGTCATTCGGGGCGACGCTCCCGCCGATGGGGTACCTTGCTCCGCGAATGTCCCCTGGCCTTCGGCCTCCTCCTTGATTTCGCTGCGCAAGGCACCCCGTCGGCGTGAGCGTGTTCAGCGCTGCTGCGGATTGGCACGGCGCTCGTAAGGCCCGCGTGCGGCGCATTGCGGAAGCTGCATTTGTTGGCGCTCGTCGGGACTTCGTGCCGCGCGAAAGCGCCACTGCGCTGCGCTCTTCTCTAAAGTAGCTGCCCCTGTCACTCAAAACCCCAACAAGGGGACTCGGAAGGCGCTACATACACAGCCGTTGAAATGTCGAAAGGCTGCTTGCCTCGCGGCAGGTTGTCGGTGCGAAAGCAGCGATGCAAATGCGAGGTATCAAAAGGCGACGGCCAGGGTGTTACGAGCACCCCGGCCGTCTAACCAAAGACGTGCAACCACCTCTAAGGAAGGTCTGATCAAGAGCACGTTTCTTGCATGAAGGACTGAACCTTGCAAAGGAGCACGAGCGATGAGCCAGATCAGTTTTGCGGATGCGGAGCAAGCGGGCAAGAGGAAGAAGACCAGGCGCGAAGTCTTCCTTGCCGAGATGGAACTGGTGGTGCCGTGGAAGGCGCTGCTCAAAGTCATCGAGCCCCACTATCCAGTGGCGGGCCGAGGCCGTCGGCCCTACCCGCTGCAAGCCATGCTGCGCGTGCACCTGATGCAGAACTGGTTCGCTCTGAGCGACCCGGCGATGGAAGAAGCCCTGTATGAGATCGCCTCGCTGCGCACGTTCGCCGGACTCGGTCTGGAGGCGATCCCCGATGAGACGACCATCCTGAACTTCCGTCACCTGCTGGAAGCCAGCGATCTGGCCGAAGACATCTTCAAGCAGGTCAACGCCCACCTGGCCAGGAAGGGGTTGCTCCTGAAGCGCGGCTCCATCGTGGACGCAACCATCATTGCGGCGCCCAGCTCCACCAAGAACAGTACCGGCGAGCGAGACCCCGAGATGCACCAGACGAAGAAGGGCAACCAGTGGCACTTCGGGATGAAGGCGCACATCGGCGTGGACGCCGAGTCGGGACTGGTGCATACCGTGACGGCGACGGCCGCCAATGAAGCGGACGTGGAACAGGTGGCGGACTTGCTGCATGGCAAGGAAGAGCAGGTGTGGGCCGACTCGGGCTATCGGGGCGCGCAGGCGCGGGTCAAGCGCGATGTGCAGTGGCACATCGCGGGCCGGCCCAGCGACATGGCGAAGATGCCCGAGGGACGTGCCAAGGCCCGAGCGCGCAAGAACGAATATGAGAAGGCCAGCGTGCGGGCAAAGGTGGAGCATCCGTTCCGGGTGATCAAGCGCCAGTTCGGCTTGGTGAGGGTGAGGTTCAAAGGACTGGCCAAGAACACGGCGCACGTGATCACGCTGTTTGCTTTGTCCAATCTGTGGATGGCGCGCAAGAAACTGATGGCGATGACGGGACAGGTGCGTCTGCAAACAGTCTGAGGGCACTGGATGAGGGGTAGACCTCATCGACTCGGGGCATCTGGCGGCGCGATTCGTCTCCATGCACACCATTGGCCTTCATCGCACGCCAATCGGTGACCTGTTCAGACCTTCCCTAAGGAACGTCTGAACAAGTCCACCGATCATGTCGCTGCGCGTTGATTGACGCAAAGGAACTTGCGCGATGAACCAACTGAGTTTTTCGGACGCGGAGTACGCTGGCAAGAGGAAGAAGACGCGGCGCGAGGTCTTCCTCGAAGAGATGGAGCAGGTGATTCCGTGGAAGGCGCTGCTGAAGATCATCGAGCCGCACTACCCGGTGGCCGGGCGCGGACGCAGGCCGTACCCACTGGAGGCGATGCTGCGGGTGCACCTGATGCAGAACTGGTTTGCGCTGTCGGACCCGGCGATGGAGGAAGCACTTTATGAGATCGCGTCGCTGCGCAACTTCGCGGGCCTGAAGCTCAGTGAGCCGATTCCCGACGAGACGACGATCCTGAACTTCCGGCACATGCTGGAGGAGTCCGATCTGGCCGAGGACATCTTCAAGCAGGTCAACGCGCACCTGTCGCGCAAGGGGTTGCTGCTCAAGCGCGGCAGCATCGTCGATGCGACCATCATCGCGGCGCCCAGCTCGACGAAGAACGCCGAGGGCGAGCGCGATCCGGAGATGCATCAGACGAAGAAGGGCAACCAGTGGCACTTCGGCATGAAGGCGCACATCGGCGTGGACGCCGACAGCGGCCTGGTGCACACGGTCACAACGACGCCGGCCAATGAAGCGGACGTGGAGCAAGTGGCCGATCTGCTGCACGGTAAGGAGACTCAGGTGTGGGCCGACTCGGGCTATCGCGGCGCGCAAGGCCGCATCGAGCGTGAGGTGAAGTGGCACATCGCCGCGCGGCCCAGCGACATCGCCAAACTGCCCGAGGGCAAAGCCAAGGCGCGAGTACAGCAGTGCGAACACGCAAAGGCCAGCATGCGCGCGAAGGTCGAGCATCCCTTCCGAGTGATCAAGCGCCAGTTCGGGCTGGTGAAGGTGCGCTTCCGTGGGCTGCAGAAGAACACCGCCCATCTGCTGACGCTGTTCGCGCTGTCGAATCTGTGGATGGCGCGAAGGCAATTGATGGGAGTCGTGCGTCCGAAGCTGGCGTGAGGGCCATGAACGACGCCGAAATCTCATTCAAGGTCGATTCGAGCATGCATTTGTTCAACCCTTGTAGCTCGCACGCGCTCAGATCGCGCTCGTTCGCCAGTTGTTCAGACCTTCCCTAAAGGAGCGCACAAAAATGGCTACCAAGACTATAGCCCGGCCTCGCACGCCGGTATCCCCCGCCGGAAGCGCCCACGAAGACCCGGCGAACCTCCTCGAAAACACACTCGCCCAACTCGAAGCGCTGCTGTGGGTCTGCCACGGGGAAGACATCGACTGGTGCAGCGGCGAAGGCCCCCGGCAATTGGACAACCTGCTTTGGCTTGCGGCGGAACTGGCGCGCAAGGCGGGGGAGTTGTTTCAGGCGAGTGAGAGGGCGCGGCGCGGAGCGCTTGAGACTGGAAGTTAGCGGTGAGACTGCGGACTGCGGACTGCGGACTGCGGGCTGCGGGCTGCGGACTGCGGATCTCGCGGCCCGCCTGACGGGCCGGGTTCTTCCGGGCACGATCTGCGCCGCCATGCCGTCCGGGCTGAAGTCTTCGCGATGGACCAAATTTGGCCCGGTCGAGGTTGCTCGTGGGTAGGTCTTGCTGGCAGTTATGCGCCCCACTGCTGATCGTCGGCAGACAAGGCAGGCGCCCGCTTTGCAGCGGTTGCCGACATCCCCCGGCCCAGCGCGAATGGGTACTATCGGCCAGGACCAGTCATTCGACAGCTTGCTTCAATTCACACGAAGGCGCTCCATGGGGCCGTCCACCCGTGGCGCTAATGCGTAGCGCACCCTTCAGACCTCAGGTTGAACACCCGGCGGTGCCCGATACACCAACACCTTCAACGACCGCTCGTCGGACACGTCGGGAAAGGTGCTTGGGTTCGCCAGTCTTTCCACGAAATCCAGCTCCGGCGCCAGTGCGCTCATTTGCTCCTGCAGGAATTTTGGTCCCAGTTCTGGGGCATTGAGGCATAGCAGGACAAGGCCGTCGGGCTCCAGCAGGTCAGGCAAGCGCTTAATCAGCCGGGCGTAGTCCTTGGTGGCAACGAAACTTCCCTTTTGATAGCTTGGTGGGTCAACGATGACCAGCCCGTAAGGGCCTCCGCGCGCGATTTTTCCCCACGAACTGAAAAGGTCATGAGGGAGGAAGCTCGCGCCGGCGAGCACGCCGTTGGCGCGGTGGTTCTGTTGTCCCACGGCCAGAGCGCCCTTGCTCATGTCCAGGTTGGTGACGTGCCGGGCCCCTGCCTGCAATGCGACCACCGAAAACGCGCAGGTGTAAGCAAACAGGTTGAGCACCTTGACGCGCGACCGGGCGTCTGGGCGCGCCTTCACAAACGCACGAACCCAGCGCCGTCCTTCGGCCATGTCGAGAAACAGCCCGTGGTTCTGGCCCCGGCCCACGTTAACGCGATAGCGAGCGCCGTCCTCGGTGACCCAATGCGGGTCGGGCACCGAACCGCTCATGAGTTGTGTGCTGCTCTGACCTTCATGCCGGCACTGAAACACCCACTGCAGCGTTTCACCCGGTGCCAACTGTGACCAGCGACGCTCCAGTGCGGCGCCAATTGCAGCCAGTTCGCCGTCGGTCGCTGGCTTGAAGCTGGTCAACACCCAAACCGGCGGGAAAAAGTCGAGCGACAAGTGAGCGCACGCTGGATGAAGCCCACCGCGGCCGTGGAAGATGCGCTGCGCATCCACCGGTGCGGACATTGAAGCGATTGCGTCGAACAGGGGCTGCATAGGCATATGCTCCCATTCTGACCGGATATCGCGGTGGTCCTGGCCAAGACTTCACTGGGCGAACTGGACCGCCAAGCCTCGGAAGAGAGGTGACGTAGGCAGCCGACGGGAGGAACTATGGGGTTTCGAAAATGGCTCAGCTCCGCTGGAGGAGCATTGCTCGGCGCCATACCAGCTTGTTCGGCGGCATGCAGCCTCGCGCCATCCGCGTATGACCTAGAAGCATTCTTGACGCAACGGGACTCATTGCAAGTGGTCATACTTGCAAAAGTTGTTGCAGTTGAGGACCTACCACCTCGCCCGCAGATGGTCTCTGAGCAAGAAGTCGAGTTTGAGGTGTTGCGTTCGTGGCGCGGAGGGAATCAACCGACGATTGTCGCGACTATCGGCGTCGGCGAACCAAGTGGTAGCAGTTGCAACGGCATTGGCGACCTACGCGTGAAGCTGAGGCAAACATGGCTCATGGTGGGAACCTACGACAATACCGGCTTTAGGCCGTCGGCGCTCAAAAGCAAGCTTCTTCCCGATGGTGTACTTCCCGCTGAGACATTGAAGCTGCTGGAGTCCAGCAAATAGCCGATGACGGCCGAGGCTGTGTGAAAACGCTTCGCCGTCGGCACTCATCTAAATAAAATCATGGCACCCGTTCTCAGCGAGGTGCCCATGAAGCGATTCATCGAAGGCGAAGACCGACAGCAGGTCGCGTTGTTG
>Ga0207709_10000588_pt1 | contig 30425 bp, 28 predicted proteins | sample KBSM34metaG_FD_184397 | JGI IMG/M metagenome (GOLD analysis project Ga0207709, IMG submission 184397) | Miscanthus rhizosphere microbial communities from Kellogg Biological Station, Michigan, USA - KBS M3-4 metaG (SPAdes) (version 2) | ecosystem: Host-associated > Plants > Roots > Rhizosphere >...
CGCGGCGTACCCTCACCCCAACCCCTCTCCCGGTGGGAGAGGGGTTAGCTCACTTCTGTTCCTTGCACGGATCGTCGCGGCCGATCAGGCGGCCCAGGCGCGAGCGCGGTTCGCACGGCGGCGGCGCCGGTTGCGCGGCCTTGGCCGCGGCCGCGGCGGCCGCCGCGCGCTGTTGCTGCAGCTGCGCCAGCTTGGCCTTGATCTGCGGCATCGCCGCCAGCGCGGCCTTCTCGCCTTCCAGGATGGCGGCGTTGCGCTGGGCGAAATCGGCGGCGCCGATGTCGTTGACCTTGGGTCGGATCACGATGTCCGCGCGCGCCAGCTCCTGCTGGCCCAGGCGCTGGCCCATGATCGCGATCGACTGGTTGACGATGCCGAGCATGCCGGCCGGGTTCTTGCCGCTGGCCTTGCTGGAGATGTCCACCGCGACCACGAAGTCGGCGCCGAGCTGGCGTGCGGCGTCCACCGGCACCGGGCTGACCACGCCGCCGTCCACGTAGTGGAACTTGCCGATGGTCACCGGCTCGAACACCCCGGGAATGCTGCTGGAGGCGCGCACCGCCTGGCCGGCGTTGCCGCGCACGAACACGGTGCGCTCGCCGTCTTCCAGGCGCGTGGACACCGCAGCGAAGGGCTTGCCTAGCTTTTCGATCGGGCGGTTCTTGAGCTGGGCGTTGACGTAGTCCTGCAGGGCCTGGCCCTGCACCAGGCCGCCGGAGAACAGGCGCATGTCGCGGATGCTGGTCTCGTCCAGCGCCACCGCGGCCTGCTGCATCTGGAACGCGTCCATGCCGCTGGCGTACAGCGCGCCGACCACGCTGCCGGCGCTGGTGCCGGACACCACCACCGGCTCCAGTCCGTTGGCCTGCAGCATCTTGATCACGCCGATATGGGCGAAGCCCTTGGCCGCGCCGCCGCCCAGGGCGATGCCGATGCGCAGCGGCTTGGCCGCGGCGGTCGGTGCCGGCCCCACCACCACCGGTGCCGGCGTCGCCGGCTTGGGCTCGCCGCCGCACGCCGCGAGCAGGCCGAACAGGGACAGGGACAGGAGCAGGCGCGGGGAACGGAAGGCGGTCATGGATGCGGCGTCGTGGAGGGAGAGGGCGGAGCCGGCGCGAGCATACCGGGATACGCCTGCACCGCCCACGACCGGAGGTCATGCACGCTGGCGCACGCGGCGCCGCCGCGGCTACCAGCGCAGCAGGCGCGGGCCGAGCGCGGCGCCGAGCGCGGTCGGCAGCGCCATCCCCAGCGCGTACCAGAGTGCCCAGAACGGGACCGCCATCTCCGGGCAATGGAGGCAATAGGCCATGGTCGCCAGCGCGCCGCCGAGCAGCCCGCCAGCGGCGCCGGCCGCGCGCAGGCGGGTCGGCGCCAGTCCGCGCAAGGCCCAGAACACGCTGGCGAAGGTCGGAATCGACAGCAGCGCGATGTTGAACGGACAACTGTGCCAACTCTGGCCCTGCAGCAACGGCAGGCGCAGGTCCGCCGGTGCCGTCCACAGCGCGGCGATGGCGGCGATCCACACCGTTGCGACCGGGACGCCGATCGCGACGGCGGCTGCGCCGACCCGCCGCCCCGGCGTGGCCAGGCGCCAGGTCGCCAGGCCGGCGCTGGCGGCCATGCAGGCGGCGAAGCCCAGCTTCGCCCAGAACGCCGGATCGACGGCCGCCGCGGCCAGGTCCGGGCGGACACCGAACACCGCCGCCGCCAGCAGCAGCGCCCCCAGCATCCCGCACGGCAGCGCCAGCGCGAACCGCCGGGCGGAGACATGCCGGTCCACGCGCAGCGGTTCCTGCGCCAGCAGCGCGATCAGCTCATCGGTCTTCATGTCGTACTCCTGATCTTCAGCGCCAGCGCCTTGAGTCCGCGATGCACGCCGATCTTGACCGCCGATTCGGACATGCCGGTCAGCCTGGCGGTCTCGCTGACCGACAGGCCTTGCAGCTTCACGTGCACGATCGGCAGGCGGTGCCGGTCCGGCAATTGCTCCAGCAGCCGGCCGATCTCATGGCGGGCGTGCGCCGGAGCGTCGTCCGCATGCGCGAACAGGTCGTCGGCGGCGTCCAGCGGCAGATGCACCGGTCCCTTGCGCGCGTGCGCCCGATAGAAGTCCAGCAGCTTGTACCGGGCGACCGCATATACCCACGCGGTCAACGGTTCGCCGCGGCGGTAGGTGTGGCGGCTGTTGTGGATGGCCAGCAGGGTCTCTTGCAAGATGTCCTCCACGTCATCGGGCGCGTGGGTCAGGCGTCGGCGCAGGAAGCCGCGCAAGTGGGCGCTGAGCTCGTCGAGGAAGGCGCGGTAGTCGCGCGCGTCGCCATCCAGGCCGGCCACGAACAACAGGCGCAGACGCACCTCCACCGCCTGCAGCGCGTCCAGGCGGCTCATTGCGCCACGCGGCCGGCGGCCGGGCGAGGGACGCGGCGGGAACGGCGGAGGACGGACATGCGGCGTTCTCCAGGGCGGCCTGGCGGACGCCGGACAGGCAGGATACGACGGCGCTGTCCTGGCCGCAGGACCGGCCCCCCGTGCCCGCCCGTCATCGCTGCCGCCACCAGGCAGCGCCAGGCGCCGCAGCCGGTCGTGCAAGGCGGGCAACGCACGCGCCCGCCGCCGCAACGGATCGCGCTGCAGGCGCAGCCCGTCCGTCCACGGCCGCCACCGGCATCTGGCTGTTCACGGTTGCTTCCCCGTCTGTGGTCATGTCAGCGGTAGTTCGCCGCATCCGCGGCGGCGGTTACAGCCGACGCCGCCTTCTTTTTCGCCCGCATCGGCGACCGGCTGTAACCGCGGCGGCGTTCGCCGCGAATGCAGAAGGGTTCCGGCCGCCGCGTGCACTCTCGGCCCGGTCCGTCCCTTCCCTTTTCCGCAGGAGCATTCCCATGAACGTACGCAACGCTGCAACGGCGGCCCTGACCCTGGCCGCTCTCGTCGCCGGAGCCGCGATGGCTCAGGGCGCCGATCCCGCTTCCCAGCCCAAGCCGATGGAGAAGTGCTACGGCATCGCCAAGGCCGGCCAGAACGATTGCAAGGCCGGCGCGGGGACCAGTTGCGCGGGCACGTCGAAGCGCGACTACCAAGGCAACGCCTGGAAGAACGTGCCGGCCGGCACCTGCGTCGGCATCAAGACGCCGAAGGGCCATGGCACGCTGACCCCGGTCGGCGCCTGAGCGCGGCGCCGCGGCCATGCAGCTCGGCGCCGGCATCGGCCTGAAGCCGCAGCACTACGCGCAGGCGCTGGATTGCACTGCGCCAGGGCTGTGGTTCGAGGTGCACCCGGAGAACTATCTGGTCCAGGGCGGGCCGCGGCTGGCCTGGCTCGAGGCGATCGCCGCGCGCCACCCGCTGTCGCTGCACGGCGTATCGCTGTCGCTGGCGGCCGATGCCGATCCGGACGCGCGGCACCTGCGCCGTCTGGCCGCGCTCGCCGAGCGGGTCCGGCCGTGGCAGGTGTCCGAGCACCTGGCCTGGTCGGTCTGGCGCGGCCGCTACCATCCGGACCTGTTGCCGGTACCGCGCAGCGCCGCGGCGCTGGCGCGCGTGGTGAGCAATGTCCAGCAGGCACAGGAGGCGCTCGGCCGCCCCCTGGCGATCGAGAACCCGAGCCATTACCTGGCGCTGCCCGGGCACGCGTGGAGCGAACCGGAGTTCCTGGCCGAACTGGTGCGCCGCAGCGGCTGCCGGCTATTGCTGGACATCAACAATGTCCATGTCAGCGCGCACAACCTCGGTTTCGACGCCTACGCCTATCTGCACGCCTTCCCTGCCGATGCGGTGGTGGAAGTGCATGTGGCCGGCCATGCCGAGGATGCGGCGGACGAGCGGACCCTGCTGATCGATTCGCACGATGCGCCGGTGGACGACGCGGTCTGGGACCTGTACGCGCATTTCCTGGACCTCGCCGGGCCGCGGCCGACGTTGATCGAGCGCGATGGCGACGTGCCCGCGTTCGAGGCGCTGCTGCTGGAGCGCGATCGCGCGCAACGGCTGCTGGAGCGGGCCGCGACGCGTCGGCGGTGGGCGGCATGAATGCGTTGGCGCGGTTCCAGGACGGCTTCGCGCGTGCGCTGTACGGCGATGGCGACGCCGGCGGCCTGGCGGTGCAACCGGGATTCCGCATCTATCGCAACACCGTGCTGCGTGCCTGCATCGACGCGCTGCAGGCGAATTTTCCGAGCGTGCAGCGGCTGGTGGGCGCGGCATGGTTCGAGGAGGCGGCGCGTGCCTATGCCCGGCGCTGCCCACCCGACGATGTGCGCCTTTTGAACTACGGCGGCGACTTCGATGCGTTTCTCGCCGCGCTTCCCGAGGCCCGGCAACTGCCCTACCTGCCGGGCGTGGCGCAACTGGATCGCAGCTGGCGCGAGGCGCATGTCGCGGCCGATGCCGCGGTACTCGATCCGCAGGCCGTGGCCGCCTTGCCGCGCGAACAACTGGCCGGCGCGCGCATGGCCGTGCATCCGAGCGCGCGCTGGCATTGGTTCGAGGCGCTGCCGGTGTACGCGATCTGGTGCGCGCAGCGCGATGCGGCGCCCGTGCCCGAACTTGCGTGGCGCGGCGAAGGCGCGCTGCTGCTGCGGCACAGCGGCCAGGTGCATCGGCAGGCGCTGGGCCTGGGCGGTTGCGCGCTGCTGGAGGCCTGCCGCGGTGGCGCCACGCTGCAGGCCGCCGCAGCGCAGGCGCAGCAGGCCGAGCCGGCGCTGGCCTTGGCGGACACGTTCGCCACGCTGCTGCGCGCCGGTGCGTTTTCTTCCCTCGACCTTTCTTCCACGCAAGGAACTCCATGACGCCCCCTCTCGCTTCTTCGGACCCGCGCACAGCGTGGAATCGTCTCGCCGCCGCGCTGTCGCAGCGGGTCGGCCACTCCGCGCTGGCCCTGCTGTTCCGGCTGTCGATCGCCGCGATCTTCTTCCTGTCTGGACGGACCAAGGTCAGCGGCGTGCTGACCATCACCGACAGCACCTACGCGCTGTTTCGCGAGGACTACCGCGTGCCGCTGCTTCCGCCGGAACTGGCCGCGCACCTGGCCACCTATGCGGAGCACCTGTTCCCGTTGCTGCTGGTGCTGGGCCTGTGCACGCGCCTGTCGGCGCTGGCATTGCTGGGCATGACCGCGGTGATCGAGATCTTCGTCTATCCCGATGCCTGGCCCACGCACCTGAGCTGGGCCGCGCTGTTGTCGTACCTGCTGGTGCGCGGCGCCGGCACGCTATCGCTGGACCGTGTGTTGCGCATCGCCTGACACGCGCAGCGCGCTGTAACCGCAGCGACGCTTGCGGCGAAGTACCCGCTGCCAATTCGGCATCTGTCCATCCCCGAGGAACGTCCATGATCGCTACCCGTACCGTCACCGGTTTCGCCGCCACCGCCGCCCTGCTCGCCGTCGCCGCCGCCAGCGTTCCCGCTACAGCCAGCGCCGCCGCCAAGGGCGATGCCAAGCTCGTCGCCTGCTATGGCATCAACAGCTGCAAGGGCCAGTCCGATTGCAAATCCGGCAGCCACGAGTGCAAGGGCCAGAACGCGTGCAAGGGCCAGGGCTTCAAGGACGTGACGGTGAAGCAGTGCACGTCGGCCGGCGGCTCGCTGACCGCACCCGCCGCCTGAGGCGACGCTCCTGTTCCGGCCGGCGCCGCGCGCCCGGCCGGGACGACGCACGAGACCTTGCGCCAGATGGACACGATCGCCCCTTTCCACGGCTTCGGGCTGGGCCTGCGCCCGCCGCACTATCCGCTCTATCTCGAGGAACCGCCCGCGCTGGATTTCGTCGAGGCGATCTCGGAGAACTTCATGGTCGCCGGCGGCCGGCCGCTGCACGTGCTGGACCGCGTGCGCGAGCGCTACCCGGTGGCGCTGCACGGCGTGTCCATGTCGCTGGGCTCGGCCGATGGACTCGATCGCGACTACCTGCTGCGGCTCAAGCGCCTCGCGCGGCGCGTGCGTCCGTTGTGGGTTTCCGATCATCTCAGTTGGAGCGCGGTCGGCGGGTTCAACGCGCACGATCTGCTGCCGCTGCCCTACGACGGCGAAGCGCTGGACGTCGTCTGCGCCAACATCGCCCACGCCCAGGACGTGCTGGAACGGCCGCTGCTGCTCGAGAATCCTTCCACTTACCTGGCCTTTTCGGGCGCCAGCATGAGCGAAGCGGACTTCTTGCGTGAGATATGCGCGCGGACAGGCTGCTATCTGCTGCTCGACGTCAACAACGTCTACGTCAGCGCCAGCAATCACGGTGCCGATCCGCAGGCCTACCTGGACGCGCTGCCCTGGGATCGCGTGCGCCAGGTGCACCTGGCCGGGCACAGCCAGGGCCGCGAGTTGCTGATCGATACCCACGACCAACCCGTCTGCGATCCGGTGTGGGCGCTGTACGCGGCGGTGTGCAGCCGTATCGGCGCGATGGCGACGATGATCGAGCGCGACGACCGGATTCCGCCGCTGCCCGAGTTGCTGGACGAGCTACAGATCGCACGGCGCATCGTCGCCGACGCGGCACGCGCGGCCGCATGAGCCTGCTGGAGTTGCAGCGTCGCTTCTCGGGTTGGCTGCGCGATCCCGAGGCCGATGCGGACGCCTACCTGGATGCGCGTCAGCACCCGGGCCTGCGCGTGTATCGGCACGCTTACCGCGCGCAGCTCGGCGACGCGTTGCGCGACACCTATGCCACCACCCTGGCCTGGCTGGGCGAGGCCACGTTCGACGCGGCCGCGGCCGACTACGTGGCGCGGCATCCTCCTTCTGCCTGGAACCTTGGCGCCTACGGCGACCGGTTCGGCGCCTACCTGGCCGCGTGCCATCCCGAGCGTCCGGAACTCGCCGACCTGGCCTGGCTCGACCTGGCCCTGCGCCGCGCCTTCGATGGGACCGATGCGGCGCCGGTGACGCTGGCGTCACTGGCCGGCGTTGACTGGGAGCAGGCGCGCCTGCGCTTCGTGCCGACCCTGCGCCGCCGCCGCATGCGCAGCAACGCCGCGGCGATCTGGCACGCCCTGTCGGAGGGGCGTGCGCCGCCGGCGGCGGTGCGCCTGCCCGAGGCGGTGACGCTCCGGGTCTGGCGCAAGGGCTTGTCGCCCTATTTCCAGAGCATGTCGCCGCTGGAGGCGTGCATGCTGCGCGATGGGCTGGCCGGGTTGCGCTTCGGCGCGCTGTGCCAGCATGCGCCTGACGACGATCCGGCGGTGATCGGGCGGGTGCTGGAACAGTGGTTGCGCGACGAACTGCTGGAGGCGGTCGCGCCGGCGTGAGCGGCGCACGCATGCGCCGCCGCGACCGCGCCGGCGCGACCTCAGAAGTTGTTGTCGCCGTCCAGCATCCGGCCCAGGCCGCCGAGCACCGAGCCTTCGCCGCGGTTCTGCCCGCCGCCCTGCGGCGCGGCGGCGAACATGCGTCCGGCCAGGCGCGAGAACGGCAGCGACTGCAGCCACACCTTGCCCGGGCCGGTCAGCGTGGCCAGGAACATGCCTTCGCCGCCGAAGAACATGCTCTTGATGCCGCTGACCGGGCGCACGTCCATGTCCACCGTGGAATGGAACGCGACCACGCAGCCGGTGTCCACGTCCAGGCGCTCGCCGGCGGCCAGCTCGCGCTCGACCACGCAGCCGCCGGCATGCACGAACACCCAGCCGTCGCCTTCCAGCTTCTGCATGATGAAGCCCTCGCCGCCGAACAGGCCGGTCATGATCTTGCGCTGGAAGTGGATGCCCAGCGACACGCCGCGCGCGCCGGCCAGGAAGCTGTCCTTCTGGCAGATCAGGCGGCCGCCGTGCTGGTCCAGCTTCATCGCCAGCACCGTGCCCGGATACGGCGCGGCGAAGGCGACCTTGGCCTTGCCCTGGCCCTGGTGGGTGAACACGGTGGTGAACAGGCTCTCGCCGGTGACCAGGCGCTTGCCGGCCGAGAACAGCTTGCCCATCAGCCCGCCGCCCTGGCTGTTGGAGCCGTCGCCGAACACGGTGTCCATCTGCACCACGGCGTCCTTGAACATCAGCGCGCCGGCCTCGGCGACCGCGCTCTCGCCCGGATCCAGCTCGATCTCCACGAACTGCATCTCGTGGCCGACGATGCGGAAGTCGATGTCGTCGGCACGACCGCTGCTGCCGGGCGGGGGCGGCAGGCCCGGCGGCAGGCTGGCCGCGCTCGCGCCGCGCAGCTCGTCGATCTGGTTGGCCGGCTTCCAGCCGCTCTGGCCCTGGCGCCAGGCCATGGCGGTGGGGTTGTTGCGGGCGAAGGCGATGGCGTCGGCGTCGTCGAACGGGCCGGAGCGGGTCTGCTCGCTGCCGGTCAGGAAGTACCACTGGGTCATGGCTGCGGGTCCTTGGCGGAAATCTGCGGCGAGTCTAGCCCGCCGGCCCGGTCGGTTCGCATCTGCCCAAAGGCATGGGGCGGGATGTTCGCCGAATGTTTCCTGCAGGAGCAACGTCAATCGCGACGAAACGACGCGGCACGATCCCTGGATCGAAACGCGTCGCGGCTGAAGCCGCTCCTACAGAAAAGCGTGCCTGGATCGGTACAAGCGACATGCAGGCTTTTGTAGGAGCGGCTTCAGCCGCGACCGGGCGCCAGGAATGCCCGCGACAGCACGCCTTACAGCGCGCTTTCCGGCCGCACCTGCAGGGTCGTGGTTTCCGCGGCGCAGTCCTCGGCCGGCGTCAGGCCCTGCGCGCGCGCGTCCGCGATCTCCCTGCGCGCGCCCTCCAGGTCGGCGCGGAACGCCGGGTCGGCATGCAGCCGGGCCACCGTCGCCGCGCCCATGAAGCGGCCGGCCAGCACGTCGCTCTGCCAATGCACGTTGCACACCAGCCGGCTTTCGCCGTAGTTGCGGCCGCGCGCGATCAAGGCGTCGGCGCGGTCGGGCGCGATCTCGCCGAGGATCAGCGCCCAGGCCCAGCCGATGGCGCTGTGCCCGGAGGGATAGGAGCCGCTGTGGCGCAACCCGTCCTCGTCGTCCGGGGTGCAGACCGGCAGCTGGTTGAGCATGAACGGGCGCGGCCGCCGGTAGTGGTTCTTGGCCGCCTTGGTCGCGGCGCTGGCATCGATGCGGCTGCGTTCCAGCAAGGTGTACAGGTGCGGGGTGCGCTGCGCATCGATCGGCACGCCCAGCGCGCAGGCGAACTGGCCGGCGCCGGCCGGGAAGCTCAGATCGGCGTCGCGCGCGGCCTGGTGCCAGCGCGCACTGCCGCGCAGCGCCAGCGCCTCGCGGTTCACCGCCTGGTCCAGCGCCTGCCCGGGCGAACCCTCGGCTGGCGGTGCCGGCAGCAGCTGCAGGCTGGCCGGGACCGCGGCAGCAGCGAGGTAGCCGATCGCCTTGCCCGACGCGGCCTGCTCCGGTGCCGGCGCCGCCGGCGCACGGGCGGGCGACGTGCTGCACCCGGCGAGCGCCAGCGCCAGCAGGGCGAGGGCGGCAGAACGGAAACGGAAGGCAGGGGACGCGGGCATGCGATCTCGGGCGGGCGACGAGGGATCGTTCAGTGTACGGCCGGTGCCGTGGCGCGGCAGGCCGCCATGGGGCAGGCCGGAGTGCCTGGAGCGGTATTGCCTGCAGCAGCCAGGTCGATGCGTCCGGCGCGCGCGCGCGGCGGTGTCGGACCGGGGCGGCAGCAATCATGCCGAAGCGGGCGGTCACCCTGTGGGAGCGACTTCAGTCGCGACGGGCCTTACCGGCAATGCGTCGCGACTGAAGTCGCTCCACAAAAGCGCGCGCCAACCGCAAATACCTGGGCCGCATGTTCCAGCGCCGGGAAGCGCAGCAGCCAAGCAGCCGCTGTCGTGCTGCGTAGCGGGGGACCACGCCCGTGGGCGGAGGCCTCAGCCCTCGTCGCGTTCCTGCCGCGGCGGGAAGCGCAACACCACCCCGCGCGGGACCGAGGGCGGTTGCCACAGCACCGGCACCTGCGCCGGCGGTGGCGGCTCCAACTCGTCGTTCAACGGCGCCAGCGTTTCCTCGTCCTCGTCTTCCCAGCTGTAGCGCTTGCGCGGCGGCAGCGGGTCGCGGTGGCGCAGCAGCAGCGCCGCGACCGCGCCGCCCAGCGCGCCGCCCAGGTGCGACTGCCAGGACACCCCGGCCTCGTGCGGCAGCACCGTCACCAGCATGCCGCCATAGAACAGGAACGCGATCATGCTGGCCGCGATCGCGGCGCGGTCGCGGCGCAGCAGCCCGAGCACGAACACCAGGAACAGCAGGCCGTGGGTGACGCCGCTGGCGCCCAGATGGTGGCTGCCGGGCTCGCCGAGCAGCCATGCGCCCAGGCCCGAGCCCAGCCACAGCAACGGCAGCGCGGCCAGGGTGGCGCGCGGGTACACGCTGCCGGCCAGGGTGCCCAGGATCAGCAGCGCGCCGGCATTGGCGGCCAGGTGTTCCAGCGACCCGTGCAGCAATGGCGCGGTCAGCAGCCCGAGCAGGCCGCTGGCCTGCTGCGGTCCCACCGACCACGGCCGCCAGTCGAACAGGCCCTGGCTGGCGAACACCGCCACCAACACCGCGATCAGCGCGAGGCTGGCGTTGAAGGCGCGCAGGATCCGGGCCCGGTCGAAGCGGTCCTGCGCCTGCGCATCGTCGGCAGGCGGGGGCGGGGAGAGCGAAGGAGAGGTGTCCATGGTCCCTGGATGGCGGCATCTGTTGTCCAAGGCAAGGCGCCGCCGGTGGGAGGGACTGGCCACGGCCGCGGGACAATCCCGCGGCCGTGGCGCGCCTCAGTGCGCCGGCTTGGCCGGGCGCAGCAGGCTCAGCGCCACCGTCGCGCCGATGATCAGCGCCACCGCCAGCAGCGACACCAGCACCGGGATCTTGTACAGGTCGATGATCAGCATCTTGGTGCCGATGAACACCAGCACGATCGCCAGCCCGTACGGCAGCAGGTGGAAGCGGTCGGCCATGCCCGCCAGCAGGAAGAACATCGCGCGCAGGCCCAGCACCGCGAACACGTTGGAGGTCAGCACCAGGAACGGGTCGGTGGTGATCGCGAAGATCGCCGGGATGCTGTCCACCGCGAAGATCACGTCGGTGATGGCGATCAGCATCAGCACCGCGAACAGCGGCGTGTACCAGCGCTTGCCTTCCTGGGTCACGCTCAGCGCGTTGCCGTGGTACTGCGGGGTCAGGCGCAGGTGCTTGCGCATGAAGCGCAGCACCGGGTTGGCTTCCAGGTCCGGTTCCTTGCCCGCCGAGAACCACATCTTGATGCCGGTCAGCAGCAGGAACGCGCCGAACACGTACAGCAGCCAGTGGAACTTGGTCAGCAGCACCGAGCCGGCGAAGATCATGACCGCGCGCAGCACGATCGCGCCGAGCACGCCGATCACCAGCACGCGCTGGCGCTGCTCCTCCGGCACCGCGAAGTAGCTCATGATCATCAGGAACACGAAGATGTTGTCGACCGCCAGCGACTTCTCCACCAGGTAGCCGGTCAGGAACTCCAGCCCGTACTGGTTGCCGGTGGCCACGTCGATGGTCTCGCGCAGGTACCACCACAGCCCGGCGTTGAAGGCCAGCGCCAGCCCGATCCAGCCCAGGCTCCACCACAGCGCTTCCTTGAAGGTGACCTTGTGCGGACCGCCGTGGCGCATCAGCACCAGATCCGCCAGCAGCGCCGCGATCACCACGATCGCGAAGCCGCTCCACAACCACACGTTGCCTATCGTTTGCATGGGAATTCCCGTCAGTGAAGGTTGAACCTCGGGCCGCGGCGGCGAGGCGTCCTGGACGGAAACGATGGGGTTCGTTCCAGGGAATGCCTTCGCCACTGCGGCGAAGGTCTCGCTCGCAGCCGGTGGTCTGGCTGCCGTTGCACCGGAGCCTGCTGGCTCGAATTGACGGCGACAACGTTGGGAGCTACTCCCCTTCTGCGCCCATTCTTGCGGCTGGCGGCGGTGGCGTCAATCGGGGCGGATACAATGGCGTTCATGAATACTCCCCTGCCCGTAGTCCGCCTCAAGAACGCCTGGCGCTCCAGCCATCCGTGGATCTTCCAGAAACTGGTCGAAAAACCCGCCGCCAAGCCCAAGCCGGGCAGCCTCGTCGACGTGGTCGGGGTGGACGGAGAGTGGATCGGCCGCGGTTTCTACAATGGCCATTCGCGCATCGCCGTGCGCATCCTCGAGATCGATCGCGAGGTGCCGGTCGACGAAGCCTGGTTTGCCGGCAAGATCGCCGAGGCGGTGTCGCTGCGCCGTGACGTGCTCAAGCTGGACGCGGTGTCCGACGCCTGGCGCGTGGTGCATGCCGAAGGCGACGGCCTGTCCGGGCTGGTGGTGGACCGCTATGGCGACCTGCTGGTGGTGGAGTTCTTCAGCGCCGGCATGTTCCGCTACCGCGACTGGATCTACGCCGCGCTGCGCACCCAGTTCCCCGGCGCGCGCTTCTACAGCTTCGCCGAGGAGCACGTGCAGAAGCAGGAGAGCTTCGACTACCGCCCGGTGTCCAGCAGCGGCGAGCGCCCGGAGCCGGCGATCATCAGCGAATACGGCGTGCGCTTCCGCGCCGATCCGGCCGGTGCGCACAAGACCGGCTTCTTCGCCGACCAGCGTGAGAACCGGCAGTGGCTGAGCCAGCAGGTGGCCGGCAAGCGCGTGCTCGACCTGTGCTGCAACACCGGCGGCTTCGCCGTCTACGCCAAGGTGCGCGGCGCCGAGGAAGTGGTCGGCGTGGACATCGACGAGGACGTGATCGAGATCGCCAAGGGCAACGCCAAGCTCAACGACGTGCGGCTCAAGTTCGTGCAGGCCGACATCTTCCCGTACCTGCGCGATGCCGCGGTGCGCGGCGACCGCTACGACGTGGTGATCCTGGACCCGGCCAAGATGACCCGCGACCGCGACCAGGTGATCCCGGCGCTGAAAAAATACCTGGACATGAACAAGTTGGCGTTGGGGGTGGTCGCGCCCGGCGGCCTGTTCGCCACGTTCTCCTGCACCGGCCTGGTCGCCGAGCACGAGTTCCTGGACATGCTGCGCCGCGCCGCGTATTTCTCCGGCCGCACCATCCAGATCCTGAAGGTGGCCGGCGCCGGCGCCGACCACCCGTTCATGGCCCACGTGCAGGAATCGCGCTATCTGAAAGCGGTGTTCTGCCGCGTGCTGAACTGAGCCGCCGCGGCGCGCCGGCGTTCGCCGCGCGCCGCGAGATCGCGTTACCACGGACACGCCGGGCGGGTTGCCGACACACCGCTGGCACTGCTGCGGGCTGATCAGCGCCCGCACGGCTACGTGTGCCGAGTCGGCCACGCCTTCACGCCACAGCGCGTACCGCGCTGCATCGCACGCATCACGCCATTGCCCACCCGGCAACGCGCCTGCGGCGCGCGGCGACGTGCGCAACGGCAACGACGTTCGTCGATCGCATACCGCGCGAATTGCGCAACGTCGGCACTGATAACGCTTACATCGTGGTCTGCATCCCAGCGGATGTACGCATAACGTAGCTTTGTTGCGCCGCACGGTGACAAACGCCGGCACGCGGGATTAGGTTTGCGCCGTCGGGTGATAGCGCTATCACTCTCGGCCAGGTGCCGGGATCTGGTGCCGTCGCCTCACTCGCCGCGGCGGCAGCGCCGCACGGATTTCGATTCGGGTTTGCGTATCGGCATTCGCTGTAGCGGGCGGCTTGGTCAGCGTCCGGGTTGCAACGGGCAGCGATGGCGCCCGGCGCCCTTCGGGGGAAGGCGCGATCCATCCATCGATCGAGACGTAGGGGATCACATGCAGGCATGCAGCGATGCGTGTCACGTACCAGGGACCGCTTCGACGTAGGCATGCGCCGCGTCGTACGCCGCAGACGGCGTTGCCCGTCCGACTCCAGCACCGAGGACATTCTGATGCGTCAGCAGTTGAAGAAGTTCCGCTCCAAGGCCATGTTCACCTTCGTCGGCGGGGTGCTGGTGATCAATCCGGCGTTCGCCCAGCAGGCGCCGCAGACCCAGGCGCAGACCCAGACCAGACAGCAGCAGTCCTCTCCTGACGCGACCACGCTGGACACGGTCAGCGTCACCGGCATCCGCAACAGCCTCAACCAGTCGATGGGGATCAAGCGCGACAACGCCGGCGTGGTCGATGCGATCAGCGCCGAGGACATCGGCAAGTTTCCCGACACCAACCTGGCCGAATCGCTGCAGCGCATCACCGGCATCTCGATCGAGCGCCGCGACGGCGAAGGCGCGCAGGTCACCGCGCGCGGCTTCGGTCCGCAGTTCAATGCGGTCACCCTCAACGGCCGGGTGATCCCCGGTGCCGACGCGTTCGGCGCGCCGGGCGCGGTCCCGATCGGCGGCGTGGACGGCGGTACCCGCGCCTTCAACTTCGCCCAGCTCGCCTCCGAAGCGATCACCGGCCTGGAGGTGTACAAGACCAGCCGCGCCAACGCGCCCAGCGGCGGCATCGGCGCCACCATCAACATCCTCACCGACCGCCCGTTCAACCACAAAGGCCTGGTCGCCAGCGCCGGCGCCAAGGCCGCCTACGACGACTCGCAGCCGTTCGACAACAAGGTCACGCCGGAAGTGTCCGGCATCTTCAGCTACACCAACCCGGACAAGACCTGGGGCATCGGCCTGAGCGGCAGCTACCAGAAGCGCCGCGGCGGTTCGGTGCAGGCGACCGAGAACGGCTGGAACATCCAGCGCTGGACCGGTACCGATCCGGCGCTGCGCCCGGACGCCAACGTGCAGAACGCGCCGGCGATCGGCCAGCTCTACGGCATGCCCAACGACCTGCGCTACGCCTTCGCCGACTTCGAACGCGAGCGGCTCAATGGGCAGGCGGTGGTGCAGTTCGCGCCGACCGACAGCCTGACCCTGACCCTGGACTACACCTACTCGAGCAACGAGATCCGCGAGGACCGCGGCGAGCAGGGCATCTGGCTGCAGCGCGCCAACAGCTTCACCGACCTGGTGTTCGACACCGGGCAGGCGGTGGCCACGCCGGTGTACCTGCGCGACGTGCCCAACGGCGCCAAGGACTTCGGCATGGAACAGCAGCGCAACATGCAGAAGTACAAGCTCGGCTCGCTGGGCTTCAACGCCGACTGGCAGGCCACCGACCGCTTGCGCCTGACCTTCGATGCGCACAACTCCAAGACCCAGAGCCTGCCCAACGATCCGGTCACCGGCGGCAGCGCCACCTATTTCAGCTATGCCGGCACCAACAACTGCACCGGCGGCACGCAATGCGGCGGCCAGTGGGCGCAGGAACTTTTCTTCAACAACGGCCTGCCGATCGGTGCGCGCACCTGGTACCCGACCGCGGCCGACTCGGTCGCCGGGACCAACGGCCTGCTCAACCAGGATTTCTCCCCGGCCGAAATCGGCTCGCAGGTGCTGCGCATCTATTACCAGAGCCAGGTGACCGAGGTGAAGGAAGGCCGCGTCGACGGCCAGTTCGATTTCGACAACGGCCGCTTCCAGTTCGGCGTGGACAGCGCCAAGACTACGATGCACCGGCGCATCAGCGACACCAACTCGACGCTGGGCGACTGGAGCGTGGCCAATGCCGGCAACGAGCCGGGCATGATCGATTTGCTGCAGCCGGTCAGCATCACCGGCATGTTCAACGACTTCAACGCCTCCGGCGCCGCACCGAATGCCTGGCGAGGCAACGCCGACCAACTGGCGTTGTGGGCGGGCAATGCCTATGGCGCGACCACGCGCTACAACCCGCAGTTCAGCTCCGACAACGAGGTCGAGGAGAAGACCCGCGCCGCCTACATGCAGCTGGAGTTCGACGGCGAGCTCGGCGGCATGACCACCAATACCCGCATCGGCGTGCGCTACGAGAAGACCGACGTGGTCTCCACCTCGCAGGTGGCGATCCCGACCGCGCTGGAATGGCAGGCCAACAACGATTTCCGGCTGCTGCGCTCCACCGAACTGCAACCGTTCAGCGAAAAGCACAGCTACAGCCACATCCTGCCGAACCTGGATTTCAGCATCAACCTCACCGACACGCTGAAAGCCAGGGCCTCGTTTGGGCAGAGCATCGCGCGGGCGCCGTACACCAACCTGATCGCCGGGCCGACCCCGGGTACGCCGTCCGGCTCGATCCTGGTCAATCCCTCCACGCGCGCGTCCGGCTCTTCGGAGAACCCGAGCCTGGACCCGCTGGAATCGAACAATCTTGACCTGGCGCTGGAGTGGTATTTCGCCGACGCCAGCTACGTGTCGCTGACGTTCTGGGACAAGCGCGTGTCCAACTTCATCGGCACCAGCGTCACCCGCGAAAACCTCTACGGCCTGCGCGATCCCACCTCCGGACCGGATGCGCAGGCGGCGCTGGCGTTCCTGCAGAGCGGTGCCTGCGCCGCGCAGGTCGGCGCCGCCGGCAACGACGTGGCGGCGGCGTGTTCGGCCAACGACACCTCGCTGTTCTCGGCGATGGCGCTGCTGCGCAACGCCGCCGCCACCGGCGGACTGGGCGCCTACAACGGCAGCTCGGCGCAGACCCTGGCGCTGGAGAACGCCTACGACCTGGTCGGCGAGGCCGACGATCCGCTGTATGAGTTCGACGTGACGCGTCCGATCAACCAGAACAACGCCAAGATCCACGGCTGGGAACTGGGCGGGCAGTATTTCCTGGGTACTACCGGCTTCGGCGTCTACGCCAACTACACCATCGTCAAGGGCGACGTCGGCTTCGACAACACGGTGCTGGACCGCGACCAGTTCGCGCTGCTCGGCCTCAGCGACACCGCCAACGTCATGCTGATGTACGAGAAGTACGGGTGGAGCGCGCGCCTGGCCTGGAACTGGCGCGACGAATACCTGATTGCGGCCAACCAGAACGGGGCCAGCCGCAATCCGTACTACGTCGAGCCTTACCAGCAGTTGGACCTGAGCGTCAGCTACGCGATCACCGACAACCTGTCGATCGGCTTCGAGGCGATCAACCTCACCAGCGAGGACGTGCGCTGGCACGGCCGCTCGGAGAAGCAGGTGATCAAGGTGATCGACCAGAGTCCGCGCTACACGCTGGGCGTGCGCTACAACTTCTGAGCCCGGCAGGCCGCGCGCGGCGATGGCCGCGTGCGGCAACGGCGCCCACGCCGCAGCGCGTCTTGCGGGCGCGGCGCTTTGCTGCAATGGTCGCGTGGCGCCCCACCCAGTTCCGCCACCGATCCGCCGGAGTCCAGATGGCCCGATACGAATTGCTCAATAACGTGGCCCACCAGGACCTGCGCGTGATCCTGCGCTTCGGCCCGGAGTTCGGCGACGCCACCGGCGTGGTCCAGGCGTTCCCGACCGAATACGCCGAGTTGCAGCGCGAGTATCCGATCCTGCTGCGCAAGGACCCGGACGGCGGCGGTTTCCAGTCGGTGGCGCTGCTGGGCTTCGAGCAGCAGGAAAACCTGTTCCTGCAGGACGCGCACTGGAATGCGGCGTACCTGCCGGGCATCGTCGCCAAGGGACCGTTCCTGATCGGATTCCAGGAACAGCACGAGGACGGCGTGCTGCGCCGCGAACCGGTGATCCACGTCGATCTGGACCACCCCCGGGTGAGTTTCGACGAAGGCGAACGGGTGTTCCTGCCGCAAGGCGGCAACAGCCCGTATCTGGAGCACATCATCACCGTGCTGCGCGGCATCCGCGACGGCGTGGAAGGCGGCGACGCCATGTTCGCCGCCTTCGATGCGCTGGGCCTGATCCAGCCGCTGCGCATCGACGTGCAGCTGGGGCAGGAACACAACGTGCATCTGGCCGGGCTGTACGGCATCGACCGCGAACGGCTGGCGGCGCTGGATGCGGCGTCGCTGCATGGGCTGCACCGCGCCGGGTATCTGGAAGGGGTCTATCTGCTGCTGGCGTCGCTGCACAACATGCGCCGGCTGATGGCCGAGAAGCAGCGCCGCCTGCAGCACGTTGGCGTGGACGCGGTCGCCTCCGGGCAGGCCGCCTGAGCGGCGTGGACGCGTTGGCGGCGATTGCCGAGCGCAGCGATTGCCGGGCCGGCGCAGTGCCGCTGGCCGACCTGCTCGCCGCCGGCGAACCGGTGGTGTTGCGTGGCGTGGCGCGCGACTGGGCGCTGGTCCAGGCCGGCCTGCGCGGCACGCGCGAGGCCATGGACCTGTTGCGCGGGCACAGCAACGGCCGCGCGCTGCAGTACTCCTACGGCGCGCCGGAGATCGCCGGCCGGCCGTTCTACAACGACGACTTCACCGCGTTGAACTTCGAAGTGCGGCGCAGCGACCTGCACGGCCTGCTGGAGGCGATCGCCGCGCACCTGGACGATCCGCGGCCGCCGGCCTACTACCTGGCCTCGCTGCCGGTGGACGACAGCCTGCCGGGATTCCGCGACGGCAACGATGTGGACTTCGCCGCGCATGGCATGCAGGTGCGGCCGAGCATCTGGATCGGCAACCGCATCACCGCGTCCTGCCACTACGACGCGCCGAACAACCTGGCCTGCTGCGCGGTCGGCCGGCGCCGCTTCACCGTGTTCCCGCCGGAGCAGATCGGCAATCTCTATCCCGGCCCGCTGGAGCCGACCCCGGGCGGGCAGGCGATCAGCGTGGTGGATTTCGCCGCGCCCGATGTCGCGCGCTACCCGCGCTTTCGCGACGCGCTGGCGCACGGCCGCAGCGCGGTGCTGGAACCGGGCGATGCGCTGTTCCTGCCCAGCCTGTGGTGGCATCACGTGGAAGGGCTGGAGCCGTTCAACGTGCTGGTCAACTACTGGTGGAGCAGCGCGCCGGCCCATCTGCCGGCGCCGATGCAGGCGCTGTATCACGCGCTGTGGGCGATCCGCGACCGGCCCGAGGCGGAGAAGGCGGCGTGGCGGGAGATCTTCGACTATTACGTGTTCGGCCCGGCCGAGCGCGCCGGCGCGCACCTGCCGGCGCCGGCGCGGCAGCTGCTCGGCCCGATCGACGACACCCAGGCGCGGCAGCTGCGCGCGATGCTGCTGGCCAAGCTCAACCGCTGACCACGGACCCATCCAGGGCCGCGCGCCGCCGCGCGCGCCACCATTCATCACTGCAGGAGAGACGACGCAATGGCCCAGATACGCAAGGTGGTGATCGCGGGCGGCGGCACGGCGGGCTGGATCGCCGCCTGCGCGCTGGCGCACCAGTTCCGCGAGCTGCTGGACATCACCCTGATCGAGTCCGAACAGATCGGCACGGTCGGCGTCGGCGAATCCACGGTGCCGCCGATCCGCAGCTTCCACCGTTTCCTGCAGATCGACGAGCAGGAGTTCCTGCGCAGCGTGGCGGGCACCTTCAAGCTCTCCATTTCCTTCGAGAACTGGCCACGGCACGGCGAGCGCTACATCCACCCGTTCGGCCTCACCGGGCAAAGCACCCTGGTCTGCGCGTTCCACCATTTCTGGCTGGAGGCGCAGCGGCGCGGGATGGTCTCGGACCTGGGCGACTATTGCCTGGAAACCGTGGCCTCGCGTGTGGACCGCTTCGCGCTGCAACAGTCGCCGCCGGTCAACTACGCCTACCACCTCGATGCCGGGCTGTACGCGCGCCTGCTGCGCCGCCACGCCGAGCGCCACGGCCTCAAGCGCGTGGAGGGCAAGATCCAGCAGGTGCGGCAGCACGCCGAGAGCGGCTTCGTCGAGGCGTTGCTGCTGGAAGACGGCACGCTGATCGAGGGCGACCTGTTCATCGACTGCACCGGCTTCCGCGGCCTGCTGATCGAGCAGACCCTGCACACCGGCTACGAGGACTGGAAGCAGTGGCTGCCGTGCGATCGCGCGGTGGCGGTGCAGACCGAGGCGGTGGCGGCGCCGGTGCCGTACACCCGCGCCATCGCCCATGCCGCCGGCTGGCGCTGGCATATCCCGTTGCAGCATCGCGTCGGCTGCGGACTGGTGTTCTCCAGCGCGCACCTGTCCGACGACGAAGCGCGCGCCAAGCTGCTGCACGACGCCGCCGCGCCGCCGATCAAGGAACCGTGGCTGGTGCCGTTCCGCACCGGCCGCCGGCTCAAGGCCTGGAACAAGAACGTGGTTTCCTTGGGCCTGGCCAGCGGCTTCATCGAACCGCTGGAATCCACCAGCATCCACCTGACCATCGCCGCGGTGATGCGGCTGCTCACGCTGTTCCCCACCGACGGCATCGCCCCGTCGATGGCGGACATCTACAACGACGTCAGCCGCGCCGAGATGGAACACGTGCGCGATTTCATCATCCTGCACTACCACGCCAACCAGCGCGACGAACCGATGTGGCGGGCCTGCCGCGAGATGGCACTGCCCGACTCGCTGCAGCAGCGGCTGCGCGCCTGGCGCGAGCGCGCGCACGCCTGGCAGGGCAGCGACGAACTGTTCCGGGTGGATTCGTGGATCCACGTGCTGCTCGGCCAGGGCATCGTGCCGGTGCAGCACCACCTGCTGGCGCGCGCGTTGCCGGACCAGCAGCTGCAGCAGTTCCTCGACACGATCCGCCAGCCCATCGACCGCGCGGTGGCGCAGATGCCGTCGCAGCAGGACTTCATCGCGCGCTATTGCCAGGCCGGGCCGGAGGTGTGGGCGGGACGCGCTGCAACCGCGGCGCCGGTGTCCGCATGATGATGCGTGCCGCCGCTCGCGGCGTGCCGCTTGCCGTGCCAGCGGACGACCGGTCGGTGGCATAGTGCGGCGCGGCCTCGCCGCGGATCGAGGGGAGGTCGTCGTGCACAGACCAGCAGCAACCGCTTGCCCGGACCCGGCGTCGCCGCTGCGCTACCCGCCCGGCTATCCGCCGACCGGCAGGCGCGAACGATTCTTCATCGGCGTCAGATGGCTCGGCCCGGATCTGTCGTTCTTCGGTCGATTGTCGGCGCAGCAGAAGGCGCGCAGCGTCGATCTCATGGAACTGTGGGGTGGCGGCACGCGGCAGCGGGCGGCAAGCGCAATCGGGGCGATCCTGGCGCGGCGGCTACGCTGGCCCGGTCCGTGTTTCCTGCCCGACGACGTGTTCGCCGTCGTCTGCGGCGGACCGCGCTTCGAGATGCTCGACACCGGCGCCGACGTGGAGGATGCGATCGGCGAGATCCAGACGCAGCTCGGGGTCGCACTGCCGGCGTCCTTCTGGGAAGGCACGGCGACGTGGACCCTGGGCGAGGTGGTCGATGCGTTGTTGGCGGCGGCCGCGGCCTGGGCCGAAGCCTGCGCGTCGCCTGCGCCTGGCTGAGCCGGCGCCGCCGCGCCGCGCGGCAGGTTCGATCGTGCAGGGCGACCTGCGCGCCACCCCGATACACCCACCTACCCGTCGCGGGACAACCCGGCAGGCATGGCATGGCTATCATCGAATCGTCGCCCCGTTCGAGAGTTCCTGCGCATGAACCTGCACGCCCTGTGTCTTTCCGTGTCGTTGGCGCTGGCCGCGGCGCTGCCGGCGCATGCCGTCGACTTCACCAAGGCGGAACTGGCGCGCGCCACCGCGCTGCAGCAGCGCCTGCTGACGCTGGATTCGCATCTGGATACGCCGGCCAATTTCGAGCGCGGCGACTTCGACATGATGGCCGCGCACGCCGGCAATCGCCTGGCGCAGGTGGACTATCCGCGCATGGTGGCCGGCGCGCTGGACGGTGGCTTCTGGGCGATCTACACCGGCCAGGGCGACCGCAGCGCGCAGGCGCACCTGGACGATCGCGACGCCGGGCTGCAGCGCCTGATGGCGATCCACGCGCTGCTCGCGGCGCACCCGCAGCAGTTCGGCATGGCCACCACGCCGGCCGATGCGGCGCGGATCAAGGCCGCCGGCAAGCGCGTGGTGTACCTGAGCATGGAGAACGCCAGCCCGCTGGTCGCCGATCCCACGCTGCTGCGCTTCTACCACGCGCAAGGCCTGCGGCTGATGAGCACGGCGCATTTCCTCAACAACGAGTTCGCCGATTCGGCCACCGATCCGAAGGGACCGGAATGGCATGGCTTGAGTCCTGCCGGGCGGGCGCTGGTGCAGCAGGCGCAGAAGCTGGGCATCGTCATCGACCAGTCGCATGCCTCCGATGCGGTGTTCGACCAGCTGATCGCGTTGTCACCGGTGCCGATCCTGCTTTCGCACAGCGGCGCGCGCGCGGTGCATGCGCATCTGCGCAACATCGACGATGCGCGGCTGAAGGTGCTGGCCGCGCACGGCGGGGTGATCCAGATGAATTCCTACGGCGGCTACCTGATCGACAATGGCGCCAGCCCCGAGCGCAAGGCGGCCGAGCAGGCACTGATCGCCAAATATGGCGGCTGGGAGCATCTGCAACTGGCCGACGGACCCAAGCTCGGCGAAGAGATGAAGGCGCTGGATGCCAGGTATCCGGTGCGGCAGGCGACGCTGGACGACTTCTTCGCGCACCTGGAGCACGTGCTGGCGCTGATCGGTCCCGAGCACGTGGGCATCGGCATGGACTGGGACGGCGGTGGCGGGGTGGTCGGCATGGAGGACGTGTCCGATCTGCCCAAGATCACCGCCTGGCTATTGCGCAAGGGCTACAGCGAGCAGCAGATCGCCGCCATCTGGGGCGGCAATGTGCTGCGGGTGATGGAGCAGGCGCAGGAGTGGGCGGCGGCGCAGGCGCGCGCCGGGTCTTCCTGAGACCTGTGCCGGCGCGGCCGTCTCGCGCGATTGCGCCTGGCGGTGGCGCTTGGCCTGGCGCACGCCGATGGCCGACAGCCGGCGTAGCCCGGTCGCCGGAGTGCGCAGTGCCGCACGCGCCGAACCGGCGCCGTCGCATCGGCTAGCATCGGGGCGACCATGAAGATCGTCATCGCCCCGGATTCGTTCAAGGAAAGCCTGTCGGCGCTGGAAGCGGCCACGCAGATCGAGGCGGGGTTTCGCGCCGTGTTCCCGGCGTGGACCTACCTCAAGGTGCCGGTCGCCGACGGCGGCGAGGGTACGGTCGCGGCGCTGGTCGCGGCCAGCGGCGGCCGCATCGTCGGCCGCACGGTGACCGGGCCGCTGGGGGAGCCGGTCGAGGCCTTCTTCGGCATCACCGGCGATGGCCGCACCGCCGTCGTCGAAATGGCCGCGGCGAGCGGGCTGGCGCTGCTGCCGCCGGCGCGGCGCGACCCGCTGGCCGCCACCAGCTATGGCGTCGGCGAGTTGCTCCTGGCGGCGCTGGATGCCGGCGCGCGCAAGCTCATCGTCGGGGTCGGCGGTAGCGCCAGCAACGACGGCGGTGCCGGCATGGCACAGGCGCTGGGCGTGCGTCTGCTCGACGCGCAGGGCCATGCGCTGGATCCCGGCGTGGGCGGTGGTGCACTGGCGAGGCTGGCGCGGATCGATGCCAGCGGCCTGGATCCGCGCTTGCGACAGTGCGTGATCGAGGTCGCCTGCGATGTCGACAATCCGCTGACCGGGCCGGCGGGCGCCTCGGCGGTGTTCGGGCCGCAGAAGGGCGCCACGCCGGCGCTGGTCGCCCAGCTCGACGCCAACCTGCAGCACTACGCCACGGTGATCGAAGCCGACCTCGGCATCGCGCTCGCCGGGTTGCCCGGCGGCGGCGCCGGCGGCGGCCTGGGCGCGGCGCTGGTCGCCTTTCTGGGCGCGCGGCTGCGCCCGGGCGCGGACATCGTCGCCGAGGCGCTGGGGCTGGACGCGCTGGTGGCCGACGCCGACCTGGTGATCACCGGCGAAGGCCGCCTGGACAGCCAGAGCGTCCACGGCAAGACGCCGCTCGGCGTGGCCCGCATCGCCAGACGCCACGGCAAGCCGGTGGTCGCGATCGCCGGCGGGTTGGGCGTCGGCGCCGAGCTTCTGCACGCGCACGGCGTCGACGCTATGTTCGGCGCGGTGCAGCGCGCCTGCACGCTGGAGCAGGCGCTGGCCGAGGCCGCGGCGAACCTGCGGCTGGCGGCCAGGAACGTGGCCGAGGCGATCAGGATCGGGCGCGGCCTGGGACGCTGACCGAGCGTGGCGTCGCACGCATGCGGCGTCTGCCGCGTCCGCAGGCCGGGTTCCTGACGCGTACCGGCCCGATATCCATGGGGGCCTGACTCCCGTGCGGCCTACTGCATCGACCCACCATACGCACCACAATGGTGCCAATCTGTGCCGAGGATGGTGCGTAGCGGGCCTATTCAGCTACAATGTAAACGATTACAAGAAAAGGAATTGCCTCTCCATGAGTACCCAGAACCTCCCCGAACGCGCGCCGCTCAGCCCCAAGTGGCAGTTCCGCTTCGACTTCTTCGACCGCCACGGCGGGCCGGCCTCGCCCGGCTTCAAGCCGGCGTTCAAGGCGCTGCCGTCGTTCGGCGACCGCCTGAAGATCAACATGAACTTCTTCGCGTTCTTCTTCGGCTGGATCTACTTCTTCATCCTCGGCCTGTGGCGCAAGGCGATCGTGCTGATCGGCATCTCGCTGCTGATCGGCGTGCTGTCGTTCTTCCTGCCGAAGATGGTCGTCAACGGCCTGGGCGTGGCCTATTCGGTGCTGGTCGGCATGATCGCCAACTACGCCTACTACCTGGAAGTGAAGAAGGGCAGCACCAGCTGGAACCCCTTCGAAGGCATGCGCTGGTGGTAACCCGCTCGCGCCGCGCCGGCTGAGTCCGCGCGGCGCGCGCCCAGGGCATGCCGCCGCTTTCCGCGCAGATCGCGCGGGGGCTGGGCACACGCCCTGGCCACGACGCAACGCTGTGTCGTGGCGGGACGGCTTGAGTCTGCCGGCGTCGGCGCCTACCGTGGCGCCTTCGCTGCCAGGCTCCCCCATGTCCCCACACGCTTCCCAGGCCGATGCGGCACCCGCCGGCCTGTCCTCCGGCCTGATCGCGCTGTTCGCCGCCGCCTGCGGCCTGGCGGTGGCCAACATCTATTTCTCGCAACCGCTGATCGGCATCATCGCGCCGGAACTGCGCCTGCACGCGGGCCTGGCCGGGCTGATCGTGGCGCTGACCCAACTCGGCTATGGCGCCGGCCTGCTGTTGCTGGTGCCGCTGGCCGACGTGGCCGAGAACCGGCGCCTGGCGATCCTGCTGCTGGGCGGGGTGGTGCTGGGCCTGCTCGGCATCGGCCTGTCGCAGTCGGCGGCCGGGTTCCTGATCGGCTCGTTCGTGGTCGGCGTGTGCGCGGTGGCCACGCAGATCCTGGTGCCGTTCGCCTCGCACCTGGCGCCGGAGGCCAGCCGCGGCCGCGTGGTCGGCACGGTGATGGGCGGACTGCTGGCCGGGATCATGCTTGCGCGGCCGTTCTCCAGCTTCGTCGCCGCCAGTCTGGGCTGGCGCGCGGTGTTCTTCCTGTCCGCCGGCATGATGCTGCTGTTGATGGCGGTGCTGCGCTGGCGCCTGCCGCAGCGCCGGCCCGCGCAGCGCGCGTCCTACGCCGCGGTGCTGGCCTCGCTGCCGCGCCTGTATGCCGCCACCCCGCTGCTGCGCCGGCGCGCGTTCTACCAAGGAATGATGTTCGCTGCGTTCAACGTGTTCTGGACCGGCTCGCCGCTGTTGCTGGCGCAGTCCTTCGGCATGGACCAGCGGCACATCGCGCTGTTCGCCCTGGCCGGCGCCGCCGGCGCCCTGGTCGCGCCGCTGGCCGGGCGCATGGCGGACCGCGGCTGGACCCGCCCGGCCACCGGCTGGGCGCTGGCCGCCGCGGCGCTGTCGTTCGGCATCGGCGCCTGGGCCGCGCACGCGCATGCGCTGCTGTGGCTGGTGATCGCCGCGCTGGTGCTGGATGCGGCGGTACAGGTGTGCCAGGTGCTGAGCCTGCGCAGCATCTACATGCTGGCCCCGGAGCAGCGCGGCCGCCTCAACGGCCTGTTCATGACCTCGGTGTTCGTGTGCGGCGCCGCCGGGTCGTTGCTGGCCGCGGCGGTCTTCGCCTATGCCGGCTGGCCGGGGCTGTCGTTGCTCGGCGCCGGCTTCGGCACGGCCGCGCTGCTGTTCTACTTCAGCGAATTCAGGCGCGCGGTGGTGCCGGCGCGTTGAGTGCGCTTCTGCCTGGATCGGGTGACGCTCGCATCCGTTCCAAGGCATGCATTCATGGCAACCGGCAGGACCCGGCGCAGCGCAATTTGTCCCTTCTCCCGTTGGAAGCAGGCCCCGCAGGGGCGGACGAGGGTACGGGCGCAGCCTCGTGCATCCACACTCGGCGAGACGCTTTCGCGCCGGACCCTCACCCCAACCCCTCTCCCGAGGGGAGAGGGGCGATGCGTGGCGGTCGTTATTTTTTCCAGAACTGCCATTTCGGCGCCGGCTTGCTCGTCACCGTGGGGGTTGATTGCGGGGCGAGGCTGCCTTGCAATTGGGTCAGGCGATCCAGCGCATCGAAGCCAAGCGTGATCCGGCTGCCGCCGCGCGTGGCGACGGTCTGCCCGGGTTCGCGCTGCAGCGCATAGCCCTGGTCGTCGAGGAAGCCTTCGGTCATCGCGCGGTGGTCGAGCGGGAACTGCGCGACCAATTGTCCGAGCAGGCTGAGTACGCGCGGATCGTCGCACGGCGCGAACACCGCGGCGGGGACGTCGTCGAGCAGGAAGAACAACGCACCGCCGCGGTACGGGCCACGGTAGTAGCAACGCGCGCTCAGTGCGGCGGCGAGCAGGGCAATCGTATGGCCTTCGTCGTCCAGCGGCAGCGACGCCGTGGCCAGTTCGGCCGGACCGTCGCGCTCGCCACGCTCGCGCAGCGCGTTCGCCGCGACCAGCAGGCTCCCCGGCAGGTTGCTGGCGGTGTTGGCCCAGGCCCACAGCCAACTGGCGCTGTCCTCGGCGGCGCTGCCCAGCAGCTGCACCGGGAAGTGCAGGTCGTCGCCGAAGTGCGCAATGCCCTCGGCCAGATCCAGGCGCCAGCCGCGTTCGCCGAGCAGGTCGGCCAGCGCCATCTGCCGGGCGAAGGCGCTGCCGATATGGCGCGCCAGCAGGGCCTGGAAGGCCGGCGTCACGGTCGCGGTTCCCCGCGCTGCAACAGGCTGTGACGGCGCCCGTAGAGCAGGTAGGCGACCACGCCGATCCCGTTCCACAACGCGAACCACTTCTGCGTGGTGTGCGGCAGGCTCCAGAACAGGTACAGGCAGCCGCCGATCGCCAGCGGTGCCACCACCCACGCCAGCGGCGTGCGGAACTTGCGCACCCGGTCGGGCTCGCGCACGCGCAGCACCAGCAGGCACGCGGCCACCGCGATGAACGCGGCCAGGGTGCCGGCGTTGGCCAGCGCGGCGATTTCGTCCAGCCGCGCCACGCCGGCCAGCGCCGCCACCAGGATCGCGGTGAACAGCGTGGTCGCCACCGGCGTGCCGGTGCGCGCGCTGACCTTGGACAGGCCGCGCGGCAGCAGCCCGTCGCGCGACATCACGAAGAAGATCCGGCTCTGCCCGTACAGGAACGCCAGCAGCACCGTCGGCAATGCGATCACCGCGGCCGCGGCGATCAGTGTCGCCGCCTTGCCCTGGCCGAGTTCGCGCAGGATCAGCGCCAGCGGTTCGGCGCTCTGGCCGAACACCGTGTAGCTCATCGCGCCGACCGCGGACAGCGCCACCAGCACGTAGATCAGGGTGCAGCCGACCATCGAGCCGAGGATGCCGATCGCCAGGTCGCGCTCGGGCTTCTTGGTTTCCTCGGCCGCGGTGGAGATCGCGTCGAAGCCGTAGAAGGCGAAGAAGATGATCGCCGCGGCGGCCATCACCCCGCGCTCGACGCCGTCGGCGCCCATCGATTTGGCGAAGCCGAACGGCATGAACGGCTCCATCCGCGCGCTGTCGAAATGCGGCAGCGCGATCACCACGAACACGGTCAGGGCGACGATCTTCACCGCCACCAGCACCGCGTTGACCGTGGCGCTGGCCTGGGTGCCGAGCATCAGCATGCCGGCGACCACGAAGGTGATCAGCACCGCTGGCAGGTTGACCACGCCGCCAGCGTGCGGCCCGGCGGTCAGCCACAGCGGCAGGTCCACGCCTACGCCCTTGAGGAAGCCGACCGCATAGCCCGACCAGCCCACCGCCACCGTGCTGACCACCAGCGAGTACTCCAGGATCAGGCTCCAGCCGACCACCCAGGCGATGCTCTCGCCCAGCGCGATGTAGCTGTAGGTGTAGGCGCTGCCGGCGGCCGGCATCAGCGTCGCCATTTCCGCGTAGGCCAGCGCGGCGCAGGCGCAGATCGCCCCGGCCACGGCGAACGACAGCAGCACCGCCGGCCCGGCCAGATGCGCGCCGACCCCGATCAGGGTGTAGATGCCGGTGCCGACGATCGCGCCGATGCCCAGCGCCACCAGGTGCGGCCAGCTCAGCGTGGGCACCAGCCGGCGCCCGGCTTCGTGGACGGTGACCAGATCGAGCGACTTGCGCCGGAACAGGAACGACATGCGGGCCTCGGGGAGCGACAGGACAAGCCCGCGAGTGTCGCCGAATGCGGTGCAGCAATGCTATGCCCGGCCGCCTTGCCCGCCGCGGGACGGTGGCGAACGCCGCTGGCATCGCGATGCGCGGCCGCCGTCGCCGCCGCGCTCGCTACAACCCGATCCGCTCGGCCAGCCGCACCAGTTCGGCGAGCGAGCCGGCCTTCATCTTGCGCATCGCCTGGCCGCGCCGCACCTTCACCGTGATCTCGCTGAGCTGCAGCCGCGCGGCGACCTGCTTGTTCAGCAGCCCCTGCACCACCAGCCGGGTCACCTCCTGCTCGCCCGGGGTCAGCGTCGCCCAGCGCCCGCGCAGTTCGGCCAGCGCGGCCTCGCGCTGGCGGCGCTCGCGGTCGCGGGCGATGCCGTGCTGGATTGCGTCGAGCAGGTCCTGGTCGCGGAACGGCTTGGTCAGGAACTCGATCGCGCCGTTCTTCATCGCTTCCACGCTCATCGCGATGTCGCCGTGGCCGGTGATGAAAATGGTCGGCAGGTTCAGTCCGGTCTCGAGCAGTTGCCGGTGGAATTCCATGCCGCTCTGCCCGGGCATGCGGATGTCCAGCACCATGCAGCTGGGCGCGTCGGCCAGCGGGTGCTGCAGGAATTCGCGGCTGGAGCCGAACGCGTGCACCTGCAGGTCCACCGAGGCGAACAGGTCTTCCAGCGCGGCGCGGATCGAGGCGTCGTCGTCGATCAGATACACCACCGGGCGCTGTTCGGACAGCGGCAGGTTCATGGGCGAGCTCCTGGTTTTGCGATCGGCAGGCACACGCCGAACACCGCGCCGCAGGGGCTGCGCGGCGCGGCCCAGATGCGCCCGCCGCTGGCTTCGATGATGCTGCGGCTGATGCTCAGACCGATCCCGATGCCGTCGGGCTTGGTGGTCCAGAACGCGTCGAACAGGCGCGCCTGCGCCTCGGCCGACAGGCCGACGCCGGCATCGGCCACGGTCAGCCGCACCGAACCCGCATCCTCCTGCGCGGTGCCGATCAGGATCGACCGCGCCTCGGCCGGCGTGTCCGCCATCGCCTCCATCGCGTTCAACAACAGATTCACCACCACCTGTTGGCTCTGCACCCGATCGGCCAGCACCGGCGGCAGCGCCGGCGCCAGTTCCACCCGCACCGCGATGGCGTTGCGTTCCAGTTCGCCGCGCGACAGCGCCAGCACGTCCAGCACCGCGGCGTTGAGGTCGAATGCGCTCTTGCGCGGCGCCTCGCCCTTGCTGAGGCTGCGGATCCGCGCGATCACCTCGCTGGCGCGGTTGGCGTCGTCGAGGATCCGCTGCAACGCCGCCTGCGCCCGCTCCAGGTTCGGCGGCTGCTGGCCGAGCCAGCGCTGGCAGGCATTGCCGCTGGTGACGATCGCGGCCAGCGGCTGGTTGACCTCGTGCGCGATCGAGGCGGTCAGGCTGCCCAGGCTGCGCGCGCGGGCCAGGCGCAGCAGCTGCGCCTGCGCGGCGTGCGCGGCCGCCTTGGCGCGTTCCATCTGCACCGCGATGGACGTGGTCACCGCCACCACCACGATGCTGATGGCCGAGTTGATCACCCCCACCCGGTACGCGCCGGCGGAGCTGAGCTGGAAGCTGAGCACGATCAGCACGATGCACGCGCCGGCGAGCAGCAGCATGCCCATGCGGGTGAGCAACCGCACCGCGAACAGGATCACCACCGTGTAGAACAACGCGGCGGCCACCCCGTAGTCGGTCAGCGTATCGGCGGCGAAGATCGCGCCCAGCGCCAGCAGCAGCGCCGCCAGCGCGAGCAGGCGGCGATGCGGCGAGGGCGAGGTGAAGCAGCGGGTCATCGGCGTCATGGCGGTGGGCGAATGCGGGTGCGGGGCCGGGCGATCAGCCTTCGGCCCCGGCGTTCCAGAACGCCTGTTGTACACCGGGTTCGCCTTCCAGGTGCTGGATCACCGTATCCAGCTCTTCGGCGCGCACCGCGGTCGCGTACAGCGTCGCGGCGATCTCCACGTCGTGCTGGCCGAACGGATGCTGGTCCACCTCGCGCGCCGGGTAGTGGGCGGTTTCCAGCAGCTCGATCAGCCGCTCGCGCACCTCGCCGTGCACGCCGCGGGCGCAGATCACGTAGAACACGTAGGTCGCCTCGATCGAGGATTCCTCCAGCGGCCGGCGGTTGATCCGGTTCACCACCGGGCGCAGCAAGGTGTTGCTGAGCAGCACGAACAGC
>Ga0207709_10000596_pt1 | contig 30162 bp, 22 predicted proteins | sample KBSM34metaG_FD_184397 | JGI IMG/M metagenome (GOLD analysis project Ga0207709, IMG submission 184397) | Miscanthus rhizosphere microbial communities from Kellogg Biological Station, Michigan, USA - KBS M3-4 metaG (SPAdes) (version 2) | ecosystem: Host-associated > Plants > Roots > Rhizosphere >...
TTATGTTGCTGCTATCCGTGCAGCACAATTAGGTTTCAAAACAGCAATTATTGAAAAATATTCAACTTTAGGCGGAACTTGTCTTAACGTTGGATGTATTCCGTCAAAAGCGCTTCTTGACAGCTCTGAACATTTCGAAAATGCAAAACACAATTTTGCAGGTCACGGAATTATCATCAATGAGCCGCAAGCGGATATTGCAAGAATGATCGAACGTAAAAACGAAGTGATCAAGCAGAATACAGATGGAATCAGCTACCTGATGAACAAAAACAAAATTACTGTTTTTGAAGGTGTAGGAAGCTTCGAATCTGCTACTCAGATTAAAGTAACTAAAAATGATGGTTCTTCTGAAACAATAGAATCTAAATATACAATTATTGCAACGGGTTCTAAGCCGTCTTCACTTCCTTTTATCTCTCTTGATAAAGAAAGAGTGATTACTTCTACAGAAGCGTTAAATCTTAAAGAAATTCCAAAGCACCTTGTCGTAATTGGAGGAGGCGTTATTGGTCTTGAATTAGGTTCTGTATACTTAAGATTAGGTGCTCAGGTAACGGTTGTTGAATTCATGGATAAAATTATCCCTGGAATGGACGGTGCTTTAAGCAAAGAATTGACGAAAGTTCTTAAAAAACAGGGTATGAAGTTTATGCTTTCTACAGCAGTTTCTGCAGTTGAAAGAAACGGAGATACTGTAAAAGTGACAGCTAAAGATAAAAAAGGAGAAGAAGTAGTTGTAGAAGGAGATTACTGTTTAGTTTCTGTAGGAAGAAAGCCTTATACAGATGGCCTTGGTCTTGAAAAAGCAGGAGTAGAGCTTGATGAAAGAGGAAGAGTAAAAACAAATGATCACTTACAGACAAATGTTGCCAATATCTATGCAATCGGTGATGTGATCAAAGGGGCAATGCTTGCTCACAAAGCGAGTGAAGAAGGAACTTTAGTTGCAGAAATATTAGCAGGACAAAAACCACATATCAATTATAACCTGATTCCTGGTGTGGTATATACTTGGCCTGAAGTTGCCGGAGTAGGTAAGACTGAGGAGCAATTGAAAGAAGAAGGAGTGGCTTATAAAGTAGGTTCTTTCCCAATGAGAGCATTAGGAAGAAGCCGTGCAAGTGGTGATGTTGATGGACTTGTGAAAATTATTGCAGATGAAAAAACTGATGAGGTTTTAGGAATGCACATCATTGGAGCGAGAGCTGCAGATCTTATTGCTGAAGGAGTAATTGCTATGGAATTCCGTGCAAGTGCTGAAGACATCGCAAGAAGTTCTCATGCTCACCCAACTTATGCTGAAGCTATTAAAGAAGCAGCGTTGGATGCTACCGGAAAAAGACCAATCCACATATAGTACGATTAAAAAGATTTAATCATTTAAATATTGAAAAGAAAGAGAAGCATCTGCTTCTCTTTCTTTTTGGCACAAAAATGGAGATTGATTTTGAAAAGTAAAGTATGAAGAAAATTTTTATAAGTTTAATGTTTCTGGCTGGTATAAGCGTATGGACACAGGAAGCGGGGAAAGCGGGGGAGTTGTTAAAGAATGAAGCTTCAACAACGGAAATGCAGTCTCCTAATAGCCTAAGCAGAGGAAATAAAACCTTTGATCACAATACAGCCAATCAAAACAACAAGATAAAAAATCCAGGGTATCAATGGAATAAAAATTACGGATATGCAGAGGTCTTTTTGCGCATTCCTGAGCAGGGGGTTTTCACTGTTGAAATTGGTGATCAAATGATGGCCAATGGTTCCGGGAAATATAGATTTTTTGACTTACAGTCCGGAAGAATACCGATTGCAATCTATGAAAATGGATTTTTAATGTACAGAACTACTTTGATGCTTCGGAATAACAGCAGAATGGTACTGGATTTCTTTACCAATGAAGGGTTATATCTGCTGGATTCTTATCCTGTTCAGGGGCAATACGGTTTTAATGACTGGAATGATGTCTGGAATAATCCTTACGGAAATCAATCCGGAAACTGGAATAATGCTGGTAATGTAATGGACAATACAACCTTCCGCCAGTTTTTTGAAATGTTGCAGAGAAATGAGAAATTTGATGATGGCAAAATAGCTATGATTAATCAGCAAATGCGAAATTCTAGGTTTACCGCTGCACAGATCAGAGATTTGGTGAAGTCGATCAGTTTTGATAAAAATAAATTGTCTTTGGCTAAATCTATGTATCGGAATTGTGCCGATAAAAACAAATACTTTCTGGTATCCGATGCGTTTGATTTTGAAAGTAGTAAACGGGAACTCATGGAGTATGTTACGAATTTATAACAATAAAAAAAGAGGTGAAAATCACCTCTTTTTTATTGTTGATTGTTTAATCGGAAATATGCTTGTTTCTATTTTAATAATAAACGTATTTGGGTGTAGCCTCACCTTATTTTAGATTACATTATTTTTATTGGGTCATAAAATTGAGTGTGTTTGGGCGCAATATTAAACTGTATCCCAAATGTAACCCCTTTAAAGTATTTTTCTTTATGGATAGGAAATGCATATCCGGTATTGAGAAAGATAAGATTGAACAGTGTAATACCGATTCTGGGTTCTATGGAATAGGGGTTAGAAGATAGTCCGAATAATTTTCCCTGATCGGAAAGATAAATATGGGCTTCCGGAATAAATTTATCTGCATGATTGATATGGCTATACAGAAGGGAGGGGCCCAAAATAATAGATCTCCCATGAGTACTACCTATTCTGAATTCCAAGCCGGTCTGTAAAACATTTCTTCCGGTATAACGATAGGCAACCGTAATAGCTGTTTTTTCGAGTAATTGAGCATTGATCGTGATCACCGAAATAAGAAATGCCACAGCGAAATACTTTTTCATGTTTTCTGGTATTTTTTATTCAAATGTACAGGTTTTAAAAGCTATCCGACAGATAAAATAATTCTTAAAAGTATTAAGTAGGGTAAAATCTTCAAATTTCCGTACCTTTGTCAGCTAATTTTATCATCAATGCAACTCGGAAAAACTCAAACTTTAAAAATTTCAGAAAAAAATAACTCAGGATGGATCTTAGCAGATGAATCCGGTGAAAAGGCTTTTTTGCCAAAAATTTTCACGAATGAAGACAAAGAAATAGGTGATGAGGTAGAGGTTTTTGTTTATCAGGATGATGATAAATTGAAAGCAACTACTGAGATTCCATTGGCTGAAGTGGGAGAGTTTGCTGTAATGAGTTGTGTGCAGAGTCTTCCTAGCGGAGCATTTATGGACTGGGGAATCATCAAAGATTTGTTTATTCCTTACAAACAGCAGAAAACCAAAATTATAGAAGGTAAAAGATACCTGGTTTATATCTACGTAGATGAAGATATGGACTTGATTACAGGAACTACAAAATTCAAGAGAAACCCTCAGTATCAGGATTTGCCATTCAAGAAAGGGGATAGTGTAGACCTGCTTATGATGAATGAAAGTGAGATTGGCTGGAATGTGGTGATCAACAAAAAATATATCGGGTTGATCTATGTTTCCGATGTTTTTAAAAAGCTTTATCCTTTGTCTGAAGAAACAGGTTATATTAAAGCAATTCGTGAAGATGGAAAAATTGATGTTTCTCTGCAGCCCGAAGGTTTTGAAAATGTTGATGAATTCAAACAAAAGATTCTGAACAGATTGGAGGAGAACTACGGACTTTTACATGTTTCGGACAAGTCTTCTCCTGAAGAGATCAAAGATGAGCTTCAGATGAGTAAAAAGAACTTTAAGAAAGCAATTGGAGGACTTTATAAGGATAAGATTATTGATATCCTGGATGATAAGATCAGATTACTATAAAAAATAAAAGAGCAGAATTTTCTGCTCTTTTTTATTATTCCCTGTTTTTAACCAGCAGCCATCCACTGTAGGTTCTTCCATCAGACACTTTTATGGTGTACCAGTAGGTTCCTGTGGATATAGGTTGGGAGTTATATTTTCCATCCCATTGAAAAGGTTTTTTACTGATGGTTTCCTTAAAGATCATCAATCCTTTTCTGTCATATAAATTGACTTCTGTTCCCGGATAATTCTCTAACCCGGCTATTTTCCATGTATCATTTGTTCCGTCACCATTGGGAGTGATGGCATTAGGAATGTTGAATATAGAGAAGTTTTTCTGGCCAATAATACATCCTGCTTTTGTTCTTACATAGACGGTGTATTCCCCGATATTTAAATTGGTGAAAATATGGGAGTCCTGCCAGGTACTATTGTTTAAGGAGTATTCATAATTTCCGGCTTGGGAAAGAATGACTGTTGCTGTATTATTAACAATGTTTACTGATACAATCTGAGCTAATACAGAATAGCTGATCTGCACAGAATCTGTATTTTCACAGCCGAAACTGTTTGTTACTTTTACAGAATAGGTTCCCGGAGTTGATACGGTAATGGTCTGGGTTGTTGCACCGGTGTTCCATAGATACTGCAATCCGGGTCCTGCATCTAAAGTCACAGATTTTCCTTCACAGAAATCCAACTGATCAGGAAGGTTGATGAAAGGTTTTGGATTGACCGTAATATTCAGTCTGACTATTGTAAAGCATCCGTCAGCTGTGGCAACTTTTACATGAACTAAGGTTGATCCATTGTTTACAACATAAGCTGAAGGATTAGTAATGACATTTCCACTCATATCCGTATAAGTAAATATATAAGCGCCCGGATTCGTAATGATATTACTTTCAAAAGAATGTAGATCTACTGTCATTGTGTTTCCGGTCGTAGTATTACACAGTAACGGAGCATAATCTTTGGCCGGAATATTATTGATAGAAAGGGTTACAGAAACAGCCAGTTTTTCAGATTCACAGTTGTTTAATGTCTGTGTTACATAATAGGTTTGTCCATGTACAAGGGGAGTGGTCGCGGGTAATACCGTTCCTGAGGCATTGTAAAACACCAGAGATGTTCCGGTTACGGCAAGGTTAGCTATCGTGGGATTAGCGGAAGCACAGAAATCCTGGTCAATATTGGCTGTCGGCTTAGGAGTGGTATTGACCGTCACCTGAACAGCAATTGTATTGCTTTCACAACCGTTGATAGTTTGAGAAGCATGGTAAGTCTGGCCATTGAGAAGAGGCGTTGTAGCCGCTAACAGATTTCCTGCAGCATCATACCATTTTATATTCTGACCTGTGATCTGGATATCTGAAATTTTTGGATTGTTTGTGGTACAGAAGGTTTGTATTAAGTTTGCTACAGTGGGAAGGGCAGGTGATGTTATAGTTACATTTTGGTTTTGAGTGGCTGTATTTCCGTTTCCATCATTATACGTCCAATGAATGATATAGTTCCCTGGAGTTGAATATGACAGAGGGTCTGTGGTAGTTGCAGTAATTACCCCTGCACAGTTATCCGTAGCAGTTGGAAAGTTAGTAACCGTTGTATGACAATCGCCTGTAATATCTGTTAGATTAGCAGCATTCGGAACCGGAGCGACATGATCACCTACCACAACGTTTACGGAGAAACTTCCGTCACAGCCTCCGGATCCGGAAACCTGACATATGTAGGTGCCGGAATTAGCTGCTGTTGCATTGTTGATGGTTGGGTTTTGTAAAGAAGAAGTAAAACCATTGGGCCCTGTCCAGCTGTATGTTGTTCCTCCGGTAGCATTCAGTTGGAGTGTTGAATTAATACAAACCGGAGAATTGGAGGTGATCACTGCTGCTGAGGTACAGTCCTGAAATTTAGCTATAAAAATGTCATTTCCACCACCAGGTAACTGCTGAAATGTTCCTGGGGTTGCAATGCCGGAGGTATTTCCACTAGACATTCCTGTTAAATAAATAGCACCTTCATTATCTTTTGTAACTTCACCATGTTGTGTTGCACCATTTCCTTTATAATATGTTCCCCATTCCTTTACATCATTTTGATTGTATTTAATTAAGAAGGTGGAAATATACATGGCTGGCATTCCCATGTACGCTCCGGGAGTAGATATATCAGGTTGTCCACTAGAATGTAATCCTGTAAAGAAAACATTCCCGGAAATGTCCGGATATGCTAATAATTGAGGTTCACCAGTAAAATCAAAATAACTTTTTGTAATTGTATTAGTGGCTAAATTTACACGCCAGATTCCAGGCTGTCCCATTGGAAAAGCAGGTGTAGGATATTTACCGGGAAGAATTAAGGTATTATTTACAATTCTTGCTTTCCATATAACTTCCGATCCTGCATTACCATAATAGCTTGACCTTAGAATAGTATTTCCCGATTTTGAAAACTGTATGTAGATTCCGTCTACCTCACCACCTTTTAAAGGTTGAAAAGGGTTAACCATGGGGATGGTTGAAGATTGGGTAGCTCCAATTATTTCAAGGTGATCAACAGAAGAGAAAATATGGAAAATAGAGGTTGAACCATCACTTCTTCCAAAATAGGTGGCCCAATCCACAGTACCGGTTGTTGTATTTAAAGAAGCTAAAATACCTTCTGTATAGCCGATGGGGGTAGATTTGGTAGGTTGCATTGCGTTGACAGTAGGAAAATCAGAACTGAAAGCATCCCCACCAATATATACGTGATTTTGGTTATAAGAAACAGTATACAGTTTGTCTTGTCTGCTTGAAACAAATTCTTTTTCAAAAGCCAAGCTTCCATTATTATTAAATTTTATCAGAACAATATTTTCATTGTAAGACCCTCTTTGAACGGTTCCTCCGGCATATATATTAAAATTTTCATCAAAATCTACATCCATAAATACATCAGTCATTCCAAAACCATAATAGGTTCCCCAAAGTTTTTGCCCATTTTTAGACAGTTTCATCAAGAATGCATCAAAACCTCCGGCAACATTGAGCTGATAGGTTCCTGACGTTGCAAAATTCGTAGTACTATTGGTGGCTCCATATAAATAGCCAATATTTTGGCTGTCAGTCTTGATTCTTCCGGAATCTTCCCCAAATCCTCCAGCGTAGCTTCCCCATACTCTTGTGGGTACAGGATCTATCACAATCGTTTTATTGGAAGTATCTAAAGGTGCATTAAATCCAAAAGTCTGATCTCCAAGATCTTTAAAAGAAACATCAATACTTCTATTGATGCTCCCTGTGATCCAACTGTTAGGAATATTCTCATAGATTTCACCAAAACGTACATTCATGGTTAGTCTTCCGTCTTTGATCAGCGTAGAAGCACCATTAAATTTCATTTTGATATCAGATACTTTTCCACCAGGATTGATGATGAAATTATATTCAATAGGTTTTAAAGTGTCTTTAGGTTTGAAGAAAACCAGATCTATATGAGGGTATACATTTTTATAGCGAACCTTTTGATGACGATACACATTTGTGACTCCTTTATGATTATTTGGTAGATTATAATAGTTGTCGTAATCAGGAGATTTTCCCTCTGCTATAATAGTTGCTTCTTGATTAGAATTAACAAGATCAATATCTACTCTGTGTATCAACTTTTCATAAATATATTCATCAATATTATAATGGTTGGGACTTGGAAGTGTATTTTCTGTCTTTTTTGAAAAGTTGGGATTTACTATTTTCTTGGTTTCGTAAATATCATAAGAAAAGCCACCGGAACGGAGTTGTACATTCAGTCCATTAGAGTGGAACAGGTATTTTACATCATTGTTTTCTTTTCCGTCCTGATCTATAATCTGGCCTTTGTTTTCGTAAAAATAGTAGGAGTTGTTTTCTGATATCTTTTTTTGTGAAAATAGAAGAACTCCACTCAGAACGGAGAACATCAATAAAATTTTTCGCATCAGGGTATTAATTTTTTTTTGCGGCAAAGATATAAAAATGCCCCTCTCATCGAATATTAAATAACACACGTTGTTGAATTATATGAAAAATATGATGTAAATCATAACAATTTTGTTTAATATTTTTGTTTAACAATTTTGTCAAAAACAAAATTTGTTTAATTTTGCACAAATTTGTTTAACAAAAATGTCAAATCAAGCAAAAAAAGACCAAACACAGGAATTGATCAAGGAGACGGCGAAGAATTTATTCTTTGTGAAAGGAAAATTTGATGCTACAACGCAGGAAATTGCTGATGCAGCCGGAGTGAACAGAACACTGATAAACTACTATTTCCGCTCAAGAGATAACCTGATTCAGATTATTTTCGATGAAGCACAAAAAGTGGAACAGGAGAAATCTAAGATTATCCAGACTTCAAATCTTCCTTTTAAGGAGAAAATGAGTGAGTTTATAGAAAGCAGCCTTGCTACAAGCCTTCAGTATCCTTATCTGGAAACTTATATTGTTTCACAGATCAATAAGGGAAGCTGTCATCAAAGAGAAATTGAAGAAGATATCCTGGATCAGATGTACCGCGATATTGAAAAAGAAATGGAATTGGGAAATATTGAGAAAATGTCACCCGTTCAGTTTATTCTGAATATGGTTTCGTTATTGGTTTTTCCAAGTGCTATAAGACCTCTGTTTATGGAGAATCTGATGATTAGTGATGATGAATATGATAAGATTATTTCAGAACGGAAAGAGATTATTATCAATATGTTATTTAAAAATTAAAGTATTTCAGAACGGCGTTCGTCATATAGAAATAAAATAACAACATTAAACTACATAAAAAAATAAACGAAGTATAAAATTATGAAAAGAAAACGTATAACTGCGCAAAAGCTAAAAATTGGGATAGCTGCAGCATTTATGATTTTCGGCTTTTCATCGGTGTCTGCACAACAGCAGGTTTCTTTACAGGAAGCTATTAAGCAGGCTCTTCAAAATAAGGCAGAAGCCAAAAAAGCGGCCTTACAGATCAAAAAAGCTGAATATAAAATAGATGAAGCCAGAGCAGGAGCTTTACCTCAGGTAACCGGTACGGCAGGCTTAACTTATAATCCAATTATTCAGCAGTCATTACTGGAATTTGGTGGACAAAGAATAACCGCTCAGCTGGGACAGCCTTGGAGCACCAATGCAGGGGTAAATGTTCAGCAGGCTATATTTGATCAGAGAGTCTTTACTGGCCTTAAGGCTGCAAAATCAACAAGAGAGTTTTATATCCTGAATGCTCAGTTGACCAATGAACAGATTATTGAAAATGTAGCAACTGCTTATTATCAGGTGTTTGTACAGGAAGAAAATCTTAAGACTGTGGAGGTAAGCTACACCAATACAGAAAAAACAAGAAATGTTATCAAGAGTCTAGTTGATAACGGATTGGCAAAAGCCATTGATTTAGATCGTACAAACGTACAGCTGACTAATATTGGATCCAACAGACAGCAACTGATCAATTCAGTTGAGCTTTCAAAAAATGCTCTGAAGTTTTACATGGGAGTTCCCATTGATTCCAGTATAGAGCTTGAAGAAAAGACTATTGAACCGAAACCCGAGCTAATCATCAGTAACGTGGATCTGAATAACCGCTTGGAGATGCAAGTGAAGAATAAAAACAGAGAGCTTCTTGTGTTCAACAAAAAAGCAACGGAAGCCTATCTTTATCCTACTGTAAGCCTGCAGGCCAATTATGCATGGGCGGCAACAGGAAAGAAATTTCCTCTTACCAATGGTTTGAGTAATGGGGTACTTTGGAGTGATTATTCAGCAATAGGGCTAAATATTAATGTTCCGATCTTTACAGGAGGGTCTACAAAAGCTAAGATTCAGCAAGCTGAAATTGATATTCAGGATTTGGATTTGGATATTCAAAATACCCAGTTGACTTTGAACTTGGATTATAAAAATGCGATTTCCAATATGGAAAACTCTATCATTAATATCCAAAGTATGAAAGACAATGTAGGCCTTGCAGAAAGAGTACAGAAAAATACTCAGTCTAATTATCAGAATGGTTTGGCAACACTTACAGAAGTTTTAGATTCTGAGAATGCTTTGACTCAGGCAAAACAGAATTATTCAAATGCATTATTAGACTATAAGCAAGCTGAGATCAAATTAATTAAAGCTAAAGGAGAATTAAACACACTACAAAACCCATAACTAAAATGAAAAAAACTTTAATATATATCATCGTAGCAGCTGTACTTGTAGGTTTGGCAGCCTATAAGATTGCAGGTAACAAAGAGAAACAGACAAAAGAGGTTAAAGAAGTTGCTAAGCAGGTTGATAAGATCAACGTGAATGTTGTAACGGTTTCTAGAGAAAATATCAATACCGATTACTCAGCCAACGGAACTTTTATTCCTAAGCAGGAAATGAATCAGTCTTCAGAAATTGCAGGACGTATCGTTAGTGTTTTGGTAAAGGAAGGTTCCAGAGTTTCTGCAGGTCAGACGTTGGCAACTATTAAAAGAGATGCCATTGAAGTTGATGTAACACAAGCTCAGAATAATTTGCAAAATGCAATTATTGACAACCAACGTTACGAAAACGCATATAAAACCGGTGGTGTTACAAAACAGCAGCTAGATAACTCAAGACTACAGCTGAAAAACATGCAGGCTGCCGTTAAAGCTCAGGGAGTAAGAGTAAATGATACAAGCATTCGTGCAGGAATCAGCGGAACGATCAATAAAAAGATGGTTGAGCCTGGAACAGTGGTTTCTGTAGGGACTTCTATGTTTGAAATCGTTAATATCAACAGTCTTAAACTTTCTGTATTGGTAGATGAAAGTCAGGTAGGAAGAATTGCACTGGGACAGGAAGTTCCTATTAATGTCAATGTTTTACCTGAAGATTCTTTCAGTGGTAGAATTACCTTCATTGCTCCTAAAAGTGATGCATCTTTAAATTTCCCTGTTGAAATTGAAGTTCAGAACAGAGGAAATTTAAAAGCAGGGATGTATGCAACCGCTTTATTTAAAACCAATCACGGTGCTGAAACTCAGAATATGCTTACCGTTCCTGCAGAAGCTTTCGTAAACGGAGTAAGTTCAGGACAATTATTTATCGTAAACAATGGTATTGCTAAACTGATCAAAGTACAAACAGGAAAAGTGTACGGTGATAAAGTTCAGATCTTAAGCGGACTGAACGGTGGTGAACAGGTAGTAACCAGTGGACAGATCAACCTTGATAATGGTGCGAAAATCAATATCGTAAAGTAACAGAAGATGAAGTTAGCAGAAATATCCATTAAAAGGCCATCCCTTGTTATCGTATTGTTTACGATACTTACGTTGGGTGGTTTATTAAGTTACTCCATGATGGGGTACGAGTTGATTCCAAAGTTTGAAACCAATATGGTAACCATTTCTACGGTATATCCCGGAGCTTCGCCTGCTGAGGTGGAAACTTCGGTAACCCGGAAAATTGAAGATGCCGTAGGTTCCCTGGAAAACGTAAAAAAAGTAGAATCTTCATCTTATGAAAGTTTATCGGTTATTATGGTTCAGCTGAATACCGGTGCCGATGTAAACTATGCTTTGAATGATGCACAGAGAAAGGTTAATGCTATTTTAGCAGATCTTCCGGACGATGCAGATCCACCTTCTTTGCAGAAATTCTCATTGGATGATCTCCCGATCATGACATTGAGTATTTCCAGTGATAAACTGAATAATAAAGATCTTTATGACCTTTTAGATAAAAAAATAGAGCCTATTTTCTCACGTGTAAACGGTGTGGCTCAGGTTGACCTTGTAGGAGGGCAGGAGAGAGAGATTCAGGTAAACTTAGATGAAAAGAAAATGCAGGGATATGGGATTGCCATCGCAGACGTACAGCAGGCGATTCTTTCCTCAAACCTGGATTTCCCGACGGGAGCTCTGAAGACGAGAACTTCAAGATCTACGATCAGACTTTCCGGAAAATATAAAAGTGTAGATGAGATGAATAACCTTGTCGTTTCCAATAAAAATGGAGCTCAGGTTCGTTTATCTGATATTGCAACAGTTTTCGATACACAAAAAGATGTGGAGAAAGTTGCAAGATACAATCAGAATTCTACGATTTTACTTCAGGTTAAAAAACAATCTGATGCCAATGCGGTTTCAGTTTCAGAATTAGTGAAGAAAACAATTGCCGATGTTCAGAAGAATTATAAAACTCAGGCAATTAAAATAAACATTGTAGATGATACAACAGACTTTACGCTTGAAGCTGCGGACCATGTAATTTTCGATTTATTCTTAGCGATTATCCTGGTAGCAGTAGTAATGTTATTGTTCCTTCATAACATCAGAAATGCATTTATCGTAATGGTTTCTATTCCGATGTCATTGATTGCAACAGTAATTGGGATGTATCTGATGGGCTATACCTTAAACCTGATGAGTTTATTAGGACTTTCACTGGTTGTTGGTATCCTTGTGGATGATGCCATTGTAGTTTTGGAGAACGTTTACCGTCACATGGAGATGGGGAAAAGCAGAATTCGTGCAGCCTATGATGGAGCTTCGGAGATTGGATTTACCGTAACAGCTATTACCCTGGTAATCGTGGTGGTATTCTTACCGATCGCGATGAGTTCAGGATTGGTATCTGATATCCTGGCGCAGTTCTGCGTCACGGTGGTTATCGCGACATTATTCTCCTTATTAGCTTCATTTACCATCATTCCTTGGTTATCTTCAAGATATGGTAAACTGGTACATTTGACAGGTAAAAATCCTTTTGAGAAATTTATCCTTTGGTTTGAAAAGCAATTGGAAAAATTCACTCACTGGATCACAGGAATTCTGGAGTGGGCTTTAAAAACAACATTAAGAAGAATTATGACAGTAGTCGTAACCTTCATTATCCTGATTTCTTCATTCATGCTGGTAGCTTTCGGATTTATCGGTGGTGAATTTTTCCCTAAAATGGACAGAGGACAGTTCCTTGTTCAGATGGAATTACCTAAAGATGCTTCTGTAGAAAAAACCAACCAGCTGACATTGGAGGTTGAAAGATATCTTAGAAATGATAAAGATGTTGTAGACATGATCACCACGGTTGGTCAGCAGTCATCAGGATTTGGTGGTGCACAGGCTACTTTATATCAGTCAGAGATCCAGGTGATTCTGGTCGATAAATCTGAGCGTAATGAAAGTACAGATATAAAATCTGCAAGAATCAAGAGAGCGTTGGAAGAAAAATTCACAGGAGTTGAATTTAAAACGGCACCGATCGGATTAATGGGAGCAGATAATGCACCGATTGAAATGGTGGTAACGGCTCAGGATAACGAAACAGCCAATAAAGAAGCTAATAGAATTCTAGAGTTGCTTAAAAAAGTTCCTGGTTCCGTAGATGCAGAATTATCGACTGACTCTGGAAATCCGGAAGTTCAGGTGAATATCGACAGAGATAAAATGGCATCTTTAGGCTTAAACCTTTCCAGTGTAGGGCAAACGATGCAGACTGCATTCAGTGGAAATACAGACGGAAAATTCAGAGCTGGAGAATATGAATATGACATCAATATCCGTTTTGGTGATGCCAACAGACAATCCATTGATGATGTAAGAAACCTGATGTTTACAAACCCTCAGGGTGAGCAGATCAGACTAAGTCAGTTTGCAGAAGTGAAAATGGGTTCAGGACCGAGTTTATTGGAACGTAGAGATAAAGCACCTTCTGTAAAGGTAAAATCTAAAGTGGTAGGTCGTCCTGTAGGAGACGTTGCCAACGAATGGGCTGCTCAGTTTATGGATAACGAAAAAACAAAACCGGCGGGAGTAAGCTACATCTGGAGTGGTGATATGGAAAACCAGACCGAAGGTTTTGGTACCTTAGGAATTGCATTGATGGCCGCTATCGTATTGGTTTACCTGGTAATGGTTTCATTGTATGATTCATTCGTATATCCGTTTGTAGTATTATTCTCTATTCCTTTGGCATTGATCGGGGTAATGGTTATCCTTGCTATCACCGCAAATTCATTAAACATCTTTACGATGCTGGGGATGATCATGTTGATTGGTTTGGTAGCGAAGAATGCGATTATGATTGTCGACTTTGCGAATATGAGAAAAGAAGCAGGAGCCAGTACTCATGATGCTTTGATTCAGGCGAACCATGCACGTCTTCGTCCGATCCTGATGACAACAATTGCGATGATTTTCGGTATGATCCCGATTGCGATTGCAAAAGGAGCAGGAGCGGAGATGAACAACGGATTGGCATGGGTTATTATTGGTGGTTTGACATCATCTCTATTCCTGACGTTGATCATTGTGCCGGTAGTTTATTCATTATTTGATTCAATTCTAAGAAGAATGGGTAAACATGAAAAAGTAGACTACGAAGCTGAAATGAAAGCTGATTATGTACATAAAGAACTAAGTGAAGACGGATTTACTCCGAAACACGTAGACTAAAAATAACAACCTTTAATTAACCCAAAAAGCGTATCATTTTTTTGATACGCTTTTTGATTTTTATAAATAGTAAGTTTGTTTAAAATTATGAGGAGCCTGACCATAAAAGTTTTTCAGTTAAAATTTCCCATTGCTATTTTTCCAGTTTTCCTTTGCCGGAATTTCTTCTATAGTATCCCAATGTTCGACAATTTTTCCGTTTTCAATGCGGAATAAATCATAAAAAGAGGTGTGCTTTCCGCCAAATTTACCTTCGCTTGCAGTGAGCACAAAATTACCTTCTCCCAAAACTAAATGGATGGTGTCATATTGCATCGTAATACCCTGAGAAGCCATATATTCCAAAGCTTTCCCCAGGCCAGACAGACCATCACCTATTTGTGGGTTGTGTTGGGTATAGTTTTCACCATCAATATAATGGGTTAACTTGTCCATTTTTCCGTTGACCAGAATATCCTCTACAAAGCTTCGTGCCAATACTTTGTTAGCCTCCGTTTTGTCTGGGTCTGTAATCGTTGTTGTACCGTCTGTCATGGTATGACCACTTGGATTTGGGCCGGATGTTTCCTGAAGGTTATCCCAATGTTCCACTGCTTTTCCTTCTTCGAAACGGAAAATATCAAATCCTATTTTGGGGCCGAAAAAGTTGTAATCTACATGACAGAAGGCATAGTCACCATCCTCAAAAGCCCTTATGATATTTACCTTGGTAGAGCCTTTTGGAAGCTGCGAAAACAGGGCTTCTAAGCCTGCATGTCCTTCGCCAATATTCAGATTGTGTTGTATGTACTTCCCTTCATTGATATGATCAAGAGGTACCCGTGTTTCAATACCATTTAGGAGTTCGATTGCTTTTTGTTTGTTTTTCATTTTTTATGTTTTTTTAATTAAGAATTGAAGATACAAAAAGATAGAACTAAGTAGAGATAAAATAATCAGAAGTTTAAAGATCTGATTTCCAACCTCAATATTCTGCAGATTGGAGAAGAGTGGAAATGCTATGACAATATCTACATCGTTCCTAAACAAAAAAACAGCACCCAATCAGGTGCTGCATGATATTTTTAAATTCTTCAATTTTTCAATAAAAACAGATCTTACAATTCTTCACAATTTTTTTTCAGCTTCATGAAAATCTTATCAAAATCTTTGTAAACGGTTCCTTCATCTTCACGCTTTTGTCTGAAGCTGCTGTTGGCACAGTTGTGAAAACTAAGGCCGATCAGATCAATCAAGGCGTAATCTTCTTTTTGAGGATCATTCATTTTTAGATCAAATCTGGCCATCACGCCTTTAGGGTCTGCGTTGTTTTTGCTTTTTAGTTCCGTAAAGTTTTTCCAGGCCTCAAACATTTTTTCCCGATCCGGAGAAGATATAGCGTCTATGGGCTCTTTGCAGGTATTATAAAATTTACTGTTTTTGAGGGTCGAAGGATCAGAAAAAGCCATAATCTCTTCCTTGTTTAATTCATACTCATTTTCAAAAGTCTGAATAGCATTCTCATACAGGTTTTTCCAAACCGGTAAATCGATCACTTTAAGACTATAAAGTTCTTCTTTTTTTTCCTGATATTGTTTTTCGAGGTTTTCTAAGTGAGCCTCTTTATTTTTGCGAACCTCTTCAAGGCTGGAAAGCTTAAAAATAGGATTCGTATCAAAATGAACCCCATTGAATTTATATAGCAGTTTATTAACGCCGTCTATTTCTTCTTTTTCATATTTGGCAGCATCAAAATATCCTTTGTTGTCACAATTGAATGTCTGATAACTGTAAGCGGTAAGATTACTTACTTTTGAGGGCTTTTTTTGTCCCAAAACAATAACCGATAGGGCTGAACAAAGCCCGATCATCATTTTTTTCATGTACATAGTTGTTGAAGAATCTGAATTTTCTGAATTTCGCTTCAAAATTAAGGCTTTAAATTTGAAAATTAAAGAATTAGGGCAATTTTATGCAGTAATTTTTCTGATTTAATAAGATTTTAATTTTTTGTATAATAATTTACTATTCTGGCTCATGATGATAAACTTTTCTGTATCAGACATATTGAGTTTTTACGCGTAAAGGTCTATAAGTTTAATATCATATTATTCCTGATTTTATGGGTATTTTCCTCTGTTTTTAATTTTGTTTTTTATATTTTGCATACCACATCAAAAAATCCTTAGGCTTCTAAAGCTGATAGGAAAAAACAATAGAATTTTAGAACAAAATATTAATAATGTACAACAATTTTGAACAGCTGTTTTATCGTGGAGAACTGGAACAGTGTATTGCACAGGGTGAAAACTACTTATTATCCCATCCTGACCATGAAGACGTTTTATTTTTAATGGCAGTGGCACATCATGACAAGGTGTATGATGAAGGACATGAAGAAGTCTACAATGCTATCTGTGACAAAGTAATTCCGTATCTGCGCAGAATTTTAAAACTAAATCCGAACAACCTTAAAGCCCTTTATAATATCCTGGATTATCCTTTAAGCAACGAATATACATTGATGCAGATAGGCAGGATGAAAAAACATATCACAGAAGAAAACAAGGTAGAATTTATAACATATGCAGAACGTTTACTGGATCATATTGAATACGAAGCCTATGGCTATGATTTTTTGGTGAAAATATATGAATCTCTGGGCGAAAATGAGGCCCTTTTAAACAGCCTTGAAGGCGGAATATATTATTTTCAAAGTGCATTTGCAGACAACCGGGAGCTGAGGGAAAAAAATACCTCCTTGTTCTGGATCAAAAAGATATATCTGCTGGATCGCGAAAAAATGATCCCCGGAGAAAAATTAATAACTCTTATTGAAGAGGGACAATCTACGTTTGTAAGCCGAGATGACAATGATTTTATCAACCTTGCAGATATTGCCTATGAAAATAATGCTCCGGATCTTTCATTGAAGATGATGCTGAAAGCCATCAAAGGGACTAACAGTGCTTTGTATATACAGGAAAAGCTGGTAGAGTGGCATCAGCGTTTTGCAGAATTGATTCAAAACGGATACGATCATCCTGATGTTTTCTACTACCAGCTGATCATTGAAAGAAATTATGCTGACCTGATGAATATCTCTGAACACTTTTATTATGAGCATGCTCTTGAAGTGATTACTATACATCAGGAACTTTTTTCAGGTTACTACTTTGCCGGGACTTATCTCTATGAAGAAAAGAGTTACGCTGAGGCAATTCCCCTGCTACAAAAAGCCGTAGCCTTATCATCAAACGCAACGGCATGGAGACGGAAAGCAGAATCAGAATATCACCTTTATAAAGTGATACCGGCTGAAATTCCTGTATTTTCGGATTTGCCCGGAGACATCTATAATGAAGGAGTTTATCTGAATGAGTTTATAGAAAATATACAAGATGAAAATGATACGTTACTGTGGACTGAAGTTAGCCGGATAGTGTATGAGCAGGCTTACAAAGCATTCCGAAGATATTATAAACAGGGCAAGTTTGATAGCGATTATTACAGTGACCTGCATACCAGAGCGATGTGCTGTAATAATTTAGCCATTAAATATTCTTTGCAGGGAGATCATTATACTTCTGCCGCTAAAGCCTCTGAAGGGCTTACATATTCCGAGTTCAGGGAACTTCATTTTGTACTGCTGGATGCATTATTAGAGGGTGAAGACGATGAAGAGGCTGAGGCAGCGCTGAACAGGTATTTCAGTCTCTATGATGAAGAGGACGATCGTTATTTTTATAAAAATTTATACTATAAAGCACGCCAGATTGAGGTTCATTGCCTGCTGGGATGTGATAATGTTTACAGAAATGCTGAAGAAACCCTTACTTACTTTTATCAGCACAGTATGGAACATCCGGAGATCAGTGATTATGATTACAGGGATCTGGAAGCAGGTAAGAATATTTTGGAGGAAATAATGGATCAGCGTCTGGATAACGAAGATCATATAACCCGACAATCTTATTATGAAAAAGTTGCCGAACGTTTTCCCCGGGAACCTCATCCACAATATATTCTGATGCAGCTCTATAATGAATGCGAAGATTACAAAAAAGTAGCCATCACAGCTCATAAGTATCTGGAAAGCAAAAAAGATTTTATGCTGGACAGTTTCGACAGGGCGAAAACAATTTATATGATGGTAAAGAGCAATTATTTTCATGGAGCATACCCGGAAGCTGCGTCCGCATTTGGTAATCATGATACTTTCAATGCGGAAATCATGGACGCTCAAGACTATGTACTTTGGCTCAGCTATGGAGTCAGAATTTACAGTAAACTGGATCAGAAAGATCAGACTTTATCACTTGCTGAAAGGTTTTTTACAATCTATAATAATGAAGAATGGGGATATGACAAATTAATGGAAGGAGTAGAGCTGGCAAAGGCAGCTGTTCTGTACAAGTCTGGTAATCTTAAGGAAGCACATGCGATATTGGATCATGTGTGTTCTTTTCCAGACTATGATTCTATTGCTGATGAATACAGAGCATCATGGAAAAAACCGGGACTGTTTTCTAAATTTGGGCTTTAACTTTCTATCACTATGGTACTCCATGATATTGGGTACACTGTATTTATGGATATCATATAGATTCGGAAATCAAACAATACGATCCGCATTATCCGGAAGAATGGAATTATGAGAGATTCCGGAGATGTTTAAAAAAAGCCGGCAAAAGCCGGCTTTTATATCAAATTCTATTAATTGATAAATGGGTTTGACCATTTTTTATCCTTATAAACATTTTTTCCGGTAAGAGTTTTCATAAAGGCAATAACCGCCTTTTTTTCCTCCGGTGTAGCATTTAAACCTCTTAAACGGAGGTTATTATCCAGTTTGTTGTTTCTGGGGTCTTGTGGAATATTGTTATAGTGATCTATTACCTGCTCTAACGTAGAAAATACAGCAGAATGCATCATAGGAGCATGAGGTTGTCCATTGGAATTAACCAGATCCCGCATTGAAGGAGAATTGGTCACAGTAAGATCTATATCAGTACTCCCTATTTTATCAATTACGCCATTATTACCACTCAGGGCACTCATCCCAAATTCCGAAGCCAGGTGGCAGCTTGCACAGCCGAAACCTCCTCCTGCACGGGTTCCTCGTACGGCAACAGGAAATTCCATAAATAGTTTTTTTCCAAGGTTTTCTTCGGCGGTAAAGTTAGAGAAGTCAAGAAAATCAGATCCACTCATAGTTCTTCCTTCATCATACTTTGAGTCAAAAGAGATGATACTGCTGACAAATTGGGCTAATGCTTTCTGCATTTTTTCTTCAGTGACCTCCGGGCTACCATAGGCTCTTGTAAAAAGTTCTTTATAATATTCCAGTCCCTGAAGTTTTGTAATAAGATTATCAAATGATGGGTCTCCATTCTTACCACTATAGCCCATTTCTACATGATCTTTTATCGGAATTGTAGTCTGGGTATCCAAAGAGGCTGCGCGTTTATCCCAGAATAATCTGACTTCTTCTGCAAATCTTACATTGATAAGTCTCATAGAATGTCTTCCCGTTGTTCCATTTACTCCCTGGCTGGCAACATTATTATCTCCAAATGCCAATTCCTGTTTATGGCAGCTGGAACATGATACAGTATTGTCGCTGGACAGTTTCTTATCATAAAATAGAACCCTTCCTAATGTAGCCCCTTCATTGGTGATACGATTATTGAACGGAATGTTGTTCCTGAATATATACATTGGAATATTTTGGTTGGCATAATTGGGTAAATTGTTGAAATCTATATTATCACCAAAATAAGCAGATAGCGATGAGACATTTCTGGACATGGATAATGCTGATATTTGTGCATTGGGTTCAGCAATAGGTTCCAGTGTCATACTATCATTGGAGCATGCATACATTAGACTAAGCAAGGCGATTGCCGGTAAGAATAATAATTTTTTCACTTTCATTTTTTGTTTTTTTAAGTTAATGGATTGTTTTAGTTCAATATTTGTGTTAGTATTTGAGTAAGTAATCTGGCGGTTTCTTCCGGATGTTGCATCGGGAAAAAATGATTGCCCTTTATCGGAAACCATTCTGTATTGCCTGAAGTATGAAGTTTCCAGTTTTCATAATAGGATAAGGTAGGGTATAGTTCGTCACTTTCGCCCATGATAACGGCTATAGTATTGGATACAGATATTTTTGGCCAATTATCAGTCTGATATTTTTCCAATATTTCTACATCTTTTTCCATAATCTCCATTCTTTTCTTATAAATTTTTTGAAAAAGAGGAGCCTCTTTGTTCTGCTCATACTTGATAGGTAAAAGGTCAGATAATAATTTGTTTTTAGCCTTTTCGGACAGGGTATGAGGTGATGACCGGTGGGTAGGCGCTTTCATTCCTGAAACCAATAACCCAACCGTATTGAACTGGTATTTATTTAATTTGGAAGAAACCAATAAGGCTAAAATAGCACCCATACTGTGTCCCCAGATTAAAATAGGTCTTTGCGGAAATACCAGACTGTTTTTTATATGTGCATAAAGATCCTCCACTGCCTCATCCAGAGAAGAAAGGAGTGGTTCTTTGTGTCTAAGACCTCTTCCCGGAAGTTCCAGACATTTAATCTCCAACCCTTCCATACTGATAAGGCTTGTTATATTTGAAAATGACATTGATGATCCACCTGCATAAGGAATACAGAATAAAATAGGCGTATTCATGCTTAAGAAGAGATTTTACTTTTATCAACAGACATCACTGTGATTTTGCCTTTTGCACAGACAGAGCCTTCTACTGATGCTTTGACGTTCACAGAGCTGGCGGATCCCTTTTTCCAATCTATACTGACCTCCAGTTCCAGTAAGTTTCCTGGAAGTACAGATTGTAAAAAGCTGATTTGAACGCTTCCCAATACTCCCATTGAAGTTGCTTCTGAAGTCGGAATTTCACTGCCAGCTTGCCAATCCAGACTATCCAGGACCGTCATTAATGAAGAGGCCTGAGCAAGAGCCTCAGTAATGAGGACGCCAGGCATGATGGGGAAATCAGGAAAATGTCCTGAAAAATAAGGTTCTCCCATAGATACAGCTTTGACGGCTTTTAGTCTTTCCCCTTTTACATATTCGGTGACTTTGTCTATGAGTAAAAATGGGTATCGGTATTTTACTATTTGGGAGATTTGATAGGATTCTAAAATGGCTTTCATACTATATACTGTTTTTTTCTATAATGGTGTAGATTACTGTTCCGGATGGATCTGCTGACAGGACAAGGATGTTTTTTTTGTCTGTTCTGTGTGAATTCTTTCCGTTAAATACTGAGATCGCATAAGCAACACCTATCATTCCTCCGGCATTATCCAGATCACCGAATTTATTTTCAGGATACAATACTGTCACAGGAAAATTCTTTTCTTTAAATAAGTTTTCGAATATATTGGTATGTATTGTGGAAGTTCCACCGGAGACAATGATCGTATCAGTATTGTACTGTTTTATAACGGGGAATAGCATTTCATACAAATAGGTTTCAAAAGGAATAGCATCATGGGTATAGGTTTCAGAATGCAACATTGTAATTCGGGCTAAAGGTTTCCTGTTGTCCTTTTCTAAAGATTCCTGACGTTCCAGAATCATGGAGATCCCCAGTTCCGGAGATTTATTTCTCTGGGTTTTTTGTATTGCTTTCTGATAGGAATTCCGTACTTCCGTAGAAGCTGTTACTCCGTAATCTATCATTCCCTGTTTCAAATGAAGGTAGGCAATATCCAACGCCTGGAGGCTTCCCGCCATTCCTGCGCATACACTGAAGTTGGGTCCTTTTATTCCAGTTTGTATAGCCATCTGGCTGGCTGCTGCATTAGCGATTGTACTGGGTGCTTTCATAGGGCTTACTCTGTCCGGGCCCTGATTTTTAGCTGTTAAATCGAAAATAAAACAGTCCTCAAGGTTAGATAGTTCCGTTCCATCATAGAGCCCAATCCTCTCCGGATTGTTGTGTATATACTTACCTAAATCCCGGTTATGAATAGACTGGAATGCGGCATTACAGTAAATTAATGTGGCTTTATTCAGAAAACGCTGCCCTTTGGGTTTTAAAAATTTCTGAGGATCATGATCTTCAATGATAGAAGAAGATAAAGGCTGATCTCCCCAATTGTTCAGGTATTCATCTATTTCTGTTCCATAGGGACTGTTAAAGCCAATAGCAGAAATTACAATATCGTTTTTTGGATTAATTTGTCTCATATTTGCTGAATATTACACTACAGATGTTACCGCCAAACGCAAAAGAATTACTTAGAACGTGTTCTACATGATGTTCTATTTCCTTGGATGGCTGTATCTGGAAGTTGATATTAAAAGATTCGTCAATTCTTTCTGTGTTTCTGTTTTTCGGAATTTGCTGATGATATAATGACAAAACTGAGCTTACAGCCTCAAGAGCACTTGCTGCCCCCATACAATGCCCCAACATTGACTTTATTCCGTTCACATATAAAGTGTTTATTCCTTCTCCGAAAACATTACTCATTGCTTTTATCTCATGAGCATCATTTGCTTTTGTTCCGGTTCCGTGAGCACTTACATAGGTGATGTTTTTTCTGTCAATATTACCTGAAACAAGAGCATTAGACATGGATAATGTGGCTCCTGAGCCTTCCGGATCCGGGGCTGTGGGATCATATGCATCACAAGCCAGTCCATATCCCTTTATTTCTCCATAAATCCTTGCTCCTCTGGCCAACGCATGCTCCAATTCTTCAAGAATTAAAACAGCAGCGCCTTCTCCTACAATCATTCCTGTTCTATCCTGATCGAAAGGTTTGCAATCATTTTTTGACATTGCACCTAACCGGTAAAATACAGTATAACATGACCTTGTAAAAGGATCTGCACCTCCTGCAATAATAAGGGGAGATCTACCTTCCTGAATCATAGAATAGGCTGTTCCTATAGCGTAATTCCCCGCTGCACAGGCGGTAGGGATAACCATATTGGGGCCTCCCAGATGATAATATTTTGCAATACCGGCACTTAACTCTACAGGTCTGAATCTATTCAGGGTTTCGTTGGCCTCAGGATTGAGCTCTTCAAGCTCCATACCAAGATCCCATTCGTCAACGATACGTTCTACAATATCCTGATTGCCATTCGTTGTTCCCAGGATAATTCCATAGTTGTTTTTTTGAGTAAACTTATTTTCCAGCCCTGCATCTTTTAATCCCATATCTACAGCAGCGGCAGCATAAGTAACAGCTTTTCCATATGGGCGGAAATGCTCAATGACGTTTATATTGTGATATTCTTTTTCAAGATGCACTTCTGCAGCTCTTGTTACCCCTTTATAATTTGAGGAATCCAGTTTGGTAAGATCACTGACTCCGGTATCTCCATTGAGTATTTTTTTCCAGAAATCATCTTTCTCACAAGCTAGCGGGCTTACGACTCCCATTCCTGTAATAACAACTCTTTTCATATTGGTTTTGTGTTTATTTATAAGGTTAATCCACCATCAATAACGAATGTCTGACCGGTCACATAATTGCTTTTTTCAGAACAGAGAAAAGTGACCATGTCGGCAACTTCCTGTGGCATTCCCATTCTTTTCATGGGGATCATCTGGTCTATTTTTTTCTTATCCTGTTCATTCATTTGGGCAACCATTTCAGTATCTATAAATCCGGGAGCCACTGCATTCACCTGCATATTAAACTTGGCAAATTCTAAGGCGAGTGTTTTGGTGAGTGAGATAATGGCTGCTTTGGATGCACCATAATTGGCCTGTCCTACAGCACCACGCACACCGGAAACAGATGAAATATTGATTATTTTTGAATTTTTCTTTCGGATAAATGATTTTATAACCGCTTTGGAAAGAAAATAAGTTCCATTTAAGTTGGTATTGATCACGTCTCTCCACATAGCATGGGTCATGCTGAAAAATGGGGCATCTGCAGTAATTCCTGCATTATTGATGAGCCCATATAAAGGTCCTAATGAGGATTTTTCAATAGTTTCTATTAATAATTTTGACTGTTCCTCATCTTGGATATCAGCATGGTATAATGCGATCTTATCAGGAAACTCAACAGAAAGTTCCTGTAAGTATTTTTCTGCAATTTCCCGGCCTTGATTATAGGTAAATGAAACGGATGCTCCTGAAAAAAGTAATTGCTGAACAATAGCTTTTCCAATTCCCCGTCCACCACCGGTCACCAGGAAATGTCTGCCATCTAAGTTAATATGCATACCAAAAATTTAATATTAATTAATAAGTGTTAGAATAGTTTTGTGAAAGACTGATATTTAATCATAATCTTTATCCATGACATTGTCTATATCACCTTCATTAGTGGATTTCTTTTTAAAATACTCGATAGCATCTTCAACATCTTTTTCAAAACCATTTGCTTTCCATACTTCTATATTCTCATGGGTACAGATTCCTATTTCTACGAAATACCTCATCATAGGGGCCATAATCTTTGAATTGATTTTTTTTCTGTTTTCAGCATTCAGAACAGTTGGGATAAGCTCTTTATAGTTTTTAAAGGCTTTATCTTTAAAACCAACTCTGGCATATACCATTATACTGGATATGGACATGTCGAGCATACTTCTTAGCATGGGAGCTGTAATCTCCCTGGCTTCATTTAAAAAATCAGGAACAACATCTATAAATTCCCGGATCATATTTTTTCCCCATTCTATATGTCTCGCTTCCTCTTTATGGTGTTCTACCGCTACTGCCCGGGAAAGTTTGGAAATTTCTTTGCTGTTACAGTCTTCCATGGCATTGTTTTCTGCCAGCCATTCTATTAAAATAGTAAGGTAGATGGCTTTAAGCGGAAATTCAGACATGGAGGCATTATGGCTGTATATTTCCCGTAAGTTTAAAGGAACAGGGAAGGGGGCAATATTAAAATAATTCATTGCCTTTCGGAATACCATGGCATGTACGATTTCTTCTTTGCAGAAATGATGTATATATTTTACCACCTCCGGAAATCTTTTCAGAGAACCATGATTTACAATTTTCATATAATATTCCGAGACCAGGTTTTCAAATACAATAAACGTATACCACCAGGCTCCGGTTTCATATACAGACAGAAGCCTTCTTTCTTCCTCTGATGCAAGATCATAATACGAAGTTCCATAGATGGAAATATTCTCTCTCTTCTTGAGCCATACATTATCTATGGGTTCATCCCAGGGGTGATCCAGAAGCAGGCTCATTTGCTTTTTTTCAGATGCTTTATTAAGCTTCTCCAGCAGATCTGAAAATCTTGGGCTAAGTGTTTTTTTCTTTAACGGATTCATGTTTTTGTGTTTTTACTCAATAATTTACCTTGCGTAAAGCCAAAGCACATTGCAGTCTCATAACCCGGACCTCCAGCCCAGGTACTGACTAATTTAATTTTGTCATTGGGAAAGTCACTAAGCAGGCTTAAGTTGGTTCTGGGGAGCATCTTATAGGCAAAAGCAGAACCTTTGGTGGCAAGAGTAAATTTGTAATTTGTTTTTGGTGTTGATGATTCTGTATAGATCAGTTTTCCTTCAAGTTTTGGAAATGTCTTAAGGGCTCTTTTTATAAACTTATCCTGAATTTTTTGTTTTCGGGCAGTATATTCTTCCTCAGAAAGATGAAACCATCTGTCTCCATGATCCAGCATGACAAGCTGGATGACATAGCCGCCGGCAGGATCAAATCTATGATAATTGCTTATACTCAGGGTAAAAAGATCATAATATCTGTCGTTTTCAAAGTCTTCCTTCGTAAAGTTGTCTCCTGAGTCTGAAACCAAAAGATATTCGGGAGAAAATATGCCGATTTCTTCCGGAGGAACTGAGATTACAATGTATACGCAAAAGTGTCCCCATCCGACCTCAAAATTATTAATAACGCTTTGGAAACGGTCTGTATATTCCTGTTTCTTCAGCATTTTCAGTACATCTTCCGGAGGACAGGTTGCAATTACATTCTTGGCCCTGATCATATTTTTTCGGGTCTTGACGAGCATATGTTCATCATGGTCTTCCATCTCATAGACCGGATTCTTTTTTAACAGGATCCCCCCGCGATTGATAAATTCTTTGAGTAATACATTCGAGAGGCGTTGTCCTGTTCCTTTTACATAAGCCTGGCCTCCATAAAACATAGCATACAGGCAATGAAGAAAATAAAAAGCATTCACTTCATTGGAAATAGACCCCGAATAGATGGCGATAGGGCTGAGTACTTCAATGATATCATTTCCTTTAAATATTGTTTCAAAATATTCCCGTGCTGTAATTTTGGAGAGGCCTCTGCTTTCTCTTAAGATATCTTTGTTGATGGTATACTCATTCATCAGTCTTCTGAAAAACATATAATGCTGATATCCATGGGTTTCTATATCCTTAAATAGCTGTTCTATTCCGGTGGTTTCATCCGGAAAGTACATTCTCAGAGTCTCTTTAATTTCGTTCGGTTCCGAGGGAATTCTGATAAAGTTGCCTCTATAAACGACGGTTCCGATTTCTTCATGCAGATGAAACTCTTCCAGTAAAGAATGGAGTTCCAACCTTTTCAGAGTATTCCAGAGGTTTCCTACATGTTCTCTGAGTCCGCTTACTTTATGCTGACTACAGTCAAAAATGAATTTTCTCTTGTTTCTGTAAAAATTGGTAGCATATCCGCCTACTTTATGATGTGCTTCGCTAATGACGACAGAGCGTCCCTCTGTGGCAGCTGTTAAGCCATACATTAACCCACAGAGACCGGCTCCAATCACCAAATCATCGACATTAATATTGTCAATCATGTTTTGTGTTGGTTTGTTACAATAAGTTGATTTTGATAATCTGTATCATTCCCTACCTGTTCAATTTTTAAACAAAATATGAATGAAAAGTCAAGATTTTAGCTTGCTAATTCTTCTTCCAACACTTTAACAATATCTTTTGGGGTGGTCATATTAGCTAAAAGCTCTTCATCAAGGCTGACCTGAAAATTTCTTTCCAGTTCTACCAAAACTTCCAGCCCCATGAGGGAGGTCATTCCCATATCGTGTAACAGGTTGGTATCCGGCTGAATCTCCTTTGGATTACATTCCGTAATATCACCTAAAATCTCGTACACTTTTTCGAATAGTTTTTCTTGTTTTTCCATAATTTATATTTTAATTTATTATAATGAATGCTTTACTATAGTATAAAAACCATTGATTAGTATAAGTGTTATACTAATGCTAATGGTGTAATTATAAGTTTGGCCGTACTTGCCTTTTTATGGTCATCCAAATACTTATAATATGACGATAAAAGAGGGGAGAGGCTGATGTATTGTTTAATGAAAACAGACTATCCTCACACCAGGTCATATATGTATTTTCTGATAAGAATAAAAGGATAATTACAGACTAAAACTATTTTAAAATGTTAATGTATAAGTAAATAGAATCCATCTGTTTGGGAATCAGATAGGGGGGAATGTTTTTTTCGTATTTCATTATTTGTTTGTTTTGTTTGACAAATATACTATACTAAAAACAACTGACAAAGAAAATAAGTAACTTTATAGTGAAATATTAATTAAATAAATGAATGCTTTATTGTATTGATTTTTATTTAAGTTATTGTTTTATTTGTGTTTATTTTTTCAAAAGAAAAATACATTTTTAAATATATTTTTCTTTATAAATACAATATATATAATGTTGAAGCAGGATAAACCAGATATATTATGCTTCAAATTTTACTATAATAATATGCTTGTGGTTATTTGAAATCCGAATCAGCATAAAGTTCCATCTTGATGAGGTTCTGGTCCGGATCACGAAAATAAATAGATTGAATTTTCCCATAGTTTTGGTTCTTTCTACAATATCTTCAATAACGAGTATATCATTTTTGTTTCAGTTCCTCAGGAATCTCAAAAATATTTGTTTTGTCAAGCATATTCCACAGATATGATGTTTTACACGTTAGGTTCACATTCTTTTCCTTTTTTTTAACATCTATGATATATTGATGTACAAAATAATTGCTGCTTAGGCCTAACTCACGTTAAATCATAAAGCCTCAGATTTAATCTGAGGCTTTATGATTTATATCGAAATCTATCGTATGTCTATTTTTAGACTACTATTGAGGAAATTTTTCATTCCAATTATCTGGCTTCTCATTATTAGCTTTTGGTTTATCATCCCATCCCTCTGGTTTGTCATTTTTAGGTTTAGGAGGAGGGGTAATTACTATATCAGAAGCAGGAGTATCGTCCTTAACTTTATCAGAAGTTTCTCTGGCTTTGCCCATGGCTCCTGCGGCCGGATCGGTTACTGCTGAAGGAGTATTCATTGATTTCTCTACCTGATCACTGGATTGTTTAATATCAGACGTCACCGATTTTATGAAATCGAATATGATGCCGGATTGTGGAGATGTTTCTCTCACAATTTTCGGATCTTGTCGAACTGGTTCTTCAGGTTTAAACGGATCGTGAGGAGGAGTACTGATTGATTCATTCTCTTCTTTCGGTATGAATCCGGAAATTTCTCCTTCTGCCTTGCTTCCCCCAGTAGACAGGCTACGGGAAAAATTGAATATATCTTGAAATGCCATATTGCTGTTTTTAAATAGGTTAATTAACGTTATAAATTATGGGGACGATTGGTCGCAAATGTATCTTTAGAATCAGTAACTTTCTTGGTCTCGAAAATAGTATGATTTACATCCAGAGCTGATACTGTTTCTGCCATTCCTTTTGCCCTGTAGGTTTTATCTTTATCGGAAAGCTCTAAATCTGATATGCCAACAGGAAATACTTTAGCTGGAGTATCTGGAGCAGGGCGTGTTATCGGTTTCTCTTTAGGACTGACTAATTCTTCAAAATTCAATCCAATGAATCCATCAAAAGTAATGGGGAGTTCGTAAGTAAACTGCTTCACCTGACGCCTTTGTGTTGCCGAGGTCTCAACACGGGAGTTGGCCGGAATAGTTCCTGAAACGTTAGAGTTTGATTTCCAGGATGTTGTTACTGTGCCAGAAATGGTACCTGTCAAAGAAAGCCCCAGTTCTGCATATAACTCTCCACGGCCAATAGCTGTTCCTGTTCCTGTGAAACTTAACCTGTTTGAATTGGTGAAAGTAAAATTAGTTGTTTTGGTAGTTGCTGATTGATTGGCAACAGAAGACACAGTTTGGGTACCGATTTCGTCTTTATGATTATGTATATGCTTTGTATTTGTGATGGTATTGCTATCATATTTTGCTAAACTATTAGACAGGCTCTCTGTCAAAATTGTCTCTATAGTTTTTGATATTTGTCCTTGCAATTCCCCGGCAATTTTTCCTCCAAAAGTCTCACTTCCCGTACCTGCTAAAGCCCAATTGATGGTATTCCCTACCGTAAATTCAATAGTGTCAGAAAACTGACGGGCTTCAGATGATCTATTTTCATAGGTTCTGGTAGAGATTACATCCGCAACGGGTTGGATGATATTTGACCTTTCTTCAAACAAAGGAGCTCCAATTTCAAAAAAAGCTATCCATCCTCGTTGTGCAGCGTTTGGATCAGGAAAATTGCCAAATTTTTTATCGTTTATAGATATTCCTACAGGCCATAGCGGGACAGGTTGACCGTTTTTCATAATACTTGTTCCTTTTTCATCTACTTGGTTGTATTTTAATGCAGGTGTTTTTTTATCCAAAATCTCCTGAATCAATTTATCGGTTATTCCTAACTCTTCCATGTTTTTAACTGTGAGGATCCGACGTTTCATAGGATCAACAGTGTAAGTTTTTATTTGTGCCATATTTTAAAATTTTAATTTGGTGTTGTTATATTTATTTCTTAAAAAGGCAAGAATTTTATTATTCATAAAAAGCTCATTTTCAGTTTGCTTATTTAAAATAATAATTCATTGTGATGTGATAAATATATCGGAATTTATTTTGCTTGACCAAATAAAATTTGAGATTT